>Ga0137390_10000473_pt1 | contig 27388 bp, 27 predicted proteins | sample 15con2h24AmetaG_FD_104937 | JGI IMG/M metagenome (GOLD analysis project Ga0137390, IMG submission 104937) | Vadose zone soil microbial communities from Angelo Coast Range Reserve, California, USA - 15con2h2.4A metaG | ecosystem: Environmental > Terrestrial > Soil > Vadose zone > Saprolite... | reverse complement strand
GCTCGTGCAATAGAGAGCCGATGGAAAGCTCGGCTTGTCTTCGAAAATTCGTTGTTTTCCAGATTAGAACTTCCGCCGTGGATGCGGCGGGTAGCCAACGCTCGAGCGAATCAGGGAAAGCTCCAGGAAAGTAGTGCTTCGGCCGGTAAGCACTGCGCCCAGGCAGCGGATGAGGCAGCGAGGACCGAACTCTCGCCAAATCAGGCCGAGGTTCTCGATGACATCTCGCTTGGTGATCACGCCTCGCATTCCGCTTCCCTTTCCACTGACTCGCGACTGCAAAACCAGGGCCGAAGCGTTGCCGGGGCTCGCGTAGACGTTCGAGCTCCGAATCAGCCCTACACGAACAGACGTAAGCGAAGCGTTTTGACTCACTGGAGCGTCAAGATCCCTGAACTACTGGCCCGAGTCGAAACGACCCGGCGAGGACACTGCGTCGACAGAACGCCGATCCAGGGATGACGCGCGACCGCCCGATGACACGGCGTTCTTCTGTTGCCGCAGTGACCGTCGCCGTCGCCAAGCTGCAACGAGCCGCCAGGCGGCTTCAGCGGAAAAAACGAGGAGTACGGGACTTGAACCCGTGACCTCCGGCGTGACAGGGGGCTCTGGAGCGCGTCCAGCGGTTCGTTCGGGTTCACAACTTGTCGTTTCCACTCGTGCTTCGCCCGCCTCGCAGTCCAGCCGTTCACAACCAAACGGTGCGGTTCACACGCCGTTTGTCCCCGCCTTGTCCCCACGCCTTCGAACCCTCCGTGGGGGGGCCGACCATTTGCTCACCGTCCGTGAGGTGGCGAAGCGTCTCGGCGTGAGCACGGCTACGGTGTACGCACTGTGTGACCGAGGAGAGCTTGTCCATGTGCGCGTCAGCAACGCGATCAGAGTTGAACCGGCTGACCTCGTGGCTTTCGTCGCACAGCGGAGGAGAGCGAAGCGGTGATCCCCACTCACAAAGCTCAAAATCCTCAGAACTCAGGCGTCCTCGAAGCACACTGGGCTCATTGATGATTTCGTTTTGTTGAGGCGCTCATGGGCGGCAACGGATCGGGCGAATACGGACATCGCGGGTACACATTGGACGACTGCTTGCGCTTGGACATCCGTCGCATCGTGCGAAATGGGTGGTCCGGGACTCTCCGCTGGCTCAACGCCGAAGGCGAATGCCGCGCGAGCGCGAACCTTTCGCTCGGACTCGAGGTCGCAGCGCTGGACTACTCGGTCGATGGTGAACGGCGCAGATATGCGATCGCGCTATCCCGGACGCGCTGCAACTACGGCGGCGAGCGGGTCTGGTTTCGATGCCCCGCTCGCGCGTGCGGTCGCCGATCGGCAGTCCTGTATGCCCGATCAGGCTGGTTCGTCTGCCGAAAGTGCGCGGGCCGGAAGTACGAGAGCCAATCCGAGAGCCAAGCAGATCGCATGCTTCGGAAGCGAGATAAGATCCTCCGGTCCATCGGGATCGACCCCTACGGGGACGGCGAATGGTCGAAGCCCCCGCGTATGCAGTGGCGGCGATACGAGAGACTTATGGAAGCAGCAATAGCCGCGGAGAACGCGTCCTTGATGTGGTGAGACCAAAGGCCCGCGTGGAGCCGAAGCTTTCAGATTACACACACTATGCGAATACCTGAGGGATCTGCGCTTCAACGGAGCCACGCTCAGAGAAGCGTGGAGATTATCTTCCAGCTACGGCAGCCGGCGGAATTCGTCATGCTTCAACGGAGCCACGCTCAAAGAAGCGTGGAGGCATGTTCAGGTCGGGAATCGTTTGGCCCTGGGGAATCGTGCTTCAACGGAGCCACGCTCAGAGAAGCGTGGAGATCTTCCAGCTACGGCAGGCACCGATCTTCGTCTACAAGCTTCAATGAGGCCGCGCTCCTCAGGGCGCGGAGATATTCTGGACGGAGGGATCGGCGGATTCGAGACCGCCCTTCAACGGGGCCGCACCCTGAGGAGCGCGGAGGATATAGCGAACGGCAAAGCGAAGGGCACCGTGATGTTGCTTCAACGGAGCCGCGCTCTGAGGAGCGCGGAGATGCGGAGCGCAGACCGCCGCGACAATCCAAGGCAACATGCTTCAACGGAGCCACGTTCGGGAGAAGCGTGGAGGTCCAGCTGGAGCATCCCAAACGATCGGAGGCGTGTTGCTTCAACGGAGCCACGCTCGGAGAAGCGTGGAAATAGTACCGGTGGTCATCTCTGGCCTGGAGCAGATGCAGCTTCAACGGAGCCGCGCTTTGAGGAGCGCAGAGATCCTGCTGGCACATCCCAGACGATCGGCGGCGTGTTGCTTCAACGGTGCCACGCTCGGAGAAGCCTGGAGATGTCCACGCGGTGCTCCAGGAAAACGTCGACTTCGAGCTTCAACGGAGCCACGCTCGGAGAAGCGTGGAGATCCAGGCACGCGGTTCCATTGGTGCATGTCATCTTCGCTTCAATGGAGCCACGCTCGGAGAAGCGTGGAGATTCGCCGGACGCTGACCGACTTGCTCGAGGCGATGCAGCTTCAATGGAGCCACGCCCGGAGAAGCGTGGAGATTCGCCGGACGCTGACCGACTTGCTCGAGGCGATGCAGCTTCAATGGAGCCACGCTCGGAGAAGCGTGGAGATAGCTCGCCTTAATTCAGCGCGGATCCCAACGAGTTGGCCGCTGTGTTTCGAGCGGGTAACCCCGAAGAATCGATCTCGATAGCCACGTCTCTTCTCAATGGCGCTGAGATCCTCGAAATAACGTTGTTTTGTCGCCGCGAGTGAGTCATCCAGAGACCGCCACATCACGTGGCCGCTCGCGCGCTGTTCGGCTTATTGAGTTGTCAAAGATCCAGGTGAGCAGACGAGTTTACCTGAAGAGGACGCCGGATTCTCGCGGAAATCCAACCCCTCCTTGGTATCAATCGCAGAATCGCTCGTTAATGCATCGGTTCATCGGGGGAAGAGACTGATCAACTCCCTGGTCGTGTGGGACATCAGCGGCGTTTTGATGCGGTTGGCAAATCATTTAGCCTGCGCCTAGAGTCCGCCCGACACCTCAGAGGGAGTTTGTGTGAGGGGAGAGGCATTCACAGTCCAACACGACCTTTGCCGGGGTGAGCCGGGAGCCGGAGCGTTGCTAGGCATGAAACGCATCGGTGCATCGATCGGATGCTGGATCTGGACCTCCGTCGCCCGTGTCCTTGAAACAGGATTGAAAGGAGCAGTAGCTATATGAGCAAGACCGAGGAGGCCCTCGAGAGACTGACGCGCGCAGTGCGCGAAGATGCGGCGTTTCGGCGTACCCGCAGACTGCAGCCACTAGGTGGCGTAGGCGACAAGATCTTTCCACCAACCTATCCGGGAGAGCGGAACAGTGATCCGCCGCGCCACGTCTTCGAGCGCCGACGTGTAACGCAGTCGGACGGCACGACCAAGGACGTCATGTGCGTGTTGATCGACAGTGTGCAGAGCCAGGCGAACCGGCTTGAGGAGGCACTGCGATTTGCCCGGGATGCAAAGCTGATCTTTTTCCCTGTGATCGCGGTCGACTTTGCAAAGACGGAACTAGCCGACGTCGGCCGGATTTCGACATTGGAGGCGCCCCACCGCATCTTCGACGCAATCATCCGCGATTCGGAGCTGGACGGGAAACGCTTCAAGGATACCGAGCACGGAAAGCGGCTTCTCGAAGCCAAAGCCAGCAACGCTCGGGCCGTGTTCGACCTTTCGCCGACGGCACTTCTCTTTGGTGCTTGGAATTCGACTGGCGGCGGAGAGATGGGTGCAAAGTTCCCACGCGCGCTCGTCTCCGAAATCATCGGCGTGAACGTCGCCGTCGAGATTGACCCGAAGTCCGGGGTCGAGAAGGCCTCTGGCCAGCGGACCGGCAGCCGAATCGATCCGCTCGGCATACGTAGCGGGGTCGAAGTCTACAAGCAGCCAAATGGCGACTGGAGCTTGGAACCACCGTCGAAGGGGACCGCAAAAGGCGATAAGGGTTTGAAGCCGGTGAGACCTTCCGAGATAAATCACTCCAACATCGCGCCCACAGTGACTCCGCTTGGAGTGAGCGTCGACTATATACAGCACACCTTTGTTCTCTCCCTGGCCGCATTGCGTCGACTGCGATTTACAAACTCGCCGATCGAGGGTGAGCATGAAGTCCTAGCAAGAACCGTCCTCGCGTCGTTGGGGCTTGCTGCTGCCGCCGCGCAAAATCGGACCGGTTATGCACTCCGCTCAAGGTGCGATCTTGTCTCAGAGCCACAATCATCCGAGGTTTTCGAGTTGGTCCATGCCAACGGTTCGGCGGATGCGTTCCCCCTAACGTTCGAAGAAGCGTGTGCTCTGCTCACGGCTGCCATTGAGGGCGCCGCGAGGCGTGATCTTCGGTGGCGCGACAGCGATGTCGTACTCAAGCCACAGGCCAAACTCGTCGAGCTTGTGCGACGGAGCCGGCAGATGACGCTTGAGGGAATCTCGGAACATAGCGCGGAGTAGCCGCCGTGCTCACGCTGGAGGTAGAGCTTCTCACATCGGTGTACCGCGCAACGCTTCCGGATGGCTCCGAAGCCGAATGGCCGCCCCACCCCGAACGCATCTATTGCGCGCTTGTCCAAGCCTGGGGCGATGGCGGGCGGATAGCATCGGAGCGGCAAGCACTCGAATGGCTCGAGTCCCTGGATCCGCCGATGGTGCAGGCAAGTGCAACCTGGGAAATCTGGCAGCGCGATGCTCCCACTGTCTACGTCCCGCCAAACGATATGAAAGGCTCCGCGCCAGACGTGCTCCCCGAGAAACGGATCCGACAGGCACGCATTTTTCGTGCGGTTGCACCCGGGTCACCTCTCGTCAAAGTTCAATGGGCGGCCACCCCGACCCCGCAGGTGCGGGAAAGCCTCGTCCAACTCTCCGCAAGAACTGCGTGCTTGGGGCACTCGTCTTCGTTGGCACGCTTCAATTTTCGATTCGACGATCCACCTTTGTCCGCTGAACTGTCCTGGCAGCCCGATTCACAGGGCACGAAACGACTGCGCGCGCCATACCGCGGTCGGCTTGCGGACCTTGAGAGCTGGTTCTCGACCGAGGCGCGGCCGGTTCCGAGATGGGCTGTTTCTTATCGGGAACCGGGGGCTGTCGCACGGACCTTGCCCCAGAGTGTCTTTGCTGGTCCTGATTCTTGGTTCGTGTTCGAAGATGTCGGCGGCTTTCGTCCTGACCCTCTTGCGCTGGCGCACGTAACTACTCGGATGCGAGGCGCAATCGTGAGTCTCGCTAAGCAACCGGTCACAGAAATTCTACTTGGGCATGCGTCCAATGGCGGTCCGAGCCAGCGTCCACACGTAGCTATCGTGCCGTTGCTGAATGTTGGCTGGCCTTACTCCACGGGTGATCTCCTCGGCTTGGCGGTTGTGCTTCCGCGATATCTCGGAGATGAGGATCGCCAAGCAGTCATTTCCGCGCTTGCGTCCTTCGCGTCATTTTCGGAAGGAAGTGACACGGCGAGCGCTCGCCTCAACCTATTCGGGCAGGAAACGTGGCACCTGGAGCGAGCCCTTTTCCCTTCACGCGCTTCCCTCAAGCCCTCGCGATGGTGCCGGGCCGCACGTCGTTGGGCGAGCGCGACCCCCGTTCTTCTCGATCGCTTTCCTGAGAAGGACAGCCCGACAGAGGAGGCCGCCCTCATCGCTGCTGCGTGCCGCCACATCGGTCTACCGGAGCCCGGAAGAATCGAAATCCACAAGCACTCGGCGCTAAAAGGCGCACAATCCGCATATCCAGCTCGGGGAAGTCGCGGAGGCGATTGGACCTTTCCAGCCGACTCGAAGTTGAAGGGCCGCCCGCGTCGACACGTCGTTCTCGAGTTCGAGGAGTCGGTGCGGGGTCCGATCCTTCTGGGCGCTGGGCGGTATTATGGCTTCGGGATGTGCCTTCCGCTCGAGGACGAGCCCTTGTGAATGCCGCGCTGTCGGCAGAGGACTTCGGCGCGTTTTTCCGCGCCGTCCATGGAGTGGAGCCCTTCCCCTGGCAGTGCCGTCTTGCGGAGCAGGTCATAGCGCGCGGTTGGCCGGATGCTTTGGATGTCCCCACAGGGGCGGGAAAAACAGCGGCCATTGATGTAGCTGTATTTCACCTCGCCCTGGAGGCAGATCGAGGCTCGGAACGCGAGGCTCCACTGCGGATAGTTTTCGTGGTCGACCGGCGTCTGGTTGTGGACGAGGCAGCCGAACGCGCAACGCGGATCGCCAGCAAGCTGCAGTCTGCATCCGATGATGTCTTGCGTCGGGTAGCTGCCAGGCTCGGACATCTTTCGGAGCGTGAGCGTCAGCCACTCGTCGTTAGCCGTCTTCGCGGTGGTATGCCCCGCGAACCTGACTGGATAAGAACTCCCGCACAGCCGGCCGTCGTTATCTCGACTGTTGATCAGGTCGGGTCGCGCCTGTTCTTTCGAGGATTCGGCATCAGCGACTCAATGAAACCCGTTCACGCTGGTCTCCTTGGCTCCGATGCGCTGCTCTTCCTGGACGAAGCCCACTTGTCCCAACCGTTTGTAGAAACAGTCACTTCTTCCCGAGACTTTCAAGAACAGGGCGCGTGGTCCGAGAATGCCGCCCGTGCGCCATTTCATGTGGTAACGCTTTCGGCGACACAGACGGCGCGAGCGCCCCGATTTCTTCAAAAAGATGACGAGGAACATCCTGTCCTCGGTCCACGGCTTCGCAGCTCCAAGCCAGCAGAATTGCTTGCGCTCATGGAACCGCCAGATGGCTCCGAGTGGAGTCGCCTTGTGGCCGACAGGGCTTGGAAGATGTCCGTGCTGGGAGGTGGACGCGCTAAGACCATGGCGGTTGTGGTCAATCGCATCCGTCGCGCCCGCGCGATATTTAGTGAGTTGGAGCGATTCAATGCGAAGCAGCAGCGTGGCGATCTCGCATTGTTAATCGGGCGATCCCGTCCACTCGATCGCGACGAAGTGCTTGCGAGTTTACTCCCACGCGTTGTAACCAACCGCGTCCAAGACACCAGCGGGAAGCCGCTGATTATCGTTGCCACGCAATGCATCGAGGCGGGCGCGGATCTCGATTTCGATAGCCTCGTTACGGAGATTGCACCGCTCGACTGCCTTCGACAGCGCTTTGGACGGGTCAATCGATCCGGCCACCATGCGGCGGCGGGTGGCATTATTGTCGCGAGTCAGCAGGTCAGTGATCGATCGGAACCAGATCCCATTTACGGCTCAGCGCTCGCTGAGACATGGAGGCTTCTTCAGGAAAACGCGAAGGCGCGCCGCACGAACGGTAGGAGAGCTATCGAGGTCATTGACTTCGGTGTAACCCAAGCGCGGAACTGGCTCCCCGAGGGAAAACAACTTGAGGCCTGCTTGGCTCCAAGAGAACACGCGCCGATACTCATGCCCGTGTTTCTGGAACAGTGGGCCTGTACGTCGCCACTCCCCGTCCCCGATCCAGAGATCAGTTTTTTTCTTCATGGTCCCGAGAGTGGGCCTGCGGACGTTCAACTCGTGTGGAGAGCCGACCTCGAGAGCGACCCGGAAGAATGGTTCAATCGGGTCAGGGTCTGTCCGCCTTCTACACTGGAGGCGATTTCCGTGCCGTTCTACGAAGTGCGCAATTGGCTTCGTGGTGGCGCAAGCGGCGATGTCGCGGATCTCGATTTCACACCCGAGGTCGAAATCCGGGACATCGCCGGAGCAATACAGCGAACGGCGCTCCGCTGGCGAGGAGCTGATGATAACGGAACGCAAGTGATCGGGAGTTCGCGCCTGCTCCCCGGTGATTTGATCGTCGTGCCCGCCTCGTATGGAGGTTGCGACCGATGGGGTTGGAACCCCAGTGATACGACTGCAGTCAAGGACTTGGGCGAGCTAGCAAACCGTAAACATCGCGGTCGTGAAATCCTGAGACTGGCGCCCAGTTTGGCGGCCTTGGCCTGGGCCGCGGAATCACCCGATGGGTCCACGGCAGGATCACTTCGGAGGTTTCTCGAAAGCCTCATCGATTCGACAGACGCGGCGGTCCTTGCCGAACTTTCCAACTCGGAGGCCATTCCGCCATCCTGGCGAGAGCGTTTGCAGAGTTCGCGCTGGCGACTCCATCGAGACAGCGAAGGCGTGCCTTTGGCCGTCGAGCGGAGAGTTCGAGCAGAGGAGGAGAGTGGAGAAGCAGTAACAGAAAGCGATGCAAGCTCACAGGGCCAGAAACGCATTACGCTTCAGGATCACTCGGCCGGTGTGCGCGATGTTGCAGAGCGGTTCGCAACACAGGCAGGGCTACCCCTAGCTCTAATCGCTGATCTCAAGCTCGCGGCTTTCTTGCACGATGCCGGTAAAGCCCACCCGAATTTCAAGATCTGGCTTTATGGAGGAGACGAACTTGCCGCGATAAACGCGCCGCCGCTGGCGAAGAGCGGGCAGGTCTCGCTAAATCCCCTAGTCCGAGATCGCGCCCACTTGCCACTGGGCGCTCGGCATGAAGTTGCGTCACTTGCGGTTGCCGTCCGGCACCCACGTTTTAGCGAGGCAAACGATCCGGATCTCGTCCTTTGGTTGGTGGGGACGCACCACGGTCATGGTCGGCCTTTCTTCCCACCGGTCGACTGGCCGTCGCCGGGGTCTACCTTTAGCGTGGACTTAGGCGACGGATCGGTGACCAGTCTCGAAATGCCTTTGATATCCGAGCTAACAGCGCGATGGTTCGAGCTTCGCGCGCGACTTAGCCGCCGATACGGACCATGGGGATTGGCCCGGCTGGAAGCAATTCTTCGACTTGCGGACCATCGTCGATCTGAATACGAGCAAGAGGGGACGCCGTGAGGACCGCGCGAGCCCTTGAGCCACCGGAAGACCGTACAATATTGGACCTGTCGGGGCTCGAAGTCGACAATCTACTGGCTGTCCTTGCCCTGCTCGGGCTGCTCCGAGCACTTGAGCACTCTCGACCCGAATGGCGTGCCCGTGTCTCGTGGGTTGGTCGGCCCTGGCGTGCGCGACTGCATTTAAGCGCGGACGTGACTGAAGACGCAGTCGCTTCTACGGTAAACGAAGCCGTCAGCAAGATTGCGTCCAGCTTCGAGTTCAACGGACACATTAATGTGAACTTCACGCTTGAGGAGCTTCGAGCATATTTCGAGGCCAAGAAAACGGACCCGATAAACGCGCTGTTGTTGTCCGCACTCTGTGCCGAGCAGCCGTTGAAAAAGGGTGAACCTCGACCGGCTCCCTTGGTCATGATGTTTGGTCAGGGCCATCAGAACTTTCTGGAGCGTCTGGTTACTGTGTCGCGCCTCGAAGCTCTTGATGAGGAGCCTCGAAAAAAGGGCGCGATCAAGAAGGACGGAGCGACTAAGATCGCTGAGGCCCTATTCAAGCCGTGGAAGAGAACCGACAAGACCGCATCTCTGCGATGGGATCCGCTTGATGATCAGCGTTATGCGCTCCGCTTCGGGGATCCGAGTAAGGCTGGCGCGGCGAGCACCGTGCATGGTGCGAATCGGCTCGCTTGCATTGGGTTGTTGTCATTTCCATGTCTTCCGAACCACCAATACCCGAACGCGCGGGGTGCCGCGCGTCAAGAGGAGGAAGTCGTCTTCGTTTGGCCGGTATGGGCAGCACCATTGTCCCTGGCGTGCATCGAAGCGCTCCTTTCCCATCCGGAAGTTATGGCCATGAGGACCGGAAGAGTCCGCGCGCTCGGTGTGGCGGAGATCTACCGTGCTCGTCGCGTCTCAAACGGCAAATTCAGAAGTGTCACGCGCGGCATTCCAGAGGTGGAATCCGCCGGACAGCCAGCATCGCGTAACAGGTGATTGATGACACCATGGCGCGTGCGACCGTGGCAACACGCGCTCTAAGTAGTCAGCTTCTTGGATAGGGGAGAATTTCATGCGAGCAGCCGTCTACCTGAGGGTCTCAAGCGATCGACAGACAATCGAAAATCAACGCGCTGACGTCGAACAGGTCGCCCGTGCTCGCGGATACGACGTCGTTCTGTACGAGGAAACCGAGAGCGCCACGAAGCGCCGACCTGTATTCGACGGAATGCTCGCCGACGCTCGCGCCGGCAAGGTCCAGGCTGTTGTGATCTGGGCAGTCGATCGGCTCCACCGCTCCATGCAGGGGGCGATCAACGACGTTTTGGAACTCGACCGACTGGGCGTCCGCGTCCTCTCAGTTCGCGAATCGTGGCTGGACACGTCCGGCCCGGTTCGGCCGCTCCTCGTTGCGATCTTCGGATGGGTGGCGGAGCAGGAGCGGTCACGGCTTATCGAACGGACGAGGGCTGGTTTGGAGCGCGCACGACGAAGCGGGAAACGGTTAGGTAGACCGCCTTGCTCGGTTGTGCTCCTAAATGCCGCCGCCGACGCGGTCCGTTCAGGCGCATCGATCCGCAAGGCAGCAGCGACGAAGGGAATCCCGGAAAGCTCGCTCCGGCGCTTCCTCGCGCAGTGCGCCTAAAACGTCTCCCGCCACCAACCGAAAATCCGTAGCCACTTCAAAGGTCCGATGTCCTAGCCGGCTCTGCGGCTAAATCGGTCGTTTTTGGCGCGGCTCAGCTTCGGTTACTTCGCCGCGTGTTCGTCGGGCGATCGAGCCTGGGAAGACCAAGCTGCAGAGGATCCACCCCATCCAGTCGCTGTCGAGGATGCTCCGAAACTCCCGCTCCGTGCCGCCGCTCCGGTCCACCGCGTACTTTCGATCGAAGGCCACGCCCCAATAGGCACGATTCCGGAACGTGCCCATGACGATGGAGGGCTCCTGCCGGCGACGACCTGACATGCCCGTTTCAATAAAGTGCCAGCCTCATGTCCTGCCGGGCGCTTGAAGGAATCGCGAGGCAATGCGATCCGTGAGTACTTTTCCCTCGCGCTCGAAGAAGGGCAGGCGGGGCGGAATCGGGGGCTCGGCCTCATATAGGAGTTGATCGAGCCGCCGGTGGCGCCCAGCGCCCTGTCGTTCCAAGAGAAACTTCGAGACCGTCTTGCCTCGCGCTACACGCGACATCAGTTGTTCAAACTCTTCGACACGCGCGAGCGCGAGCGGGCCAACGCGTTTCTGCTGGAGTAACCCACGCTTCCGGCTTTCGTCCTCCAGCCATCGGTAGGTGAGATCTGATTCGCCGAAGGAGTCGTAGGTCACGACGACAGGAATGACCGGGATGTCCTTCATCAAACCGCGCCCCTCGAAGTTGCCGCGCCGTAACAGGTCGATGCGGCCGTTCAGTTGCCGGACTGCGCCGCCGCGGTAGTCGTCGCCCTTATCCTCGAAGAAGAACTTTTCCATCCAGGCAACGGTCTTGGCAGGGGAGACAGCCTCGCGAGCGACCTTGGCCTCAATGAGCCGCCCTTTCGCGGAGAAGAAGACGGCGACGCCATCATCCACGATGACCACGTCCTCCACCTCGTCGGGAGCACCGGGTGCAGAGGGCAGGATGATGGTGGCTCGGCGTTCGGACGACTCGGCGGCGGACGAGGCGACCTCCCTGCACCAGTCTTCGAACATGTAACCGAAGCCAGACAGCCATTCCTGCGCACCCTTCCGTGGGTCGAGCCTCTTGGACGCGGCGAGATAGCGCGCCCAGACACCCGTGCGAAGCAAGCCGATGACCGCCCACGGCGAGGCGGCAACGAATCTGCGTGGCTCGATTTCTACCAGCGGTGTGTGAAACAGGGCCGTGGGCGAATGCGGCAATCCGTCTGGCCGCATCCTCTTTGAAATCTCGGCCCGCAGGTCGTCACGGGTTGCGGTGACGCCGCTGAGCGCAGCAATGAACTCGTCCTGCGACACTCGCGAGTTCGCAAGGGCGCGTTGTACGTTGATGACCGGATTCGGGTCCGGAGCGTCCAGCATGCCCCACCTGCCCGCCAGCAAGGCAACGAGTCCGAGACCGATCTCAAACGACGCCTCGAACCCTTCCTGGTAAGCCAAGCTCGCGAGAGCCTTCCATCGGCTCTCGTCGGAAAGACTTCCCGTTGAGGGCTTTCGTCCGAAGATGCGATAAGTGCGAACGAGTGCCCTCAGGGAGTCTGGCTTGTTGTTGAACCGAGAGATCCGGACCATCTCGGCCGCTAGTCGTTCGTCGGGGGAGAGCGCAACGCGGTCCTCCTCCGACCAGCGGGCCAGATGACCATTCGCGCCTGCCAGCCACAGGGCGATCTCGGGATCTCCTGGCGTGGCGTCGGCGTCGCCACCTTCGAGGAGCACGAGGTGCTGAAGGAACGAGATGGCCTCCTCATGGGCGAGTACGATTCGGTTCCGCCTTTCCCGGACGGCCCTTCGAGCGCGCTTGAGAAGGTCAAGGCCGCTGCCCGCGAGCTGCGCTATGGGATCGACGGTGAGCCTTCGTACACGCTCGGACAGGGCGCCACCCGGTTCGTTCGCGACGATCGCCGCCAATGAAGCGAGGTGGTAGAAGCTCCCCTGCCATGAGAAACCTTGCACACGGTCGATGAGTTCGGCTGCGCTCATCTCCTTTCCGAACAGGTCCTTGGCCGTCTCGTAGGGATGGGCGTACGCTGCGCTCGGGTGCCCGGGAGCGCGGGGCAAAGCTGCGGGGGCGGTTGCGTGAGCACGAGCGCGCTCCTTCTGACGCTTCCGCCTACGCTCTCGTCGCTGTTTGGAGCCGGTCGACACGCAGTCAGCGTATCTGATCATGCCTTTGCGAGCCTTGGCTCGACACATCCGGCCCTGTCCGCCCCCTCTTAGTCGCGATCTTCGGCTGGGTCGCAGAACAAGAGCGTTCGCGGTTGATCGAAAGGACGCGGGCCGGCATGGATTGGCTGAAGCCGCGAGGGTCAAGGGCCTGAAGCGGACCACGTTGCGGAGGTTCCTGGCGCAGATGTAGAAACATCGCGTGCCCTCCCCTCGACGCAAACCGCACAAACCGCAGCTCAAACCCTCCATTCCGCTCGTTGCCATCGATACGAACGTCCTGCTTCATGGGAAGTTCTTCGACGAGGTGCCATGGAATGCGCTTGTGGGCCATCCCGCGTGCGCACTCACCATCGCGCTGCCCGTGGTGGACGAACTTGACCAACACAAATGGTCTGGGGACCGGGGGAGGCGTGACCGTGCCGAGAAAATTCTAGCACGCCTCGCAAAGCTGAACGATGGCGCTGAACTTCGACAAGGGGTGGCCCTTCGGAGGCTGAAGCGGCCCAACATGAAGGCGTTCCCCGACCTTGACCCCAAGAGCATGGACGATCGGATAATCGCGAGCCTCAAATCGCTAGCGAAATCCGCTGCGATCGTGCTTTTCACCTTCGATCACGGCATGAAGGCTCGAGGCGGAGAATGGGGAATCGATTGCCGCTTCCTTGACGAGAAGTGGCGACTCCCTCCAGAACCCGATCCCGTTGAAAGGAAGCTCGCAGCAGCTCAAGTTGAGCTGGCGAGGCTGAAGAACAGACAGCCCGATCTGGCCCTTTTGCTGGACGGCGGGCTGCTCCCAGATCGCACGCGGAAAGCGGTCTCGCTCAAGCTTGTCTCGGCCATCCAGCCCCACTCGCCCCAGGCCATCAAGGCACAGGTGGAGTACATGGCCCTGAGGCAAGTCGGAAAGGCCGTCACGGACGAAGACCATGAGGGGTCGGACTGGCAATCCCACTTTGGGGTCTCCAGCGCTGATCAGCTCAGCGAATTCGGCCGACACCTGAAGCACGCCTACGAGAGCCAAGAACTTCGAGGCAGGTCGTTTCTCGTCAATTCGTTCTTGTGCAACCAGGGCACAGCGGCAGCCACGCATGTGCGGCTGAAAATGACTCTACCGGCGGGGGTTGCTGCAAGAATCGATTGGCCCTTCCAGCCCGGAACGGACAAACCGCGGGACGACTTTAGTATCGTTGGTCAGACGGTCTTGTTCGAGACGCCCCGTGTAGGTCACAACGTCCCGTACGACGTTCCGCTATTCCGAATAACGGTGCCACGCAAGGCATTCGGCTTGGACAGGATCGAGGTCCCGTGGGAGATGAATCTAGAAGAGTCTCCAGAACCGATCACGGGGAAGCTTTTGTTCCTGCTGAGCTGGAGCGAAGGAATGGTGGACCTCGCGAACGAAGAGGTCCAGGTAACCCGATTGTGAGCCCTCGACCGCTGCTCCGCCGAGATGTTGGGGGTGGCCAAAAACGTACCCGTCAGACGGACGTAGCACACCACGGAACACGTCTGAACGTTCGACCAGGAAGCGGATCCACAGATAGCTGGGCGGACAGTTGCGACGCGAGATTTCCAAGCCGTGTGGTTTATTGGTTCCACTGTGGTTGATCGTGCCGGTTGTAGCGCAGGCGACAAAGATAGGACGAGCATTAGACTCGGGATACTGCCGCACCGCAGGCCCGCTAGTACAGCCCAAGGGAGGTTCATAACGCCATGGCGAACTGGAAGGACGATCTGAAGCGGAAGGTTCGGAACCCAGCAGAAGATGAGGCCGAAGCGCGAAAAAAGGAGGCAGAGGAGCGAGCTCGCCCGCAACGATCAGTCGCAGGAGCGCTTCAAGTGATCGGAAGGGCCTTCAAGGACGCTCAGAACATTCTCGCTCGTTGCAACCCTAATCTGTCCTCCGGCTTTGACAGCATGAACAATAGCTCATTGAGCGACGGAGTTCGAACCATCTCCGCTAAACAGACTTCAGACAGACAAGAGATTGTTATCGCCTTTGACGGGAAGGAAGAGCAGCTGGTGTTTAATCGCGTCATGGGAGCGCTTGTTCTTGCGAGTGACCAGCAGCAGCCGCTTGAGGTTGAGGACTTCATTGGGCGAATAATCACTCGACTGTTTGGCGGGTAGCAGCCGACGCCACACCAGGGGGCCGAAACGAAAAGACCGCGTGATCGGCCCAAGATCCTCACCGGCACCCTCCGCCTCGGCCATCGAAATTCTTACTTCGTTCGGTTCGATAAATTTACCGCTCAAAATCCATTCAGCCCGCCCGTTCTGGGAACAATCCCGGCATCCAGCGCGAGGCGAGCTTCGCTGGGAAGGCGAGGCGCAGCGGCGCACGCATGCTTTCGGAGGTAAGCACGCCGTGGTCGAGCAGGGCGGAGACGACGCGGCGGGCTTGACGGTCGCCGGTGCCGACGATGTTAGCGGTGTCGCCGCGCGGGAGTTCACCGCGGTAAAGGACGGCTTCGAGGATTGCGCCTGATTTCGGTGGCAGACGATCGAGTTTGGTCTCTTCCTCGACCCATAGAAGAATGCGCGCGCGCAGTTGCTCTGGCTGCATTAGACGTTCCATGAAGGTGACCTGGTCGATGCAGGTAGTGAGGAAGAACCGTGTAAATTCCGCGAGATTTTCCTCGCTCAGGTTGCCTCTACCATCGAGATCGTTGCGTCGGGTCTGGTCGCAAGCGGCCAGGTGCGCCTTGTAGGTATCTACATTGCGGGCGAGACCGCGAGCAATCGACCACACGGCTCCGGTATCCAGCGCCTCCAGCAAAGTCGCATGCGACATCAGCCGAACGACGCGACCATTGGCGTCAAGAAAAGGGTGAATCCAGACGAGGCGGTGATGCGCTGCAGCTGCCGCGAGTATGGTTTCGGTTTTGCTGAGGCGGCCATAAACCTTCTCGAACTGTTGGAGGAAGCGTGGTACGGCCGGCGGGCTGATCGCGACGTGTCTGCCTACCTCGACATCGTGCTGGCGAAGTTCGCCGGGGATTACTCTGTGGTTTTTGACCCATAGGAGATCGTCGGGCAGCAGTTCGCAGAACCGACGATGGATTTCGCGTATGGAATCGGCGGTGACCGCGCGGCCTTTGAGGCCACCGTTATCGATCCATTGCTGGACCGTGATATGAGCTTTCGCTTCGAGCTGAAGATCGCGCTTCTTCGCGTCCTGGCTGTAGTCGTTCTTGAGGGCGCGCTCGATATCGACGGGGTGCGTGTCGTGCCCTTCAATCAGGTTGCTGTAGTAGCAGTTCATCGAGCGCACGAGTTCGGCGAGCGACGAGAGAACACTTTCGGGCAGGGAGCGCCGGAATCCCGCGCTTTTTTGCGCCAATTCGAGCGCGAGATCGGTCAGGGCGGCGCGGTGGCGTGAGCTGTCGCCGATCAGTAGCGGCTCCATCAGGGAGATCGTTTCCCCCCGGTCTTTGACCGGTTCAATGTCCGCTTTTTTGTCCGCTTCGAGACTAGTCATAGACCTTATATATCCATGGCTTATCGATAGTAAACTGTATTTTGGGTCCGCTTAAAAGTCCGCTTTTTTGTCCGCTTCTAGGCCCTGGTTTATCAAGGGCCTGGTGGAGGGGTTGGGGGCGCCATCGACGTTACGGCGTCGATGCAAGACGTTGCGGCCCGGGCGTCCATCTGATCTCTTCGGCGACGAATTCGAGCCTGCGATGGGCGGCGAGCAACTCGGCTTCCAGTCTGTCGAGACGACTGCGCTCCTCCTCGGACAATTGTGTCCCGGCGGCCGCGAGCTGGTCCCGGACGTCCTTTTTGAACACCGCCCACCGGTCTGCAACGTGCCGATCGAGACGCTCGTGGCCGGACCGGATTCCCTTGAGCAGATCCCGCTCGGGTTTCACGAGGGACCGGATGTGGTCGCCAATCTTCCTCTCGACCTTCTCAATCTCCCTCGCGAGCTGCTTCTCGCGGCCCCACCAAGCCCCGACAAGGAAGCTGCCGAGCGCTGCAGCCAGAGCGTGTGCAGGCGCGAAAGCCAGCGTTACCAGCCACCCAAGCGCACCGAAACCGAGAGCCTCGGGGGCAAGAAGGTTCACCTGCGGGATGACGATGGAGGGTGCGAGGATGATTGGGTGCTGGCTCGGCTCGTGGTCCAGCCGCACCTGGTCAAGCGCGGCCTCGAGTCGCTCACTGACTTCGTGACAATGCAGCTCCAGCTCGCGCTGCGCGACGCGCCACACCTCGCTAAAGATCATTGCGATGTGCCCATTGAGCTGTCTGGCAAGCTCATCTTTGGAGGGCAAAGCGCCGGCAGCCCTCATCCCCGCTCCCATCCTGCCAGGCACGGCCGCCAGTTCCGAACCTAGGCGCGACATGGCCGTGCTGCACGCCCGCTCCTTCACCGAGGCGCAGAACGTTCGCAGGTCGGACATCTTCTTGTGGGCGGCGTGAAGGCGCTCGTGTACTGCCCGAGCCTGCTCGGAGCTGGCTCGCCGCCAGGCGATGAACTTCAGGGCATCATCAACGGCCTTGGAGGAATCTCGGACCGCAGTTTCCAACCGAACCACGCCCGTCGCGTTTGAGCGAAGGAGATAGTCCCACACTTGGGCCTCGATCCCTGCGAGCGGCGACTCGGACTCGCTTCCGCTGGCGACCCACTCCCACGCCTGCCTGGCAGAAACGAAAGCGGGCGATCCCGCTAGGCGACCCCCGAGGTTGTCCCGCCCGAGCGCCCGACCCAGCGTGGCGAGAACGTCGTCGCGGTCGGCATCAACCAACTCGTCCGACTTGTTGAGGAGCAGGAAGACTCGATCTGAGTGGTCGAGGACGCGCTTTAGCTCATCGAGGACGTGGGACTCGACGGCAAAACCACCGGACCTCGCTGAGGATACATCAATGACGAACAAGACGGCGTTGGCCTGTGCGATCGCCCGGGCGGCGATGGCGCGGATTTCTTCGCTCGGATCGAACAGCCCAGGAGCGTCGAGGATGGCGATGCCGCGTTCAAGCCTCTCACTGACGAGGCGCACGGTGATGATCCGAACCCGCCTCTGGTTGTCCGGATTGCGATCCTGCGTTGCGTACTCAGCGAGGGCTTCCGACGTGGCGGCGATCGCGAGGGTCTTTCCGTCGACGAATGCTACCGTCCCCTGATCGGAGGCCCCCGCAGTGGCGAGCACCGGCACTGCCGTCGTCGGGCGTCGGGCGACGGGGCTAACGTCGCGACGGACGAGTGCGTTGAAGAGCGTACTCTTACCGACTCTCATCCGTCCGGCGAGCGCGACCACGTAGGTCGCCGTTCTCACGCGCTCCTCGGCTGCGGCGAGCTGAGCAACCACGCTCTCGAACCCTGCGCTCCGCGCGGTCCGGAGGACCGCCTCCATCGTGGAGCGGGCCTCCTCGACGAGGCGGTCGTAGGTGCCGGGTGCCAAGACGCGGTGGCGGTGCACCACGACATGGCGTGCCTCTCGGTCAAAGTCGTCCAGCCGCGCACTCGATAGCACTCTGTCCCGCGGAATGTGGATCGTGACCGACTCCCTGGTGAACCAGCTTGCCTCCCGTGCGCCAAGCTCGGCGATCAACTCGTCATCGACCCAGCGGTAGACGATCCGCCGCGTGGGGGTGTGGCAGAACACCAGGGCGAACGGGTCATGGCTAGCGAGCCAGTATCGGAGCGTCCGAACGTGGACCTCCACGGCTACGTGGTCGCCGGATGGTGCGCTCTCGCTCGCCTTGAGCTGAAGTCCGATTCGCCGTCCCGTGTTGAAGTGGCCAGCCGCCCCATCGTCGCGGGGCTTGAGAACCTCCGCGACCGCGTCCATCCCGTAGTCGTGCGCCGTCCACTGCGTGACCGGCCACGGGCTCACGGTCTCCTCGAAGATTGTGCGCGACCGGGCCTGGAGCACACTCTCCGGCGGTACGACGGGCAGAGTCGGCGGTAGGGGCGTCGCCCGCTGGCGTGTCGATGCGGTGCGTTTCCGGCCCGGCTTTCGAACGGCCATGTTGGCGCATTGTCGTCCACCCGATGCCCCATGAGGAAGCCCGCGCGCTATCGGGGGCGCTGCCGATAACCGGCCTCCGGCCCTCGCCGTTAACCGCTAACGGGGTCTCTCCGCCCGCTCTCTGCCTTCCGGGAAGCTGGAGAGAGCCGATCCGGGCACCGTGCAGTCGAGCTTCGAACTCTCCGCCTGATGTCTCAAAGCTTTTTCCCTTTCGACTCGATGGCGATTGATCATTTCCGCCGAAGCGCCTGAGTGACGGCCGTCCGTGGAGACGCCGAAGCGGCGTGCGACTTCCGCCCACGTAAGACCGGGTTCTGACGTTAGCGCCGCTTCGTACTGCTCCCCGCGCGAGCCACTAGCGAGCCCGCGATTCCGCTGCTGTTCCGGCGTCTCGTTGGCAAACTTCTGACTGAATTTCAAGTTCGAGGCCCGCCAGTACGGGGAGCCATTTCCAAGTAGCTGCGGAGACCGCGTCCTTGAAGTGGTGAGGTCGAGCCGTTGATTGCGTTGTCCTCCCATGATCTCCTCGCGTTTGGGCACGTCAGTCAAAGAAATGACCTCGACCGTGGCTCTGGAGCTTACGAGGGGAGCAGGTCGCGGGGCCGCACGTTCAGCGCGCGGGACAGCTTCCAGATCGTCCGGAGCGTGACGGAGCGTCCACTCTCGATCCTCTGGTAGTGCCTCAGGCTGAATCCGCGCTCCATCATGTCCTCCTGTGTCAGGCCGCGGCGCACACGAAGCTGACGTACACGGTCACCAAAGACCTCGCAGAAACGCTCGAACTCGTCCGCCCGCACGACGATGGACGGTAGAGGTGGGTCGGCCTAAAGGGCCACGGTCCAAAATGTCGTAAGCTCGTGCCCGGAGGATCGCTTCGATGGCCCACGGTTCACGCGCGCTACACGCTTTTCGCCGAAGCGTTGCATACGTCCTCTTGGCGCCGAGCCTCGCCCTCCTTTGGGGGTGCGCGGCTGTCGCACCGGCGATGATTGCCGCGGGTGCATTGGCTCCACAGGTGGAGGCTGAACGCGCTGAGCGAGAAGCAGCGGAAGACCAGGAAAAACAGAAGCGACAACGCCAAGCTGAGGTGGAACAGAAAGCGCAGGAAACGGCTGCGCGTCAGGCGGAAGCTGAGCAGCTTCGGCAAGTAGAAGCCAAGGTTCAAGACAATCCCGAGGCGCAAAGGCTCATTCTCTCCACGAACCTTTGCATGCGCAAACAAGACGAGCGGGAGGCGCTCGAAGGCATCAGGGAGGAGAAGAGAGCGGCGCAGCTTGGTGGTGTCCGCGATCTTGAAATCTTGCGCGCACATCAAGATGCGGCCGTCGCGGCGAAGAATGTGCAAGTGAAACTCCACGACGCGCTCAAGACGGCTCGGCTCAAGCCCCTTGGTTGCAACAGCAAATCGGTCCAGGCGCTGTGGTCTTGCCTGGCCGAACCAAGCCAGGACTGCGAGGATTCAACAATACAAGCATTACTCCGCCTGAGTGACCGTTGGAGCGGCACGTCGGACAGATACGAGTGGATCCAGGAGCGCTCCCGCTCATTTGCGCGGTACGCGGCTGGCGGCGACAAATAGGGGATTATGTGATGAGGCTACGCCGCGTACTCCTCGTTGGGTTGATTCTCGGAAATCCTGCTTGCGCGCCTGGACCGCAAGGACCGCCCGGGGCGCCGGGGCCTACTGGATCCACCGGAGGAATCGCCTGCACGCCTGGGTCCTCGTTTTGTGACGGTGCCCACCTATGGACATGCACGCGAAGCGGCACCGATGCGGTTGGCGGAGGAAGTTGCGCCGCATGGGGGAGCACCAGCAATCCCGGGATCTGCTCTACGACCCACTGCCCCGACTCCGCTGCAGCGTGCTGTAGAGCTTCAAACCCCAGTCAGAGTTGGAACCTCAGCAGCCCGATCTCAACATCCGGGGATTCTTACGGATACGTTTCTCCCTCCGGCGGATGCGCCTCCGCTCCGCTTTCCATCTTCTTCTCTTCACAGGTATCTTCGTGTCCATACGTCACCCAGTACGTGAGTCTGTCGATCGCGCGGCCTTTCACAGTTGGCCAAGCCATCTCCCTTCCGAGCGCAGCGGTTAGCCTCTCGGTCTCGGGGCCGGGGGGCAATTGTTCCGCTTGGACGGGCGCCGTAACGGTTTCGGCGGACATCCCCTCTTATACGGTCTCGTTAAACGCGACGTGCAGCCAGCCAGGTCAATCGGGCCTCCGGGTCGTGGGCACGCTCTCGGGTAACCTGTAGGGTCAATCGGTACCCCGCTCGCTGTCAATCCCGCGGCGGAACCAGCGTCCTGGGCTGGCATCGAATGGGCGTGAGCCAGGTTTTTGCGAGATGCCGCGCATGGTCCACCTTGCCAGACCCGCGGTTCGGCCGCATGGGCGGAGAAGCACGTGCCGAGACGCGCTAGGCTCTGGTTTCCTACTCGCGACGCTCCGGGGGTTTGGGAAGACCGGCAGCAATTTCTCGAAGCCGTCCGGCTGGAGGCCCCGGTGGTCCTTGAACAACTTCGGGAACGGGCATGGCCTCACTGGAACGCCGCGTTTGGTGATCCCGCGATGTCTCAAGCCCTCCGAGTCTTCCGGGAAAGTGGTTGCACCGTGGCTCTGCCATCACAGCTTGAGTCACTCCAAGTTGCGCTGCACGCCTGGTCCGTTCACTTCAACCTTGAAGTGCCCTGGGTCACCGCCGCAGCGGCGGAGACGCTTCACGATTGGGCCAGCGATCCGCCTCGTCCGCGCGACCTGTGTTGGGCGCACCCGGCGACGCTCGGTGATGGGTTCGTGCGCGGAGCCAACTGGAAACGCGGTCGCCTTGTTGCAGCTCCACGTAAACGCCGCTCAGATCATTTTCGCTGGCTCGCCCGGTGGCAAGTCTTGGGGGAATCCGGGGAAAAGATCGCGGAAATAGAGCGATCACGCCGCAGTGAGTTCGAGGCTGCCAGGTTGGGTGTGGAAATGATGCTCCGGGGCTCGGCGGGTCAAGCGAACTACGCCAATGCCTTAGAAGCACAAAAAAGGCTTGCACTCGCGGAACAGGCCGAGCGAGTTCTAGGCCGCCACAAGGTGAAGGGCCTATCCCGTCAGGGCATCGAGCGCGCCGTGAAAAAGTTGGCTTGCGATCTCGACTTGACTCTCAGACAGCGCAAAGGCGGCGGCAGGAAACGCGAAGACTCGCGGAGATAGCCGGTACGCAGTTGTTGCCTTTTTCATTCTTAGGCAGCTGGTTCACACTTAGGAAGTGAACAACAACAACAGCACCTTCAATGAAAGCCCCCTGCGCCGCGAGCGTCTGCGAAGGGGATTGACCCAACTCGCGCTCGCGTCCTCCGCCGGGTGTTGTCTCAACACGATCTCGCTGGCCGAGCGCGGTGCCGCCGTTTCCTCTCGGATGGCTGAACGCCTCGCAGAGGTACTTGGAATTAGCCCCGATGTACTCCGACCTGTAAAGCGCCGAACTCGTCGTCGATGCCCCCGCGTTTTGCTGGGTCCCGAGGAGATCTCTCTCGAGCGGACAGGAGAGGTTGAGCACGTGAATACAAGAAAGAACCGTGGGCAATGATCCACATCACCGAATACCCCGCGCCCGCGGACAAAAACGCGAAGCCCAGCGGCACGTTCGAGGTCAGTTGGCTCGGGCTGGTCGACTATCTCAAAAGCTACGAGGAGCGGCGCGCGCTGTGCGGCACTAACTGCGAAGGCTCGAAGTGCAGGTACAAGCGCGGCCCGGGTTTCTCCCTCGTGCGCCTGCGCGAGCCCTGGCGCAAGGACGAGAACGTCGCCGCAGTCACGGGCGCGATGTTCGACGTCGACCACTACTGCGTGAAAGACGAGAGTGAGACGACAGAAGAGCACCTCGCGCGAGCAAAAGAAGAGGCGCCGCAAAAACTAAAAGCGATGTTCGACGCCCTCTACGGCCACGCGTTCCTGACCTACCACACGCACACGAGTCGCCCCGACTTCCCTAAGCTGCGGTTGATCATGCCGCTGTCCCGCGAATGCACCCCCGCCGAATACCGCGAACTCGGTCCCAAGCTCGTCGAGGTCTTCAAGATCCCGACGAAGCCGATGGACATGCTCTCGCGGATGTACTTTCTGCCTTCGATCCCTGAAGGCGTGGAAGACGTCGACCTCGAGACGCGCGAGGGCGCAGATATCGATGTCGAGGCAATGCTCAAAGAAGCGATCGTGATGGAACAGGCGGTCTCGATCCCGCAAAAAGCCGCGAAGATTCTCAGTGACTCTCGACAGCTCGAGGCGCAAGACCTCAACAAGCTGCGCGAGACGGAGCCGGCCGACTTCCCGCCCGCATCGCGGGAGCTGCTTGAGCGAGCGCGCAAGCGATTGCGCGAGTACGGACCAGCGATAGAGGGCGAGGGGGGCGATGGGCGCACCGTCCAAGTTGGCGCGATCCTCCTGAACGACTACGCCCTCACGTGGGAGGAAGCCTGGCCACTAGCGTTGGAGTGGAACAAGACCTGTCAGCCTCCGTGGGAGGAGGCTGACCTTGTGCAGAAACTCGAAAACGGCGCGCGGTACGCAAAGGGAGAACATGGGCAGGCCAGGGCGGCCGAAATCATGCGGACGCGGCTTGCAAAAAAGCTCGCAGGCGCTACGGGCGACGGGCCACCCGAAATTACGCTCAGCGCAGACGTGCAGGGCATGGTTGATCAGGCAGAAGCGGCGCTGAGCGCCGACCCCGGCATCTTCAAGCGCCACGGCGGGCTGGTCCAGATTGTTCGCGATGATGTTGATCTGCCGTTCCTTAAGCGTCCGAAGGGAGCGCCCCGCGCTGCTGAGCTGGTCAAGGCAACGATCGTGGAGCGATTGGCGACCTGTGCCCGGTGGCGCAAGTCCGGGAAGAAGGGGGGATTCACGCGCCCGCCGGCCTACATCGCTGAGACGCTCATGGCGCGATCCCAATGGCCGCACCTGCGCCACCTGGAAGGTATCATTGAATCGCCGGTCCTGCGGCCTAATGGCTCGGTGCTTCAGTCCCCCGGATACGACCCGTCTACGGGGCTCTGGCTTGAAGGCTCGGGCTTGTCTGTGTCGATCCCGGACAACCCAACCCGAGATGACGCGAAAGCCGCCCTTGAAACGCTCCTGGAGCCTGCAGCGGATTTCCCTTTCGAGAAAGAGGAGCACAAGTCAGCGTACGTCGCGGCCGTCCTCACCTATTTTGCGAGGCACGCCTTCGCGGGGCAATTGCCTCTCATCCTCATTGAAGCAAACACTCCCGGAAGCGGAAAAGGGCTCTTGGCGGACACGATTGCGACGATTTGCACGGGCCGCTCGATGGCTCGTATGGCAAACACTCTTGATGACGATGAGATGAGGAAGCGGCTCTTGGCGATCGCCTTAGCCGGCGACACCCAGGTCCTCATCGACAACATCAGGGGTCCGCTCGGTACTCCCTCGTTGGACATGGCCCTGACGGCCGGCGAGCTGCGGGACAGGGTGCTTGGGGAGACGAGAATGGTGAGCGCTCACCTGGACGCGCTATTTTTCGGGACCGGGAACAATGTCGAGCTGCACGGCGACACCCCGCGGCGCACGCTTCACATTCGGCTTGAGAGCCCACTGGAGCGCCCGGAGGAGCGCACTGGTTTTAAGCACCCCGACCTGCTCGGCTGGATCCGAGCACGTCGAGGGGCGCTTGTTGCGGCCGCGTTGACGAGTCTGCGGGCGTTCTGTCTGGCGGGCCGTCCTGGAAGCCGCGCGCGACCCTGGGGCAGCTTCGAGCCTTGGCAGCGTCTGGTATGTCATGCTGTTTCGTGGCTCGGTATGCCCGATCCCGAGCGAACCCGGGAGGCGCTCCAAGCGTCCACGGCATCAGACAAGAACCAAGTCGTGACAGTGCTGGAAGCGTGGCGGCGCGTCGATCCAACGGGTCAAGGACTCACGACCTCTGCGTTCCTTGCGAAGATCAGAGAGCCGTTTCCCGCGGGTCGGAACGACGTGTTCGCCGATGTACGCGCCAGCATTGTGGACCTCTGCCCGGGGCGCACTGGCGGTCTGCCCGACGCCAAACAGCTTGGCACGCTGCTCAAGCGCTTCCGTCGCCGGGTAGTCGGCGGGCGAACGGTGGATAACCGTCCAGGCCGTGGCGGTAGTGCGATCTGGTTCGTCTCTTCTGCACAACGTGGTGGGGATGGTGACCATGGTGGGGCAGTTTCACTTCCTGAAGAAATTTTAGATGTAGGTAAATGTAAGAATAATGATTATTTTATAGGTACCGGAGAACTCCCCCACCATGGTCGTCAGCCTCAAGCAGGTCGTCAGCCTCGCCGAGGCCGTGACACGAAAACCGCTGATCGTCGAAGAGTCCACCGTCCCAGACGAGCAGTTAAAAGCGGAGAGAGCGGTCGGGATAGTGCCGTCCGACGCCCCGCCGAATGACCCGAACGCACAGCCCGAGGAGAAGGGTCGGAAGCGCAAGAAACCGGCTGACGACTCAATCGAGGCCTTTGAGGCGAAGCTCGCGGCCGCGAAAGCCAAGAAAGAGGCCGAGGAGAAGGCTGCGGCGGAGAGGAAGTCAATGGGTGATCCGCCGGGCATGGATCAACCGTCGAACGGTCGTCTACCGGGGGCAGATCAGACCGCCCCTTCAATGGGTGATCCGCCCCTTTCAGGACACGCCCCGCCGAAGACCGTCTACAACGGTGTCCCCTCAGCGCACCCCGTCCAGTGCCGCTGCTGCGGCGGAATGGCGGACAGCCTGCCGCATGAGGGCTGCAAGAACCCAAATGGTTATTACGAAATAGTCGGGGACGGCAGAAGATGTATCCTGCGCTCCCCTACTGGCGCGCGCGTGGCCGTCGTCTCTCTTGACGCTCACGGAAACCCCACGAGTGAAGATCCGTCGAAGGAGGGTACGCCATGACCCCGGAAACCCTGCCGGGGGGCGCCGAACCCCTCTGGAGTGCCGTGGACGTAGCCGCGTATCTCAAGGCGAGTCGAAGCTGGGTTTACCAGAAGGCGGAGGCCGGCCTACTGCCGTGCTTGCATGTTGGCGGGCTGCTTCGATTCGAGCCGGCGGCGGTTCGCGCGTGGGCGCGTGGGGATATGTCGGGGGCGTCGATTGTCCCCTTGCACCGAGGTTCGCATTGATTTCGGATGTAGATTGTCAGACAATACGCACCATGGAGCGTGACTCGGTGCTGGCGGTTCGGATTCCGGCGGAGATTAAGGAAGCAGTGCGGCGCGCTGGCGATGATGACCACGGCCGGAGCCTGTCAGGCATGGTGGTGCGGATCCTCGAAGAGTGGGTAATCAAGCGCGGCTATCTGAAGCCCAAGCCCGGCGGGCACGGAAAGGGGAAGTAGCCAATGGCGAGCGTGTTCGAACGGAGCGGGCGCTGGTACCTCCGGGTCAAAGACGGCGCCGGCTTGTGGCGAAAGATTCCCTCGGAGGCCAGGACAAAGACGGAAGCGCGCCGCCTGGCAGAAGAATTCGAGAGGCACGCCGAGCGGCAACGCCTGGGCCTTGAGCCCCTGCCGCCAGTCGACGGCGGCGGAACCCTGGCCGCGCTCTTGGAATGGTGGCTGACCGAGCACTCGTCCGGCTCTCCGTCCCACGAGAAGAACAAATACTCGGTTCGGCGCCACCTGATGGCCTCCGATCTCGCCCGGCTGCCTCTGATCGCTGTGACTGCTCAGAGGATCGAAGCCTTCCTACATCAGAAAGGGCAGGAGGAGCTGGCGCCGCAGACGCTCAATCACCTGCGCGGTTTCTTGGGCCGAGCGTTCAGCGCGGCGATTCGAAGCGGGCGCTACCCAGGTACAAACCCCGTTGTCGCAGTCAAGAAGCGAAAGGTACCGCGCCGGAAGCCGGACTTCTTGAGGCCGGAGGAAGTCATGCCGGTACTCGAAGCACTCACACCCCGCTGGTGTCCCCTGTTCGCCGCGGCGCTCTACACGGGCCTGCGCAAGGGGGAGCTGCTCGGGTTGCGGAAGCGGGACGTGGACCTGGAGCGACGCCTTCTTACGGTGGGGCGCTCATGGGACCGAGACATTACGAAGGGTGGGCGCGAGGACGTAATCCCGATCGCCGCGGAGCTGGTCCCGTACCTGGAGCGGGCGTTGGACGAGTCGCCCTCTGAACTGGTGTTCCCAGCGGAGGACGGTTCGATGATGCGCCGGGACGTTGGCCTGGAGAGTGTCCTGCGCCGCGCCCTTGGTCGGGCCGGCATAGCCACGGGGTGGCGGCACGTCTGCCGTAAGAAGGGCTGCGGACACTTCGAGCACGCGCCTAATGCGGCCCTGCGTCGTTGCCCAAAAGACGGCCGCAAACTCTGGCCCAAACCCAAGGTGCGGCCGATCCGTTTTCACGACATCCGGCATTCGACTGCAAGTTTGCTGATGATGGCGGGCGGCAACCCGGCCGCGGTGCAGCGGATCCTCCGTCACAGCGACCCCAGGCTCACTACGGAGGTCTACGGACACCTGGCACCAGAGTACCTCCGCGCCGAGGTGGACCGGCTGTCCTTCGGGGCGCTCGCCTCGGTAGAGGCCGAGGACGTGGCCCAAGCCGCAAATTCGCCTTCGTTTGTCCCCGTGGTGTCCCCGAACCGCGATCCGTCGGGGCGGACAGCCGAGACCGGAGGAATTTCTCCAACGATCTCGGCTCAATCAACAACGAGGAGTACGGGACTTGAACCCGTGACCTCCGGCGTGACAGGCCGGCGTTCTAACCAACTGAACTAACTCCCCAGTACCGATGGGCGGAACAGGGATCGAACCTGTGACTTTCGCCTTGT
>Ga0137390_10000467_pt1 | contig 27498 bp, 51 predicted proteins | sample 15con2h24AmetaG_FD_104937 | JGI IMG/M metagenome (GOLD analysis project Ga0137390, IMG submission 104937) | Vadose zone soil microbial communities from Angelo Coast Range Reserve, California, USA - 15con2h2.4A metaG | ecosystem: Environmental > Terrestrial > Soil > Vadose zone > Saprolite... | reverse complement strand
TGGACCCGGGAGGTCAAGAACCCCCGTCGCTGCATTAGCGGGTGGCATTTGACCACAAATCCTGCCGCTTACATCCGCAGGGATAACTTGACTGCTCAACGGTACTTACTGGCCGGGGGGACTCGCGAGTTCTGCGTGGTCTTCGAGGCCGAGGGCCGGAAGGCTAGTAGTGACAATGCCCGGATGAATGAGAAGTACTGCTTTGGGCAGATCCGTTTGCTGCGTGAGGTCCAGCGTCAGGACTGGCCGCAGGCATGGCACGACAAGGCGGCTGGCACGTCATGAACTGGCTAACTCAACCGATCACGATGCCGATGTGGGAGTTCATACTTTGCTGCGTGACTGCCATCCTCGGCTACCAACTTGCGTCTTGGGTGCAGAACCGGTGAGCAAACGCGGCTCGATTGGTCGGCTCCGTATCCAGAATGCCAAGAACCACGGTCGAAAGAGACAGGGTCCACGGACGCAAGTGGACACCAAGATCCAGCGTGACCTGGCCTTGGCGTGGGCGGATGTGTCTGGGGGGAAGAAGTGAGTAGAGTACTTAGCGTCGTGTACTTAGTGGTGCTGAGTGGGTTGGACATCGTGACCACCCACCTAGCCCTTCTGAATGGGGCGCGAGAGGGAAATCCTTTCGCGTCTCTCGTCCTCAATACGTGGGGAGAGCCGTTCCTCTATGTCTTCAAGATGACAACTATCACTGCGGTCGTGCTCCTCGGCATGTGGCGAGGTCTGTGGCTGACTTTCTGGGTCATAGATGCAGTCATGATGCTGGTCGTCTTGAGCAATCTGAGTCACCTATGAAATCCGAGTGCCGGTACTGCAAGAAGGTTGGCGGTACCTTACTCGGTACTTGCCCCGACTGCCTGAAGACTATGTACTCTCAGATCAAACTCTCCGAGCCGATGACCAACCCCTTCTCGGGTCTGTACGAGTGGCTCTCCCCTCCCCGGGTACTACTTACTGGAAGTAGGCGCTGGTCCGATTGGGAGGCCGTGAATGACCCTCTCCAGGAATTCCCCGAGGGAACTGTCGTGATCCACGGAGGAGCAAAGGGACTGGATTCCATAGCTGAGCAGCTAGCCTGCGCTCTCGGTTTCAAGACGGAAGTCTACGAAGCGGAATGGGATCTACGTGGACTTTCGGCTGGACCAACACGCAACCAAGAGATGCTGGATAAAGGGAAGCCAACAGAAGTGCTGGCGTTCCCTCTACCTGACTCCAAGGGGACAATCGACATGATTAAGCGAGCGTGGCGGGCTGGTCTCCCTGTTCGGGTGTTCTATCAAGGCCATGAGATTGACGACGTGCAGGCGTGGGTGCTGAATCACTTTGCCGTGGACCTACGAAGGGAGTTAAGTCACCAATACCTGCTGGCGTATGGCCGGGAGCCGATGGCTCATGAGCTTGCCGAGGCCCTACAACAGGTACTAGGCCCCGCCAAGCTGACTCTATTTCACTCTCGATTCGATGTGTCAGTTCAATTAAATCGGCGTCGTCTGGATAGAGAGCCGAAGCCCTGACTTCCAGGATGCTCTGGATAGCAAGGCTCAGGTGCGTAGACAAGCGTGTACGACGGTCTAACAAGGGCGGAACCCTCCCATGCGAATACGCGAGGCTTGTGTTCGCCGCCTAGTATACAAGAAAAAGCCCCTAGCAGGGAGAGGGTGCAACCGGCTAGGGGCGTGTGGTGAAGTGGAGCTAGCTAGACGACTTCAGGCCGTTCTGAACGAACGTCACAAGCTCCTGCCTGATCGGGTCGTGTGTCTCCAAGAAGCTCATAAACACCCGGTAGGCCCGGTACTGGTCGCCTCTCCCGGGCTGCCCGTTGATGATGCTCCTCACAGTCGCCTCCCAGTCCTCTTTCGGGATGCCCGTCTCTTTCTTCATGGGCATCACGTTTAGGACTCCTAGGTCACGGAGGGTCTCCACTACCCGGGCGGCGGTCGCCTCCACAAGCTCGTCGGTGTTGATGGTGGGTGCGGCTGGCGGTGTTACTGACATTCCAAACATCCTCCTTAGCATGATGCCTTGGAGTATGACCCGGTGTCGCGCCGAAGTCAAGGGTCTATATGGGTAGTTTCTTGGTCGTCCACCGAGTCCCCGTCCAGGTGAAACGCATACCCCCAGCTTCGGGTGGAGCTATATCGGTACCCATTCTAAGTACTTCCCCGTCCAAGTCCTTACGGGTGCCTCCAGCGGAAAGCCAGGCAAGAGCGAGAAGAATGTTCCAGGAGTGCGTGACGGCTATCACTATGCCCTTACTTGGCTCTTCCTTGGCGATCTCAAGTAAGGACTGGAACTGTAGTAAGTACCTGTCTCGGAACTCATTGAAAGATTCGCCACCGGGGAGGGCACGGCCAGGCTTCTCGAACTCATAGCTCTCCAACTCGTCTTGCACGTCTTTCTTTGCTTTTCCGACAAGTTGTCCTACATTCCAAGGGCGGAGTGCGAATCTACCAGAGTAACCCATCAAGGGTGGGGCAATTATTCGTGCGGTTTCAGCAGCCCGACGTAGGTCGGACGTGTAGATCCGGGCGATGGGCAGGGCAGTAAGTACTTGCTCCAAGTGCTTACTTTGCTTCACACCTTTTGCATCAAGACCAGTATTCTCCCAACCCTGGTGCTGGTCAACACCTTCATCGAACTTGGTCTGACCATGCCGAACTAGGAGGAGCGTTGGCTTCAGCTTAGCGCGGACCTCCGGTAGATCCTTTATCCCTGCCATCCCCGTCCCATCTCGTTCATCGTATCACTGAAGCAATCCGAGCAGAATGGCCCCGGGTCGAAAGAGAGCTTATGGGGCATCCCCTGGTACATCTTGCCGCAGCGCATGCACTTCCAAGGCGGTGTCGTCTTTTTCCGGCCCTTATCCGCCTCCGGCTCGTCTATCTCTCGGTCCCATCGGACCTCAATGCCAGATGCGGTCGTCTCTGGCAGCCCATCTTTCACTTTCCTCTTGATGTAGGCGATCTCCCCCTCGGTGATAGGGCCGTTACCCCTTAGAGAGTCCACGAAGTCTTTGACCTCTCCGAGCGTGAAGAACCGGCCACCGTCTTCCAACCTCTCCAGGGCATTTTTCTCCCAGACCGGACGGGAGTAGTGCTGGTACTTACCGGGGTTCTCTAGACGGAAGATATGCGTCCTCTCGTCAGGCCCGCGTACTTTGAAGTCACCGATGTAGTCAGTCATTGCCAGCCCTCCCACGCTGATTTCATTTCGTCGTCATAGTCGAGTCCACGACCGTATAGCTCCTCACCCAGATCGGCGTTCTGACGTATCCCTCTCGCTACGAGTACGCCGTTTAGGTACATGTCTAGCCCACGTCGTTCTAGCACCGGGTCTGGACTTGCACCCTGTTTCCAGATCCCCGCTACATAGTTGTTAATGTCTTCTACCGTCAGACCTTTTGAGGCCGGATTTTTCACTGAAATCTCCTCGGGCGGTTTAGGCATTTTGTGCTGGTACTTACTAGGCGGGCACGGAACTCAGCGCGGTCTTTCCTGGATGCCTTGGCTTTCTTGCCACGTCTGACGTGTGGTTTCATTTCGGTAGCCCCTCTGCCAAGCGTTGAAACGCCTTGGCGATATTGTCTACAACCTGCTCTTCATGCGGCAGCATCAAGGCCCGAGCTTCTTTCTGGAGCTTGGTCGGGACCATCGTCCTCACCACCTGCTCGACAGACTTAGCCCACTCGTCAGTCATTACATGCATGAGTTCGTGGATGACTACCTTGTCCTCCCACGCCTCATACTGATTGGCTTTGAAGGTGATGTCGGCTTCGGTTACTGAAGCGAAGGTCTTAGTGTTCCCCTCTGAGTCGGCAGGGGGACGCTCATAGAGCGCGACGTGCAGAGTCCAACCAGACAAGCCAAGTCGGTCCTGCCACGTCTTTACCCGCTCGACAAACCAGTCGAGGGTTCGAGTTATCCGCTTCTCAGGGTTGTCTACTCTCACCCTTGGCATTGACTCTCCTCCTGTCTATCTGTTCGATCCATGCGACAGCGACGGCAGCGACTTGGATCAATTCTGCGCGGAGCCTGGCTTGGTCCTCTTCAGCCATTGCCTCATAGAACTCTTCAGTAAGTATGTGTGCCCAAGTCAGGTACCCACCTTTGGCAGCCCGCTCAGCGTGTGCCCTTGCACCGTTAGCAGTTTCGGTCATAAGTGTGGTGGTCCCGTCTGGGTGATTCTGCTCACCCCATTTCCGATCCTGACTACGACGCTCTCCACCTATTTCATGGAGGATAAGTGGCTGCCTCATGCTAGCCCCACACCGTTGCGGGTCCAAGGTAGCCAAGTTCAGCCAGCTTCTTACGCAGGAGCTTATGCTGCTTCACGTCATCCATGACGCGCTTACGGGTAAGCTCGATGCCCTTCGGCGTGAGACGGTTAGCCTCTCGCCACATAGGGTTGGTCATGTGGTACTTACTTGCAGGGATACCGAGCATCCCCGACAGGCTCTCCTGGCTGGCACTGATGTACTTACGGTTGGTCAGGTGAACCTTGGTGTCAGAGACCAACTTCTGCTCCAGCTTAGGGAGGCCCAACTCCATGAGCGCACCGTTGATGACGGGTAGATCATGGCCCAAGATATAGTGGCCGGTGACGATGTCGGCTGAGTTGTACATATCGCGGAACCCTTCCAGCATTACGGTCGAACTGTACTTACTGGGGGTCAGGGTCCAGCACACGATCTCCTTGCTCCCGACGAAGCTTGCAGCTATCGCCGTGATCTCAGCGGTTGTGAAGTCCATCCCGAGGTAGGATAGTGGCCGGTTCTCGATGTCGAAGTCTAGGATAAGTAGTGGACGCGTCCTAGTCTTGAGCAAGGTCTTCCTCAGTCAAGCTGACTTCGCTGATCTGGATTAGCTTTCCCTCACCCACGGCCTTACGGTGACGCTCAACGAGAGCCGGAAGCTGCTCGTTCAACTCGCGGTCAGCCGCGAGGGAATGCTTCAGCCGGGTCAGGGTACGCTGGACCTTGACTAGCTCAAGCTCCCTTTGTGTCACGTCATCCTTACGTTGATAGTTTCTCAATTGCCCTCTCCGTCTGTTGAATTTCCGCCTCTGTCCGAGCGATCCGCTCTCCTAACCGGACCTTGATCTTGTTGATGTAGAACTTTGATCCGGCTTCCCCAATGTGATGCCTTTGGTTGTACCGATAGGTGCCGGGAGTGATACCCTCTCGCTTCTCTCCCGCCTTCCGGTCCTTGTACGGCATTACTTGATTAGGTACCTCTTCTCACCGATGAAGAACCCGAAGCCGAATCTAGGCCACACAAGGCCATAGAACGTAGGCCCGGTGATCTTAGCCCCGATGACGATGTGGAAATGCTTAGCTAGGAAGCGTCTCATTCCTTGTCATCTCCACAAATGCATCTACCCTCGGGTGTAATTCGATGTTGAACGGACGACCCTTTTTCCTTTGAAATTTCCTTAGCGGGTTCACTGCCCCACCCCGGCAATCTCGACAAAGGTAGTAGCCTTACCACGTCCCCACTCAACTGCTGGTGGTGACGTGAGATAAGTTGCCGCAGCCGCATGTAGTTGCGCGGACTCAAGTCCCCTTCCCAGGAGACGGTTGTTGCAAATGTAGCAGAGAAGTCCACGAAAGATTCCTGTGTGGTGGTCGTGGTCTCTCGCAAATCGTCGTCCCGGCGACGGTGCTCTGCCACAGATGGCACAGCCCCCGCCTTGGTAATAGAGGAGGGACTCGTAGTCCTCGTTGCTGAGAGGGGCAGGCTTGGGGAAGTAGGGTTTCTTTGCCACCTTACTCCCCACACGCCGTCCCGGAGCCACCCTATCTTCCACATCTACTGGCCCTGTCCCTAGGTCCGACGTTACGAATGTACTGACGTACTTCCATCTCTCTAGTGATCGGCTCATTCCGTATCACTTTCTCGTTGAACTGTTCCCGTTCTTGGTTGACTGGTTTAAGAGACATACTCCACCACGTTCGCCCGAACGAGCTTGTCAACGAGACGACGCTCTTCCCGGTTCAGTCCGAGTACCTTCATGCGGTTCTCGTTCGGCTCCTGGATGCCCTTCTCTGCCCGCTTGGTCAACGAGACCTGCTCAAAGGCGTACAACTTCCGCAGTTCCTCGTTGAACACGGCGATGATGGCCCGGGTATCCGGTGCCAGTCGGGGGTCAGAAGGGAAACTCACGGTATGCCGGACCCCGGTCGGGTTCTCGAACCTAATGAGCAAGTAAGTACCGAGCGGGGCCAGTGCCTCCCCGATCTTCCTATTCTGCTCATCGACCTCAGCCTTGATCTTCTCGATCATTTCCCTCTGCTCTGCCTCTGTCGCTATCTCCGGCTGATTGGCCGGGTCATCAATAGTGCTGACCGCAGCTACTTCCTCAGGGGTCTTGATCGTCAAGCCCTCGGGAAGGATGATAGGTGACTCAGCCACACTAGCCGCCCGCTTGTCTTCAAACTCCTGATCTGACATGTTTATGCCTCCGGGAAGTTATTTGTGATACGCAACGCCTCGCTTAACTCGGTTCGGTCTACAAAGACATAGACACTCTTTGGGCCTTTGGTTGCAGTAAGTAGGATGCTGTTCACGTAACTACGCTTTGAGTCGGACACTGATAGAGTCGTCCCGTCCTTCGACTTGCAGGTAAGGACTGCTTTCATGCGGCTACCTCCAGTTTCTTTTCGTTCCAGTACTTCACGCCAACGATCATCGGGATACCGAACATCTCGGTCAGCATCGTCTCTGCCTGTCGCTTGATGTCGTCTTCGATGCGAGCATCTACCGGTAGCTCCATGACAATCGAGTCGTGGATCTGTAGAAGAAGCTTGCCAGGGTACACCCGCTCCAGATAGATCATCCAGTCCTTCACGGCCTCAGCCACGTTGCCTTGGATGACGGCGTTGAACGCCTTGTGGGTGTTGTCCTTCAGACCGAAGTACCGACGCCTCCCCGAGACAAGGATCAGGTAGCCCCGAGTCTCCACCGTATGCTGTGCCTCCCGGGATGTCTGCTTGAACTCGGGGAATGCAGCATTGTGCTTGGAAATGAACGACTGAGCCTCCTCCCGGTTAATGGCGATCTTGTCCGACAGAAGTTCGACCACGGCATCCGCACCGGCACCGTAGAGGACAGCGAAGTTCAAGGTCTTCCCGATATGCCGCCACTTGGACCAGTTGTCTTCGGCCTTGTACCGCAGCACAGTGCCGTCTGACTTGAACTCGAAGTCGTTGTCATGAGTGCCGGGGTAGAAGATCTCTCTTGTCGTTTCGTCGTGGATGTCTCTCCCACTCTCGATGATCCGGCGCATGGACTTGCAGTCAGCGATGACCGTAGCTACCCGCATCTCAGCCTGTGACATGTCCAACTCCACTAGGTGGTAGCCGGGTCGGGCCTCGAAGCAGGACTTAGGGTTCGGGTATCGCTTCTCCACTGTCTTCTCCCGGGGGATGGCCTGAAGGTTGACCCTGTGGCAGGAGAAGCGCATCGTCCGTGCTCCGTCCTGATAGAAGTCTGCCCGCAGCCGACCGTCCTTACCGGTCATCTTCTTCCAGCTAGTCTTCCTCTTCCCGTCCGTCTGGATCACGTCCTTGTCCCCGTAGTACCGAGAGAGCGCAAGCTGAGCGTCTAGGTAGTAGAAGAAGTTCGGAGAGTGTGGGAGAACAAGGTTCAAGTTGCGGATCATGTTCCTCGCCTTGTCATCCAAGCTTGGGGCACCGGCCTCAGTCCGGGGGAGCATGTCCACCACTCGCTGGTTTCCTGTCTGCACCCAGTACTTGAGCGCCGCTTGCCTAGTGGCCTTGAACGGCAGGGTCTTGGCGAGTCCCTCCGAGTACTCAAGTAAGTACTGGTGGATCTTCTCCGCATTACTTACTGAGAAGCCGATCCCCCTGGCCTCCATCGCGGTCAGGACTTTCATGACCTCGTACTCCCGCTCCACCATCTGGAGATCCTCGGGATTGAACTCCCCCCGCAGCTTCTCGGCCAGCCGGAACGTAAGGGCTGTGTCCTGAGCAGCGTAGGGTAGGAGCAGTCGGGGCGGTGCGTACCACATCTCAAAGTCCTTGTGCTTGTGCTCGACCAACCACTTCTTCATGGCTGCCTGCTCTTCGATCTCGTACTTACCCCAGAGCCGTTCAGCTATGGGCTTCAGACTGGTAGACTCCAGCGGCCAGCGGTACCAAGCAGCGACCTTGGTGTCATCTATGATGTTGTCCCGCAGGTCACGGCCACGCCAGCCATTAGGCCCACCGGACAGGAGCATGTGCAGGTCGAACTTAGCCTTATGCATGACGAGCTTCTTGGTGCTCAGCCAGAGCAACAGTTCATCCCAGTCAGCCTCGGTTGAGTTCGTGATCGGTCCCTCCCCCCACTCGTTCAAGGTGTCACGCATGTCGAAGGGGATACCGACCGACCACCCCGGCCCTGCCAGAGAAACAACTGTCACATGGCTCCCTCTCCCGCAGCCACAGTTCTTCCTCTGGCAGGGGTCGTCCGTATAGAGACCAGTGGTCTCTGTATCTACCGAGACAATGGCGTCAGACTTTGGGTACACGCTTCTCCCATTGCGACTGCTGATCTTCCGCCAGCCTCTTAGCCTTGCGCTCTTCCTCTTCCAACTGGAGGAGAGCCATCGCCCGCCAAACCATGCTGGCCGTATGACTGATCCCGGTCTCGGGATCTATCTCCCCACGCTGGGCAAGGTGGCGTCCGACGCAATCAGCATGGTCCTTCGACTTCTCCCTGGACCAGTGGAGAGGCTCCCCTGGGTTGTGCTTCTCATTTCCCATGTAGGACACATGAGCGACGGCAGCCAACGCATCCGGGAAGTAGTCCAGCACTCCAGTCGTGATCGGGTATTGCTTGCGTTCTGCTGAACCTTTGGGGAAGATCTCCCCACTGTTGATGCGCTGCCTCATGCCGCTACCTCCTGTGTGTCAAGTCCAAGACGGACCCGCATTTGGATGTACTGGTTGTATGAGGCTTCACACCCGGCACATCCCTTACTGGTAGGTCTGCCATTAAGCGGCCTACCACACTCACAGAGCGTGTGCTTGGGGTTAGGGTTGAAGCGTACGTAGTTCACGCTGCCACCCGCATCTTGTGATTCGCTACGAAATCCTCGAAGGTGTCGTACTGCTTGACCCCTGGTAGGTTATGGAAGATGTTCTCCCGGGGTCCGACGATGACCATTTCCCTACCGAGGGCTAGCCCGAAACCGAACTCAACGTGACGACCGCCTCTCTTCGCCCGATTGTAGAAGTCATAGGTGATAGCCCGCTCCCCATACTCCAACGGTTCTGTGAATGACACCACCATGTCGGCAAGGTAGACATCTTCGAGATCGTTCCGTGCGTAGAGGATGTGCAGATCTACCCCGACCTCGCTCATCTGGGTAGTCGGGGCATGAGCCTCTTCCATCCAGCGGGCAGTGACCTCCACGTTGCACATGTCTTGAAGGAAATCCTTGTAGCCTTGGATCTCGTCCTTCCGGTAGTACGGCGCAGCTAAGTACACTCGCGTCTTACGGGTTGACATTCTTGATCTCCACTCCTTCGTAGAAATTTCCTTTCGCGTCATGTCGCCGCCGCCACGCCTTGACTGAGTAGATGTACTCTCCGAATCCTTTCCTACCGATGCGCGACTTCTCTGGAATGGCTTCCTTGATGCACCATCCCTCGTATGATTTCCACAGGTCAGAGCCATATGCCTTGAGGGTCTTGGCTCCGATGATGATGCAGTCCTGAACCCACCCGTCGAATGGATCGTTGTCCTTCCGCCAGTCCTCACTCTTTGCCAGGACACGCGGAGGGATCGGGTAGATACCACGCTGTAAGTACTCTTGCGCCCCTCTAACTAGCCAAGCAAGTATCCCTTCCTTCTCGGCCTCCAGATCCAGACGCAGTTGAGGGTCGATAGGGAAGACGTTGTCCATTGGAACTGCATAGGCCGAACGCCAGAACCCCTCGGTCTGGTCAGTTACCTTGGGCCGGAGGTTGTTCCCGATGTTCAACTTCAGGACCGGGGTGAACTCGAACTCATGACCGTACAGATGACGCGCCCGGATCTTGTCTCCGTGGGTGATACCCTTCACCCGCTCCGAGTCGAGCGGTGTGTTAGCACCGGCCTCGTTCGCATACACGAACCGTTTCCCCAGTAACTCGGCAAGGTCGTTCGTGGCCTGTCTCCTACTGTCAGTGAGGAAGGTCTTCGTGCTGGCAGCCAGCGCGTAATCACCTAACACATCAGCCACGGTCTTCAGTAAGGTGGACTTACCGTTGGCACCCGGACCTAAGTAGATGAACCAACACTGCTTACTTGTGTCTCCTGTGACGGCATACCCCAGTACCCGATGAACCCAGTCCACCAAGTCGGGGTCGTCCTTCTGTAGGTCAGTGTCAAAGAAGATCTCCTGAATGAACCTCTCCCAACGAGCGGCTTGGGCATTCGCGTTGAAATCCAGAGGAGACGACCGCGTGATCCACTGGTCAGGAGCACCGGGGAGGAGGCCACCCGTAGCCAGATTCACTACCCCGTTCTTCACTCCAAGCAGGTAGGGGTCGGAGTCTAGAACCGTGTCCTTCCGCAGGATGTCCTTGAGTAGGTCGGTGACGTTCATAATCATGGAGTGGCTCAGCAACCGGGCCGTCCACTTCACACCCTCGGCGTCAGGCTTACCGGTGGTAGCGATCTCGTCTTGGATCTTCTGCCCGATAACGCGGGCTGATTCCACCACGTAGGAGAAGATGCTGTCGGTACGCTCCCAACGGTGTTCATCCCAGACGAGCCACGACCCACGGTTGTAGTCGTATGCGATCTGGTCTCTGAAGTAGTCGGCCACGAACTCTGACTGATCTACTTCAGTGTGCGGAGGGAGGGGCTTAGCCCAAGCATTGTACCTCTCCGTTGTGTTCATCTTCTCTTCAACTGACTGACCGTTGTTCAGGGCCAGGACCGCAGCGTCCACCGATTCCTTCGGCACACCCATACGCTGGAGTGTCCCGACAAGCTGGATAGTGGTAGCGTTGCGCTTCCCCTCCGTGAACAGACCCTTGGCATCAAATGTCTTCTCTTTCGGCAGCAAGTCAATCGGGAAATCAGCCAACGGGGTCTCCGATGGCAGGATCTCCCACTCGTAGTCGTTGCCGGAGGCATGGACGGACGGGGGAGCTACGATGTAGCCGTTGTCCCCACGAATGTCGATGCCCGGGGCGATCTTACTGGCGCTGTTGCTCACCTTGGTACCGGTATGCCGGTAGACCAAGTGCTTCCCCCCGCCACCTGTCTTAGTGGTTGGAGTCGGAGGAAACTTGTCCTTCATAGCCTCGTAGGACTGGAGTCCACCCGACTTAGCGTCGATGTCTACGACCACCAAGCCCGACTCGGACCCTGTACGGATGCCAATGTTGGAGTCCTTGAACTTGCCCGTCTCCCCCCACCATGAGTCGATGATGGCTAGGTCGGTCGTGGCGTCCTTCAAGCCGTGCTCAGTGAGGGGGATCTTCCCCTCCAACGGGAGGACATGCCACCCCCGAGCCACGTAGATCTTGGCGTAGTCGTGCGTTAAGCTCATGCCTGTGGGTGGTTCCCCTGCTTATCAGATGTATCGTGGATGGCTTTCAGCGTGTCCTCCGAGAAGCTCAGAGCACCAAGCGACATCGTGTAGTGGTACTTACTTAGGTGCTCGATCAGTTCTAAGATCCGCTCTTCCTTACTCTTCATCTACCCACCCTGAGACGAGGAGCCAAATGACACCGATGCAGTAGGTGACGACCCCAAGAATGATTAGGTGGTTATTAGACATGGAAGAGTGACTCCATTTCTTTCAGCTTGTCGCTTGCTTTCCCACATGAGCAACGAAAGAGTCCCATCCACATCTCGGTACCGTTGTCAAAGACTCGACCGTAGGAGGCTACAAATTCACGGTCGGTATGTCCAACAACTAGACAGAATAACTTCCTAAACATGACCTTCAGCCCTCATAGCTGACAGGATGTCGTCCACCATCAGCCCGATTCGGTCGGTCTCACTGGCCTGCTTCTGCATACCCTTAACATGCAACCCCTTAGTTAGGGTTCGAGCACAGGCTCCAAGCAGTTCCCAGTCCTGGTAGTCCAAAGCTAACTTCAGGTTGTCCGAACGACTATGCGCTTGCATTGATGACCACATCCTTGTGCTTGCCGCACGTACACTTAAAGCTCCCAGTCTCATAGCACTCCTCAATCTTCTTGATGTTCGGACGCACGATCTGGTCGATGTCGGACTGTACTTCCTCCAGCGTGTAGGTCAGGTCCACTTCCTCGATGCGTGCCGTGCCCACGATGGCCCGGTGGAGGAATACACCCCGAGGCATCTTCCCCTGCATCTCCGAGTAGGCTGCATGGTAAATGGACATCTGAAGATCTCTCCCCTGCGGCACGTAGCCCGCAAGCTTCTGCTCCCGCCATGTACGGGATGATGTCTTGTGGTCGATGACGTACCCGTCCGTGGTAATGAGGTCGAGCTTGCCCATGATGGCTCGCTTGGCCCCAGTCACCTTGATAAAGAACGGCTCCTCGATGGCGAGCGGCTCATACCGGGGGAGGTACGTGGTCCTCCAGGTGTTGACTAGTCTCCGGCCATTCTTATAGAAGTCTTCAGGAGAAGCGGCACCGTCCCACTCCATTCGGTCTCGGGCAGCTTCAAGCTCGTAGATCCAGCGGTAGTGCCAACGTCCGAGTAGCTCACGGAGACTCATGTCCCGGGTGTGCCACTCTTTCTCGCGTAACGCATCCTCGCATAGGCCGTGCCAAGCCCGACCGAAGACGAGTTCCTTAGACATTGGCTCTTTCTTGTGCTTCGCGTAGTGGTCGTAGTAGGCTACGGGACACTCGCGGAACAGAGAGAGCGACGTGTAGCTCTCGTACTCGGACTTCTTGGCGAACCCCCCACCCGGCTTGATGATCCGGTTGGACGTGGGCTTAGCCAACATAGAGGCTGATCTCCTTCCCATTCGGTCGATCAATAGTGCGACCGATAGAATACCCGCGACTCTGGAAACAAGGCTCGCAGTAAGCCGACTCACTGGGATACTGTTGCCATTCATTTCCACAGGTAGGGCAGCGTAGTGTCAGTTTCAATTTAGGCATTGCGCCTCGCTTCCTTCCGAGCCGCTTTCTGTTCCGACAGTTGCTCTTTGAGATGCTGTAAAGCCAGCCGACGTAGCTGGACGCGACGGTACATACGAATCTTGTGTGCCACTAAGCCCTCCCGTGATACGGTGTTACGTGATCGACATAGGCCCGCCACACCCGAGCCGATTTCTCGGGATCAAAGTGCGGGAAGTTCCTGTCATCGAAGAAGCAATCGAAACCCCCATCCTTGGTATTTGTAACTTCTGAACAGGGGATGCCAAAGTACCGGAGCCAATCCCACACGTAGGTTGAGTTTCCACGCGCTGTGAAGACAACTAGCTTATGACCCTGCATGTCAAGCTCTTTCATCCCCTCTACTGCACCCGGCATTGGTGGACCCATGACCTTGACTGGGTGTTCCCAATCGTGAATGGTGCCGTCGAAGTCGATAGCTAGTGTTGCCATACCAGTACCTCCATCAACTCTCTCCCTCGACGTGATGGCTCCCTGGTCATGAATCCGATCCCTTTCCCTCTCTCGTAAGGGACGGGAGTCATGAACTGCGAGCAGGTCAGGTCGAGGATCAGGCCGTCATGGTGACGGAGATACCAGTGAGTCTTACCCTCATGGCTGAGGAACTGGGGTACCCACCCCGCATCCTTGCCACCGAGCAAGTGATAGACAGCCTCAGACGTGACGTAGCAGTTCCCTACTCTTTCCATGTCACCCACACATCCTCGATGTTGTAGTAAGTGATGAATCCCCCCGGATACTGGATGCACACCGTCTTAGGGCGGGGAGAAGGAGTAGGGGGAGGGAATGTCCCCTCCCCGCTGACAGCTAGACGGTTGTTAGAACCGGACTCGTTTCTTGGTGCCACCACTCACTGCCTCTTCAACTACGGCAGCAGTGGTGGTAGCGGCAACAGCGGGAGCGGCAGTGGTAGCAGGAGCACTAGCCAGAGGGAGGATACGATCCACCTTCTGCTTGATGATCGCAGTCCCGTCAGCGTTGCGCTTCTTGGACTCGTAGTTCGCCATCATGAGACGGCCCTTCTTCCCGACGAGTTGGTCGGTGTCGTATGCCTGCCCCTTCACAGCATTAGCAGCATCAACGGCAGCAACCAGATCGAACAATTGGGTCGTCTTCTCCGAACCGGCCTTGGGCCAGAACGGGAGGAAGTCCTTCCAAGCAAGCCGGTTGGCGAACCTGGGGTCGGTGATGTTGAACTGAACGGTGACGACTTTCTTCCGCAGAGCCACGTCTGGGTTCAAGTCGAACGGACTGACCTTTTCCTCCGGCAATTTCACGATCTCGAAAGGCAGCCACTCGTCAATCGGCATCGGGTTAAATACGGCGCTTGCTCCGATCTTCACGTTGTACCCTCTCTTAGTTTGGACTTTGTCGGACGGTTTACTTGGTTACTTCGTTCTCGATCTTCAGGGCGAAAGCTTCGACCTCGTCGTACAGTCCGGCCTGGATCAATTTGTAGGTCTCGATGGCCGACTCGCTCTCTTCCAGACTGACTGAAGCCTTGACCCCAATCATACCCTTCTGATAGGGGCTGATCTTCACATCTCGAAAGGTCGAGACTTCGATGTTAGTTACCTTCACTGTATACCTCCTCTCGTATTAAAGCAGAACCCCCAGTCTCTCGACCGGGGGATTTGACCTGCGTTATCGGATCGTTACGGGGCGGTAGGAGCCTGAGGGCCGGGGCCAACCGGCGACTGGTTCTGGGCGGGCTTGCGGGACTGAATGTAGGTAACGAAGTCCTGCACTTTGGCGATAGCACCGGTCATCTCCGTCGTAGTAAAGGCGGCGATGCCGAGCAAGAACAGACCAAGCAACGGGTTAACGAAGATCCCCGGCTGCACTTCCACATTGATAGGTAGAAGGGCACCGGCACCGAGGATGACCAAGCCGAGGTATTCGCCACCGACTTTCTCCAAGAAAAAGCTGAATGCCTCGGGAGCAAATCGGCCCTGGAGAGCCTCCGACCCTGCGGTCGCGACAGCATCCAGAACCAACCAGACCAACGCAGCGATCAACGCCTTGACGACGACGGTACCGAGCAACGTCATGAGCAACGACAACAGAACAGCTTGCATACCCTCTCCTCTACTGGACTAGATTCCGAATCGCCGCGATCTTAGCGAGAGCGTCGGTTATCCGTCCCTGAAGGACGGCAACCTCAGCGGTTTGAGCAGCTAATTGACCCTGCAACTGAGCGATCAAGGTATCTTTCGGGTCGATCACAGGGTCCAACATAAGAGGATGCAGCCACCCTTCCACGTTCCAGTAGGTGTGGCTCTGGAGATGGGGCAACGACCCACTCGGCCAGTTCTGATCGAAGGATGTGAACGTGTTGACATCCCCATGAACGAAGATGGCTACATGGCCGAATGGTAGCCCCGTCCCCTGCCAAATGACGATGTCTCCTGTCTTGGGAACGTTGAGCGGGGTGTTCGGGATGTAGACCAGAGTGGTCGGGTCGTACAGCTTGTAGTGGTCATCGAAGTCTTGAGCATTGGTGAACGGCTCCGGATTCAGACCCAGTTCCTTCAGCCACTCATTGACAAGCTCGACGCACTGGAAGCCGTAAGGGTTCTTGTCCTCGGGGAGGTTGACGCCCCTGCCGGTCCACTCAGAGAGGAACGAGCTTAGTGTAATCACTTGCCCTTCCCTGCCTTACGCTGGACCGACAGAGCAATGGCTACGGCCTGCTTCTGTGGCCTCCCGGCAGCCTTCTCTGTCTTGATGTTGGTACTTACTGCGGCTTTAGACGATGACTTGATTAGTGGCATGGTTCCTCACCTTTAGTATTGCAGAGTACGCTCGCCAACCAAATAGAACGAAGCCTAAGGATGCTTCCCGAGCGGTAACAGTTTGATGACGATGCTACCGACCAGGCCGAGTAGTGTCAGTATCACAGTTACTCCCAGCCCTACTATCCACTTCTTAAAGCTTGAGACAGCGTCCTCGCTGGCCTGCCTCTGAGCCAAAGTACTTACTTGGGCCGTGAGAGCCTTTAGTTCTTCTGCCTTGGCTGCATTTGTTTCCAGGGCTTCGACCCGTCTTTCCAGGAGGATGATGTCACTTCTGTCAGACTTCAGTGGAAGGACGGCAAGGATAGCCTTCACGTCTCCACGTACCTCCATCACCGCTTCCTTCATCGTCAGAGCCGGTTCTTCAGTAGCCATCGTTCTCCCTCCTTAGCTGTTGAACAGCGCGAGAACTTCGGCTGCCTGTAGCTGTCTATTGAAATACGCAAAGTGTGCAATCTTTGCGGACAACCAGCCCGCACCACCGCCGTTGATGTTCCCAATGACCCATGTGGCATTGAATGGGTAGGCAGCAGAGTCAAACAATAGCGGGAACCCTGTCTGAACAACCCCATTGACATATATGTTCAGCACTCCTGACTGTCTAGAAATAGAGAAAGCAAGATGCGTCCAGTTCACCGTAGATAGGTTAGGAATGGCAGCCGACACACCCGCCTGTCTCTCAAAGAATCCAGCAGGATAGTTTCTATGGACACCCCCAGCCCCCGGTTGCGTGTCAATCAACCCAACGAATGTAGCAGCAGTTGGCTTGATCCAGAGAACTATGGTATCTCCCGGGAACCCTCCATCACCTGGCGCTGCCACGAAGCTGAGCCAGCCTGTCGTACCATTGAATGATATGTAAGGGGAGCTAGCCCCATACGGGCCACCAGTTGCACTAGTAGTGATACCGCCGTTAGCGGTAGCATTGTTACCCCCAGCACGGTACCCGCTGGAGTCGGAAAACGGACTAGCAGCTTCCCCGAATTTCCAGTAACCCTGCGGTCCTTTCGCTAGAAGAGCAGCAGCATAGGAAGCATCAGTCCCCGTGGCCCCTCCTCCGCCACCAGCCGCCCACGCCGGGAGACCACCCACTACAGTAAGTACTTGTCCTGCTGTACCAATAGGTAGTCTTACCGGTGTGGTACCCGGGTTCGAGAAGATCATGTCACCAGTCGTGGTCATGGGATTCGCCATCCCACCCCCACCACCAGTGGCCCAAGATGGCACACCGTTAGCCACAGTAAGTACCTGTCCAACAGTACCTACAGGAAGCCTGGTCAACGCACCGGCCTTACGCATGATGATGTCCCCATCCTGGGTCAGGATTCCCTTTCTGAAATAGAGAGAACCGTCCCAGTCAGGGATAGATGCATCAGCCGCCTCGACTGTAGCTGGGACCGGCTGACCGTTTGCATCCACCATAGTCACTCTCTGAACCAGGGCGGCGGATTTTCCACCGGCCTTGTTCAGTTGACTATCCCCGAGCTTGAACCCCCGCCCCATTAGAGCTTCTGAACCTCAAGCAACTCGACCTGCAAAACCGAGGCCAGGTTTAGTTGCCCCGCCTTGATCTTGCTAGGTCTCAAATCCAGTTCGTTCTCATGAATATCAAGCACGATGACCTTGTACTTCTGACCGTCGCGATCAACGAAGTCCACGCGAACTCCCTGCTCCCTGGATCTCCACAGTTGGGCTAGCAGTTTTGAGCCTGCATCAGTAAGAATCCCACCGGTAGGGGTCTTCATTGTGACAGGGAGGAAGCAGTCTATGATCCACTCATGCTTCGGGCTGTTCTGAGGAGCAAACCGGATAGACCAGTTGTTGATCTCCGGTGATTTGGTAGCATCAACCCCACGGTAGCTTAGAACACGACTCATCCAGTGGGTAGGTGTCACCCCATCCTGAGGGAAGTTGAACATCTCTGTTCCATTCGTACTGTTCTCCCCGGCAAAGCTCCATGACACCCCTTGATCGTAGGATAACTCAACCTGAACCCTCTGCCCGTCGATTAGCCCTGAGTGGCGTCCTTCAACCCCGTCAATAATCTTGGGGAGGAAGGGCAGTTCATGGAACTCAGACTCAGCAAGCCACGCTAGCGTTACCTTGTTGCTGGATTCTTTCCAGACATACCCGTCTTTCGTGGCGAGGATAGCCTTGCCGTCCTTGTATGCTATGGCCAGAACCACCTTTCCGCTGGCCCCCTTAGAGTTGTAAATAGTGACATGGCTACTGAATGAACCAGGTCCGAAGTCGTATCTGGCCATGCCGGTGTTATAGCTGTATCCCATCCAGAGCATGTTGTTCGCACCCCACAAGGACAGGACGCCGTAGTCCAGACCAGACCCACGAATATCCTTCATCAATGGACCTAGCACACAAAGCTGCCCCAACTGGCCGGAAGCCGTGATGTAGTACACCGCTCCCTGACCTTCGGATACTGTGTCCCCGCCAACCGTCCCCCCAATGAGTAGTGTATTGAGATACACAATCGAAGACTTGGCTATGAACCCGTAGGGAATTGTACCGTCCTGGACCTGTGCCCCAACACCGTTGGCTGGAGAAGGCGGCAGGGTATTATTCGTCCATGTCCACACCCGGGTTGCACGACCGTTCGTTCCCCCGAACCAGACCTTCCCCTGGAAGGCTTCAACAAACTTGATTGTGAAGTCTACCGTATCATAGAGTTGCGTCTTGATACCGGTGGCCGGATCTATGTAGTACAGGGCTGTACCAATACCGGCGTAGATCTGTCCAGAGTAGAAGATAGCGGCTGTCACACCTACCAATGCCGGGTTTGCCCCGTTGATAAGGGTGAAACCTGTGCTATCACCGAGGTAAACGTTGTTAGCTGTAGCCACGTAGACCTTGGCACCCTTATTCCAAATGGCGTTGATGTTTGATACATCGCCACCCGGGATAGCTACCGAAGTCCAGCTTGATCCACCATCAGTGGAGTAGATCATGTTCGTGTTCTGCTGATTGATGTAGAGCTTCCCGTCATACGTCTCTATGAATTTGGCATATGACTGGTTGGGGGTCAAAGCCGCTGCGCTCGCAGCGCCCGTCCCCTGGTTGTAATGCGCCTGAATCCGAGCAAGACTTAATGTCGTGCTATAGACGCCGACATGCGACAGCAAGCCGGTAAAGAACTTACCTGGATTCTGAACCCCGGTCGCATTCTGGGCTGCCGTCCCACCTATCACTGCATACGAGGCAACACTAACAGGGGTGGCAGCGACCGTCCCTCGTAAGACCCCGTTCGTATAGAAACGAATGCTCACCCCGTCATATGTCATGACCATGTGGTACCACGTCCCCTGTATGGTTGATGTAGAAGCCCCGCCTGTGAGGATACTAGTATTGATCGGGGGTGGAATGATGGTACCGGACCCAGCCCCGGATGAAGTACCAACTGCCGGAGGAGCACCACGCTGATATGAGAGTGGCGATGATGAGATAACGGGTGGGACTCCACCAATCCCCCGTAGCCACCACGGAGTTGCTGATTGGATGGGGGCACCTTCACTGGGGAGTGTATAACCACTATCCACCCACCCTACAGTAGGGAGATAAGCAACGAGCTTACTACCGGCACCGCCCACACCATTCCCAATACCCATAGCGAAACCACCACCCGGAATGCCCGAGCCACCAGATGTGTAATGATTGGATACTTGAGTAGACGTAAGTACTGAGTTGTAAACTGCCGGTTCATCAATACGGCCTATGAAGCCAGAGTTAGCTGTGTTAAACGGTGCGCCTTGTGAGGTTGCATTTCCTACCCAGTTGGTGCTGCCCAAGTTCGCATCACAAGTAGGAGATGAGAATGTCCCAGCAATAACATTTCCGTTGACATAGAACTTGATCTCACAGTTTCCGCCAACAGCAGCGGCAATAGTTACGACGATATGTGACCACGAATTAAGACTGACAATCTGCCCTGAATCAGCGATCAATACATCGCCAGAACCGAGGCCCCGGTGAGTACGGACCTTCAAATGCCCGTTGTTCGCAATGAACATCTGAACCCCATCGAATGCGTAAGTGCCTGTTGAAATAACAATGCCACCACCGGGAGCAAAGTCAACCCCACCTGAACCGTAGGTGGTAGGGTAGACCCATGCCTCCAGGGAGATCGGAACATTAAAGGCGGCTTCGGTTCCGTATACAACAGAGCCGGTTGCACCATCAAAGGAATACGACTTACTTGTGGCTGGGGCACCTGATTGATTGATCGTCACACCGCCGATGATCGTCATATCAGTACCAAAGGTACTATCATGTACAGCAGTAGTGCCCGCTACTTCTTCAAATCGGAAGTACCATGATGGTGTATCACCTTCGACCATAGCTTGATAACCGGTACCAGCCAGCAACTCACTACCAACAAGAACCATGACTTCGTTCGCTGGGAAGCTGGCAGGGTTCACCCATGCCTCAACACTCCACGCAGTCGTGGGTGTGACATTACCAGCAAACGGGATCAGGTTCGGCCAAGTATCCGAATAGGCCGTTGAACCGTCGAAAGCTACAACCGGGTTAGGATCATTGACCACAGGCCCAGGTAGAACGTCCTTGATGACGTTACCATAGTAAATACCAGGTGTCCGGTTATTAGCTATCTGGTCCACCATCGCGAGGGTATTGGTGTGGTCCCCTAGTATCCAGTATGCGAGAGGGAGATCACTTTGAAGGACAAACTCATAAGACGGTGCGGGCAAAATCTCCCGCAGGTGGGTTAACCGGTGTGGGTCAGAAACATCAAATCCGAACGATGACTCATAACGGTGGTTGAGTCGTTGCGGATCACTAGGCTCCGGCATCCACGGCTCATAGGTTTCCCCGCCTTCCCACCTTGAATGCTCCAGACGGCTCCAATAGTAGAGGTCTTTGGCAACCAAGGCTGCACCATCCCCCTGTTTGAACAGGGACTTGGGATTGTATGAAAAGGTCTGTGCCGCGTGCTTGTCATAAGACTTCTTGCCACCACCCACCAAACGGAGTCCAACCCCGTTAAGGGCGACATGGAAGTCCGTACCAACACGAAGAGCATTAAGCCGTCGAGCCTCGGCTGCCCCACCGTAGAGGCCCTGCCCATAGAGTCCCGACCCGTAGGGGAACCTAATTGGCATCGCGTTTTCCTAAACGTACTCTACGACTGAGTAAGTAAGAGAATCATTGATATCGCTCATGCTACCTGCGGTCGGAGTCTTGATGTTGATAGTGTGCAATGCAACCGTCAATGCACTTAACTTTACCCATGCAGTCGGATATGCTCCATGCACGGTCAGTTGATTGAAGTACATCTGAGAAATGTTCGTATCTGCACCACCGTCTAGGTTATACGAAATCTGCTTCAGACCGGCGACACTTGCCCAAAAGCTTCCTGAAATCCCTATCAAAATATCGGATGTAGCCAACTGAGGGGTGAATGTAAACGCGATTGGGTACGGGCCTGCAATGACCCCGTTTGCCAATATCTTCGGCTTAACGGTCATCTTAGCTGGAGTCACAGTAGCATTCCCGAGCTGTGCCCCGCTAATTGTGGCTCCAGTTCCAAGCTTAGCTTCCAGGGATTGGACAGCTTGGACAAGAACATTGTGATGATCTGCTACAGGCCCGAAGTCCACTTCATCATTTCTAAAGTGGCCAGCTTTGGCCGTTCCATCAAACCCTCGGGTGCAACCAGTCAGTGAGCCTGCCGTCTTAGCTGCGTATTTGATCGCCTCCCCTTTGATCGTAACTACACCGGTAGGTGGGGCTGCCAGAGGAACCGTCATCACCAAGGTCGCTGCATTGGAGTCCACGTCGGCACCCAACAGAGCGAAGGCGTTGTTGATCGCCACATACAGAGAGTCGTTGGTGTCTAGTGCGCCGGGATATAAGCTAGCCATTACAGAATTGAGATCCTCCTATGTGCCATTGGCATTGGGCGGAACTGAGTGGCAACCCACTTCTCCCATTTCTTACGCATTGAATCAGAAGTCCGAATGAGTGCCCCAGTCGGGTCAGCCGTGGTGTCCGACCCTGGCCTCTCCCTATATGAGAGGTCACGGTCGATCTCCCGGGCCTCAGATGCCAATGCCGCAGCCAGCCAAGACACAGGTTGGGTGGCGTAGGCAGGGATGTCAAGTACATCCGTGTCGAGACTTGGGATCGACCAGTAAGTAGCCACCCAAACTTGGAAGACATCAATGGGGTCCAAGGAGTCGGTCCCGGCAGCCCCGTTGGTCAACTGAGAGAAGTCGAATTCGATGTGCAGGTATCCAGTGGTCTCATCCCACTTCCACCATGACACTTCGTTCCATCCAGTACCGATCCCGAACTCATCCTTCGGCTCGTACCCTTCCAACCTGCGGACTTCGCGGGTCTTGGTCGGGTCAATGATCCAGCCGTGGACAGAGTTATCATCCTGAATGATGACGGCCCCAATAGACATGGCCGCATCCCCAATCAGGCTACGTCCAGCATTCCAGACAGTCACTCCGAGAAAGTGTGTGGCATCAACACTTGTGTAGTAGTAGATAACCTGATTGGCTGCCGTGACCAACCCAATCGGGTCGTACCCTGTCGTGCTGTTCACCTGCAACTGTGTGTCGCCGGGATTGTAGGCAATGGTAAGCTTGGCCGACTGCACACTCGTCTTCACAGTGCGACGAATGGTGTCGAACTTCGGGTGAACCAGAGAGAATTCATTCAGGGCTTCCTGGATGAACTGATTCAAGTCCTCATTGGACCACCGTGCGAACTGCCACTTAGCATGGAGTAGTGCCCCTGTGGGGGGTGTGTTAAGAACTACATACCCGTTCTCGTATAGTGTATAGTTGGCCGGATCAATCGTGGACCCATCCATGTCCACAGTAAAGGTACCTGTCAAGACAGGGCCTAGGGTAGGAAAGCTATATGTAGATACGGACGAGTCACACTCGACCGAACTCTCTTGAGGGGTCTGTAGGTCATGCAAGTCACGGCGAACTTGAGTACGAAGAGTCGCCAGAGTTGCCATGTACTACCCCCTTATCCGCGCTCTGGGTTCACAGACGGGAGGCCGTAGCCACCCTGGACATTGGTTGCATGTCCTTTGGTCTGAATGTAACCCTCTGTGGTCAGTTGTCTCTGTATGGGAGCACTGTTGTCCACCTTCTGGATGGCCGGATTCCCGACCGAGATTTTGCGGTCCAGGGCCGCACCGTCAATCGTCACGCCGAGGAAGTGTGTTGCATCCTTCGACGTGTAGCTGTACTGGTTCATCCCAGTAATTACCTTACCCGCAGCGAGGTAGGTCGCAGTCGAGCCGACCACGAACTGCCCATCGCCGGGGGTATAGGCGGAAGTAAGTACTGCTGTAGCGCGAATCAACGGCTTAACCGTCAGAATCACACCCAGACCAGCCACTTACTTCCCCTTCCCGTATTTGCTTGACAGAACGGCTTGCGCTTTCTTTGCGACGTCGGGACGCTTCGGTGCGCCACGGGCACCATGAGCGAATGCAACCGCCAGTTGTGCGTGCTTCTTGTCCTCGACCGGATACTTCCGATGTTCTGGGTCAAGAAACTTTGAGGCTGGCAGTCTATTCCGAGCCGCCGTAGAAAGTGGGGCCATCTTAGATCTCCGCTTCCGCACCAGCCGGTTCGTCGCCGTGGATTGTTTCGGTTGGCACACTACCCAGACCAGTCTGAAGACTGGCACCAGGAATGGGCGACCCATGTTCTCCGAAGACAGTACTTACTTTAGATGACTGCTGGTATCCAGCCGCCACAGTAATCTTGGCCTCGGCCTTGGCAATCGCATCAGCAGCTTCCGACACCGTAGCGACGGCATCAGAAGCGTCATTGACGATCTGACGAATCCGGGTCACGATGACCCAGACCTTGTGCTTCCGCTCCGCAATCATCTCTTCATGCGGGTCTTGCCGTGAGTCACGCTCCTGTTGTTCTGACGTAGCCACTAGCTCAGATCACCTGGAGAGGATGCGAGACGACCAATGTCGGTAACAGCAGTGCTGCCCGGGTACACCTGTGACAGGCTCGTCCGAGGGTCTGCCGATGGCTTGCTGCCTACCAGCTTGGTTGACACAACCTGACCGGCAGGAGCACCGATGGTGATATTGGCTTCAGCGGCAGCAATCGCTCCTGGAATGTCCTCCAGACCGCTACCGGCTGGGTTCTCCAGTACGTTAACGATCTGATTGACTTTGGTTGAAACCAGGATCGAACGCATAACTTGGGCAGCCATTGTCCACCCTCCTTATGCGCCGATACCAGACTCACCTAGGGCGAGCGGCCTCAGAGCGGCAGAATCTCCGGCGAGATAGCTACCGACCAGTTTCGTAGCGATGATATCCCCACCGGCAGCGCCGAGAGTGATATTCGCTTCAGCCTTGATGACGTAATCGTCATCCGTGACGAGGTCAGCGTTCACGTTGTCGATCCGCTGAATGATTTTCGTGACGACAAGTCTTGCCATTAGTTACCTCCTTTGGCTTATGCCGACAGAACTGCGTGCCACTGACCGGCAGCCGTACACATGAACTGGGCATTTTTCCCAGCCGCGAGTGCAAAGGCAGCGTTGGCACCAAGAGCGTTGATCGCATCCCCCACAGCGGGGAAGACGTTAGCTGACGCAGCGCCAGCATTGGCAACGAAGACCGACAGACCCACCGCAGAGGCGGGGAGCACAACCGAGTCGCCAGCGGTAGCACAGACAGTGATACGGTTAATCATGCTGACCAATGCAACAGCCGCACCCTGAGTACCACCCGCATGAGCAGTGATGGCACTGGTCGTTGACTGAGTCTGCAACCCGGGTCCACCGAACCCAGTAGCAAGCCCTTCCGTGTACCATGCACCAGCCGTGGTGCAGGTATAGATGACGAGCGAATTCTGCATCTGCGACACACCCGTTGCGGTCGCGACATCATCAATCGTATCCGTACCGGCACCAAACACCTGCATAGGGTTGGCACCGTGGTTGATGATGAGTAGCTCCAAACCAGGAGCCGATGCCGGGAGTTTCACGGAGTCTCCAGCAGTAGCAACAACGCTGATCCGGCTCGTCTGAGCCGTCAACTGAGTCGCTAAAGCCTGACCACCACCGGCCCGAGCCGTGATAGTATCCTGAGCCAACTCGTACAGAAGACCAGCCAGAGCACCATCGACGGTCCCAGCCGCCTTGGAGATGTACTTGTTTCCTGTTCCGACACCACCTACGGCCAGTCCGTAGAGTCGTTCGGTGAATCCGTCGAGAGCACCAGCCATAACTTAGCTCCTATTTCCCCGGCCATTGGATTTGCTGAGCGTTCGGCAGGTCCGGGAGGAAGTTGGGTCCGAACGAGGTCTGTGGGAAGCCTTTTCTCATCCCTGTGAACTCGTTGATCTCCACGCCTAGACCCCTCTGGGCGAGGAACGGTTTGTTACGGTCGAACACTACGGCAGTACCAACAACCACGGCGGGGGCGGGAGCAGCTTTCGCTGCCCTCGCTTCCCTAGCCGCAGCCATCCGAGCAGCCGCTTCCGGTGAGCCTTTCGCAAACCGAGAGCCGCCTCTTGGCATTTCTGTCTACCGCCTTGCCACGACAATGTCGATCACGACAGGGTCGTTCACTGGCACTGCGTTGGCCGCACCAACATTCATGACGCCGACCCTGACTTTAGGTGCCGGACTTGAAGCACTCCTCTTCACGTAGGCAATGGCCAGGTTCGCATCAGCAGCCGCCAACTGTCCACCTTGGACTTCATCTGTGTCGAGAAGACCCGGGACCGCGAACTCCAACTCGTTCGCAGCCGTCAGCAGTTGGTTGAACCCAACGCCAGCGGGGGCCTGCGCCACGACTAGAGCCTTGGTCGCCGTAATCTTGAGAGAGACCAAACCACGGATGGGGCGGCTTGACGCCGCATCCCATCCCGCCATCGTGCTTGCTACAGTAGCCATCTGATGCTACCTCCCGCCTTAGCTCGTCGCCAGGTTGCGGACCAGCAGGTGGGTTTCCCCGGCGTGCTGGAGCTTGAAGGTGTAGTCTCCGACCAAACGGGTCGCCTTTCCGTCGAAGAGGGTCGGGGCCTGGATCATGAACCAGTCCGACTCCGCGAAGCTGTGGAGGCTGAGCAGATCGCTATTCAGCAGGGCCACAACGTCGTTGCGGAGGAAGGGGCTGGACACAACGTCGAGCACCGCACCCACATCGCTGAGGAACTGACGAACGTACGCGCCACGGACCCGGTCGGACGCGGTCCAACGGATACCGGTGGCCGAACCACCGCCGAAGAAGTTAGCTCCGGCGAACTGACGGGCCTGGAACTGAGGAGCGAAGATCAGGTCCAGCTTGCCACCGTTCTGATACACCTGCGCGATGTACGAGTTGAGCAACTGGTCGGTCAGGCTCGCGCCCGCCGCGTCCTTGATCCACTCATCAGGAACGTTGACATCCGTCATCAGGTCGAGCATCCCGCGCATGGTGCTGTAGTCGCCTGCCGGGTCCACCGCGTTCGCACGCTGGAAGACAATCGACAGTTCGAGTTCACGCTTGGCCTCGATGGTACGGTCAGCGACGGACTTGGTGAACTCGTTCTCCACCGCGACCATCTTCCGCTTCATCTGACGCCGCGAGATCTCGACCGACTTCTCGAACACCTGGCAGTAGTTCAGCTTGCCAACGCGAGCCTTGGTGATATCGCCCTGAAGCCCAGAGTTCTCTTCCAAGGGGTTGCCGATGACGGTGATGATTTCACCCGCTGACAGGCTGATGGCAGCCGCGCCACCCGCACCGTAAGCCCGCTGAACGTCGAACTTGTCGCCACCCGGGGTGGAGACGACGCGGACCAACTCTTCGACGTTACCCGTCAGAGAAGTGGTCTTGAGAATCGAACCCTTCCGCACCAAACGACCGGCACCCGGAGCGCCAGAAGTGTACGACACATTCCAGGCGGTACCCGAGACCGAACCGTTGGTCACGCCGTTGATGTCCACCAGCTTGATCTGGAAGGGGTTGATGAGGTTCTCGACCCAGTGCATCGTGACCTGGTCAATTTCCTCGCCCTTTTTGATGTGGGGCATCAGCGTGTTCTCGGCAAAGATGGCTTGCGTCATCGCATCCGAGAAGTACAGAGGGGCAGTCAGATCGCCAATGTCTTCGGTACCCATCCCACGATGGGGATTAAGACCAGCCATTTGATTTTACCTCTTGTTGATTGGGAATACGAACGAACGAGAACTACGGTCTCACTGTCGCCTTTCCCATCTGATCGCTTGCCTTGAGGTTTGCTCCCTACTGCGAAACCCGTCAAATCTGGCGGGTTTTGAAGTACGTCGGGCTGGTCCACAAAGGCGCGAACAAGAGGTCGAGCGTTACCTTCGCTGCAATCCTTACTGTCGAAGTAAGATCTGTAGTGAAGGTGGGAGGACTGCTTTTTCAGGCGACCGCTACTCCCAAGGTCTCAGTAATTCGGTGGAACCACACAGGCCGGGGAGCCTGATAATGGCGGCTCCACCGCCCCTTTGTGCCGGGTCTCCCTCCCGACTTGTGCGTATGTTCGACGCACCCCGCTTCGCGAACTACTTACTCGCCAAAGCCGAGAC
>Ga0137390_10000464_pt1 | contig 27529 bp, 30 predicted proteins | sample 15con2h24AmetaG_FD_104937 | JGI IMG/M metagenome (GOLD analysis project Ga0137390, IMG submission 104937) | Vadose zone soil microbial communities from Angelo Coast Range Reserve, California, USA - 15con2h2.4A metaG | ecosystem: Environmental > Terrestrial > Soil > Vadose zone > Saprolite... | reverse complement strand
GTGCAGGTCGATGTCCTGCCGCATCGCGATCTCCGCCGCCGTCTGGGCGCCGTAGCCCGCCATCTCGAGCTGCTCGGCCCGCCAGGCCTCGACCAGCTCGGTCTCTTCCCTGATTTCCGTTTCCGCCGCAGTCGTCATGCTTCTCTATTTCGGACGAAGCGGCCCTGCGGTTTGTCCCCTTACCGGGTGATATGTCGCCCGAGCTCGAGCATCTGCCCCATGCTCAAGCCACCCTCGAGGCGATAGGTGCGGTCTCCCTGGGTCCAGATGAGGACGTTTCCGGCCAGCCGCCGCTCCAGCTGCCGGATCTCGCCCGACTCCGCCTCACAGATGAGGACGTGCTTGCCGCCCTCGAGCCAGATGCCGAACGAGCCGATCGGCGCCGGCTCGACCCGCGTGTCGGGCGCGTCGAACTTCTTCGTGAGCCCCATCTGGTCGCCCTGCAGCTCCGCGAGGAGCACGGAGGTCCCGCGGTAGCGGAGCACGGTCGCGATGAGTCCCGGCTGTGCATAGAAGCGCCGGCGATGCCCTGGTGTGCGTACACGAGCTCCTCGTAGGCGTGAGTGTCGCCGCGCTTCGCGCGGCCGATCAGGTCGGATTCGTCGAGTGGTCGGCCACCACCGCCTCCTTCTACACCGTTCACACGCTCGGAGTTCCCGCAGTCTGGTCCCGCGCGTCTACGCTGACGGGATGCCGAGGCTCGTGGGGATGAACCACATCGCGCTCGAGGTCGACGACATCGACGAGGCGCTCGCCTTCTGGGAGTCGATCTTCGGCCCGCTCGAGCTTCGGGGCCGAGGCAGGCAGATGGCGTTCATCGACATGGGCGACCAGTTCCTGGCGCTGGCGCGCGGACGAACGCAGCCGCCCGACCAGCACCGCCACTTCGGCCTCGTCGTCGACGACAAGGAGACAGTGCGCGCGCGGCTGCGCGAGCTCGGCATTCCGGTGTCGTCCGGCCGCGGCGTCGACTTCCGGGATCCGTCCGGCAACCTGATCCAGGTCGTCGACTACCGAGACGTCCAGTTCACGAAGACGGACAGCGTGCTGGGCGCGATGAATCTCGAGGACCTCGAGAAGTCCGAGTCGGCGCGCGAGGAGCTGCGCGCCAAGGGGATCTCCGTCTAAAAAGGCCGGGGTCATAGCTACTGCCCTCGGGTATCCACGCGTATACTCGGGCGGGATGAGCGGCTCGACCGACGCGGCCATCGACGTCGCCTCCCGCTTCCTAGCGAACCTGGAGTCGGTCATCCGTGGCAAGCACGAGGAGATCAAGCTCGTCCTCGCCGCCCTCGCCTGCAGAGGCCACGTGCTCTTCGAGGACGTGCCTGGCACCGCGAAGACCGTGCTCGCCAGGGCGATCGCGCGCAGCGTCGAAGGCGCGAAACACGCCCGGATCCAGTGCACGCCGGATCTCCAGCCGACCGACGTGACCGGGCTGTCGGTCTACAACCAGCAGACGCGCGACTTCGAGTTCCGCGCCGGGCCGATCTTCGCCAACACCGTGCTCGTGGACGAGATCAACCGCGCCATGCCCAAGACACAGTCCGCGCTGCTGGAGGCGATGGCGGAGCATCAGGTGACGGTCGACGGCGTCACTCGTCCGTTGGTCCAGCCGTTCATCCTGCTCGCGACCGAGAACCCCGTCGAGTACGAAGGAACGTTCCCGCTGCCGGAGGCCCAGCTCGACCGCTTCTTCGTCAAGACCGCGCTCGGCTATCCGAGCCTTGAGGACGAGTTCCAGATCGTGCTCGACCAGCAGGCCGAGCACCATCCGCTCGCCAGTCTCGGCTCGGTCGTCACGACGCCCGAGGTGACGCAACTCCAGGACGCTGTGCGCGCCGTCTACGTCGACGAGCTGCTTCGCCGCTGGATCGTCGAGCTCGTCCGCTCGACCCGCGAGGTCGAGATGTGCGCGATCGGCGCGTCGGTGCGCGGAACGCTCGCGCTCGAACGCGCGGCGCGAGCCTGGGCGCTCCTCGACGGGCGCGAATTCGTGGTCTCGGACGACGTCGAGCATCTCTTCCTGCCGGTGATCGCGCATCGCGTCGGGTTCCGACCGGCCTTTCGCGCGCAGGCGCGCCGCACCGGCTGGGACGACGCGCTCGCCGACTTCAGGGACGCCTGCCTGCGACTCGTCCCCGCGCCGGAACTGCGGCGCGGCCAGCCCGCGTAGGAGCTCCCCCTGCCCGACGTCACGTTCGAGCTCGTTCCACGGGGTCGAATCGTGGGACTCGCGTTCGGCGCGATGCGCAGCGCGCGCCGGGGAGCCGGCTCGGATGTCGCCGGCTCACGGCCGTACGTTCCGGGAGACGACGTGAAGGCGATCGACTGGGGCTCGTCGGCGCGGCTCTCCTCGGCGCGCAGCTCCGACGAGTTCATCCTGCGCGAACGCTTCGCGGAGGAAGCGCCGCGCGTCGTGGTCATCTGCGACCGCCGGCCCGAGATGCAGCTCTTCCCGCGGGGCTTTCCCTGGCTGCGCAAGGTCGACGCCCAACGCGCCGCGATCGAGCTGATCAGGGCGAGCGCGATCGAGGCGCACGGCTTTCTCGGCTACCTCGACTTCGGCGAGAGCGGCGACGAGCCGTTCTGGCTGCCGCCGCAGTCGCAGTCACTGTGGGAATACCAGGATCGCGAGGTCGAAGGCGCTCCGTTTCGAGCGCCTGAGTCGAACGTGGAGTACGCGTTCGACTTCCTGATGTCACACCCGCGTTCGGTCCCTGCGGGCACGTTCGTCTTCGTCCTCTCCGACTTCCTCGTTCCGCCGCCGGCGGAGACGTGGCTGCGCGCACTCGAGCAACGCTGGGACGTGATCCCCGTCGTGCTCCAGGATCCGCTCTGGGAACGCAGCTTTCCCGACGTCAACGGCTTCGTCCTCGAGGTCGCGGACGTCAGCGGCCGGTCGCGACAGGTGCGGCTGCGACGACGCGAAACGGCGCAACGTCGGCAGGCGAACGAGGCGCGCTGGGAGAACCTCGTCGACGATTTCGCGCGCGCGTCGCTCGAGCCGGTCGTGATCGACTCGAGCGAGGAGAGCGAGATCCTGCGCGCGTTCCTGGACTGGGCCGAGACGCGACAAGAAGGCGGCGAGCGAGCGTGGTGAGGCTCATCGCCCTCGTCGGCGTCGTGGCCGCGTCGCTGGCCGTCGCGTCGAGCGCCGGCGCGGTCGACCGTCCGATCCACGTCGTGACGACCGTATCGCCGGGGCCGCACTTCTTCGGCGACCCGATCCACACCGACGTGGACATACTGATCGACACAAAGCGCCTTGATCCGAAGGCCGTCCGTCTCGACACGAAGTTCGATCCGTACACGCGTCTCGGGCGGCCGCAACGCCTCAGAGCCGATGACGGCTCCACGGTGCGACTGCGCTACCAGTACCTGCTCACCTGCGACACGTTCGTGTGTCTCACGGGGAAGAAGACTGAGCGGACGATCCACTTTCCGCCGGCAACGATCCGTTATCGCGATCGCCAGGGAAAGGAAGGCAAGCTGCTGGCGACGTGGCCGCGCTTCCGCTTCGTCTCCCGTTTCGGCGGTCCGCGCTACCTGCCGCAAACCGCTTCGGAGGTCACGCGGGGGATCCAGTACACGAGCGACCCGATCGTGCGTCTCTTCGTGAGCATCCGCGCGCCCAGCCCGACGTACCGGCTGAGCCCGATCGTCCTCGCGGTTCTTCTCTTCGCCTTGGCACTCGCAGCGCCGCTGGTTGGGGGGGTGCTCGCAAGGCCCCTGTATGCCCTCGTCCGACGGCAAGAAGTAGCCGGCCCGCAGCTCACGCCGCTCGAACAGGCGCTCGCCGCAGTCGACGCGGCGACTCGTCGCCAACCCGGCAGCGCCGAGCACCGTGAGTCGCTTGCCTGGCTCGGACGCGAGCTTCGCCGCACGAACCTGACCGAGCTCGTGGGACGAGCCCGGCGCCTCGCCTGGTCCGAACAGGCGCCGACCGCGGAGGCCTCGCGCCGGCTCACCGCTGACGTCGAGTCCGGACGGAGGAACGGAGCCTGATGGCCGCCGGGTCGCTTCCGCTCGCCGACGCTGCCGCACTGTGGCCGTTCGCGCGCCGAACACGCCTCCTGCGGCTCGGCCTCGGACTCGCACTGCTCGGCCTGTTCGCAGCCGCCGTCTACTCGGCGTTTCAACTTCATACGCGCGCGACGAGCTACTTCGCGAGTGGAGGTCGAGGGATCGTCGTCATCGACCTCTCGGCCAGCGTCGACCCGCGTGCGAACCAACGACTGAGGACGCTGATGCGAACCCTCGCGAACAGCGACCAGCGTCTCGGCCTCGTGGCATTCGAGGAGCAGACGTACGAGCTTTTCCCACCGGGGACGAGGGGCGACGAGATCCGCCCGATGCTTCGCTTCTTCGGTACCTCCAGCCCGGAGGACAGGAAGGAGACACCGTGGTCGGTCTCGTTCCTCGGCGGGACGAACATCGGCCCGGCCCTGCAGCTCGCGCGCCAGGTCGCCGCACGGACCGGCGCGGGCTCAGTTCTGCTCGTCAGCGACCTCCAGGACTCGACCTCCGATCTGCCGCTGCTCGCCGACGAGATCGGCCAGTACCGAACCAGCGGTCTGCGGTTGCGCGTGCTGCCGATGTTTCCGCCGGCGCAGAGCCTTGCGCTTTTTACGAGTCTCGCCGGCAAAGACGCAATCGTGGGCACGAGTGTCCTGCGCGAGAACGCCGCCGTTGCGCAGCACCAGAGTGTTGTCGCGGCGTTTCCGGGCTGGGCCTTCCTCCTCGCCGCTGGGCTGCTCCTCGGTCTGGCGCTGAACGAATACGTCGGCCGCAGGCTCGAATGGAGCCCGTCGTGAGCAACCGGGCGATCGTCATTCGCGCCGTGGCCACGGTTGCCCTCGCGTGCATCGGACTCGTGTCGGCATTCGCCGGCCGCGACGTCCTCGCGTGGCGCGGTCAGACCGCCCACGCAGACGTTGCGATCGCGTCGTTCTCACCCGACCTCGGCGTCTGGCGCCCCCACACCTGGTTACCCGCGGGAGCTTCGCAGTGGCTCCTGGGTACCGGCGACGACGTCGAGTTCGGACAAGCGCTGCAGCACTTCCAGGTCTTCCGCGGCCACCAGCAGTGGGGACTGTTCGTCGCCAACGGCGGCGACGGCGATCCGACCCTGTTCGCGCACCGCACGCTCGAGCTGGCCCAGCTCGAGTTCACGTTCGAGAAGATCGCCAACAGCTCGCGCAGCCGCGAGCTCCGCTCACGCGCCCGCCAGCTCCACGGGATCCTCCTCTTCCAGCATCTGATCCTCCAAGGAGGAGACGCGAAGACGACGCTCGAGCGAACGATCGCGGACTTCACCCAGGCCGTTCGACTCGATCCAGGGAACGCAACCGCCAAGTACGACCTCGAAGGGCTGCTGTACCTCTATAAACCGCTCTCGAACGGCGAGCCGCCGCCGCTGCTCAGGCAGAAGTCGGCCAGCGGCCTCGACAGCGGCACCGGCGGCAGTCCGGGTTCGAGTCAGGGAGCCGGTGGCTTCTAGGTGACGATCTCGTTCGTCACTCCGCTCGGCGCCCTGATCGCGCTCGTCGGTCTCATCCCACTCGCCGTGCTCGTCTTCGAGGAGCAGCGGCTCGGCGCCCTCTGCGCAAAGCTGGGCCTGCGACCTCCTCCGTGGCGGCCGTCGATCGAGGTCGCCGTGGCCCTGATCGTCCTCATCGCAGTGCTCGCGCTCGCACTGGCTCAGCCAGTCGTCGCCAGCCACACGACGAGGAAGGGCCGCGCGGACGCCGAGGCGTACTTCGTCTTCGACGTCTCGCGCTCGATGGGCGCCCGCACGGCCGACTCGCCGACTCGGTTCGAACAGGCCCGCCGTGACGCAAAGGAGCTGCGCTCCCAGCTCGGAAACCTGCCGGTCGGCATCGCCTCGCTCACCGACCGCCTGCTTCCTCACCTCTTCCCGTCCGTGAGCATCAACTCGTTCAACGCGACGATCGACGAGTCGCTGGCCGTCGACCGTCCCACGATGTCCCTTGCATACGGCGACGCAGTCGGGACGAAAATCGGCGCGCTCGCGGACCTCGTCACCGGCAACTACTTCGAGCCGGCCGCAAAGAAACGAGTCGCAATCGTCTTCACGGACGGCGAGACCCTGCCAGAACACCTTTCGATCCTCCCCGCACGCTTCAAGGACGGGAACGTCCACGTGTTCTTCTTTCGCTACTGGCGCGTCGACCAGCGCGTGTACAACTCGGCCGGCCAGATCAATCCGGCCTACTCCCCCGATCCGGGCTCGCCACCGGTGCTCGACGCACTGGCCAAGTCGCTGTCGACGCAGGTGTTCCAGCCTGGTCAGATCGGCCAGGCTGCCGCCGCGGTGCGCAAGGTGATCGGGAAGGGGCCGACGAGGGCGCGCGGACGTGAGCTCAACTCGTTCCTGCTCGCGCCTTACGTCCTCCTCTTCGCGTTCCTCCCGCTGAGCTTCCTGCTCTACCGGCGGAACTTCCCCCGGCAACTCGCCGGTCAGTCGCCGTAGCCCGGTGTGACGAGCCCGCTCTCGTACGCGTAGATCAGCGTTTGCACGCGGTCGCGCAGGTCGAGCTTCTGCAGGATGCGGGCGACGTGCGTCTTGGTCGTCGCCTCGCTGATCACGAGTTGCTCGCAGATCTCCGAGTTGGAGAGGCCGCGGGCGAGCAGGTCGAGGACCTCCCGCTCACGCGGCGTCAGGTCCGAGACCGGCGGCGGGTCGACCGCAGCCGGAGGCCGTTGCCGGACGAACTCCTCGATCACGGCGCGCGTGACGGCCGGCGCCAGCAGCGCCTCGCCGCTGGCGACGATGCGAATGGCGGCTGTGATCTCCTCGGGCGGCGCGTCCTTGAGCATGAAGCCGCTGGCGCCTGCCCGGAGCGCGTCGTAGACGTAGGTGTCGAGCCCGAATGTCGTCAGGATCAAGACGCGTGTGTCGGGTTGTGCACGGATGATGCGGCGAGTCGCCTCGATCCCGTCGAGTACGGGCATCCGGATGTCCATCAGCACGACGTCGGGCCGCAGTCGCGCAGTCGCTGCGACCGCGTCTTCCCCATCGACGGCTTCGCCGACAACCGTCGTCTCCGGCTCGTTCTCGAGGATCTTCCGCAGTCCGACCCGGACGAGGGCCTGGTCGTCTGCGATCAGAACGGACGTCATCTGATCGGCAGAACGACTCTGATCGCGAAGCCTCCGCTCGGACGGCGACTCGCGTCGAAACGGCCGCCGTAGAGAGCGACCCGTTCACGCATCCCGACGAGGCCGTGTCCGCCGCCGGACGTCCGCTTGCTGCCTCCCTGACCGTCGTCCACGATCTCGAGCTCGAGCGAGTCCGAGCCGTAGCGCACGTGCACCGTGGCGCGCGCATCTCCCGCGTGCTTGAGCGCGTTCGTCAAAGCCTCCTGGACGATCCTGTACGCAGACAGCTCGATGCCGACCGGCAGCTCACGACGCTCTCCGTCGATCGAGAGCTCGACGGGCAGGCCCGCGTCCCGAAGCTGACCGACGAGCATGGGCACGTCGTCGAGACCCGGCTGCGGCGTGAGCGGATCGCTGCCGCCTCCGCGGAGCATGCCGAGCAGCCGCCGGGTCTCGGTGAGCGCGCTCCGCCCGCTCTGCTCGACAGTCTCGAGCACCTCGCGCGTGGACGCGTTCGCGTCGCCGAGGACGCGGCGCTCGGCGCCGGCCTGGAGAACGATCATCGAAACGTGGTGCGCGATCACGTCGTGCAGCTCACGCGCGATCCGCGCGCGCTCCTCGACGACCGCTTCGCGCGCGGCGACGTCACGCTCGCGCTCGGCGATCTGTGCACGGCGGTCGCGGTCGCCGATCACGCGTCTGACGAGGAGCAGCACGATGCCCTCGACCAGGCCGAAGAAGAACGCCTGCTTGAAGGTTGCTCCCGGCCCGAGGCTCGAGGCGAGGACCGCCGCCAGCACGATCGCGAAGCCGACGGCGAAACGGCGTGGCGGCGTCCAGACGGTCAGTGCATACAACGCACAGAAGTTCGCGACCCCCTGAGAGAGGATGTTCGGGCCGGCCCAGAACGCGAACTCCACCGATTCGACGACCGGCACCGCAACACCGACGAGCAGCGGGTACCGACGGCGAATGGCGATCGCTCCGGTCATGGCCGGCGTGATCAGAGCTGCCCCCAGCTGATGGTCGCCGGCACTGGTGCCGAGCCAGATCTCGAGCTGGGCCACGATCGTGAAGACGACGGCGACGACCCGATCGACGGTCACCGGGTCGAGCCGGAAGCGGCGGAGCCGTGAAAGAAGCGTCTGCATCGCTCAGAAGTTAAAGGGCGGCCGCGCCGCTGTCATCGGCCGGTCGGCTGATCCAGCAGGACCAAAAGATCAACCTGGCGGCTGACGCAAGGATCGCCGACTCGGCCGACGACGCCGCGGCCGCTCCGTCCTACCGTCGAAAGGGTCAGCAAACAGAAGGAGCACCGAGATGAACGAACGAACGCACGACCGCCTCTTCGCCGGCTGTGGCATCGCCTTCGTCGTGCTCACCCTGGTCGGCGCGGGCATCGCCACACTCGGCGGAAAGACTCACAACCTCACGATCTCGAGCACCTCGGCGCAGATCGCTCACGCGATCGCCAAGCCGGCCGGCACAGCCGTCTGGATCGGCGCTTACCTCGAGTTCCTGAGCGTGGGTGCCTTCCTCGCGTTCGCCGTCTGGGCGTGCGTCAAGCTCGGGGGCGGCCTGCTCGGCGCGATCGCGCGCGCGGCGGCGACGGGCTACGCCACAACAATCGTCGCGTCACTCGCAATCACCGCCGCGCTCGCGCACCGCGCCGGACACGGCATCGGCGTGCAGCTCGCGACCACGTTCGTGACGCTGAACGAAGCCCTCTACGTCGGCACATGGTTCCTGAGCGTCTTCTTCCTGCTCGCTGCCGGCGCGCTAGCGCTGAGCGGGACGCGGCGGGCGCTCGGGTGGAGCGCGATCGGCGTCGCCGCGATCACGCTGATCGGCACGGCGGTCTCGCTGGAAAACCTCGGCCAACTCAGCGGCTTGCTCTGGTTCGCCTGGATCGTCTACGCGAGCATCGCCCTCGCCCGCGGCAAGCGTGCGCCCGCAGGAGCCGTCGCTGTCCCGCAGCGCGCGTAGGTCGATCACTCCCGAACGGATCCGGCGGAGACATGTCGTCGGATCCGCCGGGTTCGAGTGAGCGCCTAGGGGACCGAGCGAAGAAACGCCCGAACTTCGTCATTGAAGCGGTCCGGCGCCTCGAGGTTGCTCTGGTGACCAACCCCATGCATCCAGACGAGCTGTGACCCAGGGATCGCCGCATGGAGCTCCTCCGCGACTTGTCGCGGAGAACGCTGATCGGCGTCGCCGTACAACAGCAACGTTGGAACGTCGACGCTCGGCAGCACGTCACGCAAGTCCGCCTCCGCGAAGGCGCGCGCCATCGCGCGTAGACCGGCGGGATGAAAGTCGCGCATGATCGCGGTGACCTCCGCGACGACGTCTGCCGGCACCGAGCTGCTGACGAGAGTCGGCAGCCATTCTTCGACGACCTCATCCGCTGGGAGATCGGCCTGCCGCAGGACTTGCTGCACGCGCGCTTCGACGACGTCGGCCGGAAGCGAGCCGGCCCACCCAGCGTAGGCCGACGCAAGCAAGAGGCTCCGGGGAAGTCGTGGCTGCCGACGGTAGAGCTCGAGGGCCAGGCCCGCACCGAACGAAAGACCCCGACGTGTGGTCGGCCAAGACCGAGCGCGTCGATGAACGCGGCCAGACAGTCGGCGTAACCGTCAAGTCCGATCGTTTCCGGCGGATCCGACGAACCGCCGCAGCCCGGTGCGTCCCACGCGACGACGTCGAACTCGTTCGAGAGCCCCTCCAGCTGCCGGCCCCACTCGCGGCTGTCGCTGAGCCCTCCGTGCAGAAGGACGAGCGGCGCACCTTAGCCGGCCCGCCGGTAGGCGACGCTGAGGCCCTCGACCTCGACGTGGAGCACGGACGCGAACCTAGAGCACTGCGGCTTCGCCGAGCAGAGCCTTCGCCTCGGCGAAGAAGTCTGGCACCGGCTTCACCTTGTACTTGGGAAGGTTGTAGCGAACGGGGCCGCTTGACGTTTCGCAAATGAGCGTGACGAGGGAATCACCGGGAAACTCGCAGATGAGATTCTTGAGTTCCCTGATCAGTCCGGCCGGTGCACGGGTGGCGTCGATTCGGAAAGTTACGTCTTTGCGCTCGGCGACCGCTTCGAAGGGCGCGACCTCCATCGCGAGCAGCTTCGTCTCGCCTTCCTGCTTGTGGTCGATGCGCCCCTTCACGACCAAGATGCGGTCCATCACGCACAGCTCGCGCGAATGGGCGTACACGGAGTTGAAGACGACCACTTCCGCCCCACCCGTGACGTCGTCGAGCCGCATGAAGACCATCGGCTCGCCTTTCTTCGTCGTCAGGTGCTTCAGAGCGGAGACGATGCCGGCGACCGTGACGACCTCGCCGTCGCGGCGCCGCTCGACATCGGCGAGAGCGCAGTCGGTCTTCCGCCGCAGCTGCTCGCGGACCGAGTGCAGCGGATGCTCCGACACGTACAGGCCCAGAACTTCCTTCTCCAGCCGCAAGAGCTCGCCCTTTTCGAACTCCTCGGTGCCGATCGTCGGATGCGCGACTTCGAACATGGACTCCTGACCGAAGAGAGCCTCTTGTTGGCGCGCAGCCCCAGCACCTAGCGCAGTCTCTAGTGCAGCGAGCATTCCCATGCGGGTAGCGCCGGTCGAGTCAAGCGCCCCACACTTCACCAATGAATCCAACGCCCTCTTATTCGCGGCCGCCGGGTCGACGCGCTCGCAGAACTCCCAGATCGACGCGAAGGGCCCGCTCTCCTCCCGCGCGCGGATGATCGCGCGCGCCGCGGGCTCCCCCACGTTCTTCACCGCCGACAGGCCGAATCGGATCTTCCCTTCGACGACGGCGAAGTCGAGCTGCGACTCGTTGACGTCCGGCGGCAGCACTTCGATCCCCATCTCGTCGCACGCGTTCACGTAGAACGGCACGCGATCCTTGGTGTTCATCACCGAGGAGATCAGCGCCGCCATGTACTCGCGCGGGTGGTACGCGCGCATGTAGGCGGTCCTGTAGGCGAGCAGCGCATAGCAAGCGGCATGGGCCTTGTTGAACGAATAGTCCTGCGATGCCTCCATGTCCTTCCACAGCTGGTTGGCGACGCTCGGCGTCGTTCCACTCGCGGCGCACCCCTCGAGGAACTTCTCCTTGAGGGATGCCATCAAGGAGTGAATCTTCTTGCCGATCGCCTTGCGCAGATCGTCTGCCTCGGCAGGCGAGAAGCCCGCGATCTGCTTCGCGATCTCCAGATACTGCTCTTGGTAGATACAAGTTCCGTGCGTGACGCCGGTAATCGGCTTGAGGCGTGGGTCGATGAATGTGACCGGCTCCTGGCCGTTCTTGCGTCGCGCGTAGACGGGGATGTAGCCCATCGGCCCGGGGCGGTAGAGCGCGACGAGCGCGATCAGATCCTCGAAGACCGTTGGCTTCACCTGTCGCAACGCTTCGCGCATTCCGGAAGACTCGAACTGGAAGACGCCGGTTGCCTCGCCCTTCGCGAGCATCGCGTAGACCTTCTTGTCGTCGAGCGGAAGCTTCCCGTAATCCAGTCCGTTGCCAACCAGGTTCTTCGCCTTGTCGAGCACGTCGAGGTTGCGCAGGCCGAGGAAGTCCATCTTCAGCAGGCCGAGCGCCTCGACGTCGCCCATCGCGAACTGCGTCACGACCTCTTGATCCGGACCCTTTTGCTGGAGCGGCACGTACTCGGTCAGCGGCTTGTCGCCGATCACGACGCCGGCGGCATGGATCGAGTCGGCGCGCACGAGGCCTTCGAGCGGCCGTGCGAGGTCGACGATCTCCCGCGCAACCGGATCCGCGTCGTACTGTGCCTTCAACTCCTGGCCCGGCGCAAGGCAGGCGTCCAACGTTTGGCCCGGTCCTTCGGGAATGGCCTTCGCCACTTTGTCGACGACGCCGTACGCAACCTCGAGCACACGACCCGCGTCGCGCACCGCCGCGCGAGCGGCCATGGTCGAGAAGGTGATGATCTGCGCCACGCGGTCGCGCCCGTACTTCTCTGCGACGTAGTTGATGACGCGGTCGCGACCGTCGACGGCGAAGTCGATGTCCATGTCGGGCATCGACTTGCGACCCGGGTTGAGGAAGCGCTCGAAAAGCAGGTCGTACTTGATCGGGTCGATGTCGGTGATCTCGAGGCAGTAGGCGACGAGGCTTCCCGCAGCCGAGCCGCGCCCTGGCCCGACCTGGATGCCGTTCCGCTTCGCGAACGCGATGAAGTCCCAGACGATCAGGAAGTAGTCGGCGAAGCCCATCTCGCGGATCGTCTTGAGCTCGAACTTGAGCCGGTCGCTCACCTCGTCGGTCGTGTTGTCATAGCGCTTTTCCAGGCCTTTCTCGGTCAGCTCGACGAGGTAGTCGAAGCTGTCGCGCTCGTCGGGCGTCGGGAACTTCGGCAGCAGGATCCCGCCGAGCTCCATCGTCACGTTGCAGCGCTCGGCGACCTCGAGCGTGCGCCGGAGCGCGTGCTCGTAGCCGGGGAAGTCGGCGGCCATCTCCTCCGGTGACTTGAAGTAGAAGTGGTCGGTGTCGAACTTCCAGCGTTGCGGGTTCTTGAGCGAGTCGCCGGACTGGATGCAGAGCAGCGCCTCGTGCGCGCGCGCGTCCTCGTGCTTCAGGTAATGGACGTCACCGGTGGCGACGAGACCGAGCCCTGTCCCTTCGGCCATTCTCGCGAGCAGTGGATTGATGCGTTGCTGCGGCTCGAGGTGCGCGTTCTGCATCTCGACATAGGTCGAGTCCTGGCCGAAGATCTGGACGAGCCGGTCGAGCTCGGCGGCCGCATCACCGGGCCGGGACTCCTCGAGCGCCTTGCAGACGCGACCGGAGAGGCAGCCGGAGAGCGCGATCAGTCCTTTGGAGTGACTGTCGAGGAGCTCCCAGTCGACGCGCGGCTTGTAGTAGTACCCCTCGAGGTAGCCGGCCGAGGCGAGCTTGATCAGGTTGGAGTAGCCGGCGTTGTCCTCGGCGAGCAGCGTCAGGTGCGCGTTCCCTTTGGTCTGAGCGCGACGGTCGTCGCAGACGTAGATCTCGCAGCCGAGCACAGGCTTGACGCCGTGCTTTCCGGTCTCCCGGTAGAGCTCGACGGCGCCGGCAAGAGAGCCGTGGTCGGTAAGCCCGACGGCGGGCATCTCGAACTCAGCGGCCCGCGCGGCCAAAGCTGGAATCCGGCACGCCCCGTCGAGGATGGAGTACTCGGAGTGGACATGCAGATGAACGAAGGACGCTTCGGGCACGAGGGGTCGATTCTCGCAACCCCGGCTGACGTTGGCGCTAGGATATCGATTCAATGGCCAAACAGATATCTAAATCAGACAAGACTTCTCTGGCCATCGATCGCGAAAAGCTCGATCAGGCTCGGGAGATCCTTGGCACGAAAACCCTCGCCGCTACGGTCGACGCGGCCCTCGACGAAGTGATCGCCCTAGCCGCCCGTCGCCGGTTGCTCGAACGGATCCGACGTGAGGGCGGGATCGGCCCGTCGCTGGCGGAGATCCGCCGGCTGCGCGAGCCTCGCGTTGCGCCTCGTTCTCGCTGACACCAGCGCCTGGCACCGAAGCGCTCGAGCTGAGGCGCTCTGGACCGAGCTGGTCGAAGCGGGCATTCTCGCCCGATGCACGCCGATCGCGCTGGAACTCCTATCCTCAGCGAGGAGCCGCGCTGAGCACGATCGTCTCGCAAATGATCTGAGCTCACTGCCTAACCTTCCGATCGATCGAAGGGTCGAGCGGATCGCGCTTGGAACACAGGCGGCGCTCACAGGGAGAAGCCAACACCGGGGCCCGACGCCGGTCGATCTCCTGATCGCAGCAATCGCCGAGGTGAACGGCGCGACTCTCCTCCACTACGACCGACACTTCGACACGATCGCCCGCGTCACTGGCCAGCCGATGGAGTGGCTGGCGCGTCGCGGGAGTCTCGACTGACGAATCCTCCCAGCAACCTCGAAGTCACGAGCGCTCGAGTTGCTCCAAAAACGCGCGAGGCGACGAGATCGGCAGCTTGTCGCTGAGCGCGAGCACGTGTGCGTCTCCCGAAACGAGCGGTGTGCGCTCGCGCGCAGCGAGCGCCAGCAGGTAATCGTCGCCGGGGTCATCCGAGTGAAGGGGCGGCGGTCCGTCGGGGTTCGCCACGACCTCGCCAAGCTCCCGCAGTAGTCGGACGAACCGAGTGGCGTCCTCAGATGCGACTCGACTCCTGATCTTTGGTTGGTTCAGCGTTCGCTGCACCTCGTCGAGCAATTTCTCGCAAACGACGAACTCGACCTCACCCTCGAGCCACAGCTCGACTAGACGCGCCGGCGCCCCGACTCGCGAGATCAGAGCCGAGACGAGGACGTTCGCGTCGAGGACCGCGCGCACACGCTACGCGTGACGGCTCTCGTGCTGCGCCTCCGTCGCGATGCGGAGAGCCTCGACCTCGTCGAGGTCGGCGGACTCCCAGACGCGCTCGAACAGATCGAGTCCGAGATCGCGCCGAAGTGCGTCCTCGATCACGTCGCTATGACGGCGGCCGCTGCGAGCCGCCTTCACCCGCACAGCGCGCAGCACCCGCTCGTCCACCGTGATTGTCGTTCTGGCCTTGGCCACAAGCGCATCATAGCATCAATATGACTTGGTGCGATTATGCGCCAAGCGGGCGTCACTTGAGCTCCCGGGCGACCTCTGCCGCGATTGCGCGCGCGAGCTTCCGCGTGCCGCGACCTGTCCGCCGAGGACCGTTATCACGGAGCGACACGTCGTGAAGCGTCGGCGTCGGATGCCCGTTCTCGGCGCGAAGCCGCTCTATCGCCTCCGACGCAAGCTCGCGGGTCGCCGGGAATTCCTCCCCGCTCCGCTCACAAAGCGCAGCGGCGAGAGCGTAGATCTGACGAACCGTCGGCGGGGGCATGGATATATCGAAGCAAGCATTCCGTTACGCGTCTGGCGCGGGTCTGCGCCTAATCTGATACGTCGTAGTCCACGGTCTGGGGTTTCTTCACCCAGACGTTGGGTCTCAGGAACCAGGTGTTGGCGCGACGATTCTGGGGCTAGCGACGAGCTAGGCCGGCTTCAGTACGGAAGCGGACTTCCGTGTTACCCGAGCTGCAGGATCAACTCAAGAGTGCGGCTCGGTCGTCGTTCTCTCCGCTGAGTCCTCGCGAGACTCGTCGTCGGTGGGTTCCTCCAACGTCTCTTCGTCCGACCCGTCAGGCTCGCGGCCGTGACTGCGCGCAGCCGCCGCATTGGCCAGGTCGACGAGGCCGCCCGCCATCCTGCGCACGTCCTCCAGCAGCTCGTGACGTTCCTTCCAAACAGCCTCCGTGTCAGCCTGAATCTCGCCCCTTCGCGTCTCCGCCTCCTCCCGCAGCGCGGCAAGCTCTTCCTTCAACCGCCGCAGGCGCTCATCCGCCTCCGCCTGCGCGCGTGCGAGGGTGTTCTGCGCCTCGGCTTTCGCCTCCGCGCGCAAATCATCCGCCTCGGACTGCGCCTTGGCGACGGCAGCGTCCGCCTCCATCCTCGCGTTGGCCATGAGTTGGTCTGCGTCGGCCCTTATGCGGTCCGCGTCGGCGCTCGTGTTGACGAGAAGGTCCGCCGCTTCCGCTTTTGCGCTGGCCGTGTTCTTTTCCGCCTCTTGTTGCGCGCTGGTCGTGATCTCCTCCCCGGCCTCACGCGCCGCCCGAAGCAGCCCCTGCGCCTTCTCCTCGGCCTGTTCAAGCGCATGCCTGACCGCCGCCGGCGGCGAACTCCTCACCTTGAGCTCCGCGATCACGCGATTGACACGTTGGATGTAGGCATCGACCGCACGTCGGTCGTAGCCACGGACCGAGACCGGGAAGGAGACATCGAGGAGGTCCTGAGGCACGTAAAACCGAAGCTCGCCGAAACTCTGCTCCTGCTCCCGGCCCTCAGTGGCGGACGAGAGCTTCTCCGTTTCGTCCGCGTTGGACGATTCGTCGTAGACCACGTCCCGAGTATGCCGAAATGCGACCAGCAAGGTTAGCCGCGGAGCCCTGCCGACACGCTAGCCCGCCGCGTGGGCAACGATGGTTGCCGCCTCCCCCGAGCTGAGCACGTCGGTGTTAACCACGAGGTCATACTGCGTTGGAACCTCAGCGTCGATGCTGTAGAAGCGCTTGAGGTAGTCGGCGCGAGTCCTGTCCGCGGCACGGATCTGACGCCCGGCTTCCGTCTCATCGACACCTCGCTCTTGAGCGACGCGGCGCGTCCTTGCCGCGGCTGACGCCGTTACGAAGACACGCAGGAGATCGCCTCGCCCAGCGAGGGCGAAGGAGGCGCCATGCGAGCCGATGACGACGTGGCCTTTTGCGGCCACCGCCTCGATCGCCTCGGCGATGAAGGACCGCAGCTCGTCGCCTCGCGGCGGGGGCGGCTCAGCGGGCAGGGGCGGCGGAAATCCCCCGACGACTGCCATTCCGGCGGCGCCGGTCGTGCCGAGCTCATCAAGCACCCGCCGCAGCAGCGGCTTCCGCTGCTCGGCGTCCGCGACCAGTTCAGGTGCCGCGCCCGCTCTTTGAGCCGCGGCCGAAACAATCTCCTCGTCGACGTAGCGTAGTCCCAGCTGTTCCGCCACAAGCCGCGCCACGTCGTCGCCACCCGCGCCATCGCAGTGAGAAACGCAGATGAGCGTCCGTCGCATGCAGTCGACGTTACGCCGCGAACGGAGCGATCGTCAACTGCCCGGGCAACCGCCTTGTGGAGCGTCACGTGCCACCGGAACCCGCAGCACATCAGGACAAGCGTCGCCGGTACTGGCGCCGGTCTCCCCGGTTGACCGAGTGAAAGGGCCGCCGGCGGGGTTGCCGGCGGCCCTCTACCGGCCTCAGCTCATGGCGGCCATCGCCGTCTTGCCGCGCTCCATGATCTCCTCGGGCGTGAGGTCTTCCTTGTGCGTGGCGATCTGCCACTGATGCCCGAACGGGTCGGCGACAACGCCGAAGCGGTCGCCCCAGAACTGGTCTTCGATCGGCATCGTCACGGTTGCGCCCGCGTCGATCGCCTGCTGGACGACCTCGTCGACGTCTTCGACGTACAGGAAGATGCCAACGCTGGTGCCACCGAGAGCTTTTGGTGGCTTCACGGTGGACTGCGGCATCGGATCGGCGAGCATGAGCACCGAGTCACCGATCTCGAGCTCGGCGTGGCCGATCATGTCTCCCGGGCCCATCATGCGCATGCGCTCCTTCGCGCCGAACGCGCGTTTGTAGAACTCGATCGCCTGCGCGGCGTTGTCGACGGCGAGAGACGGGGTGAGGGCGTGATATCCCTCGGGAATCGGCTTGGTCATGTTCCTCCCCTCCTGGGTAGCAATCGGACCAAAATCCTGATTCGCCTCCACAGTACCCCTCGACGGTCAAAGCCGCCGGAAGGCGGTCCGCACGCCCTACCCTGTGTCAGGCGGCAGATCTGCTCATCGCGGCGATCGCGGAGGTCAACGGCGCGACGCGGCAGCCTAGACTGAAGGCCTGCCACCGCGCGAGAAAGTGACGGAGGACTCTGCCTACATCTTCGAGGCGCGCCTACTCGACTACGGGGGCGTCGCCTGCACGATCGCGGTTCGCGCGAGCCAGACGCTCGAACATCTGCACCGAGCTTTGCGTCGAGCCTTCAATTGGTACGACGACCACCTCTACTCGTTCTGGCTCAGCGGCGTCCACTGGGACGGACCCGAGACGGAGTTCACGGCTCCGTACGAACTCGCTGAAAACGAAGCGCGCAGCGCAGCCGCGCGCCTGCGCGACCTCGATCTCCAGCCTGGCCGCCCGATCGCGTACGTGTTCGACTTCGGCGACGAGTGGCGCGTCCTTCTCGAGCTGCGCAAGCGCGTGCCATTGGAGCCGGGCGCGCGCTATCCGAAGGTGCTTGACCGGTCCGGCACACCGCCCGCTCAGTACAAGTAAGGTCGACCCGGGCGCGGGTGCCGATGTCCGAACCGAAGAGCGGGGCCCGGAGATGGAAGCCCCGCCGCGCAGGATTGGCCACAACGGCCACAGGAGTCGCTCTCCATTTGACTCGGTATCCGTGCCCCTCAGGCGGTCGCCAAACGCCTGACGAACGCTAGGCGCGGACCTCGGTGAAGCTGGCCGCGGCGATGTGGAGTAAGGTTGGCTATGATCTGGACTATGGTCGAACTCCAGATCGAGTCCATCGACGCGCCGCTGTTCAGGTCAGCCGAGGCGGCCTCGCTCGCGCTGTCTCTCGTCGGCCGGGCGCAGACAATGGGCTTCCTTCCCGTGCGGGAGGGCCGGGTCGAACTCGACCGCGAGTTCCTCGAGGAGCTGGCCGAGCTGCTTCGTCGTCGGGGCGTCGCCTTGAGAGCAACCGCCTCGCTCGCTCATGCGATGGCGGCAGAGCCGTTCAGCGATGTCGAGGTGATCGACGCGCTGCGGGCGACACTTGATGCGGTCGACGCCTCGCCCCACCCTCAAGGCGAGTGGGCGCCGGCCCGGGAACTGCTCGGTGATGAGCTGCTCGCCCGTCTACTGCGTATCTCGGCCTCTTCGCTTCGCCGGTACGCGGCCGCGGACCGACACACCCCGGACGAGGTGGCTTGGCGGTTGCACCTGGTGGCGCGTCTACTCGCTTCACTCGTCGGCTCCTACAACGACTACGGCATCCGCCGCTGGTTCGACCGCCGTCGCAGGGCGCTTGATGGGGTCACACCCGGCGAGGTACTCGAGCATGCAGAGGCAGAAGACGACGAGCGGCTAGAGGGTGTCCTCGCACTCGCGGAGCAGTTGACTGGCGCGGGCGCAGCCGCCTGACGCGATGCCTCTCTGGTTTCGGAACGCCGACCGTCGCTGGCCCTTTCTCTGGGAGGACGCTTCCCAGCCACCCGCACGCTGGCACGGACCGCGTGAGGGCCCGGCCCAGTACCTCGCCGACACGCCGGACGGTGCCTGGGCGGAGTTCCTCCGTCACGAGGAAATCACCGACCCTGCCGACCTGCCGGGAATCCGGCGCCATGTGTGGGCCATCGAGGTTCCGGGCGACGAGTCCGGCCCTGAAATCCCCGATCTGCCTCGAGACGTTCTCTTAGGCGGTCTCGATAGCTACCCCGAGTGTCAGCGCGAAGCACGCCGTCTGCGAACGGACGGAGCTACGAGCCTCGAAGCGCCGTCAGCTGCGCTTCCCGAAGGCGGCGCTCGCGGCGAGCTCACGCGTGCGGGCCTGATCGAAGCCGACGAGCGCGACGGCCGTGTGCGCGTCCTGTACGGGCCACGCCCCGACCTGCGCGGCTGGCTCTGCGCCGGCCAAGGACAGCCGAGTGAAAGGCTGCTGTCTCTCGTCCGGCCGCTCTAGCTCGACACAGTGGCGCATCAGAAGAGCCCGAGGACGAGCTGCAGCGCGTTGTCGACCTCGCGCAGTTCGGAATGCGCGAGCCGCCCAACGCGGCGGCCGACCTGCGAAACATCGAAGGCCCCGACCTGGTCGACGAGCACCCGTGTTCTGCTGCCGGCAAGTTCCACCTCCGGCCGGAAAGCGGCGGGCATGGCCTCTGTCGACGTCGGGGCGACTACGACCGTCGCGAGCGCCGCGAGTTCGTTTGCCTGGACGACGACGGCATAACGACGTCCGCGCTCTGCGCGACCTCGGCGCTCGCGTGATGGCACGAACGCATAAACATCACCCCTCTCCACTGAGATCTTCCATCAGCGCCCGGACCTCCGCGATCTCGCGTCGGTCCTTCGGATCGGCTGCAACACGGGCCGCATCGGCGGCGGCGATTTCGAGCTTTCGCCGCCACGCCTCCCCGAGCAGCGCCGCTCGGATCGCCTGGGAACGACTCTCTCCGTTGCGCGTCAAGGGCCGGATTTGTCGACCGTGACGATCGCCTCGTCGGCGTTCGCGATCCCGCGCTTCCTCGCGCGCTCGAGCGCCAGGCGCACCGGCTGCTCGAGCCCCTCCGCCCAGAGATCCGGCGCCATGCTCGTGATCGAGCCCGCGACCTTGCGTTCGTTGCCGGAGTCGAGCGCAAATGACACGAAGCTGAGGCACGCGTGGCAGATGGCGATGTCGTCGACGTCGAGCTCGAGCGCGGCGGCGAACGCGGCCGCCTCGGCGCGAGTCATGTGCGCTCCCTCGCGAACATGACACACATCCAAGCAACCAACCGGTGACAGGTCTGTCGCAGATCGGTGCCGACTTTGTGATCGTGGCTTCGAGCTCGATCAGGCGGCAAGGTTCGCGACGATGAGATCGATCGGGCCGCCTACGGGCTCGACGAGGTCGCCCAGCCGCACGGCGACCCGATTTTCGAGGCCGTGCCGGCGGACGTTGGCACGGGCCAGAGCGATCGCAGCTGGGTTCGTGTCTGTGGCCCACACCTGGGCGTGCGGCGACGCGAACGCAATGGCGATCGCGATAGCGCCGGAGCCCGTGCCGACGTTGACGACGCGCGCGGGTCGATCGCCGGTGCGCTGCAACGCGGCCGAGACGATCTGCTCTGTCGCCGGGCGCGGCGCCATCACCTTCCCAGGCCGCCCGAGGAGCGAGAGCCCGCAGAAGCGTTGTTCGTCCATACTAAAGTTTGTGTCGCTGCGGGCGCGGTTCTTACATCCAGGTAAGAACGCGGCCCTCGCGTCACTAACTCGTGATGGATCAATTCGAGCTCGTCATCGTCGGCGGAGGCCTCACGGCAGCGCGGGCGATCAAGTCCTACCGTGACGCTGGTGGCAGCGGGACGATCGCGCTGCTTGCGCAGGAACGAACGCTCCCCTACCACCGGCCGCCTCTGTCGAAGGCGTTCATGCGCGGTGAATCCGACGCCGACGCACTGGCGGAACAAGAAGGTTTCTACCGCGAGCATGGCGTCGAGGTCTTGCTCGGGACGACGGTCACCGCCGTCAGTCCTCGCGAGCGGAGCGTGAACACTGGAACCCGGCTCTGCCGCTATCAGAAGCTGCTCCTGGCGCCAGGCTCCCGGCCGCGCCGCCTCGAAGTCCCCGGGTCCGATCTTGCCGGGGTCTTCTCCCTGCGTACTCGTGACGACGCGCGCGCAATTCGTGCCGCTGCGGGCGAAGGACGCGACGCTGTCGTCGTCGGCGGCGGATTCATCGGTCTCGAGGTTGCCTCCTCGTTGCGTCAGCGCGGCGTCGAGACAGCCCTCCTGCACCGTGCGACCGGCCTCTTCCAGCTGCTCGACGCGCCCGAGCTCGAACGCGAACTGGCAGCGCTCGTTCGCGCGAAAGGCGTGGAGTTGATTCTTGGAGACGAAGTCGCCGAGTTCGGCGGTAGCGGTGGACACGTCGACTCCGTCGTCACGAAGACGGGTCGGATCTTGCCCACCGATCTGGTCGTGGTCGGCGTCGGCGTCGACCCAGTCGTCGACTTTCTGGCCGGCAGTGGGATCGAGCTCGCGAACGGGATCGTGGTCGACGAGCGCTTCGAGACCAACATCCCCGGCATCTTCGCCGCGGGCGACGTCGCGAACTTCCCGGACCCTCTCTATGGACGCAGACGGCGCATCGAGCATTGGTCGAACGCGAACTACGCCGGCCACCAGGTCGGACAGACCCTCGCCGGCGTGGATGCGTCGTACTCCACCGTTTCGAGCTTTTTCACCCAGACGTTCGGGCTCACGATCAAGGTGTTGGGCGATCACACGGGCAGTGACGAGCTCGTCACGCGCGGCTCGTTGTGAGAAGGAAACCTGCTCGGCCTCTACCTCGACGCCGATCGCCTGGTCGCCGCCTTGCTCGTCGGGCAGAGCGACGAGACCGAGACCCGGCTGAAAGGCCTCATCGAGCAACGGGCCGTCGTCGATTCTGGTCTTTTCACAGCGCACTCGCCGGAGCTCGGCGAAGCGCTGACGCGCTGAGCGGGCCTTTCGCCCGAGAACGCGTTCGCGTGCCGTCCGGTCCGCGCGGGACCATTAGGGAGCAATGGCTTGGTCTCGAACGATGCGCTGCCAGGAGTGCGGTCGCGAATCGCTCGATTCGCGCTGGTCTCCTTTGTGTCCGGTCTGCTTCGAAGGCCTCCACCACGAGCAACGTCGCGGTCAGGTCCGGCCGCCCGCGCTCGAGCTACCGGAGTGGAGTGATCCGGCGCGGCTCGACGCCGCCTTCGAGAAGGCGCTCGGTCAGGAGCTGCCATGAGCGTCGGACTCGCGGCATTTCTCCTAGTGCTCCTCGTGCTCGTCGCACTCGCCGTGGCCTCGTTTTTTCGGCACACCCTGGCGGCGCTGATGGTGCTCGTCGCGATTCCGGCCTGGCTCGTCCTCCAGGAGTTCACGGGCGCGAGCTACGCCGTGTTCACGATCGCGTTACTGGCCGCCTTCGCCGCCGTGATCCACACGATCGGCGACACGCTCAGACTGATGCGAACTGCAAAGCGGACCGATCGGAGAGCCCCGCCTGTGCTGGCCGAACGCGACGCACCGACCCGACGCTCGGACCGCTCGCGCATCGCCGCCTAGATCGCGCTGCGCGTAGTCCCGAGAGAAACGAGCTACCTCCGCGCCGGCAGCCGAAAGTACAGTGGCGGCCCGAGCGGGCCCGAACCGAGCTTCCACGTCACGCGATATCGACCGGGATCCGTGCTCGGGAACTGACGGGCGTAGTTGATCGACGATCCCCAGGTCGAGCCGCCCTGGCGAAAGACCGGGTACGAGCCGCAGCGCTGTGCGTGCGTCGCATCGGTCCCGGTTGGGAGTAGGCGAACACAGAGGTTGTAGCGCTTGAAGTACCGCGCGGCCGTCGTGATCCGAAGATAAACCTTGCCGCTGCGGTTGAAGACTCCGTAGCAGACGTCGCCGCTCGAGCTGCAGTAACTCGCGATCGTCTTCTGGGGCGAAGCCGTCCTGCGCGCATTTGCGGTCAATGCGGTCGACAGAAGGGCAAGCAGTGCCGCCGCTGCGACGAGGCACGATTTCCAGCTCAAACGCATGCCGCCAATCTAACCGGATCTTCGTCCTTGTTGAGCCAAATTCCGGGCCGCGAGCATTTCGACAGCGCAGCTACGGTAGGGCGTACTTAAACGAAGGAAAGGACAATGGTGCTCAGAAGCACAAAGACTCAGGCTGTCAAGGACAGCGCAGTGAGCGCAGCCGAATTGGCGAGGTCGCTCGCAAAAGACAAGAAGTTCCGCAAGCAACTGCTCTCGGCCATCGGCCACGGAACGATCGCGAAGCGTCGCGCCGCGAAGCGCATCGGTTTCGTCGCAGCGGTGACTCGACTCGGTGCCGACCCGAAGCTGAAGAGCGAGCTGCGAAAGATGACGAAGAACCTCGAGAACGCGTGGGGCCGCGTCGAGAAGAAGCGGAGCCACAAGCTGCGTAACTCGTTGCTCGTCGTCGCCGGCGTCGGCGGAGCCGCCGTCGCAGCGATGAAGGCACGCAAGGGCGGACTCCCGAACGTCGGCATCGTCGGCGGCGGCACCTCGCCGCGGACGATCGACGAGTCGATCGAAGTGAACGTCCCGGTCTCGGAGGCGTATAACCAGTGGACGCAGTTCGAGGACTTCCCGCTGTTCATGGAAGGCGTCGATCACGTGCAGCAGAAGGACGACACGCGCCTGCACTGGGTCGCGACGGTCGCCGGCAAGACGAACGAGTGGGACGCGAAGATCCTCGAGCAGCACGTCGACAAGCAGATCAGCTGGATCAGCGAAGACGGCAAGAAGGCCCGTGGCACGGTGTCGTTCGAGCCGGTCGACGAGTCGAAGACGCGGATCCATCTGTCGATGAGCTATCAGGCGGAGGATCTGACGGAAGCGCTGGGCTCAGCAGCCGGCCTCGACCAGCGTCGCGTGCGCGGCGATCTGGATCGGTTCAAGGAACTGATCGAAAGCCGCGGCGCCGAGAGTGGCGCTTGGCGCGGCGAGGTTTCTGCGGGGACGACTAAGTAACTACTCAGGCTCGCGCGCCTGCGCAGGAAAGTGTGTCCTGCGCAGGCGCAGTTCCGCGGCCCACGGCTGCCTTAGCCGGGGTTGTGCTCTCGCCGGGCAGTCACATGTCAGGATTGAACCAGTGACGACGGATCAACATAAGAGACGGATGCAGGGCGTGACTCAGCGAAATCACTGCGGCGGATATTGCGAATGGCCGCATTCGCGTACCCATCACCGGTGATGCAAAGGCCTGGTTGCCGACAGAACCAACGGAAGTCGAGGTTGTGCTCAAAGGGACGGCGCTGGGACGCTGCAGATACAACCCTCGCCTCGGACCGGATCGAAAGCGCTCCGGCGTCATTTCAATCGGCTCGGTGCTTGGAACGCTCGTCCACGAAGGCGAACGGCTACCGATCGTGAGGAACCTTGGCGGAGCCGTCTACATCGGCGATTGGGAAGCAAGCTGAGAATCGCCGAATGGTCAACGATCGGCCTTCAGAACTGAACGGTCTTATCCTCGGAGAGTCCCGCACGCTTGCCGACTTCGCCGAAGGCCGAGAACTCCAATGGCTTTCGCCCTTGCGGGCTGACGAGTACCGCGCGTTTTCGTCGGACTTCTGGCGGCGTCTCGAGTTGCCTCATCCCGATCCCATTGCCGGTTTCTGGCCTCGCCAGCAGCCGAACTGGGATGCAGTTGCTGTGGTGGTGGGCCCGCACTGCACAAACGGCGTCCTACTCCTCGAGGCGAAAAGTCACACAGGCGAGGTCGAAAGCACGTGCAAGGCGAGTTCGCCGGGAAATCGCGATTTGATCATCCCACTCGCTCGAGCGTGCAAAGGGTTACATCGGCGTCGACCCATCGAACGACTGGACTACGCCGTACTACCAAGCGGCGAATCGCTACGCCTTCCTTTATTACCTACGAGCGGTTCGAAATGTGCCGACATGGCTCGCATTCGCCTACTTCACGGGTGACGCGTTCGAGGTCGAGGGAGTCGCGCAGGATTGTCCGACTGACGCGACTGGCTGGGGGCCGACTCTTGACCGCATGCACGTTGGACTGGGCATTCCAATGTGTCACCCGTTCTCCCACTTCGTCGTCGAGCTTTTTCTGCCAGTGAGCGTCTAGACAGCGGAGTCTCGGCTCGTCTTTTCGATGCATGTCTGAATGAAGATGCAGAAGTCGTCGAAGTAGCTGTACTCCGCCTGCAAATCCGACCACGTCTCCTGCATCCAGGGCAGGCGTAGGGTCTCCACCATTCCTTGTCTCCAGATCGCCCACGTCGTGTCGTCGATTCGACCTCGCTCGTGGAGATAGAACTCCTCCGAGCAGAGATTCAGATAGCCCCGCGCCGCGTTTAGTACACGGCCGCGCTCTGATGGCTCGAGCTTCTCGAGTGAGAAATGGCTGCCCGGCCGTCGCGACTCCGCAGGCAGTCCTTGGACGATGTCGGAGTAGCGTCGCGTGTACTCCGAGAACGTGTGCAGCCAGAGCTGGTCGCGAACACCTTTTAACGCTACGAGCAGGGCGCCCGCGGCTACGAGGACTCCCGTCACGGTCGCTATTGCGACGATTGCATTCACCAATTACCTTCGGCAGCTTCTGTCAGTCGACAGAGTGAATTGGCTAGCCGCATCTGCTCTACTGTGCGGCAATTGACATCGAGCAGACGTGGGCTCGCGACGAGATAGGCGAGGCACTTCGCACGCGAGATCGCGACGTTGAGGCGGTTCCGCGAGAAGAGGAACTCGAGGCCGCGGGGTACGTCTTCCCCGCTCGAGCTCGCCATCGAGTAGAGGACGACCGCCGCCTGTTGGCCCTGGAACTTGTCGACAGTGCCGATCCGGATCCGCTGATCCGGAATGTGCTGCCGCAGGCACCGCACGTGGGCGTTGTACGGTGAGACAACGACGAAGTCCTCTGGGCCCAGGGTCCGCTCGCCCTCCTCGTCGGCGTACGGTGAGCCCAACAGGCGATCTATCTCGACACGGACGACCTCGGCCTCTTCGGGAGCCGCCTGCCGGTGCCCAGCGTGATCGACCGGCAGGAACCGGATCCCGTTGCCGAGGGCGACCGATCGCGCCGAACACACCTCCGCGGGTTCCAGTCGTCCTTCGTAGAACGTCGGCGAGATGTAGCCGTTCACCTCGGGCCGCATCCGCCACGTCCGCTCGATGAAGATCCCCATCCCAGGCCGCAGGGTCTTATTCTTTCCAAGCAGGTGCGAGAGCACGGACGCGTTCGCACCCAACGGATGTGAGCCCTGTGAGACGTGCGACAGCTGGTTCGGGTCGCCCAGCAGGACCAGATTCCTCGCGGCAGTGCCCACGGCGACGGCGTCCGCGAGCGCGAACTGGCCGCCCTCGTCGATGAACAGCGAGTCGACATGGCGGTCGAGCTCCTCGCGCGCGAACAAGAACGACGTACCCGCGAGTAGCTGCAACTTTGGGTCGAGCATCTCGGAGTTCTCCTCCGTGTTCTCGACAAGTCCGCGCCCCTCGTACCGCGACGCTTCACCGCTGCACTTCTTCATGCCGCGGAAGGTGTAGCCCTCTTCGAGGGCCGCCTGTTCGACGTCCTCGAGGAACTTGTGAATTGCCTTGTGGCTGACGGCCGTGATCCCGACGCGGCGACCCGACTGCATTAGCGCGATCGCCATTCGCGCCCCGTTCCAAGTCTTGCCGGAGCCCGGCGGTCCTTGCACGAATAGGTAGCTCTCGTCGAGACCGAGGGCCGCCTCGGTCAGCGTGCCGCCGAGCCGTGCGCGGGGAGGGCGTCGCTCGAGGACTTCCGAAAGCGCCGGATACGAGCCCTGGTTCTTTGCGAAGCGGAGAACGGCATCACGTTGTGTCCACGTTGGGAGAGGGTCTGGCGGGATCAGCGCCTTCGGGAGCGGCTCATCTCTCTTCGCAATTGCGCGCCGGAGCGTGACCGTGCCGTGCTCGTCGTCGACGGTAACCTTGTACTTCCGTTCGGCCGCCGGATCAACAGCCTCGCCCCCAATCTTGTGTTCTTGCGGCGGGAACCGAAATGTGTACTCGAGGGACCTCTTGACTGGAACCGGCTCGCCCTCGAGCTCGAGTCCGCCGATCGTGTCGCCGTCCTCGATCAGCTCCTCCTGGTCGAGCGAGAGGTGATGAAAGTACTCCCACCACTGCGGCTTTTCCTCGCGGCGGTGGTATTCGAGGAGCTGCGCGAGGAGCCACCGTGGCTCACCTTCCACCGAGCCTTCGAGCAGTCCAGCGCGGGCGCGCTCACGCTCCCCGAGATGCTCTTGTACTTCCTCCCTCGGAGCCTCGCGGGACTCGCGGGGTGCGCGCCAAGCGAGGTCGACCGGTCGCTTCGATAGGAGCCACTGGTGCAGCTCGTAAAGCGAGAGACAGTCCTCTGCGTTGTACGCACGGATGCCGTCCAGCAGCGAGTCCTGTCCGATTTCCAGCCACTCCTCAAACGCAACAATGGACTCGCTTCCGCCCGATACTTCAGCTTCGCGCTCGAACCCGTACAGCTCTTCCACGTTCTTGATCGAGTAGCCGGGGAGCGACGCCCGCAGAGCCTGGCGTGTTACGCGGCAGAGGTCACCCAGATGGTGGAGGCG
>Ga0137390_10000461_pt1 | contig 27574 bp, 24 predicted proteins | sample 15con2h24AmetaG_FD_104937 | JGI IMG/M metagenome (GOLD analysis project Ga0137390, IMG submission 104937) | Vadose zone soil microbial communities from Angelo Coast Range Reserve, California, USA - 15con2h2.4A metaG | ecosystem: Environmental > Terrestrial > Soil > Vadose zone > Saprolite... | reverse complement strand
GTCGATCAGCATCCGGTCCTGTGCACGGGCGCGCAGATGGATGTTGACCTCGGCGATCGGCTGGTCTGTTTTCATCCCGATAGCGTGGTGATTTGTGTTGCTGATGTCAACACATCAGCGAGAGCGCGGACATCGCCGAGGGTTTCCAGCGCCATGGCGGCGTCCCGTAGCGCGGTGCCGCGATCGGGCAGCTCGGCGCAGCACATTGCGAATTTCGCGCGGGCGGCCTCGGGCGAGAGCGGGCGGGCTGGGCTGCCGAGCACGTCGGCGACATCGGTGGTGACCGCGCGGCCGTCGGCGAGGTCGAGCTCGACGCGGATCGGGGTGAGCGCGTTCGGGTCGGGGTTGCCGTCAGTGGTGACCGAAAGACGGCGGGCGAGCGCCAGCGTCGCCGGATCTGCGAGCGCCTCGGGGGTGAAATCGCCGGTTGCTACCGTGCCATGCCGCAGGCACACCGCGCCGACATAACCGAGGCACAGCCGGCCATAGGCGACAGCCATGCCGTCCTGCGCCGGGCGGCCGACCAGGCGATGGGTCAGCGGCGGGACCCGGAAACGGCCGGCCCGGACGCTGTCCGCCGTGATGCCGTGTGCTGCGATCAGAAGCTGCAGGCCGTCGAGGCCGCCATGCGTCGCGCGGCCCGAGGGGAACGGCTTGTGGCTCAGCTCGCACACCCGCCAGGCCCGGCCGAGATCGTCGAACGGCGATGGGTCGGCCGCGCCGTCGAAGAGGGCGAAATAGCCGAAGGGGCCGCTGATCGGCGCACGCGGGCCGGGCATGCCGCGACTTGCCAGCTCGACCGCGGTGACCGCGCTCCGCGCGGCAAAGCCCATCTGCATCGCCAATTGCGGGCTCGCCTCGTGATGCGCCTGCATCGTGCCGGCGCATTGCCCGTAATAGATGCCGAGCGCGTCGCGCAACTGAGCCTCGTCGAACCCGGCCAAGAGGCCAAGCCCGGCGACCGCGCCAAAGCCGCTGCAATTGGCCGGGCGAAAGAAGCGCATCGGCGCGCGCGAGCACAGGCCCAGCGTCACCGCGATATCGACCCCGGCGGCGACCGCGCGGAGCAGCCTCTCGCCGGAAATGCCGCCGTCCCGCTCGGCGCAGCCGACGAGGCACGGCAATACCGCCGACATCGCGTGGACGACCGCGCCCTCATGCACGCAGTCGAATTCGAGCGCATGCATCTGATAGGCGTTGACCATCGCGGCCGCGGCGAGCGGCAGGCGCTCGCCCGTGCCCCACACCGTCGCTTCTGGCGCGCCGTCCGATGCCGCGGCCATGTCGAGCACCTCGGGGCGCCACGGCGCCCCGGCGCCGGCGATGCCGACCCCCAGCGAGTCGGCGACAAACGCCTTGGCCGCCGCCCACGCTGCTTCGGGCAGCTCACCCACGGCGACTCGCGCGACATGCGCGACGATTTTATCGACGACCGGATCTTGGATCACGGCTGCAAAGCCCCCACCCCAACCCTCCCCCGCAAGCAGGGGAGGGAGTTATAAGCCCTCCCTCGCTTGCGGGGGAGGAAGGGACCCGCCGCGAAGCGGTGCGAGGGTGGGGGCTATTCCCGGCTCAATCGATCGCGGCGTGCACCAGGTTGGCGATGCGGTCGAGCCGCGCGGTGTGCCACGGATCCGGCTGCATGTAGTTGGTGAGATAGCTGAACGACACGCCGCTGGTCGGGTCGGCCCAGGAATAGGAGGTCCCGGCGCCGCCATGGCCGAAGGTCTGCAGCGCGGCGAGCGTACCGAGCCCGCGGATGCGCTCGCTGTCGCCGCGGACATGCGGCCCGAGGCCGCGATGCATCGGGGTCCCGGCCATCGCATCGTCGCCGCGCTCGCCGGTATGGTTCTTCGTGACATAGGCGATGAGGCGCGGCGACAACAGCCGCACATCGCCGAGCCGGCCTTGCCCGAGCAGCATCTGGTAGAAGGCTGCCATGCCGCGCGCCGTCGCATAGCCGCCGCCGCTCGGCATGCCGGCCGCCTTGAACTCCGGCGAGTTGTCGCGCGGCTCGGCGGCGTAGGTATCGGCGCAGCGCCCCTGCTCGCCGGCCGGCACGCCGACGAAGATGTCGCCGGCGAGGCCGAGCGGGGCCAGCACCTTGTCGCGGATCACCTCGCGGTAATCCCGGCCGGTCACCGCCTCGATCACCATCGCCTGGGTCAGATGCGCGGCGCGCGGGTGGTATTGCAGCCGGCTCCCCGGCGTCCAGTCGAGCGAGAAATCACAGACTTCGGCGCGCATCCGGGCGTGATCGGTCCAGGTTGCCGGGGTCACGTCACCGGAGGGAAACCCACCCTGATGCGTCATCACCTGGTGCAGCGTGATGTCGGCCTTGCCGCGGCGGGCGAATTCCGGCAGGTGGTCGGCGACCCTGTCCATGAACGACAGCTTGCCTTCTTCGACCAGGGTCCAGACCGCCGCGCTGGTCAACACCTTGGTCTGGCTGAAAAGGAGGAACAGCGTGTCGCCCGACGCCGGTGCCCGCTGACCCTCGGTCTTGGCCTCTCCATAGCTGCGAAACAGCGCCAGCTGGCCGTTGCGCGCCAAGGCGATCTGCCCCCCGGGATAGCGGCCCTCCTCGATATGCTCGCGGATCAGATGGTCAAGATGCTCGAGCGGCTTCAGCGCAAAACCGAGCGCCTCGGGATTGCCGGAGGGCAGCGGGTAATCGGGCATGGGTGTCTCCTCGCAGGTTGGCCTTCAAACCATGTCATTGCGAGCGCAGCGAAGCAATCTCGGCCCGGCTGGCTGCTCGTCGGCCCGAGATTGCTTCGTCGCTCCGCTCCTCGCAATGACAATGGATCAACCCGCCGCCAGCCGCGCCAGGGCGCCGATATCGCCGAGGCCGTCGAGGCCTAAAATCATCTCGCGCAACTCGCGGGCGCGCGCCGGCCCGACGACCGGCCCGGCCAGCGTGGCGAATTTGGCGGCGAGGCGCTCGCCCTGGCCCGCAATATCGGCGCACGGGATGCCGGCGTCGTGGCTTGCGCGCAACACCCGCCCGTCGCCGAGCGCGACCTCGATCTCGGCCGCGGCCTGCGGCCAGCCGTCCTGGAAGTCGAGCACGACCTTCTCGCGCAGCGCCACCAGCGCCGGGTCGGTCGCGGTTGCCGCGCTGTAGGCGCCAAGGCTCGCGGTATCGATTCCCGCCAGCGCCATCGCGACCGTCTGGCGCAGGCTGAACTTGGCTTCGAGCCCGTCGCTCGGGGCGGGGATGTTGCACACCCGCTCGCAGCTCTTGTCGACGCGCAGCGTAATGCGCGCAATGTCCTCGCGCGCCGCCCGCTGCTCGCGCACAGCGCGCGCGCATTCGATGGGGCCATGCGTCAGGTCGCAGGCGGCATGATATTTGAACAAATTCGCAAAGATGTAGAACCCGTTCGGCGGAGCGGCGAGCGCCGCCTCGGGCCGGAAATCGGGACCGTGGGTCAAGGCAAACCCTTGCTCGCATTCGACCAGATCGGGCCGGCTCGAAAACCCGCGCGCGGCGAGCCGCGCCGCCAGAAGCCCGTTGTGCGACGCCTTCCCGGCATGGAACGGCTTGCACATCGTGCCGAATTGCGATTTGAGGCCGGCGGCCTGGGTCCCGGCGATGCCGAGCGCCTGCGCGGTGGCTGCGGCGTCGAGGCCGAGGAGGCGGGCGCAGGCCGCCGCCGCGCCGAAAACACCGACCGTGCCGGTGGCGTGGAAGCCCAGATTGTAATGGCCCGGGCGCAGCGCCATGCCGATGCGGCAGGCGGTCTCGTAGCCGGCGACAAAGGCGGCGATGATTTCGCGCCCGGAGCTGCGGCGCGTTTCAGCGAGCGCCAGGAGGCCGGGCAGGATCGCCACCGACGGGTGGCCCGGCATCGCCAAATTGACGTCGTCGTAATCGAGCGCATGGCCGATCGCGCCGTTAACGAGGGCGGCCGAGAGCGCCGGCAGCCGCGCCTGGCGGCCGATGATTCCGGCCTGCGCCGCCCCGCCCGCCTCCGCGAGCTCGTCGATGAGGATGGCAACCAGCGGATCATCCGCTCCGGCCAGTGCGACGCCGAAATAATCGAGCACGCATTGCTGCGCCAACGCCCGCACCGGCTCGGGCAGCGCGTCGTAGGTGACCGAGCACGCCTGCACGGCCAGGGTCAGGGTCAGATCCGCTGCTTTTGTCCGGGTGGCCAAATCACCGTCCATCTTGTCCCTCCTGACCTCACTGTCATTGCGAGCGAAGCGAAGCAATCTCGCACCCGGTTTGCGCTGTCCCACGAGATTGCTTCGTCGCTCCGCTCCTCGCAATGACGGCTAATTTCGTCGAGCGCTTGCGCCTCCAACACTGTTGCCGTCACCGCCCGGTAAAGCGCGGCTTGCGCTTTTCGTTGAAGGACGCGATGCCTTCGCGGCGGTCGGCGGTCGGAACCATGCGGTTATAGGCCTCGATCTCGAGCATCATCGCGCTGGCGAGGTCCATCTGCAGCCCGAAATGGATCGCATGCTTGGCCTGGCGCACCGATATGGGGGCGTTGTCGGCGATGCGGCGCGCGGTCTCCATGGTTTCGTCGATCAGCTGATCCGGAGCGCACAGCCGGTTGACCATGCCCCACTCATGGGCCTCCTTCGCCGAAAACGGCCGCCCGGTCAGGATGATCTCCTTGGCGCGCCGCTCGCCGACGGCGCGCGGCAGGTTCTGCGTGCCGCCGGCGCCCGGCATGATGCCGAGCGTCACCTCGGTCAGGGCAAAGCGCGCGGAATCGGCGGCGTAGAGAAAATCGCAGCACAGCGCCAATTCGCACCCCCCGGCATAGGCGGCGCCGTTGATCGCGCCAATGACCGGCACCGGGCATCCGATAAAGGCGCGGACCATCCGCTCGAACAACAAATGCTGGGCCTGCCAGGTCTCGTCGGTCATGCCCTGGCGTTCCTTCAAGTCGCCGCCGGCGCAAAACGCCTTGTCGCCAGCCCCGGTCATGACGATGCAGCGATGCGCCAGCGGGTCCGCATTGACGGCATCGAAAAATGCCAGCAGCTCGCGCCCCATCTGCGTGTTCATCGCATTGGCGACCTGCGGCCGGTTGAGGGTCAAGAGCACCAGCCCGTCGCCCTTGTCCTCGACCCCGATCGTCTCGTAGCTGAGGTCCATCAGTCTATCTCTGCCTCCGCTAGACCGTCTGCAAGCCAAGAAAGCGTTCCATCGGCTCGAAATCGCGGTCGGAATGCAGCAGCATATGCCCGCGCTCGATACAGAAGGTGCCGATGATCATGTCGATCGTGGTTCGTATGGTCACTCCCCGGCGACGAAGAAGACGGTAATTCGCGGCGGCCTTGATGGCGAGATCAGGGGTGCAGAGGGGGACGATTGCGAATTCTTGCAGCGCCGTTTCGACTTCTGTCGCTTCGGCCTCGGACCTGCAGCCCTGCAAGACCTCACTCAGAATGAGATCGCCTATCAGCAATTCCGGCTGCCGTCTCATTAAGGTGCGAAGTTGTTCAACGCGATCGCTGGCGGCGCCGCGCAGGTAGTCGATCCATACTGAGGTGTCGACGACGATCATTAGTCGAGACCGTTCTCCTCTCGGTCGCGGATTACATCGTCCCAGAACTTGACCTTACCGCCAAGTTCGAGCATCTTCATTTGTCGCTTCACACGCACAAGTGTCTTCAGACCCTCCTCGATAGCCGCTCGCTTGGTTTTGAGCCCGGTGAGACGCAACGCCTCATGCATGAGGTCGTCGTCGATCTCGACATTGGTGCGCATGGCGATCTCATTGTGTATTGCTGACGCGAACAATACACATAGACCGCGATGGAACGCGGTGCAAGCTGACCCCGTTCGCCGATGACCGAGGAACCCATGCACACGATCCACGGCAGCTGGAACGAGTCGCCCGACGCGGTCACGCTGATCGATGCGCACCATCATCTGTGGGACCTGGCGCAGGCGAAGCACCCGAACCTCGTCGGCGCGCCGCGCCACGATTTCTTCATGGGCGACGACAGCGCGATCCGGCGCGACTATCTGCCCGAGGATTACCGGCGCGACGCCGCCGGCCACAATGTGTTGACGACGGTGCATTGCGAAGCCGAGTGGGACCGCGCCGACCAGATCGGCGAAACCCGCTGGATCACCGGCATCAATCAGCAATACGGCTTTCCCGGCGCGATCGTCGCGCATGCCTGGTTCGATCGCGAGAATGCCGAGGAGGTGATCGCCGCACAGGCCGGCTTTCCGTTGGTGCGCGGCATCCGCTCAAAGCCGGTCACCGCGCCGTCGCCCGACCGCATGGCGCCGGGCGCGCCCGGCACAATGCAGGACGAGCGCTGGCTGCGCGGCTTCGCGCTCCTCGAGAAATATCGGCTGTCGTGGGATCTGCGGGTGCCGTTCTGGCATCTCCGCGAGGCCGCCGCGGTAGCCCGGGCGTTTCCCGCTACGCCGGTCGTGCTCAACCACACCGGCTTTCCATGGGACCGCAGCGAGGAAGGGCTGGCAGCGTGGCGCCACGGCATGGAGACCCTGGCGCGCGAGCCCAACGTCCACGTCAAGGTCTCCGAATTCGGCCTCAGGGATCGCGCGTGGGATTACGAGTCGAACCGCCGGGTTGTGTTGGACGCGATTGCCATCTTCGGCATCGAGCGGGCGATCTTTGCCAGCAACTTTCCGGTCGCCGGGGTGCGCATCGGTTATGGCCCTCTGGTCGCTGCGATGCACCGGATGATGGGTCATTTATCGCCCGAGGATCGCGACCGGTTCTTCTGGAAAAACGCCAAGGCGTTCTACCGCTTGTGAGAGTCGGCGCGAATCACCCGCGCCGCTCAACCGCAGCGCGTCACCGCGGCTTCCGCACGATACGACTCAACGTCTTGTAACTGCCGGGATTTCAGCGTTGGTGTACGCGCGTATGTATTCGCAACCCGCGACCAGCATACATTTCAAGGTGAATGAGTAACCCTCGGGGCGAGGGCGTGTCATCGCAGCTAGTGGTCATCGTCGATGACAGCGTCACCAATCGGAAGATCCTGGAACGGTTGGCCAGCTCCCTCGGTGGCCGGACGGTTGCCAAGAGCTTCGCCGATCCGGACGCGGCCCTCGGCTTTTGTTCGAAGAATTTCCCCGACCTCGTTCTCCTCGCCGCCGCGAGCGCGCAGGGCGAGGCGGCGGACTTCATCTGCCGATTGCGCGACCAGCCTGGCTGCAGCGATGTCGCGGTGATCGTCATCGGGTCCGAGGAGGATTTCGACTGCATCGAGCGGGCGCGCGAGGCCGGCGCCGGCGATCATCTGCTGATCCCGGTCGACCACCGCGATTTTCGAATCCGGGCGGACAGCCAGTTGCTGCGCCCGCGCACGCTGCGCAGCACTGGCGGAGAGAGCGCGCCCGTCGAGGATCCGGCGGTCGAGGCCAATCGGCGCTACCCCGAGCGGTCACGACAGGCCTACGAAACGCTGCTCCGCCTTATCGACGTCATTCCGCGGATGATCTGCGTGACCGGCCCGGACGGGCGCTACCTGCTGGTCAACCGGCTGTTCGCAGGGTTTGTCGGTGCGCCGGCGAGCCGATTGAACGGTAAGCGTCCGGCCGATGCGCATGGCGGTCCGTTGGCGCGTCTGCTGATGGAAGGCGACGAGCGTCTGCTCACCGGCAAGGCCGTCCCGAGTTCGAGCGAAGAGGAGATCGTCGATCGCGACGGCAAACCCTGTGTGTTGCTGACCAGCAAGGCGATGTTCCACGGGCAGGATGACGAGGAGGCGATGGTGGTCACCGTCTTCGTCGACATTACCGAGCGCAAGCGCGCCGAGCGCGAGCTCCTCGCCGCCAAGGAGCAAGCAGAGCTGACGAACCGCACCAAGACCGAATTCGTCGCCAATATGAGCCACGAGCTGCGCACCCCGCTCAATGCGATCATCGGGTTTTCGCAAGTCATCGCCGGCGAGATGCTGGGGCCGGTCGGCACGGCTAAATATGTCGGCTACGCCCGCGACATCCTGGCGAGCGGCGAACATCTGCTGGGGCTCATCAACGACATTCTCGACGTGTCGAAGCTCGAGGCCGGCAAGCTCGATCTCGCCGAGGAACTGATCGATCCCGCGAAGACGATCGCAGATCTGGTTCAGCTCGCCGAGGCCAAGGCGCGGGCCAGCGATATCCGGGTGACGATACGCCGCGAGGGCGTCATCGCGCCGCTGCGGGCGGATGCCCGCAAGCTGAAGCAGATCGTGCTCAACCTTCTCGTCAACGCGATCAAGTTCAGTCACCCCAGCGGCAAGGTCGATATCGTCCTGCGCAATGTGGACGGCGCGCTCGCCATCGCCGTCACCGATCATGGCATCGGCATGGATGGCGCCGAGGTCGCGCTGGCGATGACCCGCTTTGGCCAGGTCGCCAGCACTTGGACGCGCAAGCACGACGGGACCGGACTGGGGCTGCCGCTCGCGATTGGGCTGACTGAGCTCCACGGCGGGACGCTGACCATCCACAGCACAAAGGGCGTCGGCACGACGGTGACCGTGGCCTTTCCACGCGAACGCTCGCAGCCCATGCCCCAGCCTGAGCCGATCGGCGCCATCCGCGCGGTCGGGCGGTCATAGGTATCCGGTTTGGCGCGACCGACAAAAAGCCTGCTCGCCGAAAGCCCGCTCGATAGGCTGGCACGGCGGGGCGCCGGCAATCCGCTTGCACCGGCTCCGCCGCCTGCTCCCGTCGTGCCAGCCGACCGGGTCGGCTGGCGTCTGATTGCAGCAGCGCTCGGGCTGTCATTCGCCGGCGTGTCGGCGCCGATCGCGGTTGCCGCGATGGCGGCGACAAGCGGGCTCTTGGGACCGCCGCTGGTCGTCAGCGTACTCGTGGCGTTGCTGGTGCTCGAACCCGCTGGTGTCGGGCTGGCGACCGCGCTGTCGGGGCTGCGCCGAGTCAGCGCCGCCCTCTCGGCAACGGGCGATAGCGAAGCCGAGCAGGCGGTTCTGCGGGTATTGGTCGGCGCCCTGATCTTTGGCTATTCGCTGGCACTGACGGCGCTGGCGCCGAATGCGGACCCGGCGGCGCCGTATCTAGCGGTCGCAGCGTTCGGGCTGGTCGCCGCCTGGGCTGTGCTCCTCTGCGTCATCCTATGGCCGGCCGCGCCGCCGTCCCGCCGCTTCGGCGCAATGATTCTGGATATCGTGCTGTTATCGGCCTTCCTCCATTACGGCGGCAGCGCGGCCGCTGGCTGGTACCCGCTCTACCTCCTGGCGATCGTTTATGCAGCGTTCCGCTTTGGTGTGGGCGCGCTGTTGGGGACCGCGATCCTCAGCGTTCTCGGCTTCGCGGCCGTTGTTCTGTCGACCGATTTCTGGCGGCAGCAGCCGGTCTTGGCCATCGGGTTGATCGTGGCGCTTGCGGTGCTGCCGGGGTTTATCGCCGGGGCGATCCGCGCGATCGCCTCGGCGCGGGCCGCCGCGCCGGAAGCGGCAGCCGATCGACGACAGGTTCTCCAGCTGATCGCCGACAATTTGCGCAGCCCGCTCGCAGCGGCGCGCGCGATCGGGGCGGGCGCTTCGCAGATCGGCGATGTCCTCGACTTCGCGGCCCTCGAAGGGGGCAGCTTCGCCGCGCCGGTCGAGGCGTTCGACCTTCGCGCGCTGGTCAAGCGCAGCCTTTTGCCGCACCAGGCCGATGCCGCCGAGCGGGGCGTCCTCTTACGCTGGCGGGTCGATCCGCATCTGCCGGTCCGGCTGCGCGGGCGCGCCCAGGCGCTGGCCCGCATTCTCGCCGGCCTCGCCGGCCACGCGGTCGAGGCCGAGGCGGCCGGGACGGTGCGGATCGGGCTCGACGCGATAGAAGGCGATGCGCGCCGGCTCGGGCTGCGTCTGTTCGTCGATTCCACCGGCAATCAGCGCGAGCCGGATTTGGCGCAGGCCGACGGCCCGCTCGCCCTGTTTCTGGTCCGCCGCTTGGTCGGGCTGATGGATGGCGCTTTCGCCATCGAGCGGACATCGGGCCAGCGCATCCGGCTGGCGGTAACGCTGCCGCTGGCGATCGAGGAGGATGCTGCCGAGCCGATCCTTGATCTCGGCCAGCGCCCCGTACTGATCGCGACCGAGGACGAACAATTCGCTGGCGAGCTGGCGGAGCCGCTTGCGGCGCTGAATGGCAACGTACGCTGGCTCGGTGATCCCGACGCAGCCCTCGCCGCTCTGTCCCGCCCCGAGCCGACAGAGCGGCAGATAATGATCCCGGTCTTGATTATCGACGGGCGCCGCAGATTGCTCTCGGCGCTCAGCCTGGCCCACCGTGCGGCGCGGATTGGCGAGGCTGCGCCGTTTGTTTTGCTGGTCGCCGATCCCGGCCAGATCGAGAGCCTTGGCGAGCTCGACGAGGGCGACGTCGATGGGTTCATCCCGCTGCCGCTGAGCGAGCGGCTGCTCGCCAACGCCCTTGATGCCTTGCCGCTTGAGCCACCTGCGCCGCCGGCGCCCGAGCGGCCGGCGATATCCACTCGCGCCGACCTGCCGCGCGAACCGACCGGCGAGCGGATCACGCCGATCGCTTCCCATCCGAAATTCATGCCTGAGACAGCGGGGGCGCTCGACATGCGCGCGATCGACGGGTTGCGCGAGCTCGGCGGCGACCCGGATTTTCTCGGCGAGCTGATCGAGACCTTTCAAGTCGACGCGCAGCAGATCATGGAGCGCCTCGACCAGGCCGTCGCCACCGCCGACGCTGCGGGCTTCGCGCAGGGCCTCGTCGCGCTGCGCCGCGCCGCGAGCCCGCTCGGCGGGACGCAGCTCTGCGAGCTGTTGGCGTCCCTGCACGGCCTAACGTCGGGCGAGCTGCGCCAGGCCGGCGCCACCCACGTGCAGCGGCTCGATGCCGAGATCGAGCGCCTCGGCGCCGCGCTGACCGAGATTGTGGCGGAGACCGGGGCAAGGCTGCCGTAGTCGAGATGGACCGCAGTGCGCCGAAGGTCCGCGATCCTCATCCCGGGCGCAGCACGTCGCGCAGCTCGCTCCAGCGGGCGAGCTTGTCGGCAAAGCCGAGGCTGGCGTAGGCCGGGCTGGTCGACGGCAGCGCGAGGTAAAAGAGCTCCGGCCGGCGCGCGAAATGGCGCTCGTAGAGCCGCCGCGCGCCGCTGCCGTTGAACGCGATTGCGCGAATCTGGGGATTGGCGAGGAGCAGCGCATCGATCCGGTTCGGCACCTCGCCGCGGATCGTCGCATCGGCGCTGGCCCGGCGCTCGCCGCTTTCGCAGACATCCCACAAGGCGATCCGCCGGCTGAGGACAAAGCTCAGCCGGTCGGCATAGAGCGGAGGCGCCGTCCCGCCGAACAGGCCGCAGACGATCGGCCAGAACAAATTGCGCGGATGCGCGTAGTACTCGATGCGGCGCAGCGATTCTTCACCTGGCAGCGTCCCCAGCACGAGGACGAGCGAGCGCTCGTCGACAACCGGCGGAAAGCTGCGCTTGGGCAAGCGTTCAGTCGATGTAGCGCCCGAGGCGCACCGCCGTCTGGCCCTTGACGAGCCGCCGCGACGGCATGATCAGGACGCAATTGTCGTAGGGGGTGCGCACCTCGCGGCCGTCATCGCGGCCGATCAGGGTGCCCTTTTCGGCAAGGACTTCGAGCCCGTGAAAATCGCCGGCGAAATCGAAGCGCCCGCCGGCGATCGTCACCGCCTCGGTCACCTCGATGACCCGCTGGCGGGGATGTGCGGCGAAATCGGGGCCGCCGAGCGCGGCCACATCCTCGCTTGTCACGGTGTCGAGCGCGATCAGGAAGCGCAGGGTGACATCGGTCGAAACCTCGGCGGCGCGGCGCTCCCAATGCTGGCCGCATTCGATGAGGAGCGCGGTCTTGGCCGAGGCGGGGTCGCCAAACCCGCCATAATCGCGCATCCGCGGCCCGGCGGCGTGGCCCTGATCGCACATGATGAGCTCGGGGATCCCGACCCGGCGCGCCAGCTCGCGCGAGCGCGGTAAGAGCCCGGCCAGCATCAGTGGCGCGGTGGCGTATTGCATCGAATGCAGATCGAGCAGGAAGTCGGCCTCGTCGACGATCGGCCGCAACGTCCGCGCCCGTTCAAGTTCGACGGATTGGCGCGCGCCGTCGAGCGTCGCCGGGTGCCACAGCCGGTTGAAATCCTCGTCGACATAGCGCGAGGCGATTGGGTAGCGCAGGTCGAATTCGCGATAGGCCGCGACATTGTCGAAGGCGAGCGTCAGCTTGCCGCGGCGCGGCCGGACCCCGGCCCGCAGCAGCCGGTCGAGCGTGATCGCCCCGCAGATCTCGTTGCCGTGGGTCAGCGCGGTCACCACGACATGCGGGCCGGGCTCGCTCGCGACAAAGCTGGTGACATATTCGACACCGGTATTGCCGGCGCGGTAGGGTTCGATATCGGGCGGCGTCAGCTCCACCCGGTAGCTAAGATCGGACAAGGGGCAACCCCGTTAAAAGCGTGTAACGCGCCATTCTGCACGGCTTCACCTGCGGCGTCACCCGCTCTGGCGCGACGGGCGTGGCCCGGGCGCGACGCGGCGGTATGATCGAGTCGGATAGAATTCGGAGAAGGCGGCGAGCGGCTTCGCGACCTGTCAAGGAGAACTCAATGTCCAAGGGATCAATGGCTGCCTTTTTGCTCGGGCTGGCGTCCGGCGGGATGGCGATGCTGGTTGGCGCACCGCACCTGGCGACGGCGCAAGGAACCGCGGGGACGCCGGTGGTCTACCAAATTCAGCCTGCCGTCGGATTGGCGTTGCCGGGAACATCGGCGGTATGGCGGCTCAACACCGCCACCGGAGCCCTGGATTTCTGCACCTTTGAGAATGTCAGCGCCGCGGGCGGCAACCGCATTACCTGCAAGGGGAGTTCCGCTACACCGCCGCCGCGCTGAAGCGCGAGCCGCGCCGTCAGCGGGCGAGATCGCTGGCCAGCGAAAAGGCGGTCGCGGTGTCGCCGGCCTGACCGCGATAGATCTGCAGGTTTTCCAGCACCCGCTGGACATAGGTGCGCGTTTCGTTGAACGGGATCAGCTCGATCCAGTCGACCATGGCGATGTCGCGGCCGCGCGGGTCGCCGAAATCATGCAGCCATTGGCGCACCCGCCCCGGCCCGGCGTTGTAGGAGGCGATCGCCAGCGCGTAGGAGCCGCCAAAATCCTCGATCAGCTTTTCGATATAGGAGCGGCCCAGCATCAGATTGTAGATTCCGTCGGTGGTCAGCCGGGCCAGCGAATAGGGCAGCGCCAGCTTGCGGGCGACGCCGGCAGCGGTCGCCGGCATCAGCTGCATCAGGCCGCGCGCCCCGACCCGGCTCAGCGCGTCCGGGGCAAAGGAGCTTTCCTGCCGCACGATCGCCAGCAACAGCGGATGCTCGGCGATGCCGCCGGTTGGCAGCGCGGTGACCGGGTAGCCGTGCACCATCAGGGGCACTCCGGCGTCAACCGCACGGCGCGCCACAGCGATCGCCAGATCGACCCGGCCATACCCCTCGGCGAGCGATGCCAGCATCGCAAAGTCGAGCGGCGTCTTGGCCGCATCCGCCATCTGCATCAGGAAGGATCTGGAGTGGTCGCGGTCGCCGGCGGCCAGGAACAGCTGCGCCGCGCGAACCAGCTCCTGGGCGTTGAACCGGGCCTGCGCGGCGCTGTCCGGGCGGGGTTCGGGCAGCGGATGCGGCGGCGCGTCCTGGCCGAGCTGATGGGCCGCCAACTGGCCGTAGAAGGTCGCCATGTGCTCGGCGCCGGCGGTATACCACTTCGCCGCCAGTTCCGGCTTGCCGGCCGCCTCGGCGGCCCGCCCGCCCCAATAGGCGGCGCGCGCCTTGACATACGGGCTGGTGACCCGGGCCAGGATATGGGCGAAATGGTCGAAGGCGACGGATGGGTCCTTGCGATAGCGCAGCGCGATATACCCGTGGAGGAACTCCCCCTCGGTATTGGCGAAGCCGTCGGCCGAGTTGGGATGCTGCACCAGCCGATAGGCGATGTCGGAATTGCCCCCGGCCAAAAGGCGGCGCGCCACCATGAGCCGCTCGCTCCACCACAAATCGGGGCGAACGGGCGTGTCGTCATGGGCGAGAAGCAGCTGAGCAGCACCGTCGTAATCGTCTTTCTTGCGCCGCCAGCGCGCCTCCTCGAAGGCCAGCCCCGGATCCGCGCGCAGCTGCGCCGGAACCTTGGCGAGCGTGGCCTCGCGGTTCGCCGCGTCGCCGATCAGCGCGAGCCGCGCCTCCGCCACCGTGCGGTAATCGGCCGACACCAGCGACATCATGCGTCGGGCCGCATCGACCTGGCCGTCCCACAACAGCCAGTCGAGCCGTCGGGTATGGTCTTCCGGGCGCAGCCTGTCGTAGAACCGCACCAGGAGGATGTGTTCCTCGGCCAGAGTGAAATCGCCCTCGGCCCAGGCCGTGCGCAGCGCCGCCGTGCCGGCCTCGACGTTACCCCGGGTGATCATGAGCTCGGCCGCGCGCGCATGGCCCGCGCCGTTGATCGGCGGATGCCGCTTCAGCCAGTCCGCGGCGGTGTCGTCGCTCTCGCCCGCCAGCGCCTCTTCGGCGCGCCGCAGCAACGTCTTGCGCAGCGGCCAATCCGGATTCTGTTCGATAAAGCTGGCGATCTCGGCGAAGCGTCCGCCCGGGCTCGCTCGCGTATAATCGAGCCAGCGGACCGCTCTCTGCACCAGCGGGTCCTTGCATTGGCCGGCCTGCGCATAGGCCTGGGTCCAGTCGCCGCTGCGCGCGGCAGCGACCGCCGCCTGATCGTGGTCGGGACCTTGCGCTTGTGTCGTTGTCGTTAAGGTAGCAAAGAATCCGACGACTAGAAATAAAGTGCTATATCGCGTGAGCAATGCCCCCCACTCCCTGCAATCATCGCGACGGAAGCGTTGTCTTTACGGGTTCTCGCCGCGATCGGCAAGTTGATACTGTAACGATCTGTAACACCCCTCGCGCGATGCCGCACGCAACCAACGCCGACCGGCGGCTGTTGTAGCGAGCGACGGTGGGGACTATCGTTCGCCCCAAGCGTTCGCAACGGGCCGCGGCTGAAGCCGGGAGGAAGCCATGTTCAAGGGGTCGTTTGTCGCGTTGATCACCCCGTTCCGGGACGGCGCTGTCGATGAGACCGCCTTTCAGGAACACGTCGCCTGGCAGCTTGGCCAGGGCACCCACGGGCTGGTGCCGATCGGCACGACCGGCGAATGCCCGGCGCTCGAAGACGACGAGCAGGAGCGGCTGATCGCGCTCTGCGTCGAGGTCGCGAAAGGCCGGGCGCCGGTCATCCCCGGCACCGGCTTCAACTCGACCGCGCACACGATCCACGCGACGCGGGTCGCCAAGAACGCTGGCGCGGATGCGGCGCTTGTCGTCTGTCCCTATTACAACAAGCCGACGCAAGAGGGTCTCTACCAGCATTTCAAGGCGGTGCACGACGCGGTCGAGATTCCGATCGTCATCTACAACATTCCCGGGCGGAGCGCCGTCGACATGAGCAACGCGACGATGGCGCGCCTGGCGAAATTGCCGAACATCGTCGGGGTCAAGGACGCGACCAACGATCTCGCCCGCCCGCTTCGGATGCGGGTCGAGATCGACGGCGAGTTCTCGCTGTTGTCGGGCGAGGACGCGACCGCGGTCGCCTATCTCGCGCAGGGCGGCGACGGATGCATCTCGGTCACCGCCAATGTCGCGCCCCTTCTGTGCTCGGAGATGCACGAGGCATGGCAGAAGGGCGATGTGGCGACGGTGCGGCGGATCAACGAACGGCTGATCCCGTTGCATGACGCGCTGTTTGTCGAAACGAGCCCCGCGCCGGTCAAATACGCCGCCTCGCTCTTGGGCCGTTGCACCCCTGAGGTTCGCCAGCCGCTGTGGCACACGATGCCCGAGACGCAGGAAAAGGTGCAGCGGGCGATGCGCGGCGCCGGGCTGATCAACTAGAGGCGGGTCAGGCGGCGACGTGCGGGCGACCGACCGCTACGCCGCGCTGAACCGCCGCGCCCGGCACGACTACCTGATCGAGGACACGCTCGAAGCCGGGCTCGTGCTGCACGGCACCGAGGTCAAGGTGCTGCGCCAGGGCGGCGCCAGCATCGCCGAGGCCTACGCCGACGAGGCCGGCGGCGAACTCTACCTCGTCAACGCGAACATCCCCGAATACAAGGCTTCGGCGCATTTCAACCATCAGCCGCGGCGGGCGAGGAAGCTCCTGCTGCACAGGAAGGAAGTCAACCGGCTGCTGGGCGCGATCCGGCGCGAGGGCGTCACGGTGGTGCCGCTGGCGATTTATTTCAACGAGCGCGGCCGCGCCAAGGTCGAGCTCGGCCTCGCGCACGGCAAGAAGAAGGCCGACAAGCGCCAGGCCGAGCGCGACCGCGACTGGCAGAGGAGCCGCGCCCGCCTCATGCGCTCGCGCGAATTGTGACGCTCAGCCGGCGAGGCGCTCGGCGATCTCGCCGATCACCGCTTCGAACATCGCCGGCGTGAGCCTGCCGGTATTGGTGTTGAGCCGCGAGCAGTGATAGCTGTCGGCGAGCACGATGCCGTCCGGCAGCTCGTGCATTGCGCCATGCGTAAACGGGTAAGGGGCGCGGCGCAATCCCTTGACCGCGAGCACCTGAAGATGCGCGATGGCGCCGAGCGCGAGGATCGCGCGGAGGCCCGGCAATGCCGTCAGCTCGGCCGCCAGAAACCGCCGGCAAGCGCCGAGTTCGCTCGTCTCCGGCTTGTTCTGAGGCGGGACGCAGCGCACCGCGTTGGTGATGCGGGCGCGGCGGAGCGCCAGCCCGTCCGCCGCATGGGCGCCGTAATCGCCCTCGGCAAGCCCGAACTTCAAGAGCGTGCGATAGAGCAGATCGCCGGCAAAATCGCCGGTGAACGGACGGCCGGTCCGGTTGGCGCCGCGCAGACCGGGCGCCAGCCCGACGATCAAGAGCGCCGGCGCGGGATCGCCGAAGGCCGGGACCGGGGCGTTGAACCAGTCGGGATGCGCCAGCCGCTGGGCCGCCCGGAACCCGGTCAGCCGCGGACACAGCGGGCAGTCGCGTCCCGGGGCGCGCTCCGGAAGGTCGGCGGTCAGGGCCGGTGCCTATCGGTCACTCGGTCTCGACCGGCTCGGTGCGGGGGCGCGCCATCTCGTCGCGCGGATGGTGGTTGCGCATGATGCTGGGCGCCAGTTCCTGCAGCTCGATGAAGCTGTCGGCCTGGCGGCGCAAATCGTCGGAAGCCATTGGCGGCGAGGAGCGGATCGTGGACACCACCGACACGCGCACCCCGCGCCGCTGCACCGCTTCGACGAGCCGGCGGAAATCGCCATCACCGGAGAACAGGATCGCGTGGTCCATGTAGCCGGCCATCTCGAGCATGTCGATCGCCAGCTCGATGTCCATATTGCCCTTGATGCGGCGGCGCCCCATCGGGTCGGTGAATTCCTTGGTCGGCTTGGTGACCATGGTATAGCCATTATAATCGAGCCAATCGACGAGCGGCCGGATCGGCGAGTATTCCTGATCTTCGATCAACGCCGTGTAGTAGAATGCACGGATCAGCCGTCCTTTCGACCGAAACAGATCGAGCAGCCGCTTGTAGTCTATGTCGAACGCCAGACTCCGCGCGGCGGAATAGAGATTGGCGCCGTCGATAAATATCGCAATGCGTTCTTGTGGATAAAATATCATCTGAAACCCCAGTAAGATCGAAAATGTCGGTTATTCTCATGCCCACGACATTTGCCGTCAAGCGCGGCCGCGCGGGTCATTTCGGATGATCCTTGTCGGCATCGGCAGCAACCTTGCCGCGCCGCGATTTGGCTCGCCCGAGGACACGGCGAGCGCGGCGGTGGCGCGATTGCCGGCGATCGGCATCGCGGTGGTGCGGTGTTCACGCTGGTACCTGTCGGAGCCGGTCCCGCCTTCGGACCAGCCCTGGTACGTCAACGCGGTCGCCGTGATCCAGACACGCCTTGGCCCGGCGGCGCTGCTCGCGGCGCTGTTGGGGCTGGAAGCCCGCTTCGGGCGCCGCCGCGGCGTGGCGAACGCCGCCCGGACCCTTGACCTCGACCTGCTCGATTACGATGGCCGCCGATCCGCGACCAAGCGCCTCACGCTGCCGCATCCGCGCCTGCACGAGCGGCGCTTCGTCCTCGCACCGTTGGCTGAGATTGCTCCCCATTGGCGCCATCCACGGCTCGGAGCGACCGCAAGCGAGCTGCTCCGCCGCCTGCCGCCAGGCCAGCCGATTCGCGGGTTTGGCGATCGGAATGCTTCGCGCCGGTGATTGTGGTTGCGCCGGGACACCGGTAAGACTGTCGCCTACGAGGCTGCCGCGGTGATCCGATGACCGTCTACGAAGCCGCTCGCGTCAATATGGTCGAGAGCCAGCTGCGTCCCAACAAGGTCACCGACGAGCGGGTGATTCGTGCCTTCCTGCGGATCCGCCGCGAGCTGTTCGTGCCCGAGAGGCTGCGCGGCGTCGCCTATGTCGACGACGATCTGCCGCTCGGCGGCGGGCGCACCATGATGAAGCCGATGGTCGCGGCGCGGCTGCTGCAGGCCGCGATGGTCGAAGCAAAGGACACCGCGCTCGTGGTCGGCGCCGGGGTCGGGTACGAGGCGGCGGTGCTGGCGCTCTTGGCGCGTAGTGTCGTCGCCCTCGAAGAAAACCCGGAGCTCGCGCGAATCGGACGGTCGGCTTTGGTCGATCACCGAATCGCTTCGGTCAGCTATGTCGAGGCACCACTGCCTCTGGGGCACCGGCAACGCTCGCCCTACGATTTGATCCTGTTCGCCGGCGCAGTCACGGAAATCCCTGCGGAAATCGACGGCCAGCTTGCCGAAGGCGGGCGAATCGCTGTGGTTTTGCGGCCACATGAATGTGTCGGGCGTGCCACTTTGATAACACGGGCTGGCGGAGTGCTCGCGTTGCGCGTTATATTTGATGCCGCTACGCCGCTACTTCCGAGTTTTGTCGCGAAGCCGGCCTTTGTGTTTTGAGGGGGTGGATGCCGCTGCCTGGGGGGTGCCGCCGCCGCGATCGGTCGCCGCGGGTCCGTGCGAGCCGCGTCGCAAGCGTCGCGGCGGCGCTGTTGTTGCTTGGCGGGGCATCGGCGTCGGCGCAGACGCTCACCGAGTCGTTCGCCTACGCCTATAACAACAATCCGCAGCTTCTGGCACAGCGCGCCAACCTGCGGGCGACCGACGAAGGCGTGCCGCAGGCGTTGTCGAACTGGCGGCCGACGGTGAATTTTACCGGCTCGGCCGGGTTTACCCGCGACGGGTTTGAGCAGCCGGCAGCCAACACTACGGCGAACATATTCGCACCCCCCTGCAGAGGCCCGATCGGAGCCACCTGTTCGACGCCGACGCAATTTTCGAGCTTTGTCAACAAATCGCTCGATCTGAGGGTTACCCAGCCGGTCTATCGCGGCGGCCGCACCGAGGCAGCGACGCGGCAGGCGATCAACACGGTGGAGGCGACCCGCGCGCAGACCCTCGGGATCGAAACCACGGTGTTCCAGGCGGTCGCCCAGGCCTACCTCGACGTCGTCCGCGACCAGACCCTGGTCGAAGTCGCGCGCAACAATGAAGCGGTCCTGCGCAAGCAGCTCGATGCGACGCGCGACCGGTTCCGGGTTGGCGAAGTGACCCGAACCGACGTTGCCCAGGCGGAATCGTCACTGGCGCAGGCAACCGCACAGCGCATCCAGGCCGAGGGCAACCTGGAGACCAGCCGGGCGAATTTCGCCCACGCCGTCGGCCATCCGCCCGGCCGGTTGATCATGCCGCGCGAGAGGCCGGTGCTGCCGGCGACCCGCGACGAGGCGCTGAGCCTCGCCACCAGCGACAATCCGAACGTCATCGCCGCCTCGTTTACCGAACTTGCGGCGCGCGACAACGTCGACCTTGTCCGGGGTCAGCTGTTGCCGCAGGTCTCCATCGTCGGCGATCTGAGCCGCAGCTTTGCCCCGACCTTCACGCTGCGCAACACGCGTCAGGACACGGCCTCGGTGACGGCTCAGGTGACGATGCCGCTCTATGAGGGTGGCGCGATCTATTCGCAAACCCGCGCCGCCCAGCAGACCGTCGGACAGCGGCGCAGCCAGGTCGATGATGCACGCCGCCTGGCGGTGCAGACCGCGACCCAGGCCTGGGAGACACTGCAAGCAAACCGTGCCGCGATCGCCTCGTTCGGCACCGCGGTGCGGGCGGCGCAAATCGCCCTCGAGGGCACCCAGCAGGAGGCGCTCGTCGGCTCGCGCACCGTGCTCGATGTGCTGATCGCCGAGCAACAGCTGTTCACCACGCAATCCCAGCTGGTTACCGCCCAGCACGACGCGGCGCTTCAGGAGTTCAACCTCGCGGCGGCGATCGGCCGGCTGATCGCGCCGGAACTGAAGCTCCCGGTGCAGCTCTACGACATGGAGCGCCACTACAAATCGGTAAAGGACAAGTGGCTTGGGTTTGGCGGCGGGCTGAAGGAATAGACCCCCGCCGTGCCGCTGGCAAATCGCCGCGGATCTCCCTAATTTAGCCTCGGCATTCCTCGATCACGGTTGAAATCGCCCCGGTCGTCGGCGCCTCCCGAGCGTTTTCGCTATGACACTTGACTGATGGACGGTTCGGCGATGCTGGACAAGACCTATCGCCCCGCTGCTGTGGAAACCCGCCTTTACGAGGCGTGGGAGCGCGCGGGCGCTTTTGCTGCCGATCCGTCGAGCGGCAAGCTTCCCTACACGATCATGATGCCGCCGCCGAACGTGACCGGCAGCCTGCACATGGGCCATGCACTGACCTTCACGTTGCAGGACATCCTCATTCGCTTCGAGCGGATGCGCGGGCGCGACGCCCTGTGGCAGCCCGGCACCGACCATGCCGGCATCGCCACCGAGATCGTCGTCGGCAACCAGCTCGCCGAGCGCCAGATCAACAAGCATGACCTCGGGCGCGAGAAGTTCGTCGAGCGGGTGTGGGAATGGAAGGCGGAATCGGGGGGCACGATCACGACTCAGCTGCGCCGCCTCGGCGCCTCGGCCGATTGGCGGCGCGAGCGCTTCACGATGGATGCGGGGCTCTCCGCCGCGGTGCGCCGGGTGTTCGTGACGCTCTACCGCGAAGGGCTGATCTACCGCGACAAGCGCCTCGTCAACTGGGATCCCGTCATGCACACGGTGATCTCGGACCTCGAGGTCGAGAGCCGCGAGACCAAGGGGTCGCTGTGGCATATCCGCTATCCGGTGGAGGACCAGCCGGGCCGGTTTCTCATCGTCGCGACGACCCGGCCCGAGACGATGCTCGGCGACACCGGCGTCGCGGTCCATCCCGAGGATGCGCGGTATGCCGATCTGGTCGGCAAATCGGTGCGCCTGCCGCTGGTCGGCCGGCTCATCCCGATCGTCGCCGACGAATACGCCGACCCCGAGATGGGCAGCGGTGCGGTCAAGATCACCCCGGCGCACGATTTCAACGATTTCGAGGTCGGCCGCCGGCATGGCCTAGCGGTGCTCAACATCTTCGACCGCGACGCGCACCTGAACGATGCGGTGCCCGAGCGCTACCGCGGGCTCGAACGCTTTGCGGCGAGGAAGCAGGTGCTCGCCGATCTCGAAGCCGCCGGTCTGATCGAGAAGGTCGAGGACCACGTCCTGATGGTGCCGCACCACGACCGCTCCGGCGAGGTGATCGAGCCGTGGCTGACCGACCAGTGGTTCTGCAACGCCGCCGAACTCGCAAAGCCGGCGATCGAGGCGGTCGAGAGCGGCCGCACCCGGTTCGTGCCGCGGCAATGGGAAAACACGTTTTTCGAATGGATGCGCAACATCCAGCCGTGGTGCATCTCGCGGCAATTGTGGTGGGGCCACCAGATCCCGGCCTGGTACGGCCCGGACGGCACCGTGTTCGTCGCCGAAAGCGAGCCGGAGGCAACGAGCGAGGCGGCGGCCCATTACGGCCGCGCGACCGCGCTCACGCGCGACGAGGACGTCCTCGACACCTGGTTCTCCTCGGGGCTGTGGCCGTTCTCGACCTTGGGCTGGCCGGAAGAGACCCCTGAGCTGGCGCGCTACTACCCGGGCGATGTTTTGGTCACCGGCTTCGACATCATCTTCTTCTGGGTCGCCCGCATGATGATGCAGGGGCTGCACTTCATGGGCGAGGTGCCGTTCCGCACGGTCTACATCCACGCGCTGGTGCGCGACGAGCGCGGGCAGAAGATGTCGAAATCGCGCGGCAACATCATCGACCCGCTCGATTTGATCGACCGCTATGGCTGCGACGCGCTGCGCTTCACGCTCGCTAATCTCGCCTCGCCCGGCCGCGACATCAAGCTCGCCGAGAGCCGGGTCGAGGGCTCGCGCAACTTCGCGACCAAGCTGTGGAACGCCGCGCGCTATGCCGAAATGAGCGGCTGCACACGGGCGCCCGGGTTCGACCCGCGCGGATGCCGGCTCACCGTCAACCGCTGGATCGCCGGCGCGACGCGCGATTGCGCCGCCGCGGTGACGGTGGCACTCGAAGCCTTTCGCTTCGACGAGGCGGCGCACCGCCTCTATCACTTCGTGTGGGGCACCTTCTGCGACTGGTATCTCGAATTCACCAAGCCGATCCTGCAAGGCGAAGATGCCGGCGCCCGCGCCGAAACCCAGGCGACGACCGCGTGGGTGCTGGCGCAGACGGTCCATCTGTTGCACCCCATCATGCCGTTCCTCACCGAGGAAATCTGGCACCAGTTGGCCGGCGCCGGCGCCGGGATGCTGATCGTCGCGCCCTGGCCCGATCTTTCGCCTGACCTCGAAGACCCGGCCGCCGCGGCCGAGATGGAGGCGCTGATCGAGGATCTTTCGGCGATCCGGGCTGTGCGCTCCGAGCTGAACATTCCGCCCGGCGCCCGCGTCGAAGTCGAGGTCAGAGACGCCGACCCGGCAGTAGCGGCCAGGATCCAAAACCATGCCGAACATTTCCAACGCCTCGCGCGGGTCACCCTCAAGACCGCGGCCGGTTCCGAGGCCAAGGGCACCGTGCAGGCGATCGGGGCCGGAGCCACCTTTGCGCTGCACATCGGCGACGTCGTCGACCTTGCCCGCGAGAAAGCGCGCCTCTCCAAGGAGATCGCCAAAGCCGAGGGCGATCTGGCGAAGGTGGCAACCAAGCTCGCCAATCCGGCTTTTCTCGCCAACGCGAAGGCCGGGATCGTCGACGAGCAGCGCGACCGCGAAGCCGACATCCGCCGCGACCGCGACCGCCTCAAGGCCGCCTACGAGCGCTTGGAGGCCGTGTGATCAGCCCGGAGCGGCGGCCACATCCCGCGTCACCCCCGCGGAGGCGGGGGTCCAGGGCCAGCGGCACAGCGGTTGCCCTGGATTCCCGCTTCCGCGGGAATGACGAGCCCCGAAGTGATTCACTCGACGCGTTCGATCGTCGGTGAACGAAGTTTCGGTATCCGCTACGCTCTGCGACTCGCGGCTCCACAGGGGAAAGCGGCATGGATTTCGAGCCTTCGGACAAGGTGAAGCGCCTGGAGGCGCAGGTGCGGGAATTCATGGCCCGCGAGGTCTACCCGGCCGAGGCGGTGTTCGAACGGCAATTGGCCGAGGCGCCGTCGCGCTGGCAGATCCCGCCGGTCATGGAGGAGCTGAAGGCGAAGGCGCGGGCGGCGGGGTTGTGGAACCTGTTCCTGCCGGAGAGCGAATTGGGCGCCGGCCTGACCAACCTCGAATACGCGCCCTTGTGCGAGATCATGGGACGCTCGGCGATCGCGCCCGAGGTGTTCAACTGCTCGGCGCCCGACACCGGCAACATGGAAACGCTGGTGCGCTATGCGACACCGGCGCAGCAGGAGCGTTGGCTGAAGCCGCTCCTCGACGGCGAGATCCGCTCATCGTTTGCGATGACCGAACCGGCGGTCGCCTCGTCGGACGCCACCAACATCGAAGCCTCGATCCGCCGCGAAGGCAACAGCAGCTACGTCATCAACGCACGCAAATGGTGGACCTCGGGTGCGATGGACCCGCGCTGCAAGATCTTCATCCTGATGGGCAAGACCGACCCCGACGCACCGCGCCACCAGCAGCAATCGATGATCCTGGTGCCGCGCGACACGCCGGGCGTCACCGTCGTTCGCGCCCTCACCGTCTTCGGCTACGACGACGCGCCGCACGGCCACGCCGAAGTTGAGTTCAAGGACGTGCGCGTGCCGATCGAAAACATCCTTTTGGGCGAAGGCCGCGGCTTCGAGATCGCCCAGGGCCGGCTCGGTCCGGGGCGGATTCACCATTGCATGCGCATGATCGGCGTCGCCGAGCGCTCGCTCGAAGCGATGTGCGCCCGGGTCAAGAGCCGGGTCGCCTTCGGCCGGCCGTTGGCCGATCAGGGCGTCATCCGCGAGTGGATCGCCGATTCCCGCATGGAGATCGAGCAGTCGCGGCTATTGACCCTTAAAGCCGCGCACATGATGGACACGGTCGGCAACAAGGCGGCGCAGGCCGAGATCGCGATGATCAAGGTGGTGGCGCCGAAGATGGTGCTCAACGTCATCGACCGCGCGATCCAGGCGCATGGCGGCGCCGGCGTCTCGGCCGATTTCGGCCTCGCCTATGCCTGGGCCCGCTCGCGCATCATGCGCATCGTCGACGGCCCCGACGAGGTCCATAAGCGCGCGGTGGCGCGGGTGGAATTGCGGAAGTGAATGCAGCAACTCTCGAAACGGCCGAGCTGATCGGCGAGCGCCCGGACGAGCGCCTCGAGACCAGCCGGCTCGAACCCTATCTGCGCGCCCATCTGGAGGGCGCGGAGGGGCCGCTGGCGGTGCGCCAGTTTGCCGGCGGCAAGGCCAACCTGACTTACCTCCTGCGCTTTGGCGCGACGGAGTTCGTGTTGCGCCGGCCGCCCTTGGGGCCGATCCCGCCGGGCGCGCACGACATGCGCCGCGAGCATCGCGTCCTTTCGGTATTGCATCGGCGCTTTTCGCCGGCGCCGCGCAGCCTTCTGTTATGCGAGGACGAAAGCGTTATCGGTGCGGTCTTCATCGTCGAGGAGCGGCGCCACGGTTTTGTGATCCGCGACAACATCCCGGCTGAATTCGCCGGCCGGCCGGCGCTCAACCAGCGCATCGGCGAAGCGCTGGTCGATAGGCTCGCCGACCTCCATCTCGTGCCGCCGGGCGAAATCGGGCTCGACGGCCTCGGCCGCCCCGAGGGCTATCTCGAGCGCCAGCTCGCCGGCTGGATGCGGCGCTGGCAGGCGGCCCAGGGCGGCGAGGAGGCCGAGCGCGCCGCGGCAACGATGGCGCCGGTGCTCGACTGGCTCGGGCATCATCTGCCGACTTCGCACGGCGCCGCGCTCCTGCACAACGACTACCGCCTCGACAATTGCCTGCTCGACAGCTTCGATCCCGGGCATATCGCGGCCGTGCTCGATTGGGACATGTGCACCCAGGGCGATCCGCTCGCCGATCTTGGTTATCTCCTCAATTACTGGGTCGAGCCGAGCGATGACCCGGCGTGGCGCGAAATCGCCGCGATGCCGACCTGGCGCGAGGGTTTCCCGTCCCGCGCCGACGCCATCCAGCGCTATGCCGCGCACACCGGGTTCGAGGTCGCCGCGATCGGCTGGCACCAGGTCTTCGCCGCCTTCAAGCTCGCCGTGATCATTCAGCAGATCTATATCCGCTATGTGCGCGGCCAGACCCAGGACCAGCGTTTCCGCTACTATTACCGGCGGGTTCTCGGCCTCGCCGACAAGGCGGGCCATCTCGCGGGGTTGCGATGAAAAGCCCCCGCCCTCCCACCCGCTTCGCGGCGGGTCCCTCCCTCCCCCGCATGCGGGGGAGGGTTGGGGTGGGGGCTATAAACCTGAAGGAGCCGCCATGAGTGAAATAGCCGCCCTGGTTCATGACGTGTTTGGGACCGTCGTCGATTGGCGCTCGGCGGTGACCGCCGACGGGCAGGCGTTGGGCGCGCGCAAAGGCATCACCGGCGTCGATTGGCAGCAATTCGCGGACGAATGGCGCGGCGCCTACGCGCCGTCGATGAACCGGGTGCGCACCGGCGAGTTGCCGTGGACCAATCTCGATGCGCTCCACCGCATGGGGCTCGACGCGCTCATCGAGAAATTCGCCATCACCGGGCTCGAGGAAGCCGACAAGCAATGGTTCAACCTGACCTGGCACCGGCTGAAGCCGTGGCCGGATTCGGTGCCGGGCCTGGCCCGGATCAAGAAGAAATACATCATCGCCACCTTGTCGAACGGCACGGTGCGGCTGTTGACCGACATGGCGAAGCATTGCGGGCTGCCGTGGGACACAGTGCTCGGCTCGGATCTCGTCAGGCATTACAAGCCCGATGCGGAGATGTATCAGTCGGCGATCGAGTTCCTGGGGTCAGGCGACCCCAGCGCGGTGATGATGGTGGCGGCGCACAACAACGACCTCGAGCGCGCCGCCTCGCACGGCATGAAGACCGCCTATATCACCCGGCCCTACGAACACGGCACCAAACAGAGCCGCGACTTCAAGGCCGAGCACGATTTCACCTACGTCGCCACCAGCTTTGAGGATCTGGCGGCGCAGCTCGGGGCTTAGCGGACAGATGTCATTGCGAGCGCAGCGAAGCAATCTCGTGGTCAACGGAGCTCGGCCCGATCGGGATTGCTTCGCCGCTTCGCTCCTCGCAATGACAGTGTGTTAGGAACCCGGCCGATCCCGGGCCGTTTCGCCAAAGGGAATCGAACCCGCCATGGCGCTTGAGCAATACCAGCGCAAACGCGACTTCCGGAAGACGCCGGAGCCCGCGGGCACCGCGCCGCGCCGCAAAAAGCCGGCGGCGGCGCTCTCGTTTGTCGTGCAGAAGCATGCGGCGCGCCAGCTGCACTACGACTTTCGCCTGGAACTCCACGGGGTCTTGTTGAGCTGGGCGGTGCCGCGGGGGCCGAGCCTCGATCCGGGCGAAAAGCGCCTCGCGGTTCATGTCGAGGACCATCCGATCGAATATGGCGGGTTTGAGGGCGTCATCCCCAAGGGCCAGTATGGCGGCGGCACGGTGCTGTTGTGGGACCGCGGCACCTGGACCCCGCTCGATCCCGACCCGGATGCCGCCTACGGGAAGGGCGCGCTGAAGTTCCGCCTCGACGGCGAGAAACTGCACGGAAATTGGGCGCTCGTGCGCATGGGCGGCAAGGCGGCCAATGAGCGCCACGAGAACTGGCTGCTGATCAAGGAGCGCGACCCGGTCGCCGCGCCCGGCAGCGGCGACGCGGTCGTAGCGGAGAACCCCCTCAGCGTCGCGACCAAGCGCTCGATGGAGACGATCGCCGCCGAGCGCGACCGGGTGTGGGACTCGCAGCATGGCGGCGAGATCGCCGGCAATCCGGTGGCCGCCCCGGCGCCCAAACCGGTGCAAAAATCCGCGCTGGCCGGTGCGCGCAAGCGAGCGATGCCCGAAAAACTCGTCCCGCAGCTTGCCAGCCAGGCTGAGATCGCGCCCGACGGGCCGGAATGGCTGCACGAGATCAAATACGACGGCTACCGTCTGCTCGCCCGGATCGCCCGCGGCGAGGTCAGGCTGGTCACCCGCAACGGGCTCGACTGGACGCAGAAATTTCCGGCGCTGGCGCGCGCCCTCGCCGCGCTCCCGGTCGAC
>Ga0137390_10000445_pt1 | contig 27926 bp, 24 predicted proteins | sample 15con2h24AmetaG_FD_104937 | JGI IMG/M metagenome (GOLD analysis project Ga0137390, IMG submission 104937) | Vadose zone soil microbial communities from Angelo Coast Range Reserve, California, USA - 15con2h2.4A metaG | ecosystem: Environmental > Terrestrial > Soil > Vadose zone > Saprolite... | reverse complement strand
GGGACAGGATCGCGCCCCGCCGTTGCATTGCCGCATTGGCCCGCACAAGATCGCGGGCATGAGTCGCGCCGCCGCAGCCCCAAGACTTCCGCTCGACGAAGAGCCGCTCCGCCCGAGCTTCCGGCGCGAGCGCGCCGCGATGAAGCGCGGCATTTTTCCGGTGGCGGGCTGCGACGAGGTGGGCAGGGGACCGCTCGCCGGCCCGGTGGTCGCGGCCGCGGTGATCCTCGATCCCAAGCGTATCCCGCGCGGACTCAACGACTCCAAGAAGCTCGAGGCCAAGCAGCGCGAAAAGCTCTACGCGCGCATCTGCGCGGTCGCGCAAGTGAGCGTCGCCTTCGGCTCGCGCGCGCGCATCGATCGCGACAACATCCGCCAGGCATCGTTGTGGGCGCTCAAGCACGCCGTGCTCGGCCTGCCGCAGACGCCGAAGCTCGTATTCGTCGACGGCATCGACCGCATCGATGTGCCGTGCGAGTGCCGGCCGGTGGTGAGCGGCGACGCGCTCGTCCTGTCGATCTCCGCCGCCTCGATCGTCGCCAAGGTGGTGCGCGACCGCCTGATGATGCATGTGGGCGCCGCGCATCCCGGCTACGGCTTCGAGCGCCACATGGGCTACAGCGTGCCCGAGCATTTCCGCGCGCTCACCGCGCTCGGGCCGACCGTGCACCACCGCCGCTCCTTCGCGCCGGTCGCCGAGGCCTACGGCGATCCGCTCGAGGCCGACACGATCGAGACCGACATGATCGAGGCGGCCTTGGGCCAGCTGGAGGGGTAGGGTAAAACCGTTGCCTCTGCGCGTCCCGCAGGCTTAAGTCGGCGCACCGTCCACCCACCCTGCGGCCCGCATGCTTCACGTCGCAATCTTCGTCGAAGGCCTGCGCTCGCAGCCGCGGGTGATGTTCTGGCTCGCGACCCTGGTGCAGGCGGCGATCTGGTGGCTGGTGCCGAGCATCTTTTATTCGGCGCCCCCCGCCGCGCTGCCCGAGGTGCTCGCGGTCGGCCACGAGTTCCAGCTCGGCACCGATCTCGGTCCGCCGCTCGCCTTCTGGCTCGCCGAGATCGCCTACCGTGTCGGCGGCCTCACCGCGGTCTATCTGCTGGCGCAGATTTGCGTGGTCGTCACCTACTGGGCGGTGTTCACCCTCGGCCGCGCCATCGTCGGCACCCAGCATGCGGCGATCGCGGTGCTCCTGATGGTGGGCATCTCGGTCATGACCGTGCCGTCGCCGGATTTCGGGCCGTGGACGCTCGGGATGGCGCTCTCGGCGCTGGTGATGCTGCACTTCTGGCGCGCCATCGGCGAAGGCCGGCGGCATTACTGGTTCATCCTCGCGATCGACATCGGCCTCTTGCTGCTGACGACTTATGCCGGACTGATCCTGCTTGCCGCACTGCTCTTGTTCACCGGCATGGCCGAACGCGGGCGCGCGGCCCTGCAGACGCTGGAGCCGTGGTTCGCCGCGATCGCGGTCGCCGTGCTGCTCTTTCCGCATCTCATCTGGCTCGACGTGGCCGGTGAGGTCGCGTTTGCGCCGCTGCTGGAACGGCTGCATTCCGCCGAAGCGGCGCAAACCAACCTCGTGGCGTGGGGCCGCCTCCTCGTCGGCCTCGTCTTCGTCCACGCGGGACTGCTGGTGCTGGTCAGTCTCGCGGGCGGGTGGAGGATCAAGGCGCGCGAGCCGTTGCCGACCGTGGTGCGGCCGCCGGTCGACGCATTTGCGAAGCGCTTCGTCTACTTTCTCGCGATCGTCCCGGCGGTGATCGCGACGCTGATCGCCACGCTGATCGGCTCGCGCAGCCCGGCGGGCGGGACCGGGCCCTATGTGGTTCTCTCGGGTCTCGCCGCCGTCATACTGGCGGGCGACGCCATCACGATCCATCGACAGCGCATCGTCGGGCTCGCATGGAGCCTCATGCTGTTCTTTCCGCCGATCATGATGGTCTTGGCCATTGTCGGCCTGCCATGGGCCGCCGCGATCGAGCTTCAGGTCGCGCAGCCGGCGAATGCGCTCGGCCAGTTCTTCTCCGAGACGTTCGAACGCCGCACCAGCCGCACGCTCGAGATCGTCGGGGGCGATGCGCGCCTCGCCGCGCTCGTCGCGCTCGCCGCGAGCTCGCGGCCGAGCCTCTACGACCACGTCCGGCCCGCGCGTACGCCGTGGGTGACGGCGGACGACATTCGGCGCAAGGGCATCGTGGTGGTGTGGCCCGCGACCGACACGGCCGGCACGCCGCCGGCCGACATCAGGGCGCGCTTCCCCGATCTGGTGGCCGAATTGCCGCGCGCCTTCGCGCACACCATCCAGGGTCGCCTGCCGCTCGCGCGTGTCGGCTGGGGCATGCTGCGGCCGGAGAGCGCGCCGGTGGCGAGATAGCGCTTCGCGCGCCGCAGGCGGTGCGCAATCGGATTACGGCGAAGGGTCTCCGGTCGTCGGCGACCGGACGACGGCCCACACGGTCATGTCCCAGGCATTGCGGATGCCGGCGAGCAGCAACGTCAGCAGCGCCGCGGCGATCACGTTAGGACTTGCGGCGGACTGCGCGAGCAGCAGCGCCGCCGCGATCAGACCAAGCAGATATCCCACAAGCGGTATGATCGCGTAGAACAGCCGGTCGCTCCAATCCACGTTGAATTTGCGCCGGATGACGACCTCAAGCGAAATTCTCGCGCAATAGATCGATCCGGCGAGCGCTCCGGCGCCGAGCAGCGCGGCAAGGCTGCGCCAAGTGTGGGTCGGCACGGTGATCGTCAAGGACGCGAACAGCACCGCGCCGAAGTGCACCACGCTCGGCGTGATGAACGCTCGCATGGGAGCGAGATGGTCCTTGCTGAAGATGGTGGCGCCGATCGACGCCGCCACGAACATCAGGCCGACCAGCGTGGCCCCGGCCGCGCCGAGAATGAGGTAAAAGTCGTGCCAATCATGAAAGAGCGCTGCGGGCGAGGCGTGCATATCGATCGCTTCCATCGATGGGAGGCCGTCGATCGATGATAGCTCCGATCGGCGCAGCAAGACACAGCGCGCGGAGAGGTCATCGGTTCAGGGCGATCAATGATAGCCCTCGCCGGCGCGCACCTTGCCGCGGAAGAGCCAGTAGATGAAGACGTAATAACCGAGGATGAACGGCAGGAGCGCGAGCGTGCCGACGAGCGTGAACTTCTGGCTCGCAGGGGCCGCGGCGGTCTCCCACACGGTAAGCGATGGCGGCACCAGATAGGGATAGGACGAGATCACGAGGCCGAGATAGCCGAGCATGAAAATCGCGATCGCGGAAAGGAACGGCAGCTTCTCGCCGCCGGCCGCGAGCGATCGCCAGCCCGCATAGCCGGCGAGCGCGGTCAGCGCCGGCACCGGCCAGAGATAGAGGATGTTCGGCAGCGAGAACCAGCGCTCGGCGATGCGCGGAAAGGAGAGCGGCGTCCACAGGCTCACCACCGCCATGAACGCGAGCACCACGACGAACAGCATGCGCGCGTTCTGCCGCGAGCGCTCGGCGACCGCGCCATCCGTCTTCATCACCAGCCAGGTCGCGCCGAGCAGCGCATAGCCCGCGACCACCGCGAGCCCGCACAGAAACGCGAACGGCGTCGCCCAGTCGAACGCGCCGCCGGCGAAATGCCCGTGCTCGACCTTGATGCCCTGAATAAGGCCGCCGAGGATCACGCCCTGCGCGAAGGACGCAAGCGTGGAGCCCGCGACGAAGGCGAAGTTCCAGTATTTCTTGCGGGTCACCGCAATCCAGCGAAATTCGAACGCGACGCCACGGAAGACGAGCGCGAGCAGCATCACGATGACGGGCAGATAGAGCGCCGACATGATCACCGCATAGGCCCGCGGGAATGCGACCCACAGCCCGGCGCCGCCCAGCACCAGCCAGGTCTCGTTGCCGTCCCAGAACGGCGCGACCGAGTTCATCATCTGGTCGCGCTCCTCTTCGGTGCGGGTGAAGGGGAAAAGGATGCCGATGCCGAGATCGAAGCCGTCGAGGATCACGTAGAGCGCCACCGCGACGCCGATGAGGGCGGCCCAGATCGCTGCAAGGTCCCATGGCATGGCGCGAGCCTCCTCAGCGTCCCGGCGCGAATATCTCGCGTCCGGCGTCCTCGACCGACGACAACGGCCGGTTCGGAATGCCGATCGCCGGCGCCTCCTCGGCTCCGCTCGGCGGGCCTTTCGCGATCAGCCGGTTGATGTAGTAGATGCCCATCGCGAACACGATCGCGTAGACGATCACGAACAGCGCGAACGTCACGGCGACGATCGCGGCCGGCACCGGCGAGATCGCATCGGCGGTGCGCAGGATGCCGTAGGCGAGCCAGGGCTGCCGTCCGCTTTCGGTGACGATCCAGCCGCAGATCACCGCGACGAAGCCGAGCCACCACGCGTGCGAGGCAGGCCAAAGATACCAACGAGTCTCGAACAGGCGCCCACGCCACCACAACAGCACGCCGATCAGGCCGGCCGCGATCATCACGAGCCCGATGCCGACCATGATGCGGAACGCGAAGAAGGCCGGAACGACCGGCGGGCGCTCGGACGGCGCGACGCTCTTGAGCCCGCGAAACAGGCCGTTCGGATCGTGCGTTACGATCAGCGAGGCGCCCTTGGGGATGGAGATCTCGAAACGGTTCACCTCCGCCTTCTCGTCGGGCCATGCGAACAGCACGAGATCGCCGGGCTTCGAGCCGTCCCAGTGCGCCTCGATCGCCGCGACCTTGATCGGCTGATGCGCCAGCGTGTTGAGACCATGCTGATCGCCGATGAAGAGCTGCAGCGGCGCCACGATCGTGATGAATCCCACCGCCATGCGCAGCATGGTGCGCGCCTCGTCCGGGTTGCGCCCGGCGCGCACATAGCGGGCGCCGACCGCGAGCACGACGAACGAGGTCGTCAGAAACGCCGCGGTGAGCATGTGCGCGAACCGGTAGGGGAAGCTCGGATTGAAGATGATGGCGAGCCAGTCGAGCGGATAGACGATGCCGTCGCGGATTTCGTGGCCGGTCGGCGTCTGCATCCAGCTGTTGGCGGCGAGGATCCAGAACGCGGACATACAGGTGCCGGCCGCGACGACGACCGCGGACAGGACGTGAAGCCAGGGCGGCACGCGCCGCCAGCCGAACAGCATGACTCCGAGAAAGGTGGCTTCGAGGAAGAACGCGGTCAGCACCTCGTAGCCGATCAGCGGGGCGACCACGTTGCCGACCACCACCGAGAAGCGCGCCCAGTTGGTGCCGAACTGGTAGGACAGCACGATCCCCGACACCACGCCCATGGCGAAGGAGACCGCGAAGATCTTGGTCCAGAAGCGGGCGATGCGGTGGTAATGCTCGCGGCCGGTCCCGATCCACAACATCAGCACGGTCGCGATGTAGGCGGACAGCCCGATCGTGAACGCCGGGAAGATGATGTGGAACGTGACCGTGAACGCAAACTGGAGACGGGCGAGGAGGACCGGATCGAGGACCATCGCGCAAGTTCCTCCGCGAGCCTGACGAATATAATGTGGACCTCGCGCCGGCGTTTTGAAAGGCCCCGCAGCGAGCAAGGCTTACCTCTCTCCGCAGGCGGGAGCGGATCGGCGCGCGCGGCGCGTGATTGCGACCGGTGGAAAACTCGCTGCCGGAGGGGGAAGCGCGCGTTGCTCCTCGCTATGCTTGGTCGGATCAGGGGAGCGGGGCAACCATGAGCGACACGGCGGCAGGCGGCATGCAGGGCTTTCTCGAGCGGCAGTTCGGGCTCACGGCGAACGGCACCAACGTGCGCACCGAATTCATCGCCGGCGTCACGACCTTCCTCACGATGGTCTACATCGTGTTCGTCAACCCGCAGATCCTCGGCAAGTCCGGCATGGATCCGGGCGCGGTGTTCACCGCGACCTGCATCGCGGCGGCGGTGTCGACATTGGTGATGGCGTTCTACGCCAACTACCCGATCGCGCTCGCGCCCGGCATGGGGCTCAACGCCTTCTTCGCCTTCACGGTGGTGCTGACCTACAAATATTCGTGGCAGCAGGCGCTCGCCACGGTCTTCTGCTCGGGCGTGCTGTTCTTCCTGATCTCGATTTTTCGCATCCGCGAATACATCATCAACGCGATCCCGAAGAACCTGAAGCTCGCGATCTCGGCCGGGGTCGGCCTCTTCCTCGGCATCATCGCGCTCGAGGAGGCGAAGATCGTCGTCGCCCATCCCGCGACGCTGGTGACGCTCGGTGACCTGACGGCGGGTCCGGCGATCCTCTGCCTGCTCGGCTTCGTGCTCATCGTCGCGCTCAACGCCCGCAAGGTGATCGGCGGGACGCTCATCGGCATTCTCCTCGTCGCGGCGCTCGGCATTCCGTTCGGGCTCTCGCAGTTCACCGGGGTGGTCTCGGCGCCGCCCAGCCTCGCGCCGACCTTCCTGCAACTCGACTTCTCGGTGGTGTTCGACAAGGCGTTCCCCGTCGTCGTCCTCACCTTCCTGTTCATCGATCTGTTCGACAACGCCGGCACGCTGATCGGCGTCGCCCATCGCGCCGGCCTGCTCGACAAGGACGGCAACCTGCCGCGCATGAAACAGGCGCTGGTCTCCGACAGCTTCGCCGCCATGTTCGGCGCCACGATCGGCACCTCGACCACCACGAGCTACATCGAAAGCGCGGCCGGCGTTTCGGCTGGCGGCCGTACCGGCCTGACTTCGGTGTTCGTCGCCATCTTCTTCCTGCTCGCGCTGTTCTTCTCGCCGCTCGCCGGCATGGTGCCGGCCTACGCGTCGGCCGCCGCGCTGCTCTACGTCGCCTGCGTGATGACGCAAGGGCTCGCCGAGATCACCTGGGACGACATCACCGAATATGGCCCCGCCGTGGTCGCCGCGATCACGATGCCGCTCACCTATTCGATCGCGACCGGCATCGGGCTTGGCTTCATCACATATGCGGTCGCCAAGCTCATTTCGGGCAAGTTCGCGGAGGCCAAGCCGGCGGTGGTCGTGTTGGCGCTGCTGTTTGCGGCCAAGTTCTATTGGGCGGGCTAGGGGTACGAAAAATGAGGTTGGCGACTCGCGCCGCGATCGGAGCGGCGCTCATCGTGGTGACGCTCGGCTCCGCTCAGGCAGCGGAGCTGAAAATCTTCGGCTCGCGGGTGACCAAGATGGTGATCGGCGACATGGGACCGGGCTTCGAGCAGGCGACCGGGCACAGGCTCACCGTCATCACCGACGTCGCCGCGGTGATGAAGCGGCGCATCGAGGCGGACGAGCCCTTCGATCTCGCGGTGCTGGTGAATTTTCAGACCGACGATCTCATCAAGTCGGGCAAGCTCTTGGCCGACACCCGCGCCGACGTGATGAAGGCGGGCATCGGCGTCGCGGTGCGCCGCGGCGCGCCGAAACCCGACATCTCGACCGTCGATGCGTTCACGCGCACGTTGCTCGCCGCCAAATCCATCACCTACCTCAAGGAAGGCGCCAGCACGCTGCACCTCGATCGCGTGTTTGCGCGTCTCGGCATCGCGGATGCGCTCAAGGACAAGACGATCAAGCCGGCGACCGAGTCGGTCTCCGAGATGGTCGCGGCCGGCGAAGCGGAGCTCGGCATCATCGTCATTCCCAATATCCTCTCCGTGCCGGGCGCCGAGCTCGTTGGTCCGATCCCGGCGGACATCCAGTCCTATATCGGGTTCACCGCGGCGGTCTCGTCCCGCTCCGCCAACCCCCTGGCGGCGCGCGACGTGATCAAGCTCATCACCGGCCCGGCCGCGGTTCCCGTCATTAAGGCTAAGGGCATGGATCCCGGTTGAGCGCGGCATGGCGCTTTACGGAGCACGGGACGCGCGCCAAAATGGGCGGACAACGGGCTCCGAGCACGGATAGCAACTCATGCATATTGTCACCAAACGCGCGGCGATGGCCGGCGCATTGCTGGTCGCGTTCATCGGCGGCGCTGCGGCGCAACAGCAGCCGCCGCCGGCGCCGCAACCCGCGCCGCAGCAACAACCGCAGCGCACCACCGCCACCTATGACGACTGGGTCGTGCGCTGCGAGACCGTGACCGGGCCGCCGCAGCAGAAGGCCTGCGACATGGCCCAGATGGCGCAGGTGCAGGGCCAGGCCAATCCGATCTCGCGCGTCGGGATCGCGAAGCCGGCAAAAGGCGAGCCGATCCGGCTCGTGATCCAAGTGCCCGTCAACGTCACGCTCGCGGCCGGCGTCAAGCTGCAGGCCGACGACAAGGATCCGGGCATGGTGGCGCCGTTCAAGCGCTGCGTGCCGGCCGGCTGTTTCGCTGAGCTCGATCTCAAGGACGACGCGATGAGGAAATTCCGCGCCGCCGCGGCGCCGTGGAAGATGCACCTCAAGGACGCCGCCGACCACGACGTCACCATCCCGCTGTCGTTCAAGGGATTTGGCCAGGCGTTCGATGCGTTGTTGAAGCAGTAGGGTGGGCGAAGTTTTGTAGCCCGCATGGAGCGAAGCGGAATGCGGGGACACCGCATCCGTGGATAACGGGGCCCCGGATTACGCTTCCCTCCATCCGGGCTACGACGACAGCGCCTTCCGGATCGCCAAAAAATCCCGCCAGGCCAGCCGCTTGTAGATCGGCGAGCGCAGCAGGTAGGCCGGATGCAGCGTCGCGATCGCGCGGATCTCGCGCCTGCCGGTCTGAAAGCTCAGCCAGCGCCCGCGCGTCTTCGTGATGCCCTCGGTGAAGCGGAGCAGCGTCTGGCTCGAGGGGTTGCCGAGACAGACCAGGATGTCCGGATCGGCGAGCTCGATCTGCCGCAGGGTGAAGGGCAGGCAGATCTGCGTCTCCTGCGGCGTCGGCGTGCGGTTGCCGGGCGGCCGCCACGGCACGATGTTGGCGATGTAGCTGTTGGTGCGGTCGAGACCGATCGCGTTCATCATCAGATCGAGCAGCTGGCCGGCGCGGCCGACGAAGGGCCGGCCCTCGATGTCCTCCTCGCGGCCCGGCGCCTCGCCGACGAACATCACGCGCCCCTCCGGATTGCCGTCGGCAAACGCCAGCTGCTTGGCGTGCGCCTTGAGCCCGCAGCCCTCGAACCCGGCCAGGATCGTACGCAGCTCCTCGAGGCTCGCGGCGCTCTTGGCTGCCTCGCGCGCCGCCATGACGGCCGCATCGGGCGAGAGCGGCGCGGCGGGCGCCGCCGCCGGCATTGCGCTCGGTCGACGCAGCGCCTCCGCGCGGGCGGGCGGCGCCGGCTTCGGTGCGGCCGCGGGCCGCGTCGGCTCGAGGTCGGCAAAGCGGTCGACCGGCTGCTCCGCAACCGCCGCGTCGACGCCCGACTCCATGTAGAAGGCGAGCAGGTCGCGGGCCGCTTTGTCGCGATCGGGAGTCATGTTGCCTGGATGTCCTCTGCGGGCCGAATGTAGGCGGTTGCGCCCGCGCGTGAAACCCCCACGATCGGCTGACGTATTTGCAGGAAACACGATTCGATTGCGCAGCGAGGCGCCGGATGGGGATCAGGCATTGGATATGGCGCCGGCGCGCCTTCGCCGCCCTCGCCGCGATCCTGGCCGTCCTTGTCGCATACGCGGCGGTGCCGCGGCGCGCCGATCTCACTGCGTTCGACCCCTGCGCCAGCGCACGCCTCGAGACCGCGATGTGGCGTCATTATTATGAGAAGCGGTTCGTCGCGCTCTTTCTCGACCTCTATCGGCTTGCGCGGGCGGAGCAGGGCTTTTCGCCCCTCGACAGCGCGCGCATTGCGATCGCGGCGGCGCGCGCCGCAAGGGCGTTCCACCCGACCGCCTCGCGCCACGAAGCCGAAGCCGCGATCCCGCTGCTCGTCGATTACTTCCGCATCCTGGCGCGCGCCGCGCCGGTGCCCGTCGATACCGAGCTTGCGGCGCGCACCGAGCTCGACTGGTGGCAGGCGCGGCGCGAGGCGGTGCCGCCGCAGACCTACGGGCTCACCATCGCGCGGGTCGCGACACTGCTGTACGGCGTCGACGGCGAAGACATGCGCGCCTACGGCATCACCCGCGCCCAGGCGATGGCGTATCGCGATGCCCGCAGCGCCGGCATGACCGAGTCGGACTGGGCCGCGATCGCCACCCGGCTGCGGGCGTCGTATCGCTCGCTCAAGCGGGCGCTGTCGGCGCCAGCGTGGTAGACGAATAGCCGTTGTCATTGCGAGCTTCGTAGGTTGGGTCGAGCGCAGCGAGACCCAACGGGGCGAGGCAGTGCGCGTGGTGTTGGGTCTCGCAAGGGCTCGACCCAACCTACATCACGGCTAATATGCGCAATGACAGAGAGGCATACCTGAATGGCCGACGAGCTGCCGCCGCGCGAATCCATGGAGTTCGACGTCGTCGTCATCGGCGCCGGTCCTGCCGGGCTGGCGGCGGCGATCCGGCTCAAGCAGCTCTCGGCCGACATCTCCGTCGTCGTGGTCGAGAAGGGCTCCGAGGTCGGCGCCCACATCCTCTCCGGCGCCGTGATCGATCCGGTCGGGCTCGACAAGCTCCTGCCCGATTGGCGCAAGGAGGACACGCCGATCAAGACGCAGGTCACCGACGACCGCTTCTATTATCTCGGCGCGTCGGGCGCGCTGCGTCTGCCGAATTTCATGATGCCGCCGCTGATGAGCAATCACGGCAACTTCATCGTCTCGCTCGGCGAGGTCTGCCGCTGGCTCGGCCGCACCGCCGAAGGCCTTGGCGTCGAGATCTATCCCGGCTTCGCGGCGGCCGAGGTTCTGTTCGGCGCCAACGGCGAGGTGCTCGGTGTCGCGACCGGCGACATGGGCGTGGGCAAGAACGGCGAGCACAAGCCGTCCTTCACGCGCGGCATGGAGCTGCGCGCCAAATACACGCTGTTTGCCGAAGGCGCGCGCGGCCATCTGAGCAAGGCGCTGATCGCGCGCTACGGCCTCGACCGCGACCGCCAGCCGCCCAAGTTCGGTATCGGATTGAAGGAGCTGTGGCAGGTCGCGCCGGACAAGCATCGCCCCGGTCTGGTGCAGCACACCATGGGCTGGCCGCTCGACAATTCGACCGGCGGCGGCTCCTTCCTCTATCACTACGGCGACGGGCTGGTATCGGTCGGCTTCGTCCTCCACCTCAACTACGCCAATCCCTATCTCGCGCCGTTCGAGGAATTCCAGCGCTTCAAGACGCACTCGCTGGTGCGCGACACTTTCGCGGGGGGCAAGCGCATCGGCTACGGCGCGCGCGCCATCACGGAGGGCGGCTGGCAATCGGTGCCGAAACTCTCGTTTCCGGGCGGCGCGCTCATCGGCTGCGCGGCCGGTTTCGTCAACGTGCCGCGCATCAAGGGCACGCACAACGCGATGCTCTCTGGCATGCTCGCCGCCGAGCACGTCGGGCAGGCGCTCGCCGCCGGCCGGACGAACGACGAGCTCGCGAGCTACGAGGAGGCGTGGCGCGCCTCCGCGATCGGGCGCGACCTGTGGAGGGTGCGCAACGCCAAGCCGCTGTGGTCGAAGTTCGGCACGTTCCTCGGCGTCGCCCTCGGCGGGCTCGACATGTGGACCAACTCGCTCGGCTTCTCGCTCTTCGGCACGCTGCGTCACGGCAAATCGGATGCGGCGTCGCTGCAGCCTGCGAATCGTTTCCAGCCGATCGTCTATGCCAAGCCGGACGGCAAGCTCACCTTCGACCGGCTCTCCTCGGTGTTCCTCTCCAATACCAACCACGAGGAGGACCAACCGGTCCATCTCAAGGTCGCCGACTTAGGGCTGCAGAAGTCCTCCGAGCACGACGTCTATGCGGGACCTTCGGCACGCTATTGTCCGGCCGCGGTGTACGAATGGGTGGAGGAGGGGGGCAGCGCGCGCTTCGTGATCAACGCGCAGAACTGCGTCCACTGCAAAACCTGCGACATCAAGGATCCGAACGCCAACATCACCTGGGTCGCGCCGGAGGGCGGCGGCGGCCCGAATTACCCGAACATGTGATTCTCCGTTCCCCTCCCGCGCGAGCCAAGCGAGTGGCAGGGAGGGGTCAGCCGCCGTCGCTAAAGCTATGGCGGGCTCGCTCACTCGCCCGCCGAAGCGCAGCGAAGGCGGGTCAGGGGTGGGGGCGGCCACAAACCTGTCGTGTCGGCGGAAAGTTTTTTAGTGGAACCGCGCCATTACCGCCACGATCCCGCCACATCGGCGGCCTCAATGCCGGGCGAGCGGCGCGACATACAAGGTGATCGGCTGTCCTTGCGGCTTGGCCGCAAACAGGCCATTCTCCCGCGCGACCCGGCAGGGGCGGGCCGGCGCCGACCCCATGGAGAGCAGCGACCCGTGAAAAACACCTCGCTTTTCCGTTGCCTCGCGACGCTCGTCGTCGCCGGCATTCCGGGCACACTCGCAGCCCAGTCGCTCGCGGTGCAAACGAATCCGCCGCCCACATCGCAAGAGCTCTCGCGCATCTCGCCCTCGGGCAATTACCTCGCCGGCCGCGCCGCAAACGTGGAGCGCGATGCCGCCGCGGCGGCCGCCTATTACAAGGCGGCGCTCAAGGCCGATCCGAAGAATGCCGAGCTTCTGGAGCTTGCCTTCTATGCCGATCTGGCCGGCGGCGAGATCGATGAAGCCGTCAAGCTTGCCGAGCGTCTGGTCCAGATCGACCGCAACAATCGCAACGCGCGGCTCGTTCTCGGCGTGCACGCCATCAAGCTGCGGCAGTATCAGACCGCGCGCACGCATCTTTCGCAGGCGGCGCGCGATCCGATCACCACGCTGACCTCGACGCTGCTGCTGGCCTGGAGCGCGTACGGCGCGAACGACACCAAGGGCGCGATCGACGCGATCGAGAAGCTCAGCGGTCCCGACTGGTTCAACATCTTCAAGGACCTGCACGGCGGGCTGATCCAGGATATCTCCGGCGCCAAGAAGGAAGCCGGCAGGCGCTTCGAGCGCGCCTACAAGGTCGACCAGACCGCGCTGCGCATCGTGCAGTCCTACGGCAGCTGGACCTCGCGCAACGGCAACAAGGACGAGGCGCTCAAGGTCTTCCAGGATTTCGACAAGGTGCTGCCGCGCCATCCGCTGATCACCAAGGCGCTGGCGGAGCTGCGCCGCGGCGAGAAGGTCCCGCAGATCGTCGACAGCGCGCAGGCGGGCGCGGCCGAGGTGCTCTACGGTCTGGGCGCCGCGCTCGGACGGCGCGAGGAGGAGCTGAGCCTCGCCAATCGCGGTCTCGCCTATCTGCAGCTTGCGATCCATCTCGACCCGACCAATTCGCTCGCAATCCTCTCCCTCGCCGATCTCTACGAGGCGATGAAGAAGCCGCAGCTCGCCATCAAGTCCTATTCGAAGCTGCCGGCCGAGTCGCCGCTCAAGCGCAACGCCGAGATCCAGATGGCGATCGATCTCGACGTGCTGGAGAAGACCGACGAGGCGAAGCAGCACCTCGAGAAGCTGATCGCCAATCGCCGCGACGACCTCGAGGCGATCCTGGCGCTCGGCAATATCGAGCGCGAGCGCAAGCAATACGCGGAATGCGGCGAGACCTATGGCCGCGCCGTCGCGACCATCGCCAAGCCGGAGCGGCCGAACTGGACCGTCTTCTACTTCCGCGGCATCTGCTACGAGCGTGCCAAGCAGTGGGCCAAGGCCGAGGGCGATCTCAAGAAGGCGCTCGAGCTCTATCCCGACCAGCCGCACGTGCTCAACTATCTCGGCTATTCGTGGGTCGATCAGGGCGTCAACCTCGACGAGGGCATGCGCATGATCAAGCGCTCGGTCGAGCAGCGGCCCGACGACGGCTATATCGTCGATTCGCTCGGCTGGGCCTGGTATCGCCTCGGCAATTATGAGGAGGCGGTGAAGCAGCTCGAGCGCGCGGTCGAGCTCAAGCCGGTCGATCCGACCATCAACGATCATCTCGGCGACGGCTACTGGCGCGTCGGTCGGCACCTCGAGGCCAAGTTCCAGTGGTCGCACTCTCGCGACCTCAAGCCCGAGGCGGAGGAACTGTTGAAGATCGAGCAGAAGCTCAAGGACGGGCTGCCGGATGAGACGCCGCCGGCCTCCGCCGACGCCGACAAGCCGAAGAAGCCGCGCGACGGCGGCTGATTTCTCCACGTCACGTGCCTGACGTCCTCGTCGAGCCGGCGCCCGCCAAGGTCAATCTCTCGCTCCGCGTTCTGGGCAGGCGGGTCGACGGCTATCACAATCTCGAAAGCCTGGTGGTCTTCGCGCGGGCCGGCGACCGGCTGACCCTGACGCCGGGGCCGGACCTCGCCCTCGAGGTGGAGGGCCCGACCGCAACGGCCGCCGGCGATGTCGCCGACAATCTGGTGCTGCGCGCCGCGAACGCGCTTGCTGCGCGCACCAGGGGGCTGCGTGTCGGCCGCTTCGCGCTCGCCAAGCACCTGCCGGTGGCGGCGGGGCTCGGCGGCGGCTCGTCGGATGCGGCGGCGGCGCTGCGCCTGCTCGCGCGGCTCAACCGGCTCGATCCGAACGACGCGCGCCTCCTGGATGCCGCCCGGGTCACCGGCGCCGACGTGCCGGTCTGCCTCGATCCGCGGCCGCGCCTGATGCGCGGCATCGGAGAGATCCTCTCGCCGCCGTTCGACGTGCCGGCCTTGCCGGCGGTGCTGGTCAATCCGGGCGTGCCGCTTCCGACCAAGGACGTCTTTGCCAAGCTCGGGCTGCGCGCGGGCCAGCAGATCGCGCGCGCGAACGAGGTCGACGTCGGGAAATTGACCGACACGAACGATCTGATCGCATATCTGGCGACCCAATCGAACGACCTCGAGCCGGCGGCGATCTCGCTGCAGCCGGTCATTGCCGAAGTGCTATCGGTCATGGCCCGAGAGGAGGGATGTCTGCTCGCCCGCATGTCGGGCTCGGGCGCGACGTGCTTCGGCCTCTTTCGTTCGGACGCTGCGGCGCGCGCGGCCGTCGGCCACCTGATGTCGATCGGAATGGACTGGTGGGTGAGTGCGACGGTGTTCGGCGCCGCTCCGCCCGCGGCCTAGCGCATGTCCCGGCGAAGCCTGCCCCCGGACTTGATCCGGGGGTGGCCGCCGGTTCGCCGACAAGGACATGCGCCAATGAATAATCGAGAGCAGGTCCCGATTCCGCCAGGAACGGGATATGCTCTAATGCGTGCGTGAGATCGTGAACTCGACGGCGTCGCTCAGCGCATTTTTCATCGGCGAGGCGGGGAACAGCGCCAGCGCGTCGTTAGCGATCGCGCCGTAGTGGCGCGCGCGCGTGATCGTGTCCTCCAGCGCGCGATGCTTGATCATCAGTCCGAGCGCATGCTCGAGATCGGCGTCGGCGGTCTTGTCCTGCTCCAGCGCGCGGCGCCAGAATTCACGCTCGCTCTCCGACCCCCGCCGGTAGGCCAGCACCACGGGCAGCGTGATCTTGCCTTCACGGAAATCGTCGCCGACGTTCTTGCCGAGCTTTGCGGCCTTGCCGCCGTAATCGAGCGCGTCGTCCACAAGCTGGAACGCGACACCGAGATTCATGCCGAAGGAGCGGCAGGCGGCCTGCTCGGCCTTGGGGCGCGCGCCCAGCACCGGCCCGACCTCGCAGGCGGCGCCAAACAACTCCGCGGTCTTGGCGCGGATGACCGCGAGATACTCGTCCTCGGTGGTGGCAGTGTTCTTCGCGGCGGCGAGCTGCATCACCTCGCCCTCGGCGATCACCGCGGCGGCCGATGAGAGGATTTCCAGCGCCCGCAGGGAGCCGACCTCCACCATCATCTTGAAGGCCTGGCCGAGCAGAAAATCGCCGACCAGCACGCTCGCTTCGTTGCCCCACAGCATGCGTGCCGCGAGCTTGCCGCGCCGCATGTCGCTTTCGTCCACCACGTCGTCGTGCAGCAGCGTCGCGGTGTGCATGAATTCCACCGCCGCCGCGAGCTTGACGTGGCCGTCGCCCGCATAGCCGACCAGCTTCGCCATCGCCACCGTCAGGATCGGGCGCAAACGCTTTCCGCCTGAGCTGATCAGGTGATTGGCGACCTCCGGGATCATCGTCACTTCGGATCCGGTACGCGTCAGGATAGTCGCGTTCACCCGCTCCATGTCGGACGACACCATGTCGACCAGGGGGTCGATGGACGTCTTTTCGTGGCTTTCGAACGGGACGACGACGGCCAAATGGGGCTCCCCTGACGGAGGACAAACTAAACATAGAAACGCTATGGTGGACGGGCAAGTGCGCTGGAATGCCGCCTTCGCGGAAAATAATTCCGCCGATGCACCGGGACCGGAGCCGATGGAGCAGGGAGCAAGTATACGGCAAGCGGTTGATGTGCCGGAGGGACGAGCCGGGACGGACGTCGCGGCGCGCCGGCGCATCGCCGTGCTCGTGCCCTGCTTCAACGAGGAAGCGGCGATCGGCCGGGTGGTGCGCGATTTCCGCGCCAGCCTGCCCGGGGCAGTGGTCTACGTCTACGACAACAACTCGACCGACCGCACCGCCGAGGTCGCGCGCGCGGCGGGCGCCGTGGTGCGCAACGAAAGCCGGCAGGGCAAGGGCCATGTGGTGCGCCGCATGTTCAGCGACCTCGACGCCGATCTCTACGTGCTGGTCGACGGCGACGCGACCTACGATGCGCCGAGCGCCCGCGCCATGATCGCGCGCCTCATGGAGGGCGGGCTCGACATGGTGGTGGGCGCGCGCGTCGATCAGGAAGAGGCCGCGTATCGGCGCGGACATCGGGTCGGCAACCGGCTGCTGACCGGCTTCGTGGCCCACGTGTTCGGCGCCGCTTTCGACGACATGCTGTCCGGCTATCGCGTCTTTTCGCGCCGCTTCGTCAAATCCTTTCCGGTGCTCTCCAGCGGTTTCGAGATCGAGACCGAGCTCACCATCCACGCGCTCAATCTGGAGCTGCCGGTCGGCGAGGTTGAGACGCCCTATTACGCCCGGCTGGCCGGCTCGGTGTCGAAGCTCAGCACCTGGCGCGACGGCCTTCGCATTCTCGCAACCATCGTGCGGCTCTATCGCGCCGAGCGGCCGTTGCCGTTTTTTGCCGGCATCGGAGCCTCACTCGCCGTCATCTCGATCGTGCTCGCGGTTCCGATCTTCATCACATATTTCGAGCAGGGGCTGGTGCCGCGCATGCCGACCGCCGTGCTGTCGACGGGCCTCATGATCCTCGCCTGCCTGTCGATCGCGTGCGGCCTGGTGCTCGACACGGTCACGCGCGGCCGCCGCGAGATCAAGCTGCTTGCCTATCTCGCGCAGAGCGCGCCGGGCAAGGAGGAGGAGCCGTGAAGGAGATCATTCGCACCAACGACACCGTGCTGGTCACGGCCGTCGAAGCGCTGCTCAAAGGAGCCGACATCCCGCACATGGTGCTGGACCAGAACATGAGCGTGCTCGAAGGATCGCTCGGCATCCTGCCTCGCCGCGTGCTGGTGGGAGAGGAGCATGAGCGGGCGGCGCGCCTGTTGCTGCAGGACGCGGGTCTCGGCCATGAGCTGCGCCCCGACGGCCGCTGAGCGCGACTTGGTCGAGGAAAAGTCGCGCGCCTTCACCGACGACGCCGTTTTGGGCGGCCGCCTCATATTGCGCCAGCCCGCGCGCGGCCACCGGGTCGGCCATGACGCCATCCTGCTCGCCGCCTCGACTGCGGCGCATCCCGGCGAGATCGCGGTCGATCTCGGCGCCGGCGTCGGCGCCGCCGGCCTGGCTTTGGCGCTGCGCGTGCCCGGCCTCGCAGTGCGCCTCGTCGAGATCGATCCCGAGCTTGCGGCGCTTTCGGCCGAGAATGCCGCGCGCAACAGCCTCGCGACGCGCGTCTCCGCACATGCGCTCGACGTCGCGGCCCCGCCGTCCGATTTCGCGGCAGCCGGCATGGCGCCTGGCAGCGCCGATCGCGTGCTGATGAATCCGCCGTTCCACGACGCGACGCGCGAGCAGGCTTCGCGCGACGCGCGCCGCAGCCTCGCCTATGTGGCGCCGCCGGGCACGCTCGCCCTCTGGATCGGGACAGCCGCCCGCCTGCTGCGCGCGGGCGGCACGCTCACGCTGATCCACCGCGCGGACGCCTTGCCGGAGCTGATCGGCGCGCTTGCGCACGACTTCGGCGCGGTGGCGGTGCAGCCGGTCCATCCGAAGCCGGCTGGGCCCGCGATCCGGCTTCTGATGCGCGCCGTGAAGGGGGCCCGCACGCCGCTCACGCTCCTGCCCGCACTCGTGCTCAATGGCGAAGACGGCCGGCCGGCCGCGGAAGCCGAAGCGGTGCTGCGCGGCGCGGCGACGCTGCCGTTGGCGCAAATCACATAATACGGATGTTAATCACGAAAACGGCGGGCGGCCCCACTTTGCGTGCAGCGGGCGGGCAAAATCTACGGCCGCGGAAGGCGCTCAGGCGCCTTCCGGCTCGGGCATCGGGCCGGCGCCGGGCAGATGGGCACAGGCCAGGATGGAGGCCATCAAAATCATGAGCAGAATGATCTTGATCGTCATGTGCGTCTCGTCACGCCCCACTCATGCATCTTTGACATGCGCAGCTGGCAAGCTTGGTTCCGCAGGCCACGGGATCGTGACAATTGCGTAACTTGAGCTATCCGGACGTCCAGCCTATCACCACGCCATGAGCGACCAGATGAACGAACACTTCCGCCGGCTCTGGCTGCGAGGGCGCGAGCTCTTGCGCCCCGCGCTCCCTAAGCGATGGCGGGGCGTGCCGCTGGTCCCGGTGGTTCGGCTCGCCGGCGTCATCGGGTTTTCGACGCCGCTCAAGCCCGGGCTCACGCTCGCCGGTCTCGCCCGCGCACTCGACCGCGCGTTCGGCATGCGCAACGCCAAGGCGGTGGCGCTCGTGATCAACTCGCCGGGCGGATCGGCCGTGCAGTCGCATCTCATCTTCCGGCGCATCCGCCAATTGGCGGCGGAGAAAAATCTGCCGGTGATCGCCTTCGTGGAGGACGTAGCGGCCTCGGGCGGCTACATGATCGCCTGCGCGGGCGACGAGATCGTGTGCGATCCGTCCTCGATCGTCGGCTCGATCGGCGTGGTCGGATCGAGCTTCGGCTTCCACGAGGCCCTCAACAAGCTCGGCATCGAGCGGCGCGTCTACACGGCGGGCGAGAAGAAGGTGATGCTCGACCCCTTTCTGCCGGAGAAGCCGGAGGACGTGGCGCATATCAAGGCGCTGCAGCGCGAGATCCACGAGACCTTCATCGGCCTCGTCAAGGAGCGGCGATCGAGCCGCTTGACGGGCCCCGAAAATACCGTGTTCTCGGGCGAGTACTGGAGCGCCAAGACGGCGCTCGGTTATGGGCTGATCGATCGGCTCGGCGACCTGCGCTCGTTCCTGCGCGAGCGCTACGGCGAGGATGTGCTCACCCCGCTCGTGAGCCCGGAACGCGGCTTCTTCGGCCGGCGTGTACCGGGCGTCGGCGCTGACGAATTGCTGCAGGCGCCCGGACTGGCCGAGAATCTTCTCTCGGCGATCGAGGCGCGCGCCATGTGGGCGCGTTACGGGTTGTGAGAGGATCGTGGGGACGAATTGAGATGCCGCCGCTCGTGATACCTCCGGTGCTGGGCTGGGCGCTCGGTGCGCTCGGCGCCGCCGTCATCGTGAAGTTCGCGACCAAGGAATGGCGGCGCATCAACGCCGCGCTGCACCCGACGCGCGAGCCGGCACGCGAAGAAGTCGCGCGCGACAAGCTGCCGAAGCTCAAGCGCGATCCCGCGAGCGGGGTTTATCGGCCGGATTGAGAGGGCGGGGTTATGTCCGCGACGGTTCGCCGCTGAACAGCGCGCCGAAAAACAGCGTGCCCAAAATTGCTCCCACGATGCCGAAAGTCACCACCCCAACGCCCCCCGCAGGCTTTATGCTTTTGGGGCGATCCTGCACGCGAGGTATCAAGGTCCGGTGAATCGGGACGAGAAGCGGTGCAACAGGATTAGCGCGCGATTAATCAATTCCGTGGCGTTTTAGCTTTTCTCCCGCCAGCTCTCATAAGCCGTGACCTGCGGCGGCTCAACGCGCTCGCCGCAAACGACGCAGCGCCAGCGCCGCACCAGATAATTGAAGACGTTGTTGTGCAGGTCGGGCCGGTTGGAGCGGCCGGCTTTCTTGCCGAGATCCGCCGCCTTCACGGTGAGCTTGGGCCCGCCCGCGGCCTCCGCGAGCAGCTGCGTCTGGCAGGCCTTTTCGAGCTTGAGCGCGACCCAGACGGATTCCTCGATCGAGGCCGCCGCGGTGACGATGCCGTGATTGCGCAGGATCAGCGCCGGACGCTCGGCGAGACAGCGGGCGACCGCCTTGCCGCGCGGCTGGTCGACGATGAGATCGGTCGTTTCGTCGAAGATCGGCAGGCCGGCGACGAACTGCGAGGCGTCGTTGCCGACCGCGACCAGCGGCTTGCCGAGCGAGGAGAACGCCACCGCATGGATCGGATGGGTGTGCACCACCGCGTTGACGTCGGGTCGCGCTCGCAAAACCTCGGAATGGATGAACACCTCGTTGTGGCGCGGCATCGCGCCGTCGATCTTCCTGCCTTCGATGTCGACCGTGATGATGTTGCCGGCCGTCATCTCTTCGAGGCCGATGCCGGCCGGCTTCATCAGGAAGCGGTTGGGATCGTCGGGCAGCCGCACCGAGACGTGGCCGGCGACGTAATCGCCCTGACCCTCCAGCGCGAGCACGCGGCCGGCATTGACGAGCTTTTCGCGCAGAGCGTCGGTCACGATGTCTCTCCTTCAATGCTCCGCCTTCACGCCGGTCTGCTGCACCACCTTGCGCCAGCGCGCCATCTCGCGCGCGATCAAATCGGTGAGCTCCTGGGGCGTGCCGCCCACCGTGGATACGCCGTTCTCCGCGAATTTGCGGCGCACTTCCGGGTCCTTCACGACCGCATTGAACGCGGCATTGAGCTTGGCGACGATCGCGGGCGGCGTCTTCGGCGGCGCAAGCACCGCCGACCAATTGTCGGCGACGACGTCGGGATAGCCGAGCTCCGCGAAGGTCGGCACGTCCGGCAGCACGTCGGAGCGCTGCTGAGCGCTCACCGCCAAGATCTTGGCCTTGCCGGCCTTGATCTGCCCGATCAGCACCGGCACCTCGGCGCTCATCGCATTGAGCTGCCCGCCGATGAAATCGGCGACCGCCTGGCCGGCGCCGCGATAGGGCACCGGCTGCAGCTTGATGCCGGCCGCCGTCTGCAGCATCTCGATCGCGAGATGCGAGATCGCGCCGACACCGGTGATGCCGACCGTGATGGTGCCGGGCTTCTCCTTGGCGCGCGCGACCAGTTCCGGCACCGTATTGATGCCGAGCGCCGGATTGATCGCCAACAGCACGGTATTGCGCGCGATCGGCGAAACCGGCGCGAAATCCTTGATCGGATCGTAGGGCAGGTCGCTGCGCATGCTGGGATTGATCGCGAGCGCGCCCGCCGTGCTGAAGAACAGCGTGTAGCCGTCGGGCTCGGCTTTCGCCACGTAATCCGCGCCGATGGCGCCGTTCGCGCCAGGCTTGTTCTCGACCACCACGGTCTGTCCAAGGTGCGCCTTGACCTTCTCGGCGATCAGCCGCGCCATGAAGTCGGTGGTGCCGCCGGGCGCGAAGGCGACGACCATACGGACCGGCCGTGTCGGATAGTCCTGCGCGCCAGCGCCGCTCGCCAAGAGCATCACCAGCATGGCGAGCAAAAGTCGGTTCAAACGCACGTCATTCTCCCGGCCATTTGCCCATGTCCTACGGGCGGCGGCCGGCAGCCGCAAGAGGCGAGGGCGCGGCGCTTTGGCTTGACCCCCCACGGAGCGGCCATTAAAGCCTGTGCGCGTTCGTCCCCGACATCGAAGCCATGGCCCCCGATCTTCCCGCACACATGCGTCCCGAGCGCTCGTTCCAGGGCCTCATTCTGGCCCTGCAGCGCTATTGGGCGGACTACGGCTGCGTCATCCTGCAGCCCTACGACATGGAGGTCGGCGCCGGCACCTTTCACCCCGCCACCACCTTGCGCGCGCTCGGGCCGAAGCCGTGGAACGCGGCCTATGTGCAGCCTTCGCGGCGCCCGAAGGACGGCCGCTACGGCGAGAATCCGAACCGGCTGCAGCACTACTATCAGTTCCAGGTCATCCTCAAACCGTCGCCGTCCGACATCCAGGAGCTCTATCTCAAATCGCTCGCCGCGATCGGCATCGACTCGAAGCTCCATGACATCCGCTTCGTCGAGGACGACTGGGAGAGCCCGACGCTGGGCGCCTGGGGGCTCGGCTGGGAATGCTGGTGCGACGGCATGGAGGTCTCCCAGTTCACCTATTTCCAGCAGGTCGCGGGCTTCGAATGCACGCCGGTGTCGGGCGAGCTGACCTACGGGCTCGAGCGCCTCGCCATGTACGTGCAGGGCGTCGATCGCGTGTTCGACCTCAACTTCAACGGCCGCGACGACGGCCGCAAGGTCACCTACGGCGACGTCTTCCTGCAGGCCGAGCAGGAGTATTCGCGGCACAATTTCGAGATCGCCGACACCGACATGCTGTTCGAGCAGTTCCGCATGGCGGAGGAGGCGTGCAAGAAATATCTCGAAGCCGGCTGGGCGCAGGGCCGCCACGTGCATCTGATGGCGCTGCCCGCCTACGACCAGTGCATCAAGGCGAGCCACATCTTCAACCTCCTCGATGCGCGCGGCGTCATCTCGGTGACCGAGCGGCAGAGCTACATCCTGCGCGTGCGCGAGCTCGCGAAAGCTTGCGGCGAGGCCTGGCTGAAGACTGAGGGTGGGGGTGGCTGAGCAGTGCCTTGCCGCGCGCACGGCCTGTCCCCCTCCCCCTTGTGGGGAGGGGAGCGCACGAGATTCATCCAGGCGGAGGGCTATCGCGTGCTGCGCTTCTGGAATAACGACATCAGCCAGAACATCGACGGCGTGCTCGAAAGAATCCATCGTGCTATGTCGCCTACGATGATCTTCGATGAGCCGGTGAAGCACGAACGCCACAACGATACCGGCGATTCAGCTCACCCCACCCCGGCGCGCTTCGCGCGCCGACCCTCCCCCTCCAGAGGAGGGTGAAGAGAGCAAGTAATGCCCGATCTTCTCCTCGAGCTCTTCTCCGAAGAAATACCCGCGCGCATGCAGGGGCGGGCGGCGGAGGATTTGAAGGCGATCGTCACCGGCAAGCTCGTCGATGCGGGCCTCGTCTACGAAGGCGCGCGCGCGTTCGTGACGCCGCGGCGGCTCGCGCTGACAATTCAGGGCGTGCCCGCACGCCAGCAGGACCTCAAGGAAGAGAAGAAAGGTCCGCGCGTCGGCGCGCCCGAGAACGCGATCCAGGGTTTTCTACGCAGCGCCGGACTGTCCTCGATCGACGAGGCGACCATCCAGAAGGATCCGCGCAAGGGCGACTTCTACATCGCGCTGATCGAGAAGCCGGGCCGGCCGGCGCTCGACGTGCTCGCCGAGATCCTCCCCGTCGCGATCCGTACGTTTCCGTGGCCGAAGTCCATGCGCTGGGGCGAGGGCCGGCTCACCTGGGTGCGGCCGCTGCATTCGATCGTCGCGACCTTCGGTCCGGAGACCGAAGAGCCCGAGGTGGTGCCGTTCGCGGTCGACGGCATCGCGGCCGGCGCGACCACGCGCGGCCATCGCTTCCTGGCGCCGGACGAGATCAGGGTGAAGCGCTTCGACGACTACGCCGCGAAGCTTGCGAAAGCCAAGGTGGTGCTCGATCCCGAGCGGCGCAAGGAACAGATTTTGGCGGATGCCAAGAACCTCGCCTTCGCGCAGGGGCTCGAGCTGATTGAGGACGCGGCGCTGCTCGACGAGGTGGCGGGCCTCGTCGAATGGCCGGTCGTGCTGATGGGCGCGTTCGACGAGGCATTCCTGAAAATTCCGCCCGAGGTGGTGCGCACCACCATCCGCAACAACCAGAAATGCTTCGTAGTGCGCGATCCGCAGACCGGCAACCTGGCGCCCAGGTTCGTCCTCGTCTCCAATATCGAAGCGACCGACGGCGGCAAGGCGATCGTCGCGGGCAACGAGCGTGTCATCCGCGCGCGCCTCTCCGACGCGAAATTTTTCTACGAGACCGATCTCAAGACGCGGCTCGAAGAGCGGCTGCCGAAGTTCGAGCACATCGTGTTTCACGAGAAGCTCGGCACGCAGGCCGAACGCATCGCGCGAATCGAAAAGCTCGCGATCGAGCTTGCGCCGATCGTGCGCGCGGACGTCGAGAAGACGCGGCGCGCTGCAAAGCTCGCCAAGGCCGACCTGCTCACCGAGGTGGTCGGCGAGTTCCCCGAGCTGCAAGGCCTGATGGGAAAATACTACGCCGAGGCGCAGGGCGAGGACGAAGCGGTCGCGCGCGCCTGCGAGGATCACTACAGGCCGAAAGGGCCGGACGATGTCGTTCCGTCCAACCCTGTTTCAATCGCGGTCGCACTTGCGGACAAGCTCGACACGCTGATCGCATTCTGGTCGATCGACGAGAAGCCCACGGGCAGCAAGGATCCGTACGCGTTGCGCAGGGCTGCGCTGGGCGTCATCCGAATAGTGCTCGATAACGGGATCCGGCTCCCGCTGTTGCCGATCATCAAGCAAGGCGACCTTCTCTCCTTCTTTGCCGATCGCTTGAAAGTCCAGCTGCGCGACCAGGGCGCGCGTCACGACCTCGTCGATGCGGTCTTCTCGCTCGAAGGCCAGGACGATCTCGTCCTGATCGTGCGACGCGTCGAGGCGCTGGCGAAATTCCTCGACAGCGAGGACGGGCAGCATCTCCTCACCGGCACCAAGCGCGCGGCGAACATTCTGCGTATCGAGGAGAAGAAGGACAAAGCCAGCTACGACCAGGCGCCCGATCCGAAGCTCTATGCGTTGCCGGAAGAGAAGGAACTGGCCCGCGCCATCGACGCCGCCAGGAAAGATGCCTCCGCCGCAGTCGCGCGCGAAGATCTTGCCGCCGCCATGAGCGCGATGGCGAAGCTGCGGCCGCACGTCGACGCTTTCTTCGACAAGGTGACGGTCAACGCCGACGACAAGGCGGTGCGCGCGAACCGGCTCCGCCTGCTCAACGAGATCAGGGCGGCGACGCGCGCGGTGGCGGATTTTTCCAAGATCGAAGGATAAGCAGACTTTTCTCTGCCTCATGGTGAGGAGCGCGGGCGAAGCCCGCGCGTCTCGAACCATGGGCCACGGGCAAGTCACGGGCCGCCCTCGTCCTTCGAGACGCTCGCCTTCGCTGCGCGAACGCGAACTCCTTCAGGATGAGGACGGATCAACGCACCGTATCAGGCGGTCGCGCTGCGGAACCTTGCCCGCGCTTCTCCCGTTATCTGTCATTCAACCCAGCAGCATTGCGGAGAGCCGTCATGATCACCATCGCCCATATCCAGCCGATCGTCTCGCTTATTGCCGGCATTCTGATCCTGATCGTGCCTCACCTGCTCAACTACATCGTCGCCATCTATCTCATCATTGCGGGACTTCTCGGCCTGGGACTCATCCACTGAGCGCCGGGGTTGCATGGGAATTCGGCCCGTGCTTTGTGCAGTGCCACAAAGCCCGACCGGTATTATCATGGCCAAGAAACGACCTTCCCGTCCGCGGCCCTCTGCCAAGCGGTCCGCGGCAGGACGCAAGGCAGCGCCGCGCAAGACGAGCCGCAAATCCGCGGCCAAGTCCGTCAAATCCGCCCGCAAGTCAGCCCGTGCCGCGAAGCCGGCGGCCGCGCGCCGCGGCAAGTGGGTCTATACCTTCGGCGACGGCAAGGCCGAGGGCAAAGCCGGCTTGCGCGACCTGCTCGGCGGCAAGGGCGCCAACCTCGGCGAGATGGCCAATCTCGGACTGCCGGTCCCGCCCGGCTTCACCATCACGACCGAGGTCTGCACCTATTTCTATGCCCACAAGAAGACCTATCCGGAGACGCTCCGTCCCCAAGTCGAGGCGGCGCTCGTCCATGTGGGCAAACTGACGGGAAAATCGTTCGGCGATCCGGCGAATCCGCTCCTCGTCTCGGTGCGGTCCGGCGCGCGCGCCTCGATGCCGGGGATGATGGACACGGTGCTCAACCTCGGCCTCAACGACGTGACCGTGGAGGCGCTGGCGAAGAAATCGGGCGATCGCCGCTTCGCCTATGACAGCTATCGCCGCTTCATCACCATGTATTCCGACGTGGTGCTCGGCCTCGGCCATCACGTGTTCGAGGAAATTCTGGACCGGCACAAGGACCAGCATGGCCACCGGCTCGACACCGATCTCGACGCCGACGACTGGGCCGAGCTGGTCGGGCTCTACAAGAAGCGCGTCGAGGAGGAGCTCGACAAACCTTTTCCGCAGGATCCGAACGCGCAGCTGTGGGGCGCGATCGGCGCGGTGTTCGGCAGCTGGATGAACCAGCGCGCGATCACCTATCGACGCCTGCACGGCATTCCGGAAAGCTGGGGCACCGCGGTCACCGTGCAGGCCATGGTGTTCGGCAATATGGGCGACACCTCGGCGACCGGCGTTGCCTTCACGCGCAATCCCTCGACGGGAGAGAAGCGGCTCTACGGCGAATTCCTGATCAACGCGCAGGGCGAGGACGTGGTCGCCGGGATCCGCACCCCGCAGGAGATCACCGAGAAGGCGCGCGCCGCGGCGAAGTCCGACAAGCCGTCCATGGAGAAGACCCTGCCGAAGGCGTTCGGCGAGCTCACCCGCATCTACGGCCTGCTCGAAAAGCACTACCGCGACATGCAGGACCTCGAATTCACGGTCGAGCAGGGCAAGCTGTGGATGCTGCAGACCCGCGCCGGCAAGCGCACCGCCAAGGCGGCGCTGCGCATCGCGGTCGACCTCGCCAACGAGTCCCTCATCAGCCGCGACGAAGCGGTGACGCGCATCGACCCCGCCTCGCTCGACCAGCTGCTGCACCCGACCATCGATCCCAAGGCGGAGCGGCAGGTGATCGCAACGGGCCTGCCGGCATCGCCCGGCGCGGCCTCGGGCGAGATCGTCTTTTCGTCCGACGAGGCAGAGCTTCTCAAGACGCAAGGCCGGAAAGTGATCCTGGTGCGCATCGAGACGAGCCCGGAAGACATCCACGGCATGCATGCGTCGGAAGGCATCCTCACGACGCGCGGCGGCATGACATCGCACGCCGCCGTGGTCGCGCGCGGCATGGGCAAGCCGTGCGTCTCCGGCGCCGGCGCGATCCGCGTCGACTACAATCTCAACCAGCTCACTGCCGGCGGCGTGACGCTCAAGAAGGGCGACACCATCACGATCGACGGCTCGACCGGGCAGGTGCTCTCCGGCCGCGTCGCCATGCAGGAGCCGGAGCTGTCCGGCGAATTCTCGACCTTGATGAGCTGGGCCGACCGGGCGCGCAAGCTCCGGGTGCGCGCCAACGCGGACACGCCGAATGATGCGCGCGTCGCGGTGAAATTCGGCGCCGAGGGCATCGGGCTCTGCCGCACCGAGCACATGTTCTTCGACGAGGGCCGCATCCGCGCCGTGCGGGAAATGATCCTGGCCGACGACGAGAAGAGCCGGCGGGCCGCGCTCGCAAAGCTGCTGCCGATGCAGCGCAAGGATTTTTCCGAGCTTTTCGAAATCATGCAGGGCCTGCCGGTGACGATCCGGCTGCTCGATCCGCCGCTGCACGAATTCCTGCCGCATTCGCAGGCCGAGATCGTCGAGGTGGCGAAAGCGCTCGGCACCGATCCGAAGAAGCTCGCCGACCGCGCGCGCGAGCTTTCCGAGTTCAATCCCATGCTCGGCTTCCGCGGCTGCCGGCTCGCGATCGTCTACCCCGAGATCGCCGAGATGCAGGCGCGCGCCATCTTCGAGGCGGCGGTCGAGGCCGGCAAGCGCACCGGCAAGCCGGTGGTGCCGGAAGTGATGGTGCCGCTCATCGCGACGCGCGCCGAGTTCGACCTCGTCAAGGCGCGCATCGACGCCATGGCGGAGGCGGTCGCGCGCGAGACCAAGGCCAAGATCGGCTATCAGGTCGGCACCATGATCGAGCTGCCGCGCGCGGCGCTCAAGGCGGGCGAGATCGCCGAGAGCGC
>Ga0137390_10000441_pt1 | contig 28005 bp, 21 predicted proteins | sample 15con2h24AmetaG_FD_104937 | JGI IMG/M metagenome (GOLD analysis project Ga0137390, IMG submission 104937) | Vadose zone soil microbial communities from Angelo Coast Range Reserve, California, USA - 15con2h2.4A metaG | ecosystem: Environmental > Terrestrial > Soil > Vadose zone > Saprolite... | reverse complement strand
ACCCGCTCGCATCCGTGAAATAAACGCTTCCGTGAATTCTCGCCGTGACCTGCGAAAAGATTTGCTTCCCCGGAAAGCCGGCCAGGTTCTGCGCGGTCACCGGATACAGCCTCGATAGCGCCGCCTGATCGTCCATCTTCGGCTGCGATGGATCCACCCCGCCGTGATTCGAATAGCAAATCGCAACCGGCACGCAGCCAACCGGATCAATCTCGTGCATCACCGGAAACCCCGCATAGTCCGCCGCCATCGCAGGCGGATTGCGCGTGATCACATTCAGATTCGCCTGCGACCAGTCGAGGCCCAGCACCCGCCCAATCACCGGGACGAGGTGATATTGCAGATCAGGCAACTGCGAGGAATTCTGCGCGCAAATGCCATTCAGGATAACCAGCGCATGCAAAAACTGCGCCGTCGTCCCCAGCTTATCCACTCCGCCGAAAGCAGAATTCGTGGCGCAATAAGCGGAATTGCTGGCCCCCGTCCCCAGCAGCCCGTCGGTCACCGCACCATCGAAGTCATAAACAATTCCCACCGGAGTGCCCGTCGCACCGGGCAAAATGTCCGCCGGCATACTGAGTACGCCGTTCGCCGCCATGACGTTCGCCCCGCTGACGTCTTCCGCCAGATGTCCCCCATGCACCGCCGCAACCGCCGCCGTCGGAATGGAACTCCACCGGCCAAACGCGTTGGCGACGAAGGAATCCGCGCTGGCGCCAGGAAGGATCGCGCTCAAGTTTCCCTGATCGGTGTAGTAAGTGACCGAGCCCTGCGCCCAGGTCAGCGGCATCCCCTTAGTGGTTGGGTCAAAGTAGCTCGCGCCCACCACGCACTCCGGCCCGCCGGCATTCGCCAGTTCGCACAGCAACGCCACCGCAGCCAGCGCCCCAACCCAACGCATTGGATTATTCCTTCGCCGCACGTCTGATCTCGGCGGCAAAACTTCGCAAGTCAATCGGCTTCGGACGCTCGCCGGTTCCGGATGTGCTCTGCACTTCTACTCGGCCCGCATCATCTACGCGGAATCGTCCTAGTCGCCCTCCCACGGGGCTGGTCAGCCCCAACCGGCTCGCGGGATATAAGAAGAGCAGCACGCGCTCTCCCGGCCGATAGCGCTCCCCGCTATTCCACAACCCATCCCACTCGCTGACTTGAATTACTTGCCCCGGCCGCACCCCACGAATCGCCGTCTGCACTCGAAAAGTAATTCGTGTGCTCGCCACGGCCCCGGAGGAGTCGGGACTCAGATTTCCCGGATTTAAATGTTCGACCCTGAGCGCAGTCCCGGAGAAGATCAACCCCGAGTGGCACGCCAGCAGACTCAGGCTCGGTAGGCCCAGACTTGGCGGGACGGTCCTATGGTGTCCCGGCGTCTCGCCAGAAACCACACAGGAGACCGCGAGCAGGAGAATAATCACAAAATGGCAGCGCACGAAGAGCCTCGCAGACGGAGGCCAGCGCTCTGACGGGAGCAGAACGATTCTAGCGACTCGTTCATGGAAATGCTGTGACGCACGTCACACCCCGGATGTGATCCCGAACATACCGAGGTGCCCCGTCCTTGTCTCTCTCCGTTCTTTGGAGAGACATGGGGGTTTAGCCCGGGGAACAACCCGGTCCGTCCAACACCAGGAAGGAGACGGAGAAGGACAAGTTCCAGCTCATTCCTGCTTCAAAAAAATCTTCTGCGCCGACAAATGCGCCCCCGTCAGCAGCAGCAGTCCCAACAAAAACGCCCAGAACATCATGCTGGCCGAGAGCGCGAACGGCCCATACACTTCCTGAAAATTTAGTCTCGGCAATGCCCAAAAATACGAGTATTTCAGCACTTCCGCCAGCACGCCCATGATTACCGCCGCCGGCAGCACCGCCCGGGCTGGAACCTTCCCGTTAGGCAGCACCCAGTAGATCAGGAAGAAAATCGCCATGCTGGTGATAGTGGCAAACACTTTCGCAGTCAGGAAGCCCAGCACCCGCACCAGAAAAAAATCATGTCCGAAGGCAAGGAAGTGAAGCAACACTATGTTGCCGGCGCTGAGGGCGATCGAGATCAGCGCCAGAATTCCGCAGGCAAAAGCCAGTCCCAGTGAAATCAATTGATTCCCAAGATAGGAACGGTTATTCGGGAACCGCCACACCCGGTTCAGGGCGACTTCAAGCGGCAGGAAAACTCCGGTGGAGGTCACCAGCAGAATCGCGAAAGAAAACACTTGCACCCGGTTCCGCCCCGATACCAGCGCGCTGAGATTCCGTATCACGAAATCCTGTCCCGCCGGAAGATAGTCTTTGAGCAGTTCCTTGATCACGTCGTACATCGCCGGCGAACGAAACACTCTTAGCGCAAGATTCATCAGCAACAGTACAAACGGAAAGAACGACAAAATCGCGTTCGCCGCCACCGAAAACGCAAACGTGTGCACCTCGGTGTGCAGCAGGTATTTCACCGTAGATGATGCCAATCGGTAGTAATACCTGGCCCGGTGCCATCGGGAACCTGGGCTGGTTGGCGGCTTCGGAGTTGGCCCGGAAACTATGCTGGTTTGAGTCACGATTTCTGAATCTTATCAAATACTTGCAGCAATTCAGGCCTTGGGGATCGGCAGTCGGCGAAGCCCTCTCCGATGCCTCAGGTTGATTAAAACGATTTAGCACTGCAATTTTCCCTTGCCAGAACGCCAAGTTCCTGAATAATATCTCTTGCTCACTGCTCTAGGGTTGGGGCATTGAGTCTCAGATTCAGGCTGATGTGTTGTGCCACGTCGTCGAAATCTCGCGCCCTTCGTCGGGCTCTTGCGCCTCCACCGGAAATTTCTCCGCAGGTTCAGGGCCTTCTTTTTTGTGGGGCAGACTTCGTGCCGCAGGGCATGGCTTGATGCAAATTGTCCGTGTTCTTTGAGGGGGGCAGTTGAGGCGTAAGCCTCGCCAAGATCCCGGGCAAATCCATCACCAGAGGCGAAAGGAGTACTTTTGTGAGAGAGAAGGGTACAGTAAAGTGGTTCAACGGGGCAAAGGGCTACGGTTTCATCCAGCGCTCTACGGGTGAAGATGTTTTCGTCCACTTCTCCGCCATCCAGGAAAACGGCTATCGCACTCTCAACGAGGGCGAGACCGTCGAGTTCGACTTGCTGAAGGGGCCGAAAGGCTTCCAGGCAGCGAACGTCAGCCGGGGCTAACCGCCTCTTGCCACTTGCAGACCCTTCCAGCCGTCTGGAAGGGTTTTCTTTTTTCTGCTTGCCATTTGAATGTCTCCAGAAATGCCGATTTGCAGCCACCTCTACGGACAGCCCGTCACGTCAACCTCCGAAGCGCCCGCTTCTCCATCAGCGCGAAAAAAACCGGCACCAGAATCAGAACGTGGACTGTGGACGTAATCATTCCACCCACGATCGGAGCTGCAATCGGCTTCATTACGTCTGAGCCAATGCCGCTTTCCCAGAGGATCGGTACTAGGCTGGCCAAGACCGCGGTGACCGTCATAAGTTTCGGCCGAAGCCGGTGTACCGCGCCCTCAATCACCGCTTCCTGGATAGCTTCATTTGTAAGCGGCATGCCTGAAGCGATTCGCTTCTCCAGCGCCTCGTGTAGATATACCACCATCACAACTCCGGTCTCGACAGCGATGCCAAACAACGCGATATACCCCACCCAAACCGCAACACTGAAGTTGTAACGGAGGACCCATTGCAGGAGCAGACCTCCGCTGACCGCATACAGCGTTGGAAAGATCAGGACCAGAGCTTCGGTTACGGAACGAAATACCAGATACAGCAGGAGAAGGATTACAGCGAAAACCAGCGGCAAAATCAGTTTCAGGCGCTCTTTTGCTCGCAACTGAAATTCGTATTCTCCCGACCACTGATAAGTAAAACCGACGGGCAGCTTAAGTTCCTGTCTCAGCACTTGACTCGCCTGATTCACGAAGCCACCGTAATCGGTTGTCTTAAGGTCCATATACACATACCCGGTGAGCTGACCCTCTTCGTCCCGGATCATGGCCGGACCGTGCGAGTACGAGATGTGGGCAACGGAACCAAGAGGCACTTGTGTGCCAGTGGGAGCTTCCACCAGGACACGAGCTAACGCCTCGGGCGTGTCGCGGAAGTCGCGCTGATATCGCACGTTAATGGGATATCGCTCCCGGCCCTCAACATTCTCCGCGATATCTTCGCCGCCGATACCCGACTGCACCGCCCGCTGTACGTCCTGAACTGTCATTCCGTAACGGGCAGCTTCCAGGCGGTCAACATCAATATTCAGGTAGAAGCCCTGCGAAACACGTTCCGCAAAAACTGCTCGCACATCGGGCAGACGCGCCAGCAGTTGCTCGATACGGGCGCCGACAGCCTGAATTCCTTCCACGTTTGCCCCCTGAATCTTCATGCCGACCGGCGTCTTGATCCCGGTGAGTTGCATGTCGAGGCGGTTTTCCACGGGCATGGTCCAGGTGTTCGAAAGTCCTGGGAACTGCAACTTGGCATCCATCTCAGCGATCAACTTTTCGTAGGTCAGACCGGCACGCCACTTCTCCCGCGGCTTCAGCATGATGGTGGTGTCATACATGTCCAGGGGAGCGTTGTCGGTCGGGCTGTCAGAACGGCCAACCACCCCGAACACACTGTCCACTTCCGGAAAGTTGCGGATGATGCGATCTTGTTCCTGCAACAGCTGCGTGGCCTGGGTAATCCCGATTCCCGGGAGCGAGGTCGGCATGTACAGCGCCGACCCCTCGTAGAGTGGCGGCATGAACTGACTGCCTAGACGAAACGCAAGTGGAATCGTGGCCGCGAGAAAAATCAGATTTAGAGCAATTGTCAGCCACGGCCGCCGAAGTGCAAACCGGAGAACCGGCAAATACAGCGCCTGGGTGAACCGCGACACCGGGTTTTCCGATTCCGGTCGGAGCTTTCCCCGGATGAACATGACCATCAACGCAGGAACAACGGTGATTGCAAGAATCGACGAGAATGCCACCGACAGAGTTTTCGTCCAGGCCAGTGGCCGGAACATCCGCCCCTCCTGCGCTTCCAGCAGAAAGACCGGCAGAAACGAAACCACGATGATCAGCAGCGAGAAGAACAAGGCTGGGCCAACTTGTTTCGCCGCATCAATCAGAATCCGACGCCGCTCGCCTTCAGCAACCGGGCCCGCTTCGGAAAGATGGCGATATCCGTTTTCGACAATCACGATTGCGGCATCAATCAGTACGCCAATCGCAAGCGCAAAGCCGCCCAGCGACATAATGTTGCTGCTGATATGCAGGAGGTACATCAGCACGAACGCACCTAGCAAAGCGACCGGCAAAGTAAGAATGGGGATCAGAGCAGACCGGAAGTGGAAAAGAAAAACAATCGTGACCACGCTAACGATCGCGCACTCGGCCAGCAAATCGCGTTTCAAAGTGTGAATGGAATCCTCAATCAGACCCGAGCGGTCATAGCCGGCGTGGATCTCGACTCCCGGAGGTAGAGAAGGCGCAATCTCGGCAACCTTTTTCTTGATTCCGTTGATTACGTTCAGCGCATTCTCGCCGTAGCGCATCACCACAATCCCGCCCACGGCTTCGCCTTCGCCTTGCCATTCTGCTACCCCTTCGCGGATTTCCGGCCCGAACGTTACCGTACCCAAATCGCGTAAGAGTACGGGGGTACCGTTCTTTGCCATCACTGGCACATTTTCCAGATCACTGAGCGAGTGCAAGTATCCCAGTCCGCGAACCATGTAGCGCGCGCCATTCATCTCCAGCACGCGCCCACCAACTTCATTGGTGCTGGCGCGGACGCGGTCAATCACAGTTGAGAGTGGAATGCCATACGCAAGCAGCCGATTGGGATCAAGTTGCACCTGATACTGCTTTACGAAGCCGCCGATGGTCGCTACCTCCGCAACTCCGGGCACGGTTTCAAGTTGATAACGCACATGCCAGTCCTGGAGCGAACGCAGGTCGGCAAGGCTGTGCTGGTGCGTGCGGTCGATCAGGACGTACTCGAACACCCATCCCACGCCGGTAGCGTCCGGTCCGATCATTGGCGCGGCGCCCGCAGGCAAGCGGCCTCCAATCTGCTGTAGGTATTCGAGAACCCGCGAGCGGGCCCAGTAGATATCGGTGCCATCCTGAAACACCACATAGACGTACGAGTCGCCGAACATGGTCGTGGCCCGCACGGCTTTTACGTGGGGCGCCGCGAGCAGAGCAGTAACAATGGGATAGGTGACCTGGTCTTCAATGAGGTTCGGAGGCTGCCCCGGCCACGCAGTGTGCACAATCACTTGCACGTCGGAAATGTCCGGCAGGGCGTCGAGCGGAACTCTCTGCAGCGACCAGATGCCGGCCAGCACCAGGAAAAGCACACCGATGAAAACCAGAAAACGGTTTCGCGCACACCAGTCAATCACACGGGAGATCATGGTTTACATACCTCCCGTGGCACTGAGGTTGAAGCGTTTGGTCAAAACCGTTTTTCCGCCTTGCTCTGCAATAACGGTGACCTGCCATGTGCCACCCGAGCCGAGTTCCAGTTCACCTGCGTAAACTCCATTGCCCTGATCACTGAGCTGGGCGGTCACGTTCATTTCTGCCATCCCCATTTCCGGCATGCCCGCCATGAAGAAGCGAACGGTTACCTTCGCGCCAGAGAGTGGCTTGCTGTCGGACGCAGTGAGCTTCACCTGCAGGCGGTTCTTGCCCTTGTGGGGAGGAGATGGACCAGTGGTTAGTTCGGCCGAGACTTGCTGCTCCGGCCCATTCATTGCCGCCGCTGCTCCAGCGCCAGGAGGTGGGGGAGTGTAGGCTCCTGCCGCGGCCTGGAGCTGACTTTCGGAGTCAATTAGAAAGTTAGCCGAGGTCGAAACTGCATCGCCGGCACGCAATCCCTTAATTACAACGAAGCCTTCTTCGGTACGCGCTCCCAGCTGCACTTCACGCGGCTCGAACGATCCCTGACCCCGCGACAGGAACACGACTTGACGGTTTCCCGCCTGTACTACCGCAGAAGCGGGGACAAGCAGTTGGCGTCCGCGCGGAGCACGCAGCCTGACATTCACGAACATCCCCGGTTTCAGCGCGAGCCCGGGGTTCGGCATCGCCAGTCGCACGCGCAGGGTTCGCGTTGCTGGGTCAACCTGGGGAATAAGTTGTTCAACGCGTGCGTGAAATACGCGGCTGGGATACGTGTCCACCGTAATTTCTGCCGAATCCCCGGGCTTCAGCCTGCCGGCGTCCTGCTGGAAGACCTGCGCGTTCACCCACACCGACGAGAGGTCCGCGATCGAGTACAACCGCATCTCCGGTTGCACGTAGGCGTTTGGCAGTACCATGCGTTCAACTACATAGCCGGAAACCGGGGAAGCAAAACCAAAATCCGTGAGCGGTTTTCCGCTGGCTTCGAGTTTCGCAATGTCTGGCTCCGATAGATTCCACTGCAGTAGCCGTTCGCGAGCCGAACGAAGCAACGTATCCGCACCGGAGGTCACGCCTGCGATCGAACTTTGACCCAGACGCCCGGCATTGGTTTTGGCGAGCAAATATTCCTGCTCACTCGCCACCAGTTCGGGGCTGTAGATGGTGAACAGCGGCTCTCCCTTTTTCACAAATTGATAGCTTGCGTTTACGAAAACGTCTTTCACCCAGCCGGGATAGCGGGTCTGCACGTACGCCACTCGCCGCTCATCCATGTCCACTGTCCCTGTGGTGCGGATCTCAGAATCAATCGCCTTGTATTCGACACGACCCGTGCTCACGCCAATGCTCTGCATGCGCTCCGGTGATAGCTCGATCGGCGCCAGCTTTGCTGGAGGAGCCTCCACGGGAACCGGATTGAAGCCCTCCATCGGGGGATGTTCTGCGGCCGCACCCGCCGCTGGTTTCTCGCTCCGCGAAGATCGCCAGAACCAATACGCGGCAGTCACCATAGCCAAATTGAGCACTACTGCGACGATGAAAAGTTTGCGGTAATTCATTTCAGTTCCTCCCCGATGAGGCGCTCGATCTGAGCCATAGCCGCCTCATGTTCTGCCAGCGTGCGTTCCCGATCCATGGCCAGGCGGAGCGTGTCGTTGTACGAGCCAAGCACACCCTGATAGTCCTGTTTCCCCGCGCGATATCCAACCAGTCCGGCGTTCAGTGCCGATTCGCTTTGCGGGATAAGTCCTTGTTCGTAAATCGTCAATTGCTGTTCGGAAGTTTGAACAATCGCGACTTGCTCTCCCAGGTCGGCTTCCATCTGCTTCAGGCGGGATTCCTTTTCGGCTTCTGCCTGCGTGAGCTTGGCCCGCGACTGGGCTTCGGCGGCGCGTACCCGAGACCGGTTGGGCAGCTTGATAGAGAACGTACCCATGTAATAGTCACGGAAGTTGTCCGCCGTGTGCTGCCACATGTATTGCACGCCGAAGTCCGGCTTCTGTTCGCGCTTCGCGAGCGCCGCCGCGGCCTGGCTTTGGGACACTTGCTCCGTGCTCACCTGCAACTCTGGATTGTTCTGCCGGAGCTTTGTGTAGAGGTCGGCAGTTTCGGGGGCGCGGCGGGAGGAAAGCGGTTCGGGAACGATGTCACTTGATTCAGGCGGGCGATTCAGCAACGCCTTCAGCGCGACCTGCGCCTGAGCGCTTTCGCGGCGCTGGACAGAGACTTCGTTCAGGAGCTTGGTGCGCTCCAGCTGCGCCCGCAGGACATCCTGCTGCGTTCCTTGTCCCACGCGATAACGAATTTCTGAAGCTTGCTCGATCTCGGCCGCGAGTCGCCCGTTCTTTTCGAGCACCGCAACCAGCTGTTCAGAAGCCGCGAGCCGGAAGTACGCAAGCTTGAGGCGGGTGAGCACATCCCACGTGACCGAGTCTTTCTCTGCGCGTGAAATTGCGATCTCATGCTGTGCGACGTTTGCTCGCAGCCCGCGCTTGCCCGGATAAGGCAGCTCCTGCGATGCGCCAAAGCCGATGTAGGCAAAGTCACTATTGCTGTACCCGGCGAATGGCCTCGGACTGCCCACCGTAAAGCTCTGCACCATCACTTCGGTATCGGGCAGCGCCGACGCCTGTTTCGGCATATATACGGACGTCTGAACGGCGCTCTCTGCAGCTTTGATTGCGGCATTGTTCTGCCGAGCCTCCACGATTAGCAACTGCAAGCTGGTTGGAGCATTTTGGCCGAAAGCCGATGCCGCACAAAAGACAAACACACAGATTTTTCTGATCTTCGCCACTGTCATTTCTCCTCACACGTTTGGAGATGAAGTCATACGAAGACACACAAATGCGTCCTCGCACTTCTATGCGCGACGAAATCAGATTCTAAGTACGTTGATTATTTGTGGCGGGCTTTCGGGCGGAGATTCGAATGAGGTCGAGCCGCCCCGAGCCATGACTTGTGGCAGCGGGGAAGCAGCTTCGCTCAGCACAGCAACCGCTGGGACAAAATTGTTTGTTTGAATTTTCGAAGCAGTTACGGCGTGACGCGAGACTGGGTGCTGGCAGCACGAGTGCGAACTCGGCATCGCAGAAGTTTCGCAGCGGCCAGCCATCTTTTGGCAGCACGCTCGCTCTTCCACGCTCATCTTCGCAGCCAGCGTCAGGCACGCCGAGAGCGGCAGCGCCAGGATAACAATCGCCAGCCCGATCGAAACGAATTGTGACACTTTACCCAACCTGCTCATTGTACCGCGATGACCTAGACTAGTGGAACCCAACTGCCGTCATCGCTGCCTGGGCTTCAGGGTTCTTCATGAATGTGTTCCACACCAGCCCGGTACGCTCAGCGCTGTTACAGCTCACCGCACTTCAATCGAAACCAAATCCCCATCCAGCTTCCCGCCGCGCTTGTAATTGACGTTCACCGCCATGTCTTTCCACGCACACGAAAATCCCCCGCTTCCGATCACTGCCAGAGATTTGTAGTCTGCCGTGCGAAGCTTCAGCGCCTTGGCGCCGCCCTCCACCACCGTCACCACCGCCGCCGGCGCCTGCGAGCAATCAACCGATAGCAACTCTGCCTTCAGAAACCGCACCGGACGCTTATCCACCGGCGGCTCGACCGTGGGCGCCGGCTTTGCCTCGGCGTCATCGTCCTCTAGGTCCTCATGTTTTTGCGTGTTGGCAGTGATGCTTTCCCGGTGCGCCGTTTCATCCTGCGGCGCCACGCCGAATTTCTTCAGAAACGGCATGTCGTTCAGTTCTTTCTTTGCTGCGCCGGCGATCTGGGGATTCTGGCTCACCTTCAGCCGCTCCAGGACCGACGTGGCCTCATCCCATTTCTTGGTCGCCAGATAGGTCTGCGCCAGGCGTAGTTGATAACCCTCATTTCGCGGGCTAAGTTGGATCGCCATCTTCATGGCCTCGATCGCCGAATTCGTTCCTCCTCCAACCAGCCGCGCCCACCCCACCAAAGCGTAGGCTTCAGCGAAGTCCGGGTATTCCTCGATGACCGCCTGCAAGCTATGCGCGGTATTCTCCAGACCCTGTATCCGCGCTCCCTTCTCTCCGCTGTGATAACTCGCCTCCGCCATCCCAAACCGCACCCAAGGGTCAGATGGACTCATCTGCAGCGCCGTACTCAGCTCTTCAAAAGCCTCCGCAGTCTCGCCTTTCTGGACATGCGCCCAAGCCAGGGCGCGATGCGCGACTGCGGTCTCGTTTTTCGCGTCTCCCGCGAGTTGCTGCAATTGCTGAACCGCCTGCGCCCGCCGCTCCGGAATCCGCAACTCCATCTCATCCACCAGTGCCTGCGCCTCAGCCGGGGCAATCTGTTTCGAACTGCTCCCCACCTCATCCACCTCAACTGGCAACAGCAGTTTATAGACGACATTCGAGGTCAACGCCGGGTTCCCCTGCTTCGACGCGTACAACGCATCAAACAAAGGCTTCAGCGAATGAAAATAATCCTTCACCGCCTTGTCGAGCTGCGCCACGCTCATACCAAAAGCTTGTTGCACCGCCTGTTCCACCGGCACCTTCTGGTTCTCCACCACATCAAAATAAATCCCCGTCTGTGGCAGCTTGTTCTGATTAATCAGATAGTGCACCAGCATCCACGACTGCGCATAAAACAGCGTCTGATGCGTCCCCTCCTGCCCGTTCACCACGCGATTTTTCATCCCAAACAGATCGGGCCACGTCAGCCACGCCGGCGCGCTCAGGATTTCCGTGTGCGACTTTAACCCGCTAACCTGGGTCTGGTCGCCAAGAATGTCAGTTTGATAGAGGGGATTCAGTGTGGGATCGGCCCCTACTTCAGCTTGCTTGGCCGTGAATGAGATTGACGAGAAATACTCCGCAAAGCCTTCATCAAACCACGGCTGAGTCGGCGGATAGTTGTAGTTCAACAAATAATGCGCAAACTGATGCTCGACCGCCCGCCAGCTATCCGGCTCGAACAAATCCAGCACCACAAAAATCCGGTCGTCGCCAGTCAGCACGAACGCCGGATCCGTGATCGGCTTTCCGTCGCGCATAGGCGCAATCTGGGCGAAATCCTTGTCGCTGCGAAACGCGATAATCTCCAGCGGTTCCGACATTCGCAGCTTATGCTGCCCTAGCAATGCCCCATACATCCCCCGCATCTGCTCGAAGCGGGCCACCACTTCATGCCCTTTCTTCTCCCCCGCATCCGTAAGCACGATGAAATGGTCCGAGCTGATCCGCAGCCACTGCGGCTGGTCCGCTGCAAGAGCTGGTTCCGCGGCCACGATGCAACCCACGCACGAGATAACAATCAGGATTCGAATTAAGCAGATTGAACGATGGCAGGGCATTGCTCCATCCAGTGAAACGATTCTAACCCTCACCGGTGCTCACGTGGGGATAGCCGTCTTCGGCTGTCCCTCGGGCCGCAGGCCCGATTTTCCGTCCTTCGCGGTAAAACTCCCTTGCCGCTGTTATTGCACGGACCTACGCACCTTTGTTTATAATTCAGCCGCAGATGTCCCTCGCTTCCGGCGCCAAACTCGGTCCCTATGAAATCCAATCTCCGCTCGGCGCCGGCGGAATGGGCGAAGTCTATCGCGCGCTCGACACCCGGCTCGATCGCCCGGTTGCGATAAAGATCTTGCCCGACCATCTTTCCAGCAATCCAGAAGCCAAGCAGCGCTTTGACCGCGAAGCCCGCGCCATTTCTTCCCTCAATCATCCGAATATCTGCACTCTTCACGATGTCGGCCACCAGGACGGAACCGATTATTTGGTCATGGAGCTCCTGGAGGGCGAGACCCTGGCTGACCGCTTGGCCAAAGGCCCGCTTCCTGTTGCCCAAATCTTTAAGTACGGAACCGATATCTGCGAAGGCCTGGAACGCGCCCACCGCAGCGGCGTAGTCCATCGCGACCTGAAGCCGGGCAATATCATGCTCACCAAGTCTGGCGCAAAGCTGATGGATTTCGGCCTGGCAAAAAGTGAGCACGTCCCTGCGTTCGCGGTCGCCTCGTCTTCCAGTCTGACCATCGAGATGTCCAGCCCCGCCACAAAACAGCCCCTCACCAGCCAAGGCTTCGTTGTCGGCACGTTTCAGTACATGTCTCCAGAGCAAGTCGAAGGAAAAGAAGCCGACACGCGCAGCGACATTTTCGCGTTAGGCTCTGTGCTCTACGAGATGGCCACCGGCAAACGCGCCTTCGAAGGCAAGAGCAATCTGTCGGTCGCCTCTGCGGTTCTGGAAAAAGAACCTGAGCCAATCTCTACAATTCAGCCGATGGCGCCGCCCGCGCTGGACCACGTGGTCCGAGGCTGCCTCGCCAAAGATCCTGATGCCCGCTGGCAGAGCGCCTCCGACATCGCCCGCGAGTTACGCTGGATCTCAACGTCGTCGCAATCCGCAGCGGCGGTTCACTCTCTGCGTCCTCGCCGCAAGAACTGGGACCGCATTGGCTGGATAGCTCTGGGCGCGCTGTTGATCGCGTCGGCGATCTGGCTTGCTCTGCGCCCAAGCCCGGCGCAGCACCCCATCCGCGCCTACCTGACGCCGCCTGTGAACGGCACATTTGTTTTCAACGGCGATTATTCCGGCCCGCCGGTGATTTCGCATGACGGCACCCGCGTTGTCTTTTCCGCACGCGTTGGGAAAGAGCCGGCTTCCCTGTATGTCCAGCCGCTGGACACTGGAGTGGCGGCAAAGCTAGAGGGCACCGAGAATGCCACCTTCCCCTTCTGGTCGTTCGACGGAAAATTCATCGCCTTTTTCTCCGGTGCCAAGCTGAAGAAGATTCCGTCCGCTGGAGGTCCAGTCATGGTCCTCGCCGATGCTCCCGGTAGCCGGGGCGGGGCTTGGGGCAAAGAAAATGTCATCGTGTACACGCCCGACTACCGCGAGTCGCTGTGGAAAGTCCCCGCTGCCGGAGGCACACCGGAGCGAGTGACCACCCTCGATCCCAGCAAGCACTCCACCCATCGTTGGCCGTCCTTCCTGCCCGATGGCAAACACTTTCTTTTTCTGGCAACCAGCCACTCGGGAGAAGGCCAGGCCCAGAACGGAATTTACCTGGGTTCAATCGACAGCCCGGCCATGAAATTGGTGCTCTCCAGCGACTCGCAGTGCCAATACGTGTCCGGGTATTTGCTGTATCACGCTCAGACCGCCCTGGTAGCGCAGAAGTTCGATCCTGCCACCGCCACGCTCTCGGGGGATCCGGTGCCAGTCGCGGACAATGTCCAGTACGACCCCAGCGTGTGGCGCACCACGTTTAGCGCCAGCGATGACGGTGTGCTGCTCTACGCCTCGGGGGCCGCCGTCCTGGGCGTCGATCTGTTGTGGGTGGACCGGAACGGCAACGACTTGGGCAACGTTGCCGAGCGCGGTAGCTATAACGGCGCCATGCGGCTTTCGAGCGATGGCAAGCGCTTGGCACTTTCCTTTGGAGAGCCAAAATCCGACATATGGGTCTTCGATCTCGCTCACGGATCGAAAACCCGCCTTACTTTTGATCCCGCGCATCATCTCATGCCAACCTGGTCACCCGATGGGCAGCGCATTGCCTTCGTAACCTTGGCCAGCCCTAGACTCTCATCGGGATCCACATTGCACGCCCGCCCGGCGAATGGCGGTGGGCAGGACGAACTGCTGTTGGCGCCAGAAGATTCCACAACTCCTATCACGCTGACCTGGCCTGAGTGGTCATCCGATGGACGTTATCTCGTCTTTCAGAAATCGAGCGGCCCCTCCGGCGGCTCCGTCTGGGCCCTTCCAACCACAGGGGAGAAGAAGCCTTTTCCATTGGTTCAATCGCAATCGCAGCAAGGTACGATCGTGTTCTCGCGGCTCTCTCCCGACGGCAAATGGCTGGTCTATAGCTCCACCGAATCCGGACGCGAGGAGGTTTACGTCACTCCTTTCCCCAGTGGCAACGGTAGATGGCAGATATCGCAGAATGGCGGAACCTCTCCCGCCTGGCGCGGTGATGGAAAGGAAATCTACTACTCTGGGTTTTATGGCACGCAGACGGAGGTCTTCGCCGTGACTATCAATGCCCAGGGCGATCAATTTGTCACCGAGAGTCCCCGCAAGCTGTTCGCGGTTCATCATCTGGGGGCCGCGGGTATCCCATTCGCGGTCTCCCCCGACGGAAGCCGCTTTCTGATGGCCACCGTTCCCGATACCCAATCCGTCCCCATGACCCTGGTGGTGAATTGGACCGCTGAGCTGAATAAATGACGTTTCAGAAAACTTCCGGAGGCACGACCGCTAATAGCCCAGCGCTTCAGCGCTGGGTGGATGTGCCAGACGCGCCGCGTCCCGTAGAGTCTGCCCTGAGTGAAGCCGGGACGACTGCCATCAACCCTGAAATGTGGTTGGAGTTTTACCGCCCCGGAAACGCAACCTCTGCCTTTAAGACTGTCGGCATTTCGTCACCTCGGAAATACTGTCCCTTAACCGCCTTCATTTCCGGCATTGCCGCATAAGGTTTGCTGTAGTCGTTATTCGCGTTCCAGAACAAGAACCCCACGCCGCCCTTGTTCTTCGCCGTCAACACCTGCACTTCAATATATTTCGGAGAATACGTCTTCGTCCGCCACGCAAACGCTTGCAGCCACGGGCGAATCACCGCCCCGCTCCCCGCCGTGATCTTCTCAAACCGCTCCATCGACTCGCCAATAAAATGCTCGGGCGCGTCGCCGGGCTTGGCGATGCCGTCCATACCGAAGAAGTGTGACGGATAAATCATCGGCGACAGCACATCGCAATACTTCGCCATGCGCACAATGTCCTGCCCGGTGTGCGCCAGATCCACCGGCCGCTGCCACGCCATCACGCCAAACACATCCAGCGAAAGCAAAACGCCCTTCGGGTGCAGCGACGTATAGGCCCGCCGCAGGAAGTCGGCAATCACGTCCGCCCGCTGCCACTCCGGATGCTTCTTCTGATACGAGAACCCCGCGTCTTTCTGATCGCCCTCCGCCGGGAAGCGGACATAATCAAACTGAATCTCATCCGCTCCGCCTTCCGCTGCAGCCAGCGCCAGCGCAATGTCATACTCCTGCACTTGTACCTGCGACGGGTCGGTCCAAACCAGCTTCCCATTCTCTCGCCACGGCTGACCCGTCTTCTGCGACTTCACCGCCAGCTCCGGATGCGCCACCACCAGCCGCTCATCCCGGAACATCGCAATCCTCGCAATCGCGTGCATTCCCTGCGAATGCAGAAAATGCGTGTACTTCGGCAGATCGCGAATAGGGGCCTTGTGCGCCCCCATCAGCGGATGCTCAAACGGAATATTTACCGTCCCATCGCTGTCCTTGATATCAAACACCACCGCATTCCCGCCCGCCTCGCGCCAGCGTTTCACGATCTTGATACCGTGGTCGCTCCCCGCCATCAGTCCCGTCAAATAAATCGCCCGCACCTCAAAATCTTTGGCTACCGGCACCGGCTTCTCGGCTATCGGCGCGTTCAGAATTCCCGGTATCACCAACTCCTGGCCCGCCTTCAAAAACGTCCCGTGAAGATTCTCGTTAACCCCGCGCATCGCCTCCGCCAGTTCCGACGAAGTCAGGTAAGAAGTTTGCCCCAGGTAATGCCGCGCCACCGAAACCACGGTATCGCCCCGCCGAGTTTCATAGAGCGCGGTTCCTGGAGCAGGAATCTTCGGCGCAGGGGTCTCAGGGTGTCTGACCGTGACAGTGGTTTCGAGCAGTTGCCCATGCTGGGGCTCAGCTGCCGCCCTGACCGTACGAAAGTTAATTAACCCCAGCCCCAACACCAAACCAACCGCCACCATCAGCAACTTAAGACCGTGTCCGCGCACCTTTTTCTCCAGTGACATCATTTTTCTCGATGCTACTGATGCAGAATTCCCGTTGCCAGTTACGACCGGCCACGGTCGTCAGGACTTAGTTATTGAGCCTTGTCATTCCGAGTAGCGAAGCGCCGAGGAACCTGCTTTTCTGTCCCGGCAAGGCCCCCCGTTCCCCGCCCAAAGCGGGTGCCCCGTCCTTGTCCCTCCCGCTTTTTTGGCAGGGACAGGGCGGGGTCTTCCCCAGAAAAATTCCCTCCTGCGCAAACTATTTCCCTTTACACGATCTTCCTTGGTAATGTAAGTGACTCCCCCGGTTAGGCTCGAGCATCTAAGTCCTGTAGAAGGTGGGCTGTGGCAGGTTATTAGAGTTGGCTAAGGGCTTGCTCTAATGCTGAGTGAAGCTGGTTCCTGGGACTGACATTGAAGAAGCAGTGACAAAAATTGTCATTCCCACGAATTCGCTGCCAGCCCCCAGGCAGGGGCCCAAGGGAGATCAGGGCCATACTATGAAGACCATTGCCAGCACGGTTTTAGACCCCAGCCGCCGGAGCACCGATGCCCGGGATTTTGAAGCTGGACTCCGCCGTAAAATCGTCGGTCAAGATGCCGCTGTCGAAAAGGTCGTCGAGATCTACCAGATGTTCCTTGCCGGCCTCAACGCCCCCAATCGCCCGGTAGGAAACCTGCTTTTCCTCGGCCCCACCGGATCAGGCAAGACCCGAGTAGTCGAAGCCCTCGCCGAGTCTCTTTTCGGCGACGCTCGCGCCTGCATCAAGATCGATTGCGCCGAGTTCCAGCACTCACACGAAATCGCCAAACTGATCGGCTCGCCTCCCGGCTACCTCGGCCATCGTGAGACGCACCCCCTGCTCACCCAGGAAGCGCTCAACCAGTGGCACACCGACAAGCTCAAACTCTCGATCCTTCTGTTCGACGAAATCGAGAAGGCCTCCGACTCTCTCTGGCAGCTTTTGCTCGGCATCCTCGACAAGGCTACGCTCACACTCGGCGACAACCGCCGCGTGGACCTCTCGCAGTGCATCATCATCATGACCTCGAACCTGGGGGCTGGCGAGATGAGCAACCTGGTCGAGGGTGGATTCGGTTTCGCCCCCAAGCCTCAGGTCGTAGATCAGGGCCTGGACGACAAAATCGACCGCACGGCTCTCGAAGCCGCGCGCCGCAAGTTCACTCCGGAGTTCATGAACCGTATAGATAAGGTTGTGGTCTTCAAGACTCTGCGCCCCGAGCACCTGCAGCTGATTCTCGAAATCGAACTCGGCATGGTGCAGCAGCGCGTCCTGACCGCCTCCGCCGCCAATCAGTTCGTGTTCTCGTGCACCGAAAAAGTGAAGAGCTTCCTTCTTCACGAAGGCACCGACCCGCGTTACGGCGCCCGTCACCTGAAGCGCGCCATCGAACGCCACCTGGTTTTTCCGATGGCAAACCTGGTCGCCACCAACCAGATCCGCCTCGGAGATTTCATCCGCGTCGACCTCAACCCCGAAGGCTCTCTGACTTTTGTAAAAGAAGCCGAAGGCGCAATGGTTCCCATGCTCATGGAGCGTTACGGCGCCGCCGCCGGAACTCCATCCCTGGCAGCCCGCGCCGCTCGCCCAGTTCCCAAACCAAAGGAATTCACCGCGACCCCCGGCAACGAACTCAAGTAGTTTTGTAGGTGGCCACGCAGGTCCGGCGAAACTTGCCGGACCTTTTTCTTTCGTGGAAGAGAGGTCCTTCAGGGCCGCGTCAGCCAATCACGGATGAATCTTCTCCCCCTTCTCCAGCATTCTCACAAACTCCCGAATCTTCCTCGCCCGCGTCTCCGCCTTCTTCACCGTCTGAATCCGCCATAGCACCGCATACCGGTTCACTCGGGCAAGCGACTCAAAAAAAGCCTTCGCCCGCACATTCCCATCCAGCGCCGCCTGCAGGTCGCTCGGCACCGTCGCCCCCTTAGGCGAATCGTAGGCCGCTTCCCATCTCCCATTCTCCCTGGCCTTCTCGATCGCCTCAAGCCCCGCGGCTTTCATCTCTCCGCTCGCAATCAGCCCCAGCGCCGTCTCCCGATTGATCTTCGACCAAATGCTCGTGTTCGACCGTGGAACAAATCTTTGCAACCAGGTCTTCTCGTCCTCCGGCCTCTTCTGCCCATCAATCCACCCATAGCACAGCGCCACATCCAGAGCCTCTTTGTACGAAACCGACCGCACCCCCGAATCCTTCTTCCCCACGCGCAGCCACACCCCCGCACTCTTCTCGTGGTTCTTCTCCAGCCACCCAGCCCAGTCCTGTTTGGACTTAAACAGTCGCCTCGGCGAATCTGAGGTCTTCATCTTCATGCCCATGTGGGTCGGACATTCCTGTCCGACGCCTTTGATCTTGACCTTGATTTTGCTCGCGTAGGGGCGGACGCCCTCGTCCGCCCGCCGGAGCGAAGCTCCGTCCTCGCTGGCGGCAATCAACTCATCTGGCTCGGACATTCCTGTCCGCCCTTGGCTCACTTCGGCTCGACATACTTCACCACGATATAAACAATCTCCCCGCCCTCAATCTTCTTGACCCAATGCGGCACCCCGTTCGGAATCCGGATGAAGTCACCTTTCCCAATCTTCCGCTCCTCTCCTCCCGAAATCCCCGACCCCCGAATTTGCCCGGGCCCCTCCTGCTTGGCGTCAATCAAGCTTCCTCCCGTCACCAGAACGCATCCCCCATCAATCACATACCAAACGTCGGTTTCAGTCTCATGCACTTCGCCCTTGCCCGGCGCCGTGCGCCGCAACAGAATCCCCGCATGGTCCGCCGTCCGCTCAATCAGATTAATTTCCTGTTCGCCGTTGTTCGCCGGCGCCTTCCGGATATCCTCTTCAATCTGCTTCCCCGGAACAAAAACCAATTTCGGCGCTTCCTGCGCCACGCACGCAACGGCAACAAACAACACAACTGCTAACGCTCCAATTCGCTTCATGGTTTCCTCCTGGCAAGACAGCCTGCAGATCCCAAGCTCGTGTGGGTCGCACACTCTGGTTCGACGCTTTTGAATTTGATCCCGATCTGAACTTCTCTTGACGTTGATCTTGGATATTGCCTTGGATGTTTGGATGTTGACCCTACTACCCAGGGAAAACCCCTACTCCAGCAGCCTTCCCACCACTCCATAAACCTCGCCCAGCGCCGCATCCAGCGCCCCCGCGTCCTTCCCCCCCGCTTCCGCTAAATCCGGACGCCCGCCACCCTTCCCCCCAACTTTCTGCGCCACCGGCCCAATCACTTTCCCCGCCTGAATCCGAGACGTCAGATCTTTGGTGACGCCCACAATCAGCGCCACATTCCCATCCGTCGCCGATCCCAGCACCACCACCCCCGACCCAATCTTGTCGCGAAGCTGGTCCACCAGCGTCCGCATCTGTGCGCGCTCCAGATTGTCCACCCGATGCGCCAGCACCTTCACCCCGCGCACCTCTTTTATCTTTTCCCCCACCGAAGCCACCGACGATGACGCCGACTTCATCCGCGCCTGATCAAGTTCGCGCGCCAGCCGCTTAATCTCCCCGTCTTTCTTCTCAAGCTCCGCCTTCAACGCCTCCGCCGGAGAAAATGTCGTTTCCTCTTGTGTCTCGATTCCATCCAGGGAAACGGGTGCCCCATCCTTTCGCGTTCTTTGCGAAAGGGTGGGCCTGGAAGCGCCCTGTCCCACGAATCCCGACACCACCTTCTCCAACTCATGATCTCTACGAAAATGCGCCAGCGACCCTTCCCCCGTCACCGCGTCCGCCCTCCTCACCCCCGACGACACGCTGCCTTCCTTCAATATCTTGATCAGCCCAATCTCCCCCGTAGCTGCGGTATGCGTCCCTCCACACAGCTCAGTGGAAAAATCCCCAATCTTCACCACCCGCACCCGGTCGCCATACTTCTCGCCAAACAGCGCCATCGCATGATACTCATTCACCGCCACATCAATCGGCACGTCCGCAATCGTCTCCACCCGCACGTTGCGCAGGACTTCCTTATTGATCATGTCCTCGATGTCCTGCAGTTCCTCATCCTCCACCGCGGTAAAATGCGAAAAATCAAACCGCAAATGGCCGGGCGCCACCAGCGACCCCGCCTGCTTCACATGCTTCCCCAGAACCTCTCTCAGGCCAGCATGAAGCAAATGGGTAGCCGTATGATTCCGCATTGTGGCCTCGCGGACTCCCGTGTCCACCACGGCGTCAACCTTATCTCCCACCTTGAGGGTCCCCCAGTTCTCGCGGTTTTCGAGAAGTGGGGATTTTGGACCTCCACTATCGAGGGCGCCCCACCCTACGCGGTTTTCGTAGGGTGGGGATTTTGACTCTGTTTTTAAGAAGGGCACGGATTTCACAACCACTTGATGCGCCCTAACCCCCTGCACCGGGTAGTAGCACCCCTTAACCTCGGCGACCACAGTATTCAGTACATCACTGTAAAAAAATCCCCGATCCCCAACCTGTCCGCCCGACTCCGCGTAAAACGGCGTGTGATCAAGAATGACCTCGCCCTCCTCCCCAGCCTTGAGCCCCTGCACCCCCTGCCCATTGCGAATAATGGCCAGCACTTCACAGTTCTCCGACCGCGTCTGCCGATACCCCTCAAACTCCGATTTGGGAAGCTTCTGATAAGCCGGGTCGGCAGTCTGTTTGGCCGCGCCCTTCCAAGAGGCGCGAGCACGTTCACGCTGTTCGGCCATCGCACGGTCGAAGCCGCGGTTATCGAGCCCAACGCCGAGGTCCCGGCAGAAATCCTCGATGAAGTCCTTGGGTACCCCGTAGGTGTCATACACCTTGAAGGCTTCGATACCCGGAAGTTCCAAAGGAATCGCTTGCATCGCGAGTTTGCGGACTGTGTCCAGGGTCCAAATCCCGCTGGCGGGGGGAGCCACGCCGGGCGCATTCATCGCGACAACCATGATGGCGTCTTCCAAACGCGCCAATCCCGCAGTCAATGTGTTCCCAAAACGCGTTTCCTCCGCCAACACCGCTTTAGAGATACGGTTCTCAGTTTCGTTCAATTCCGGATATGCGTCTTGCATCAGATCGCGAACGGCAAAGATCATTTCATGCAGAAACGGCTTAGTTTGCCCGAGCAATCTCCCATGAGTAATCGCCCGCCGAATAATCTTCCGCAGCACATACCCGCGCCCCTCATTCGCAGGCAACACTCCATCCGAAATCAAAAATGTCGCCGCCCGCGAATGATCCGCGATAACGCGCAAAGACGCTGCCGACTTCGCATGCGCCTCCTTCTCCAACTCCTTTGTCAGAGAAGTCCCCGTCAACTCCGCTGCCCGCTCAATCAGCGGCACAAACAAATCCGTCTCATAATTCGAAACCACACCCTGCAGCACCGCCGTCACCCGCTCCAGCCCCATCCCCGTATCGATCGAAGGCTTCGGCAGCGGATTCAATTTCCCCGACGCATCCCGGTCGAACTGCATGAACACCAGATTCCAAATCTCGACATACCGCCCGCAATCACACGGAAATGTACAATCCGCGTGCCCCTGGTCCGACGCCCGCGCCCCCATGTCGTAATGAATCTCGCTGCACGGCCCGCACGGCCCGGTGTCGCCCATTTGCCAGAAGTTGTCTTTCAGCCCTGCCTCAAAAATTCTGTCTTTCGCAACTCCCTGCGCCACCCACAAATCGTAAGCCTCGGCATCTCGCGGCACTCCGCCTTCGCCGTTGAAAATCGTCACATACAACTTGTCTTTTTCTATGGCAAACCATGAGGGTGAAGTAATCAGCTCCCACGCATAAGCAATCGCATCCTTCTTGAAATAATCCCCAAACGAAAAATTCCCCAGCATCTCAAAAAACGTGTGATGCCGATTTGTAAACCCCACGTTCTCCAGATCGTTATGCTTCCCGCCCGCCCGCACACACTTCTGCGAGGAAGTCGCGCACACATAGTCCCGCTTCTCCAGCCCCAGAAAAACGTCTTTAAACTGATTCATCCCCGCATTAGTAAAGAGCAGGGTAGGATCGTTATGCGGCACCAGCGACGATGAATGCACCTCCCGGTGCCCCTTCGCAATAAAGAAGTCGAGAAACTTCCGCCGAATTTCAGAGCCTGTCATCATGATGGAAATCCAATTCTAAACGACTTAACCACAGAGGCCACAGAGGATCACAGAGAGAAACCGCAAAAAGAACTACTCAGTGATCCGCAGCCTGCCCTGAGCGCGGTCGAAGGGTGTTCTCTGTGGTTATCGCCTTTCGTCGAGATCAATAAGGATTCGGAACGGATTGCTCCGCCCCCAGCGATAAAACTCAAAATCGCGATCCAGAGTCAGAATGTCAGGCGAATTAAGTTCGGTCGCGAGGTGAATCAAAGACGCATCTGCCAGATCAATTCGACGATTGCCGTACTTATGCATGATCCGGGCAACCTGCTGCGCCGACTGCGACAGGGTAACCGGAATCCGAAAGTTCCCCTCAGCCACATTCCCCAGAACCGCTTTCGCCGCCCCAGAAATATCTCGCAGCAGATAACAGCTCTCGACAATGACGGCTTCAGTCGTAACCAAGGGCGGACCAGGCGTCACAATGGTTTCCGCGCAAACCCGATGAAACCGTTCACTGCGGTCGAGCGAAGCCACAATTACTCCTGTGTCCAGGAGCACAGACTTCACTTGCCGAAGCCCTTCATGTGTTCTTTATTGGATCCCAGATCGGGGATTCCAGAGGCAAACTTCCCGAGGCCGATAATCTTGCGCGGCCCGCTGCCGGGATAACACGCCGCCAGCAGCCGCAGACCTTCCCGCACCACCTTCGAAGGACTCCACCCCGTTTGCTTCACCAGCTTCGCCAACGCCTTTTGCGAAGGCTCGTCCAGCCGCGCTTGAATGGTGGAAGGCATAATATAGAGTGTATCACAAATGCTAGAATGTATTACAAGCCGCGATCCATCAAAGAAGCTCGGCTTCGGGCCAACGACTAACTACCAACCACGTTTTCCCGTCACCCCCGTGTCCTCTGAAGCTAGGCCTTTCGCCGTCGCTATTGCCTGAGCTTCCGCCTTATGCAATCCTCTCTGTGCTTTTCCCAAGCCCGGAGGAACCCCATGCCCTGCAACCCCGACATCCTGAGCCAAGTCCCCCTCTTCGCCCTCCTCGACGACGATGAAACCGCCGTCCTCGCCGCCCAGGTGGAAGTCAAGAATTTTGCTGCTCGCCAGCGCATCTATAAAATCGGCGACCCCGGCGAACGCGCCTACGTCCTCGTCTCCGGCTCGGTCAGCGTGACCACCGTTGACGAAGACAACCAGGAAGTCATCGTTGACCAGCCAACGCAGGGAGAGTTCTTCGGCTTTGCCTCCATGCTTGAGCAAACTCCACACCAAACCACAGCCATCGCGCTGGAAGCAACCGTCTGCATTGAGGTGGACCGCCACGACATCGCCATCCTGCTCGAACGCAAGCCCCACGCCGGCATGGACATGCTCACCGTGCTTGGACGCCAGTTCCACGCCTCCCAGCAATTAGTCCGCGTGCGCGCCGCCCGCAATCCCAACGAACTGATTGAAGAAGAAGAAACGTTTGGTGAGCGCATCGCCGACACCGTTGCCAGTTTCGGCGGCTCGTGGACCTTCATTATCCTGTTCGCCGTCGTCCTGATCGCCTATTCCTCAACCAACGTATTACTGCGCCATCGCGCCTGGGACCCCTATCCCTTCATTCTCCTGAACCTCTTCTTATCCATGCTGGCCGCCATTCAAGCCCCCGTCATCATGATGAGCCAAAACCGTCAGGACAAAAAAGACCGCCTCCGCGGCGAATTGGACTACGATGTCAACCGCCGCGCCGAAACTGAAATCCAGGGGTTGGCCCGGAAGATGAATTTATTAGGTGACAAAATCGAAGACGTCGAAGAGTTGTTGCGAAAAAAACCCTAGTCTGAGCGAAAAACAAAATCTTTTCACCACAGAGACACAGAGAAGAAAAAATACAAGCCTTGATTTTGTTTTCTCTGTGGCCCTGTGTCTCTGTGGTGAAAAGGTTTTTAGGTTTCGATTTCACCTTCCAACTCCTCGATCACTTCCGCTTCCACGTCCCACTTCTTCAAAATCCCGAAAATCGTCTTCATCCCAAACCCCGCCCGCATCAACTGCCGAAAAATCCGCGCCGTCTGCTTTTTATCTTTCGGTTTCGGCAACCGCTTGCGCCGCAAATATTCTCGCGCTTGCTTCTCTTCATTCACTTCGCCGAACGTCGAGTCCATCGCCTGCTCGATTACTTCGCCGTGAACTCCCTTCGCTTTCAAATCCGTAACCACTCGCCTGCGCCCATATTTTTCGTTGTCCCGGCGAAACGCCGAATACGCCGCTGCATATTTCGCATCACTCAAATATCCCTGATCTTTCAAGCGCCGGATCACCAACTCCACCAGTGTTTGCCCAATCTCCGTTTCCCCTTCCACCCGCCGCCGTAATAACCGCTTCAGCTCCGCCACCGAACGCATGCGGCGTCCCAGCGCGCCCACTGCGTACTGGTACAACTCAGTTTCGTTCTCAAGCTTTCGAGGACGCGCAAATCCCATACTTGCTACACTTTATAGCAGCCCCACACCGCGCAGGGAAGTTTACATACTTTTAATCAATAAAGCGGTGACAATGGGAACTTCCAATCGTCTATATACGTAAGTTGAAACAGGAGTAAGTCATGCTAACCGTAAAGACAGAACGTGCCGGCGATGTGGTGGTAGTAAAGTGCGCAGGACGAATCGTGCGCGGCCAGGAATCAACTCTAAGGACCGCAGTCCTGTCGGAGAAACTTGCTCGCGTGTTCGTGCTCGATCTCTCTGACGTCGAAGCTGTCGACGCCGGCGGCCTTACCCTGCTGGTGGCTTTGCATCGCTGGACCGAAGAGAACCGCGTCCATCTCAAGCTGGTGAACCCGCGCCCCTTCGTCTTCGACATGCTGACGCGCACGCATCTCGACTGCGTCTTCGACATCTCTTCTTTGCATCATGCTATTGCTGTGCTAGGCGGCTGCGAAAGTCCTCGCCTGCACGCCACCGCATAAGATGCCCGTGGCGCGGCCCTCGCTGAAACGGCCATGAAGTAACGGCCGTGGCCAGGCGCCGCGCGGGTAGCTGCGAATTTCTGGATTGCGAAAATCTTTTCCAGGAACTATCCTGCTTCCACTCCGTATCAATAAGTCATGACCGCTGATCGTCCTCGCATACCCGCCCTGACGTCGTTGCGTTTCCTTGCAGCGCTGCACGTCTTTGTCTTCCACATGTATGCCATGCAGATCTCCAACACCAGCGGCTGGGCACGGCGGGTCTCTTCGATCGGTTACGTAGGAGTCAGTTTCTTCTTTCTTCTATCCGGATTCATTCTGGTGTACACCTACGCCGACCGGCCAATCTCGGCACGCGAATTCTGGCGTGCGCGTTTCGCCCGGATTTATCCGGCGTACTTGTTCTCGTTACTTTTCACCGCGCCATTTTTCTTTTACGTTTCTATCAAGCTAAAGCCGGCACCGGTTCCGTTCATGATCTGGCCGCAGAACCATCTCATTATCTCTTGCTTGCTGGTGCCTTCGCTGATCCAGTCCTGGATCCCCGGCGCCGCCCTGGCCTGGAACCCTCCCGCCTGGAGCTTGTCCGACGAAGCCTTCTTCTATTTGCTCTTTCCTGCCCTCGTCGTCTGGCTTGCCACAAAACGCACCAGTACATGGAAGAAACTGGCCTTGCTTTGTTGGGCCGTGGGCCTGGCCATTACGTTTCTATATGTTTGGCGCCAACCTGACGGGGTCTCGTTCGTCGACGACAATTCGACCAACCTGAATTGGCTAAGCGCACTGAAGTTCAATCCGTTGGTGCGTTTTCCTGAGTTCCTTCTCGGGGCCTGCAGTGGCTTCCTGTTTCTTCGTGGCAAAGTGGATCGCAAATGGGCGACTCCGCTGATTGTCTCCGGACTGGCTTACTTCGGCCTCATGGTCGCGCTTGCACCCCGTATTCCCTACCCCATTTTGCACGACACGGCGCTTACTCCCGCCTTCGTAGCTATCATTTATGGAATGGCTCTGCGCCCCAGCTGGACGAGAGTCCTGGAAATCTCGCCGCTCGTCCTGCTGGGCGAGGCAAGCTACTCGTTTTATCTGCTGCATGCCAATTTGCTGGGGTGGATTTTTCAACCGACCGGCCAGCCTATGCATCCATCGATTGGAAGGATGACTCTCGGCGTGACCATTCCGATCGCGGTTTCGATCCTGGTATACAAGTTGATCGAAGTGCCAGCAAGACGACTATTGTGCGGAAAAAAGAAGCCGGCGCCGCAACTGAGACCAGCCGCGGCCGCTACCGCCTAGCTCATGTGGCGCGCACGCGCTCCTCCCCAGAAGTGTAAATCCGCGGCTTGTGGCCTGGGTTTACTCACGTCAGTCGCCCTCACATCGTCAGCACTACCCGAAACCTCGCCTTGCCGCTGATCATCCGCTCATAAGCCTCCGCCGCCTTCTCCAACGGATAGCGCTCGATCATCGGACGCACTCCCGTCAACGAACTAAACCGCAACGTATCCTCCGAATCCTTTGCTGTCCCCGAAGGCCATCCCCGCACCGTGCGGCGCGGGCCAATGAGCTGTAGGGGAGTAAACGTTAGTGGCTCCGCGCCTGCGCCCACGATCAACAGCGTGCCGTCCTTCGCCAGCCCTTCAATCAACGGAGAAGTTGATTTCGAATCCGGCGCGGTGGCGAGAATCACATGCGCCCCGCCCAATTTCTGCAGCGCCTCCGCGGCAGACCCCTTGCTGGTGTCCACATATTCATGCGCCCCCAGCTTGCGGGCCAGCGCTTCTTTGTCCCCGCCACGTCCAATTGCGACGGTGCGAAATCCCATCTGCCGCGCATATTGAATCCCCAAATGCCCCAGCCCGCCAATCCCCTGAATCGCCACCGTGTCGCCCGCTCGGGCCCCGGTATTACGCATTGCGTTGTAAACCGTAATTCCCGCGCACAACAGAGGTGCAGCTTCATCGGCCGGCAAGTCGTCCGGCATCGCAGCTACAGCCTCAGCCGGCGCGATCATGTATTCCGCATACCCACCGTCAAAACTGATGGCAGTAATTTTCTCGTTTTGACAAAGGATAAACTCGCCTCTACGGCACGGATCGCAGATGAAACAATGTCCTCCGTGCCAGCCGACACCGACCGGTTGTCCCGGTTTCCACAACGTCACGTCCGCTCCTACCGCATCAATTCGTCCTGCAATCTCATGCCCCGGCACTCGCGGATACTGAATCCCCAGCCAATAGCCTTCTTTCACCAGCGCATCGCTGTGACAAATCCCGCAGGCCTCGACCTTCACCCGTACCTGCCCACGACCCGGCTCCGGAATCGCCCGCTCCACAACTTCAAAATTCCCACCCGGCTTACCCACTTGCACCGCTCTCATCCTCGGCATTTTTCCGCCCTTCTAAAAAGGAACTCGATACGCGTAGTAGATGGGCAGGCCGCTCAATCGGATGCAGAGGAAAAACTCAAGTTTCATTGCGGAGACAAAACAAAGCGAGGCTGCCCCACCCCTTCGCGGTTTTCGAAGGGTGGGGTTACCAGGCCCTGAACCCATAACGCCATCTGCTGTTCCGGCACCGCAGCCGCGTCGCCGATGTTCCTCAGGCAGTGCAAAAGCGTGAAAATCCCAGCCCCGCTCCGGTCCCACTCCGGTTACAATACTTTTTCCCGAAAGGACCGCCCGCTAGTGATCGTCGGAGTCCCCAAAGAAATCTATCCCGGAGAACGCCGGGTCGCGCTGACCCCCGTGGT
>Ga0137390_10000439_pt1 | contig 28063 bp, 21 predicted proteins | sample 15con2h24AmetaG_FD_104937 | JGI IMG/M metagenome (GOLD analysis project Ga0137390, IMG submission 104937) | Vadose zone soil microbial communities from Angelo Coast Range Reserve, California, USA - 15con2h2.4A metaG | ecosystem: Environmental > Terrestrial > Soil > Vadose zone > Saprolite... | reverse complement strand
TTCGAGACGCTCTCCCGCACTCCTGACGACCTGCTTCGTCATATCGGCAGTCCTTTTGCACCTGATAAGCGTCCTACTCAGTCACAGGCACTTGCCGCATAATCAACTTGGAAGCATATAGTTGCCGATTGGCTCGAACTGCTGTTTGGTACAACTGAAGCACCTCATCTTTATTTCTCTCATTTTCTGAGACTTTTTTTAACTGTCGTGCCTGGTACTCATCACCTAGCATGTTCACTTGTGTCCAATCTACCACTGCAAGGTTGATACTATCCCAGCGTGCATCAGCAAGCGAGATAAATCCGTGTTTCTCATCACCCAACCTGGTACCTTCTAAATTTGTTGCATTATCAAAATAAGCACCTCGCATATCTGCTGGCTTTAGTACTACCGATCGCTTATCACTGCCTACCTGTATACGCTTGCCTCCAAGGTAGGTTTCCCTAAGACTTGCTCCCTCTAGGTGTGCCTCTGTGAGTTTAGCACCCTCCAGATGAGCTCCTCTAAGATAGGCACTCTCCAGATGTGTTCTGCTTAAATCGGCTCCCTCCAGATATGCTCTGCTTAAATCGGCTCCTTCCAGATGTGCTACTCTGAGGTAGGCATTCTCTAGAAATGCTCCTCTAAGGTCGGCTCCTTCCAGATGTGCTCTGCCAAGTACAACCATTTCTAAATGTGCTTCTCTCAAATTTGCCTTCACTAAATGCACAGATGCTGCATCACGTTGCTCTAATGTAGTATTAGTCCTCAGGGCCTCAGGTAGTCCACCCCGCATCCGTGATAATGGTAGCCTGCTTAGGTCCACATATGATAAATCAACCCCACGCATATCTAAGCCTTGGCGTTCCTTTTGGCTCTCATCACTCCAATCTATTGGCCCTTTACCATTTTCATGGGTTGCTAGCAGCCACTCGACATCAGCGCGACTCAATTTGATGTCCTTGAAAGGATAGATACCCTGCTCAATATCAGGTGTGATGCTTTGCCGCTCGGCAAGATACTTCTGCCGCTCTGCGCTAATTTCTGGCTCAGTCCGCCACGGCTGGCCTCGTACTCGCCAATAATCACGCCATGCATCTCGATCATCATTAATAGGACGTTGTGGTAGAACAGGTGAGAGGCTAGTTTGTTTAGTAGGAGGTCCAGGTTCACTCCGAAATAAAGGACGGAGGAGGTCTAACAAGAACCGTAGACTTACATCTTTAATCATGGCTCTAATCTCTTCTTAAAAAAACATATCACCTTAACCGAAATTATTATCTCACGGTTCGGTCATTTTTGGGGGCAAAAATGAATTGTGTTCCCCACTTGATGGCTAAAAACGCTCAAAAAATGGTGTTCATTCCCCACCTGATTGTGGTGGCTCGAACCAAGTGAATGCCCCCCTCTGCTAAAGTAGGAAGTATTTGCTGTTATATATGATACAACATGTATAACATGCAGCCAATTCTTGCAAACCCCTTGGAAAATGACCGAACCGTGAGTATTATATTCCATACCCGAATGGACGTAGGAAGAGACGCGCCGTACAATTAATCAGCTTGTTGAAAAAAGGGAGAAGCTCTAGCAATTTGCTTTTGCTGGTAAAAATCTGAGCATGAATGGAAGGCTTATATTATGACAATCTCATCCTTACAGGAGTTTTTCAACAAGCTGCACCATTTATTAGATGACCCCCTCTTCAGGTCACTGCAAATAGCTCATCCCAACGGGTCGTATATCTGGGCGACCGTTCCTCTTGCCGCATCTGCCACTCACATCGGATGCCTTGGGCTCCGAAAAAGATGGTATTGTGACCCCATACGTGATTAATAGTGTCAATCGCCAGCATGAGCCGGACCTGTTTCTCATGCACTGTGAATGAGAAGTCACCAAACAGATCAAACTGAATACGCCCCTGGGGCGTGATCTTGCTTAAATACCCAAATTTTGCCCGAAGTAGTGGCAGTATGTTACCATCAAGGTTAACCAGGATCGCTGTAGTGTAGAGCTGAGCAGGCTCATTTGCGGGTAACCTCTCTGTCATGTTCTAACAGTGAGGGTGAGGCTGTCTTCACTCGTAAAAAATATGTAGACAGTATCAGGAGAAGGCGATGTTTCAAATCGTTGTGCATGGATACACGTTGTCTTGCTTCTCAGGAGGGTTACCAGAAGACTATGAAGTGTACCGTGAAAAGGCAAAGCTCGTCGATGAAATCGATCTGGCGAGGGATGTGAGCCACTCGGCAGATGTCTGCTTTCTCGCTGTGCAGAAGGAGCTGGCTTGGCCTTTCCTGGTCGTTGCCCAGAAGTACGCTCCATCAGGACTTGGAGGCTCCTATCCGCAGGCGCTCCTTATTCCAGAGACGGACATGCTCTTTCTCGGAGCAGGCGAGCGTGTCCTCACCTATCGCCTCGTTCCTCTAGAAAAAGTCGGGCAAGAGAGCGCAGAGCAAGGCTTTCACGCATTTGAGCGGCATGGCCAGTATGTCATCATGCGTGCCGAACTGGAACTCGCTGTCTGGACGATCCAGGGGAAGAAGCAATGGTCTCAGTTCGTGGAACCTCCTTGGAGCTACCGAGTCGAACAGGAGGTCATGTCTGTCGATGTCATGGGTCACGTCTTGTCTTTTCCCTTAAGCACGGGTCCTGGTCCCATCGAGAAGGTGTGGTGGCTCCCTTAAGCACCAGGGCCCGAAGCCTAGGTTTGACCCAAACACATGGTAACAGGCGCAGGAGGGAGCAGTTCCCGCAATGCATCGACTAAAACAGGAGCCAAAGGTGCTGCCTGGTTGAGCATAATCTGACGAATCTGACCGAAAGTATCCATGACGAGAAAGCCACTGATATGGAAGACATCGCGTACCATGCGCAGGATCCCATACTGGCTGAGTTTGGGGGAGGCCAACCAGTGTCGCACCCAGACGATGACATTATGGGCCAGAGAGCCTAAAAGCATGACCACCTGTTGGGCTGGGAACCGCCGCTTGTTCCGTTTGGTGCTTCCTAAGCCCTGCCTGTCGCCTTTAAAGGAGGTTTCTACTCCTCCTCCACGCTGATCATAGAGGCAGACGTAGGCCAACAAGACCCCGACCGGATCGGAATCAGGACCTGTACCCGGCTGGGTCAGAGTCAGCACTTCGGCGGGAGAGAGCGTCGCGAGCAGGATTCCAACGCCCCATTGCCCATTGGCCTTGCGACAACGCACAGCGAGACGGTGCACCGGACGCACATACTCACTGGCAAGCACTTGAACCCACCCTACTTGTCGTCCGGGGACCTTGGGATCATCGGCCCACCACAACACGCTCTGGGCCAGACGTTCGGCGCGCACGGGGGAGTAATCCTTGCCGATGACCTGATAGCCACGAGCGAGTAGCCAGTTCACATCGTTCACGCTGCCACCTCCCGCATCGACGCGTACCAAGGTGCGCGTGCGGCTGCGCTCATCCAACCCCAGCGTCTGCTCTGCCGCTTGCATCAAGGGAAGCAAGGCTTTGTTCAGTTGCATCGTCCCGTCGAACAGACGATCCACCACCACCTCATGGTAGTGACTTGCCAGCACCCGCCCCAGTTGTCGCCCGCGCCGATTACGCTGCTTGGCAAAGTATCCCTTACTGGCAAATGCCGCCTTGGGGCCGCACGGCATTCCACTCATATCAACGTCCAGAATCTGGTACCGCTGGCGGTAATCATGCTGATAGCCCTGGCTGTATTGGCGGTAGATGGCCTCCATCGCCTCTTCCAGTTGTGCCACATTCTCTGGCGTACATGCATCCAGCGTTTGTTGCACCACCGATTGTTCGGCACAGCGGTTCCGTCCAAACGCTGCCTGCAATGCCCCATCGGCTCTCAGTCGGCTGTTAATCTCCACCAGGCCGTGCGCTCCTGCCAGCATCGCAATCCATCCATCATACAGCTTGTCGATGGGCGTATCTTTGACCGTCTTCTGCGCGATCTTCACCCGCTGACCAATGGGCTCAAACAGTTTCAGCTCTCTCACCTTCACTCCCAGCGCCGCCAGGCTCGCGCAACTCGTATACACTTTTGTCGTTCCCGTGCTACACTTGTTCATGATGGTTGGTCTCCTCTCTTTTGGTTTGTTCTTCCTATAGAGAGGTATGACCCATCATTGCTTGTTTGGCAAGTCCTTTTCTCCTGCTAGCACTTTGCCTCTACTTTGGACTAATTTTAGGTAAATAGACGCCTGCCTTCCGATACTTGTACCCATCCTGATAGATGCTTCTGACCAGCTTCAGAGCATAGCCAATGAGGTCAGGGGTAAAAGCCGTGGGGAAAATGAGGTTACGTGATGCGCTATTGGCATATTGCGGTTCATCCTGCTTGAATTAGTTGGTGTGAATAAAGACGCTGATGTATCCGGCCACCGAGCCTTGACTTCTCAGCTTCTCTGCTGCACGCACCGTATATGTTGCTACTGCTTCTTCTAACTCGTCCAGGCGCTCTATTGGCCTGCCAAAGGTCTTTGAACTCATAATCCCTTTTTTGGGCTTGGTTCTAGTATCTAAGGGGATACAGGAGATACCCCGTAGTTCTAGCACCGTGCGTTCACCAACGACCGTGAGATGCTTGCGTATCCATCGGGTATTTGCATATTTCAGATGTCTGGCTGTCGTAATGCCCTGGTCACGTAAGCGGCGGGCGTAGCGTGGGCCTATACCCCATACATCTTCAATCGTAATCATGGACAAAAACATGTCCATCTCGTCTTCGGAACGAAAGGCCAGCACCAACACGCCCTGGTATTGGGCATGCTTTTTGACGATTTCAGTCGCGATCTTGCTGAGCGTCTTGGTTTCGCCCATGCCAACCGATACAGGAATGCCAACATCGTGCCACACTGTGGCGCGTATCTGGTGTCCATACGCTTGCAAGCGTTCTGGTTCGATATGGGAAAGGCTTACGAATGCCTCATCAATTGAGACCACTTCGACCTGGGGTGAGAAGGTGTGCAAGACGGCCATCGTCCGATCCGATAAGTCAGCGTAGAGGGCATAATTACTACTGAAGAGGACAATGTGATGCTGTGCAATCAGGTCACGTACCTGGAAAATAGGGGTACCGCGCTTGATGCCTAACGCTTTCACTTCGCTGCTGACCGCCACGGCGCATCCATCATTGTTGGAAAGGACGATCACTGGACGGCTTTGGATAGCGGCATTGAAGACGCGCTCGCACGAAACATAAAACGCATTGCAATCCACTAAAGCGAAGATGGCCTGCATACAGACCTCCTCTTACACAGGACAGCGTACCGTGAGGGGATGAATAATGCAGACCACCACACCAAACAGGTGAAAGTCGGTCTGGGAGGTAATCGTGATGGGAGGAGGAGCGTCAGGGTGTTCTGCCTGTAAGCGCAAGGAGCCGTCAATCATACGAAGTCGCTTGATCGTAAACTCATGGTTGAGCCGTGCGACTACAATGTAGCTATCCCAGGGGTCAAGCGCACGATCCACAATCACGATATCCCCATCCTGTATGCCAGCCTTACTCATCGAGTTGCCCGTGACACGGGCGTAGAAGCTTGTAATGGGATGCAGTAGTAGCAAGTCATTGAGGTCAACGCGCCGCTCGACCCATTCTTCCGCAGGGGAAGGAAAGTGCGCATTCAGTGGATAGGGAAAGACAGGCAAATCCATGAAATAGACTCCTGATAACGAAGGAAAGTGCGAGACAGGAAATACAGGTAGGGTTGTCCGCACAAGCCAAAATACAACACAAGAGACTAGAACATCTATTCTAATCCCTTACAGAGGAGTATACCTAACGAGGAAGCAACCTGCCAATGATTTTGAGGACTTTTTTGGGGAAAAGCAAGTATTCTAGAACAAAAGAACGAAAAAGGACTACGTTTTTGCGTATCCTCTTTTCAGGTCGCTGTGATGACGACTCAGATTATCTGATTGACCTACACGTCTTGCATCACTCATGCATTGTAATAAACACTGTGGGCAGCACAACAATTACTCCAGAGGGGCCATAGAGCCAACGATAGACACTTCATCTATTCACATCAAGAGGCGCTTGACAGCGTGACACTTTTCTTGACAGGCGCTCTTTTTTCTCGGACACATGAGAGCCATCGTGAGCGCGACTCGTGTTGCGATGCCAGGCACGTCTGCTCAGGTTCCCTTTTCCACGTACCGCTTCAAAGCCAGGAGCATCCGCTCATTCTCCTGGCGAAACGAGGCGATGACGAAGGGCTGTGCCACTTTCAGCAGGCCATGGATGCCAAGCGTGAGATCGCGGTTCAGGCGTGTCATCTGCTCCACCGGCTCAAGGGTATGGCGAAGATAGATGTCGATGGTCCCGGTCAGCAACCGCTGCTTCACTTGCATGGGTTGATGGAAGGAGATACGCGTCGGCGGATCATACTCCGTGACCTCGCCGTGCCTCGTGCCAGCCGGTCCAGCATCAATATAGGTGGTCCCAAGACCGACCGGCAGAGGAGAGATCTGCGTAATCTCCCCAAACGCCTTTGAACCGGGGAGCCAGCGATCATAATGAGCCAGATCGGCAATCAGCGCAAAGACGGTTTCAGCAGACCCTTCGATGAGGATGGTAAAGTGCAAATCGGGCATCCATTCCCCTTTCTGCTCTTCCGCAGGCTTGTGGAGCATGAACCAGGTTGCTCAGTGGAAAGAGCTTCACTCCACTCTACCAGAAAATCACGCCAGACACCAGAGAGCAGGAAGTCGCCATTCTCACGCGTCAGGAGGACGTCCCGTGACACCCTGTTCACCTGTTCAGAAACATGGCATCCATCTGCGCCTAGAAACTCTGCTCTTGCAGTTCTCTCTGCTTTTGGCACGTGGCAAGCGTATCTGGCAAGCTGGTCGCGGGTGCGTCACGGATTTTTGCAAAGTTCTAGAGGGCCCTTGAGGAGTAGCGGACCCAAAAACAACGATAAGAAAATGGAATGGCTTGTAGAGGCGATTGATATACAGCCATCGAAGCGATGCTCCCCTCTCTTCCGCGGGACGCACCTGTTCTTTGCTTCAACTCAAGCTGCCTGGAGCGCCAGAAGGGTGCCTATAGACACTCCTTCTCGTTGTTTTTGGGTCCGTTACGACTCGACCCCCTTTATCAGAAGAGGGTCGTTGTGGCAGAACCACCCGGCAGCAGGCCTGGGCCCCTGAACAGTGCGCTTGGTTGTTCGCCAGCTCGTCGCAAAAGCTGGACGATGATGTAGCGATGAGGTATACTTGATATATGAGCCCCTATAACGTTGAACTCGTCAGCGAAACGGATGCCGCGCTCGATAAGCTGGCCGAGAACGCGTCCTCGAAGGCTGACGCCATCCGCAAAGCCATCTCTGTCGCTGTGTGGGTCGAAGAGAAGCAAACAGTCCGGTAAGAAGATCCTGGTCGAGGATGAGAACGGCCGCGTGCGCGAGGTGCAATGGCGCTACCGCCGGAGTGCCCAGAAGAAGGAGAAAGTCGGCCCCGGGAGTTCGCTCAGCGCGTGGACTTGTCCCGCTTTCATGACATCGACGTCCCAGGTCAGCGATTCGAGCCGCTCGATTGAGTGGTACGATGAGCCGTGCCACAGATGCCACTGCGCGCCCTTGATGTTCTTGAGGATGTCCTCCCGCCAGGGGCTGTCTTCGCTCTCTTCCAGTCCTTTGGCTAGCCTGGAGAAACGTTTTCGAGCATGTCATTCATCGAATGTATTCGTGCGATGGAAGAGTCTTTGCACAAGAAAGGAACTCCCCTCAATGCCACTCGACCGGTTGATTGATTCGGGCCAGCCAATCGTTCCACTACCCGATGTGCAGCGTACGACTCTCGGGCTCGATGCCCTGGGCAGATTCGTCTGCAATACCTGGGACGAAGCTACAGCCTCGGGAACGCGCCAATTTGACGCAGTTATAATCGGTGCCGGCATGTTCGGCGGGTATTGCGCCGAGAAGATCTACCGGTTTGGCGCGGCCAATAATCTCAAGGTCCTGGTTCTCGACGCTGGACCTTTCCTTATTCCTACTCACCTTCAGAATCTACCGGACGTCGGCCTCAACGTGCCTGACCCGCTCTACCCGGTCAACGATCCCGGCATCGCCAGGGACCTGGTTTGGGGTATGGCATGGCGGGGCAACGTCCCGTTTATCGGTCAGGCTTACTGCATTGGTGGCAAGTCCCTCTACTGGGGAGGGTGGTGTCCGCGCCTGCTCGCCAGCGATCTGGCCACCTGGCCGCCAACGGTGGCTCAGTATCTCACCCAAATTTATCCTCTGATGGAACAGCAAACAGGCGTAGCCGACAAGACGGTGTTCATTCAGGGTCCGCTCTACGCGCTCCTCAAGCAACATGTCTCAACTGCTATCCAACAAAATGCAGTTCCACATCTCGATTCCGTCGAAGATCCGCCCCTGGCGGTTCAAGGCCAATCTCCGGCATCCGGGCTGTTCAGCTTCGATAAATACAGCAGTATAACGGTCCTGATCGACGCAGCCCGTGACGCGGCGAACCAACCTGATTCCCAGAGGCGCCTCTTCGTCGTGCCTAACGCCCATGTGACGCGGCTAGCCACAGCTAACGGCAGCGTAATCAGCATCCAGGTCAACGTGAATGGCGCCAGCCATTCGTTGCCGATCGCGTCCGATTGCGCGGTCATCCTTGCACTGGGCACCATCGAATCGACCCGCCTCGCATTGGCCTCCTTCCCGACCAGTCCGGGCAACCCAGCGGCGGAGCTGATGGGACGCAATCTGATGGCCCACTGGCGGTCCAACATCTTCGTGCGCATCAGCCGTGCGGCCCTCGATCCCGGCAACACGCTCCCCGCCGACCTCCAAACCGGGGCGCTTCTCGTGCGGGGCTCGACGCCGCAGGGCAAATTCCATATTCAAGTGACCGCGTCTGCGGATCCCGGTGGAAACTCCGATGCGCTGCTCTTTACCATGATCCCGGACATCGACCAGCTCGATGCCACGCTGGCCAACCAGCAAGCGGGCTGGATTTCGATAGGCTTCCGGGGCGTGTCAGAGCAGGTTGGTGATCAGACAACCAGCGTGCCGAACTCGGCCGGGCGCTGGATCAATCTCAGCCCGTACGAGACCGACGAGTTTGGAGTGCCCCGAGCATATGTGCAATTAACGACCACCGCCTCCGAGGACGCGCTGGCCAACGCCATGGACACGGCCATCCTCGCACTGGCGAAGCAGTTGGCCGGCAACAACCCGGCGAATCTCCACATTACAAGCCAGGAGCGCGATGGTCTTGGAACCACGTATCACGAGGCAGGAACGCTCTGGATGGGCACAAGCCCTCAGACTTCGGTGACCGATACCAACGGCCGGTTCCATCACGTTGCCAATGCATTTTGTGCCGACCAATCGTTGTTCGTGACGGTTGGCTCCGTGAACCCGACATTGACAGGGCTCGTTCTGGCACGGAAGGTGGCACAAGCCGCAGTTGCCTTGGCAACTGGTGCACCGCCTCCGCCGTAGCGCCGACGCAGAGCAACTTACGAGGGATCACCTGATGCTTTTGCGATCCGCACGTACTCTCCGGACTTTCGGGCCTTTGATGGATAGACTCCGAGCGCCTCCCTGGCACAACGGGGTGCGTATCACAATCATGTGCCCCTTCCTGGTTGAGGCCAAATTTTTACAAGACAGGTCACTCTGCCCCGTGCTAGCATACGAGCCATGCTCCTTGCCCGATGCTTTTCGCAGAGCTGTGGAGATCAAGATGAAGACGATCTCCCCACAGGCCCAGCTCAGTTCGGGTCGCGTTGCGTGTTCGGGGACAATTATCCAAGAGTTGAGGAGGAAAAATCATGGATCTTCCAGCAAACACACCAGTTACGAACCGTTCTGTGCCAGCATGTACCGTCATCCCCGTGCTCGTCTATGAGGACGTGAGTCAGGCAGTCGACTGGCTGTGCGCCGCCTTCGGGTTCACCGAACGTCTGCGAGCAGGCAACCACCGTGCCCAACTCATCGTCGGCGATGGCGCGGTCATCCTGAGTGAGCGGCGCACGGGCCAGGGCTTAGACTCACCTGACGCGGCTTCGTTCCAGCCGCCGCGTCCCAATGAGGTCAGCCACTCCATACTCGTGCATGTCGAAGACGCGGACCGCCACTACGAGCGTGCCCGAGAGCACGGCGCACGGATCCTGCATCCCCCGACCGACTACCTGTACGGGGAGAGACAGTACACTGCCGAAGACCTTGGAAGTCACCGCTGGACGTTCTCCCAATCGATCGCTGACATCGACCCTTCGGATGTGGGGTGCAACCGTGGTCAAGAACGAAAGTGCATCGTCTTCCAGCGGTGGAAGACGACGAACAGGAGACCCACGATGATGAGCACCGATAGACCGAGGTCCGAACCAATCAAGACCAGTATCGCCCCGTGGCTGTCGGTCAGCCGGGCCACGGAGGCGGTGGACTACTACAAAGCCGCGTTCGGCGCGGTCGAGCGGTACCGCCTTGAAGATGACGAGGGGTCGGTGGTCGTCGCTCAGTTGGCCATCGAGGGAGCGGACTTCTGGCTTCAGGAGGATGTCGACTCCAGCCCCGAGTCCCTGGACCGTCGCTCGATCCGCATGATCTTGACCGTCGACGATCCAGACGCGATGTTCGCGCAGGCCATCGCCGCAGGAGCAACCGAAGTCTTCGCAGTTTCCGAGGAACACGGTTGGCGGATTGGACGCATCGCAGACCCGTTTGGTCACCATTGGGAGATCGGGAAGCCGCTTCGCTGATCCCGCGCCCCTCGCGTGGGCTGAGCGCCTATCTGACGCAGCGTGGTAAGCATCACAACCCTGCTTCACTTCCCGGCTGAGGTAAATTTTGTACAAGATAGGTCGCTCTGCTTTCTGCTAGCATACGAGCCATGCCGCTTACCCGATGCTTCTCGCGCTTCGCTGTGGAGATCGAGACGATCTCCCAACAAGCCCTGCCCGGGTCGCGTCGCGTGTTCGGGAGCCATCAGGAAACCGATGAGGAGGAAAAAGAGATGACAGGTGACAAGACACCAGGGGCAAGTGCCAATCTCAGCACGCTGAGCGACCTCTGCACGCCCTGGTGCATCCGCGTGGTGGCGACCTTGCGGATCGCCGACCACATCGCCGCCGGCACCACTGACATCAAGACTCTGGCCGAGGAGGCAGGGTGCGACTCAGACTTCCTGCAGCGGGTGCTCAGGCATGTGGTGGGCAAAGGCGTCTTTCAGGAGCCAGCACCCGGTCAGTTCGCGCTGAATGAAGCTGCTCTGGAGTTGCTCGACCCAGCGCAGCAACTCGGCCTTGACCTGGGTGGCATCGGTGGTCGCATGGTCTATGCCTGGGGCAGCCTCCTGAGCGTCGTCCGAACAGGCGCTCCTGCCTACCACAAGCTGTTCGGTCTGCCTTTCTGGGAGGACCTGGAAGCGCATCCGGACATCGCGGCGAGCTTTGACGCGCTGATGGGGCCGCCAGGACACGGCACGCCCGACCCGGAGGTGCTCATCACGGGAGGCTGGGAGGAGGTCAAGACGGTGGTGGATGTCGGCGGCGGGACGGGAGCATTGCTCGCGGAGATCTTGCGTGCCCGACCCGAGATCCATGGCACGTTGGTCGATCTCCCCAGAACGGTGGCCAGCGCAGGCTCGATCTTGCAAGAGGCCTCCGTGGGTGAACGGGTCAGGATAGTCGGGCAGAGCTTTTTCGACCCGCTGCCAGCCGGGGCGGATCTCTATATCCTCAAGTCCATTCTCAACGACTGGCCCGACCGTGAAGCACAGCTCATCTTGAGCCGCTGTGCCGAGGCAGCGCGTCCCAGCGGTCGCCTGGTGATCCTGGGCGGAGTGTCCCCGGACGACAGCGCGACCTCTCTCTCGCCGGAGATGGTCTTACTCGGAGGCAAGGATCGCACGCTCACGGAATTCCGAGAGCTAGCCCGTCAGGCCGGGCTCAAGGTTCAGACCGCCTGGCGGCTCCCGTCTGGCCGCTTTGCTGTGGAGTGTCGTCCGATGTGATGCCACTGCCATCCCGGTGCTGGGTCGATTGTGGAATGATCATGAAAATGGAACTCCATCATCGAAAGTGATGGAGTTCCAAACCTACATACAATCTACATGTCAATTACCCCAGCGCTAAAGCGCGGGGCTTGTGTCTAAGCTCCATCGCAGCTCTGCGTAGCGTTGCCGCCGCGCAGCTTTGACTTCATCGCTCGACACATCAGGGACGATTGACAACCGCCCCGTCCTGGTCCAGTCTTGCCGGGCCAGGAGCGTTCGGAGCGCCACGTTGCGCGCTCCCACTAAATCCGCATGGAGGGTATACCGACAATGCTGACAGACGAAGAGCAACCCCTTGTTGGGACGATTAGCCGTGCAGGTATGCCCACAGATGGGACAGGCTTGACTGGTATAGTGGGCATCCACTTTGATCGCCATACTCTCCTGCACGAGGGCTTTATAGGCAATCATGGCGTGCAATTCAGCAAAGGCCCACTTGGAATAGGCGGCGTTGGCCTTGCGCTGCTTCTTGCTCGCACGCTTGCCCTTGCGCCGTTTGGTCCTGTCTCGAATGTCAGTCAGGTTTTCCAGGCCGATGAGCGCATGCGGATAAGCGCTCGTAATCTGCTTACTCACAACATGATTGGCGTCTTGCTTCAACCGTCTCTCTCGCCTGCTAATCACCACCAACCGGCGGGTAGCGGAGCGAGTGCCTTTTTTCTGAAGACGCTTACGGATACGTGCGTAATGATTGGCCTTGCTTACCGTGGACTTACCGGAATGGAAGGATTGCTCGCCCCTGGTCGTAGCGGTCACCGCCAGATAGCGGATACCCACGTCTACCCCGACGACGCTGGTATGCGTTGCCGGAGTTGGTTCTGCTACTTCCACGTCCAGGGAGACGAGCAAATAGAACTGTTTCTTGGGCTTATCATACCAGAGTTTGGCTGCCCCGATGTGCGCACCGCGCTCAATCAGGGCCACATGCGAGGCCTTGCCCGTATACGGGAGAACGACGCGCCCTTGCAGGGTCAGGATGCTGACATGGCACGCTGCCTTGAAGGAATAATCGTGCCCAAGCTGATAGGTCAGGGTCGGAGAAACGAACTTGGGAGCCTGGTCCAGGCCCTTATACCGTTTCTTGGTTATCCCTGCCTTGCGCTGTGCCGCATTCTGCTTCACCTTGGTCCAGAGGGTCTTGTAGGTGGCCCCCACTTGACGGGGGATGGAGCAGGCCATTTGGGCTGGTATCTTGAAGCGAGTGCGTAGCTCATCGTAGGTGCCATCCTGCAACCGGACTTTGTTGCTCATCTTGCCATGAAGAAATGCGTAGCAGGAGACAGAGTTCAACCCGTCACGATAGGCCAACTGGGTTGCTCGCAACGCTTTGAATTGTGCAGCATCGGCCTGCAATTTGAGCTTAGCGGTCACGGTTACTTTCATCACTTTTCTATCTTAGCATATTTGATGAAGATTTTCAAGTGGCAGGAGTACCCCGGTGCCCTTGCCCCCATAAGGAACGCCGCATTCCTCCCCGTAGCTAAAGCTGGGGGCGTCCTGCGGCGGGGTCGGTGAAAGAAAGCCTAAAAAACGCATGAGTGCAGGCGAGAGCCACAAGTGACAGGATGCTAGGAGCATCCTGGGGCAGGTTTGGTGAATGTTTCTTCCTGGTACCCGTACTACTTCTCATACACAAAACGTTCGGTTACCCTGCGATTAGGTCAAACGTTCTATATGATTGAGCAGATTGTTTGATTTGATATACGGCAGGAGGGTGATAACGGTTCATATGCAGCAAGAAGACATCCCGAAAAAAGAGGATGAGGTAATGAGTGCTTGTAGGATGACAATTGCAATGATATTATTCGTCAATGACCCGGGGATAAGACCAGATCGTGTAGTCATAGATGAAGGGCCAAGGGACGAGATAGAGATGTGTAGGGACTTAAAGCAAGGGCGGATACAATACCCTCGAACGACTCCATTGGTCGATAGACTGAAACACGTATGGTATATCAAAGGGCATCATCCGCAACACATAGAAACTAGCGTTGAATTGCTGATCGCGGAGTACAAATGGAACCCTGGTTATCTAGTGCTTGCTCTACGATGGAATGGTGATTGGGAGTGGGTACAGGGATGACTGGGGATATCGAAATTCGCTCCTTAGTCGTCCTTCTTCCAGAAGGAGGTGAGCATCCATCCCTATTCTACTCCAGTCGGACAAGGCCATGGGACGACAGGAATCTGGTCGGTCCCGCTTGGTTTTGGTACAATGAAAGCACAATAGAGAGCCAGCTAACCGAGAAGCAACAAGCACGATGCACAAGCCGCGATTTATCCTCCATATCGATTTGGACGCCTTCTATGCCAGTATCGAACAACGCGACCGCCAGGAGCTTCGTGGTCGACCAGTCATCGTGGGAGGGTCACCTGATCGGCGCGGCGTGGTCTCGACCGCGTCCTACGAAGCGCGCCGCTTCGAGCTCTGAGTAATTGACACTGTTAAGGCGCCACCAAATACATGTTACTATTCTCTTATTTTCAGGATGGATTACTTTTCTTGTTTCTTCTTATGTGCTCTGCTATACTCTACTTCACTGAAAGGATATGCATTATTGCCTTATGCAATTAGTAATAGATTGAGTCACGTCGCATGTTGCATGATCAGCTTGAACTATTTACTGATCGACGCACGGCTATTGCCCTCTTTGAGCATGTTCGTGCAAGAAATCCCGAAAAACCTTGGCCGCTCCTTCCCATACTTGCCTTCATTGCTCCTCCTGGCAGTGGCAAAAGCACCCTTATCGAATACCTCCGTGTGAAGAAATGCTGCTTGCCAGATGGCCGCGCAGCAGTGCCCTATGCTCATCTCGACTTTGCATTAGCAGGTGCTCCCAAAGACGTGCTCTCCATACTCGTGACGTTGCGCAACCAACTCCAGTGGCATCGTGATGAACAAGATTATCATTTGCGCTTCCCCCGTTTTGACCTGGGTGCCTCCATCGCTTTGGCCACGCGAACTGGTGACCACCTGCCTTTACTCAACCCGGAAGAGATAGAACGCGAGCTCAGCGCCGGATTGCCCTTCTTCGGGCCATTTGGTGAGATGGGGAACGCACTCGGTAATATGATTCCGATTATTCCACCCTTGCTTGTTGGACTGAAATGGACGGGACACATTCCTGCTGTGCAAACCCTCCTGCTGCGTCTGGAAAAGGGGCCAGGCTGGAGGTGGTATCAAACACACACGACTGATGTCGGCCTGCGGGCCAGCGCCAGTATCAAAGAGGTTCTCCTTCGTCTGCATGCGCTCAACATGCCAGGACAGCCAGGGGCACAAGGAAGAGAGCATCTAGTAGAGCATGTACTTCCAGCCGCCTTCCTGGCTGATCTTCGCGACGCGCTTGACGGCCCTGACGCTTCACACGCTTGGAGCAGAGCAACCAGCGTGATATTGTTCCTGGACGGCTTCGACGCTTTGCTGAGTCAGGCCGATCCTGGGAACATTGGCATTCGCTTCCTTGAAATACTGACGCTTACAGAGCATCGCAAACGTGGAGAGACGGATCCTCTGTTGCTGATCATCGGCAGTCGCCAACGCCTTCTCGAACTCACGGATGCGGACCAGCACCCACCATTTGAAGAAGTGACGACAATCGAGGATGAGCAGACAGCTCAGGAACATGCCCGTATCTTGTATGAACGCTGGTACCATCAACTTCCACAGAGGAAGCGCTTTCTACGCCTCAGTGATCTCTACTTGCCACTGTGGTTGCCTGATTTCGGGCAGGAGGATACTCGCAACTACCTGTCACAACTTGGTCAGCAAGAACAGACACAAGTGTTCACTGATCATGCACTTGTTGAGGCCATCTATCATGTGACTAGAGGCCACCCACTCTATGTAGCACTGGCAGCTACCTCAGTTCTGGAAGCAGAAGCTCGTGGCCGACGACTGAGCCCCCAGGAAATTGAGCAGGCAACTGTGTCTCCAGAAGTAGCACCAGGTCACGAAGATGAACCTATTGCGCATTACCTGCTCTCTTTATTTCTGCGTCAACTTCCGGCGTCAGAACAGAAGGAACTCATATTCTGTGCAGCGGCACGAACACTTGATGCGGCTACGATACAGGCTGTTCTACAACTGCCCAGCGACATTGATGCGCGGGAACGCTGGCATCGCTATCGACGCTTTACATTCGTGCGAGCCTTAGATGGTGAACGGATTGTTCTCCATCCCATTGTGCGTACCCTCCTCCTGCGGCGATTGTTTCCAAACGACGAACCGGAGAGCGACTACCAGAAAACACACACGCGCCTGCGAGCCGTGTTTCATAAACGTGTGACAAAAGGCGATGAGCAGGCGCAGACTGAAGAAGCCTATCACGCACTAGTGTTGGGGGATCCAGAACCAGCCATTGAATCTGCTGTCTTTGCTCAACGGAAAAGCCTTGCTCTTTGGACACCGCTCCTGGAAGCAGTTGCACAGGCGCCCACTGAACTCATGCCCCAGGAAACAAGGCAACACGCCTTTGAGCTGATAGAACAGGTGGTCTTGCAGCACCGTATGCAGGAGAGTGCCGCTGCCATCGTGCTCTATACCTGGTTGCTCGCGAAGTCCCAGCATGATAGGAGTGAAACCGCAGCGATACAGCACAACCTGGGCACCGCTTATAGTGCCTTGCCAGGGAAAGACCGCCAGGCGAACCTGGAAAGAGCCTTAGCATATTACAGGGAAGCGTCACAAGTCTACACGCGCCAGGAGTTTCCCTCGCAGTGGGCAACCATGCAACATAACCTGGGAGCGGCCTACAGTGATTTGCCGCATGGTGATCGACAGGCCAATTTAGAAAAAGCCATCGCTTGCTACGAGGCTGCGCTGGAGATCCATACGCAAGAAGCTTTCCCTAGTGAATGGGCCCATACACGGCATAATCTAGGCTCTGCCTATAGTAAATTGCCAAAGGGAGACCGTCAGGCCAATCTAGAGCATGCCATCGCTTCCTACAAGACTGTACTCGAGGTTCATACGCGGGAAGCTTTCCCTGATGAATGGGCCAGGACACAAAATAACCTGGGGGTAGCGTACAGTGATTTACCGCGAGGGAGCATCCAGGTTCACCTTGAGCAGGCCATCTCCTGCTATAAAGCAGCGCTCGAGGTTCATACGCACGAGGCTTCTCCTTTCGACTGGGCAGCACTCCAAATTAACCTGGGAACGGCCTACAGTCGTTTGCCAACAGGTGACCGGCAATTGAACGTAGAGCAAGCCGTCTCCTGTTTTCAAGCCGCATTGCAGGTCTACACGCAAGGTGACTTCCCAGTCCTCTGGGCGCATACGCAGCACAACCTCGGCATGGCCTACAGTGATTTGCCGAAAGGAGATCGGCAGAAGCACCTGGAGGAGGCCATGGCCTGCTTTGAGGCTGCGCTGCAGGTCTACACCCAAGAGGCCTTCCCTATTGACTGGGCACGCACTCAGAATGAACTTGGCAGACTTCACATCACATTCCCGAGTGGAGATCGGCAGGCCAATCTGGAAAAAGCTGTCTCCTATTGTCAAAATGCGCTACGGGTCTACACCCGAGGAGACTTCCCTGTGGATTGGGCCCGAGCGCAAAATATCTTGGGGACTGTCTATAGTGAATTGCAGCGGGGAGACCGGCGAACGAACCTGGAAAAAGCTATCACCTGCTATGAGGCCGCGCTAGAAGTATATACGCGAGAGGATTTTCCAGACGATTGGGCTATGGAACAGCATAATCTGGGTATTGCTTACAAATCACTACCGGTAGGAGACCGACAAGCAAACTTGGAGAAGGCTATTGTCTACTACGAGGCTGCTTTGACAGTGCAGACCAGGGAATCTAACCCCTTTATCTGGGCGAAGACGCAGAATGATCTGGGTTCTGCTTACAGCGAATTGCCAAAAGGAGATCGACAGGCGAACTTGGAACAAGCCATTGTCTCTTATAAGGCTGCATTAGAGGTATATACACAAGCTGATTTTCCCCTTGACTGGGCGATGGTTCAGAACAATCTGGGGAACGTCTACTATACCTTGCCACGCGGGGATCGGCAGGAACATCTGAATGAAGCAATTGCCTGCTATCAAGCAGCATTACAGGTTTTTACCAACGTAGCCTTTGCGGTTGAATGGGCAAAAACACAAATGAACCTGGGCGTTGTCTACAGCGCCTGGCCAGAGGGAAAGGACCGCCAGGAGAAGCTAGAGCAGTCCATCGAGTGCTACCACCATGCCTTGCAGATCTACACACAAGAAACTTTTCCCCTGGAGTGGGCAAATGTGCAAAACAACCTGGGGAGTGCGTATCGCTACTTGCCAGGCGGTGACCGGCAAAGCAACCTTGAGAGAGCCATCGCTTGCCATAAGGCAGCCCTCCAAGTCTATACGCGAGAAGCGTATCCCGTCTACTGGGCCATGACCCAGCACAACCTGGGCACCGCTCATAGCGACTTACCACGAGGTGATTGGCAGGTCAACCAGGAGGTGGCAATCACGTGCTATCAGGAAGCCTTGCAAATCTACACTCGCAATGCATTCCCCATGTACTGGGCCATGATCCAACATAATCTGGGCAATGCCTTTCGAAGATTACCAAATGATGACCGGCAAAGCAATCTCGAGAGAGCCAGGACCTATTACGAGGCTGCACTGGAGGTGTACGGGCAAGAATCATTCCCTCTCGACTGGGCAAGGACGATGTGTAGTCTCGGAGATGTTTACAGCCAGCTGCCAAGCGGGGATCGGCAGGCGAACATAGAGCGAGCCATCGCTTGCTACCAGGCAGTACTGTCAATGCACGCACGCGAAATCTTTCCTGCAGAATGGGCCTTGACGCAGCACAATCTGGGTCTTGCCTATGGTGCCCTGCAGCGTGGGGATCGGCGAACCAATGCAGAGAAGGCCATCGCCTGTTTCCAAGCAGCCCTGCATGTCTACACGCAGGAGGACTTCCCAACAGACTGGGCAAACACGCAGTATAATCTAGGTGTTGCCTACAGTGTATGGTTGAATGAAGGCCGGCCGAGCAACGTGGTGCAAGCGATCGTTCACTATGAAGCGGCTCTACACGTCTATACTCAGAAAGATTTTCCCATCGAATGGACCAGGACGCAGCACGATCTGGGCAGAGCTTACCTGCGTCTGCCCGAAGGCGATAGACAAGCCAATCTGCGAAAAGCTATCGTATGCTGTGAGGCTGCTCTACAGATATATACGCACGATACCTTTCCACGCGAATGGGCTTCTGCTCAGAACAATATGGGCATTGCTTATCTCAGTTTGCTAGATGGGAATCAACAGAGCAACCTGGAGGCAGCCATTGTCTGCTTCCAATCAGTGCTGCAGGTTCTTACTCGCGAAGATCAACCTGTTGGCTGGGCCATGACGCAGAACAACTTGGGGTTTGCTTACAGCCATCTCCCTCACGGCGATAGACAGGCTCATTTGAGGGAAGCCATAGCTCATTATCAAGCTGCTCTACAGGTTTTCAAGGCAATGCATTTAGATTCCTATATAGAAGAGGTAAATCGAAACCTTGAGAAGGCTGAGTTTGGATTGCGTGGTTTAAGTCAAGAGTAACAATCTTGGATAGTGCTGTTTACAGATACAAGCCTAGACAACATCATACTTTGTTAGTGAACATCCGTCCATTACTCAGAATTCTGGATGTATGTAGGAGCGCATAGCGTATGAATGAGAGCACCATTTTTAGCGTGGAACCGAGAGATCTGGCGAATTTGGAATCTGATCTGGCGGTCGGCATCTTCAGAGAACTGCTCTGGGCGGAAGCAACGACGTTGGGCGTCGGGAAACACCTCATCAACGTACCGACCGCCATTACCGTCGCAGATGGTGGAGTAGATGCAGAAATTCGAGATGTACCCATGATGGGTGGACAGGGAATTATTAAGCCAGGCTTGACATGCTACCAGATAAAAACAGGCGAATATTCTCTTCGTGAGAAAAGCAATAGGCAAAAGATCTTATGTACTCCCCGTTCTAAAGGAACTGCTCTTGAACCGAGAGTCAAAGCGTGCCTGGATAAAGACGGTACGCTGGTGATTGTGCTATTCGGCTGGGATAGGCCAGAGACCAGGGAGGGGGAATTTGTAGATCTTGTCAAAGACGAACTGACACAAGTTGAACCGAAATACGGGGATGCGAACATAGAAGTATGGCAACCCAATCAACTCATCGGCTTCCTCAAACCTTTTCCATCGCTTGCTTTGAAGGTGAAAGGGCTTGATGGCGCTGCATTTCAAGCGTACCAAAGCTGGGCGGACAACGACGATATGCAGGGAAGTTTCGAAAAAGGCGAGGAGCAGATTACACGTATCGCGGCGCTACAAACAGCGCTACGCAGGGATGAAGGCGCAGTCCACGTGCATGTCATGGGTGAGCCTGGAATTGGAAAGACCCGCTGTGTCCTGGAAGCGACGGGCGCTGTTGATCTCTCTCCACTTGTGATTTACTGTAGCGACGCTGACGCATTTAAAGATAGTAACCTGATGTATGAACTCCTGAGGGAGGATAATCACTCATCCGCCATCCTGGTTCTCGATGAATGTGACGACGATGATCGATCATATATTTGGAACCGATTGAAGCGGCGTGGTTCTAGGATGAAGTTGATATCCATCCACAGCGACTTCACGACCTTTTCTGGTAGTACTCTTGCTCTTGAAATCCCTTCTCTGCAAAAAGATCAAGTAAGCAGTATTATTCAATCCTACGGGATCGTTGCGGATCAAGCTGATCGCTGGTCGGAACTGTGTAGTGGCTCACCAAGAGTAGCGCATGTGATCGGATGGAATTTGAAAAACAGCCCCGAGGACTTACTCAGGCCCCTGGATACGTTTCCTCTGTGGGACCGCTATATTAGCGGCGGAGATAAACGTGATAGTGAAGAAGTCAAACAAAGGAGACTGGTGCTTCGCTACATTGCTCTCTTCAAACGCTTCGGATATAGGCAACCGCTTGAAATGGAGGCTGCAGCTATCGCCAAGCTGATTGAGCAGGCCGACCCGCGTATTACCTCTGCTCGATTTCAGGAAATTGTCAAAACACTTCGGGTTCGCAAAATCTTACAGGGCAGCCACACGCTCTATATCACTCCCAAAGCGCTTCATATCAGACTCTGGATTGATTGGTGGGAGACCTATGGAGATCATTTCCAGCTCGATACGTTTTCCAGTGGTTTGCCGCAGACGTTGCTTGAGTGGTTTTACGAAATGTTCATCTATGCTGCCAATTCCCAGGCTGCCATTTCCATAGTCAAACAACTTCTCGGGGAAGAGGGGCCTTTTCAGTACAACGATTATTTACAAACCAAACTAGGAGCCCACTTTTTTTTCGCGTTGGCGCAGGCCAGCCCAGAAGCAGCTCTGGCCTGCCTTAAAAGGACCGTTGGTACCTGGAGCGAAGAGAAACTTCGGCATTTCACGGTTGGTCGCAGAGAGATTGTCTGGGCGCTCGAGCGAATTGCTATGTGGCGGCCTCTCTTTGTGGATGCGGCCCAACTGCTGCTGGCATTTGGTGAGGCAGAGAACGAGTCTTGGGCGAACAATGCGAGTGGAGTATTCGTCGGACTCTTTGCACCCGGACCGGGAGAGGTAGCCCCGACCCAAGCATCACCGCAGGAACGTCTACCAGTTCTCAAAGAGGCTCTGAGATCCCCATCAAAACGTCGGCGACAACTTGCTATCAACGCCTGTGCTAAGGCTTTAGAATCCCAGCATTTTTTTCGTGATGTTGAAGCAGAGTATCAAGGATTACGGCGCGTACCAGATCTATGGATGCCGGCGACATACGGAGAAATCTTCGATGCCTATCGCCAGGTATGGCAACTTCTTTATGCTCAGCTTAACCTCTTACCGGAAGACGAACAACAGCTGATCACGACTACCCTCCTCCAACGAGCGCAGGGACTGGCAAGGTATGTTGCTTTAGCTGACATGGTGATCGACACCATGAGTGAGCTAGCGCAAAAACCTTCTACCGATAAGAAACAACTACTTGCGAATACTATCCGCACTCTCCGTTACGACGGCCAGCAGTTACCCCAACATATTCGACAGCGCTGGGAACAATTGAAAGAGATGCTTGTGGGCAGTGATTTCTCATCGCGTATGAAACGGTATGTCGGGATGGATCTCCGGGAGGATAGCTACGATGAACACGGCGATCGGGCCGATCAAGTCCAGCCACGCATTGAGGAGCTCGCCCAACAGGTCATTGGGAAGCCTCAGCTCCTCGCTATGGAACTGCCCTGGTTAGTCACAACAGAAGCGCAAAATGGCTATCGTTTTGGCTATGAGCTAGGAAAGAGGGACACAGCATTTTCTCTCCTGCCAGTTCTGCTCGATGCCCAAAGACAGGCTGATAAAAATGCCAATGTTTTTTTTCTCAGCGGCTATTTCCGTGTGTTGTTTGATGAAGACCGGTCCCAATGGGAGGAACAATCCGACCTTCTCGCTGAGGACAAAGCGCTTCGTATCTGGCTACCAGAATTGACATGGCGATCAGGTCTGACTGACCGGGCAGGACTGCGCCTGCACAAACTTGCGGAAGAAAACGCGATCAATGCGGGTCAACTGCGGTTTTTTGGCCTGGGCCACATGATTCAAGTGTTAGACAAAGAGATCTTCCAGCGATGGCTTCGATTCCTGTTGAGTAGTTCCCACCCATATGCGCTCTCTACTGCTTTGGACTTGTACTATGTCTATTACGTAGATAGGGAAAGCAGCAACGGATTACCACAACAAGAAACACTGACTATTTTAACTCACCAGGCATGGATCGAGCCAAATCAGCGTGTGAGATTCGATCCGATGGATTATCACCTCTGGACGGAAGTCGGCAAAGCATTTGTGCAAGCGTACCCTGAAGAAGATAGCCAGCTTCTTGCATCTTGGATGCTGGAGCACTTTGGAGAAAAGGGCACTATTCTCGATCATTTCTCGGAGGCGGCATCAGTGCTCAGTAGGATCATAGAGCGCACTCCTCGAGGAGTTTGGCCAATGATCACGAAGTTTTTGGGACCCCCAATCGATGCGCGGGCATTTCATCTGAAAACATGGCTACGAGGCGAAGACGATTCTATGGGGGGGCCAGCGCGAGGAATGCTCTCTCATGTTCCGTTGGAACTCATCTGGGCATGGGTAGATGAAGACGTGGAACGACGCGCCCGGTATCTTGCCAGTTTTGTCCCAAAGTCTCTTTTTAGAGGCGAAGATTGTTTGGCGAGGGAAGTGTTGATGCGCTATGGTGAACGTAATGATGTACGTGAGGCATTTAGTGCGAACTACTTCACTGGTACCTGGTGGGGACCTGAAAGTATGCATTATGAGTCGGTGAAGCGAAAACTCCTTGATTTCAAGTCAGAGGAGGAGAATCAGAACGTGAAACGCTGGATTGACGAGTATGTGGTCGAATTAGATAAGCACATCGAACGGGCTAAAATGCGAGAAGAGCGAGATGCATTCTGAATCAGGGCGTAATAACCAATGATGTTACTTATACATTGAGTAACCCGAGAAAAGACCAAATCAGCTAGTTATTGTCCAGTTCGAAGGCGATTTCTCTTACCGTGGAGCGAGTAATGCAGAACAGGTGAGTTTGTTTAGATTGGACAATGCATGCTCAATTATTAAGTAGCACCATTGGTTAATTAGGAGTGATAAGAGTTCTCCCACAGAAAGCGAACAGGTCGGAGACCACACTGTTGAGTCTCGGTATGTCGTACCGGGCGCACCTTTCCAAAGTCTCATAAAATCGTACCTAGTGGGCGCAACTGGTAGCGGCTCTGATTCTCCAGCTCGACCGATCAGCGGATCGAGCTGGGGGCGCTACGATTGGAGGCTCTATGATACGGCGCGGACAGACGACCACCTTTCAAGAGCGGCTGGACATCACCGAACGAGCCGCCGCCGGACAGTCCGACCCAGAGAGTGCGGCGGCGCTGGGTTGCTCGGTCTGGACGGTGCGCAAATGGCGCCGCCGAGGTCAACACCAGGGGCACACCGGCCTCACCTCCCAGATGGGTCACCCCACCAGCGGACCGCTCAGCACTCTTCCGACGGGAATGCATGATGCCATCTTGCACCTGCGCCGGACGCATCCAGGGTGGGGGCCGACTACCCTGCTGGCGGAACTACGAGTTGATCTCCGCTGGACAGATCAACCCTTGCCAAGTCGCTCCCGCATCGCGGTGCTGCTCAACGCCGAGAAACTCACGCGGCGCTATCAGAAGCATAGTGAACTGCCCACCCCAGCGATCCAGCCGGAAGGCGCACCCCAAGACGAGTGGGAACTCGATGCGGCATCAGCCGCATGCACGTGGCGGGAGGGGGGAACGTCAGTCTGATCACCATTATTGACATAGTGAGCCGCCTCAAGGTCGAGAGCTATCCCTGTCTCGATACGACCAATCCACCCATGGAAGCCTATCAACTGATGCTCCGACGAGCCGAGCTCTCCACGGGCCTGCCACGGCGCATCTCCTTGGATCACGGAACGGTCTTTTACGATAACACTTCGCCGTCGCCGTTTCCGACCCGCTTGCATCTCTGGCTCCTGGCCTTGGGGATCGACGTCTGCTTCACTCGGCCTCCGCTGTCCAACCGACCATGCCAAGATTGAGCGCACTCACCAAACCATGACGCTTCAAGCACTGCTCGGCCGACGCTGGCCGGATCAACCGGCGTTATGGGCCGGCCTGGATGCACGCCGTGTGTTGAGTCCTGGGAAGTCGTACCCAGGCGATTGTCTCACAAAAGTGTACCACATCCAAGAACTGATGGGATATGATGTCTTCTGGAAGCGTGCTGAATCACACAGGAGAAGATACCATGCACCGTCGGGGACAGAAGACCACCTTTCAGGAGCGCGTACTGATGAATGAACTGGCGACGGCCGGACGAGTCGATCCCGAGATTGCTGAAGCCATCGGCTGCTCGGTATGGACGGTCCGCAAATGGCGGCGCATCTACCAGCGCCAGGGGCGTGCTGGTTTGACGCGCCATCTGGGACTGCCTGCTACAGGTATTTTGAGTACCATGCCTCCATATCTGCAGACCACGATCCGTTGTTTTCGAGAGGCTCATCCGGGCTGGGGACCGGAGACCATTCTGGCGACGCTGCGTGCGAACCCGTACTGGCACACCCAGCGCTTACCCAGTCGCTCTCGGGTAGCCGCGTTTCTCAAACAGGCAGGACTGGTGCGTCGCTATCAACGACATGTGGACCTGCCTCAACCCCTTCCTCACTTGCCTCAAGGGGCCCATGAGGAGTGGCAAATGGACGCGCAGGGAGTGATGCAGATGGACGGAGTCGGCAAAGTCAGTGTCATCAATGTGCTTGATGTTGCCAGTCGTCTCAAGGTCGAGAGTTGTCCGCGCGCACATACCAGCAAGCCCGCGGCAGCTGATTACTACGTTACCTTGCGGCACGCCTTTCTCAGCATTGGGATGCCCAAGCGCCTCTCCCTTGATCATGACACCGTCTTCTTCGATAACACCTCTCCTTCACCCTTCCCCACCAGGCTGCACCTGTGGCTGATCGCCTTGGGCATTGAGGTGGCATTTACCCGCATCCGACGCCCAACAGACCACGGTGCTGCCGAGCGGATGCATCAGACGATGACCAGTCAAGCTCTACTGGGGCAGCAATGGGCCAGTCAGCAGCGACTGTGGGTGGGACTCGACGAGCGCCGAGCGGTGCTCAACCAGTTCCTGCCCATTCGCGTTCTCCACCACCAAGCCCCTTTGGAGGCGTATCCTGAAGCAGTCTTCTCTGAGCGCCCCTATCGACCGGAGTGGGAAGAGCAGCTGCTTGAGCTGGATCGTGTGTACCAGTATCTAGCACAAGGGCGCTGGTTTCGCTACAGCAATCACGGATGCGTTCGGTTGGGGACCTACGACTATTACCTGTACTACCATAGCTATTGATAGCATCGACAATGAGTTTACGGCACGCGGCGAGGAATTCTTCGAAGGCTTCAATGCGCCAGAGATGCTGATTGGATTGAACAAATTGTTTACCCAGGGCCCCAGGATATTTCTGTTCCACCTTTGAGAGATAATCCGTAGGTGCATTATCTCCGAAGGCCGGGCCAGAGTCATCCGTAAGGAAAACACGGTTAGCGATCTCCGTCACCAGTTTTTTATGTAGATGATTTTCTGGACTGTACTTTGACGACTTGAAGAGAAACGTATTGGGGAAAATATAGCGGTTGTGCATGGACACTGCCAGCTTGTCGAGAGACTTGGCAGGTTTCCACTCCTCAAACCCTGCTCCCGTTTTCCGCAGGACAAAGAAATCAGGGGCGTGCCATTGGGTGGTAGGACGGCCTGAGTTGGCATGATAGTGTATCGGAAAGCGGGTCGGCTGATCATAATATTCCAGCACTTCATCATCGCGGTTAACCCTAAGCAGAAGGGGTTACCCCCTTTCACTCGGCTTCAGAACCGTGCTTGCTGATTTCTCCGCACACGGCTCCTCAGTGGTATGGCCTTTGTCATAGGCACCGTGGTCACGCTTGGCGTGACGCTGGTCGTGGCAATGGTTATGGAGAACACATTTGTTGCTCAATTCTTCCCCGCCGCCGAAGCTTTTGGGGGTGATGTGGTCTATCTCAACCATGTCTCCATCTTGAAAGAGCAGTCCGCACCAGCGGCATTTTCTGTCTTGTTTTTGGAGGAGCTTCCCCAGCGTTCCGCTAAACATGTAGTGCTTGCTGAGTCGCTTACTCCAATACAGCAGATTTCCATCATAGGGGGAGGCCTGACCCTTCACTTTTACGTGTCGTTGGATATGCGTGAGGCTGTGTGTCCACAGCTTTGATCGCTGGTCTGTAAATGTCCAGCCATTGCCTTCATCCACATGCCAGTATTTGTCCGCTCTCCAATGCCTACCTTTGTGTGGGTGCCTTCGTTTCGCCCATTGTTGGAGTTGCTGGAAGAGGATATGTTCACAGTTCTGGAAGGTTTTGGCTGCTACCACTGTTCGGTGATAGTTGGTCCAGCCGTGTATCTTGGGATTTAACTCTTTGATGAGTTGTCCCTGGGATACATGAAGGTTCTTCTTCACCACCTCGCCCAGTTCCGTGGTGTGATGGTGTACTGCTTCTTTACTAGGGGTGATGATGGTCTTGAAACCCAGAGGCGGTGTGTTTTGATTCGCTCTTCCCGTGTGGGTTTTCCCCACAGGGAATTGCCGTATTGTCCACCCCAGAAAGTCAAATCCTCTTGTGCCTTGATATTCTCGTAGCGTGTGAGTGATTTTCGTCTTGCTTGGTTTCAGTTCCAGCCCGATGTCAGCTAACCATGTTTCTAGCACTGTTTGTGCCTTTTTCACGCCCTCTTCCGTGGGATGAAAAACCACAAAGTCGTCTGCATATCTCACAAATTGAGGTTTTCCCTCTTTCCAGCGATATGCTTTCAATATTACTGTTTCCATCCCATGCAATGCAATATTCGCTAATAACGGTGAAATTACGCCCCCTTGCGGTGTACCGCTTGTGGTCTCTTCAAAAACACCGTTATCCATTGCCCCTGCTTCCCACGAATTGCGCAACGAGGTTGTGGAAGAGGTAATCCTGATGTGATGAGCGAAAGTCACGCAGAACCGGATGTTGAGCTTGTGAGAGATAACAGAAACAGAGGGATGGAGAGCAAAAAGGGCAGAGGATGGGAGGAATTGAGGAACAGCCAGGCGTAAGAGGCCATGAGGCTCCACTCGGAGAAGCACGCTTGTCCGAGAAGAAGGAACCCAACGGCTGTCGAGACGGTGTTAAGCCGTCGCTAAACCGAGCGAGGTGGCAAAGCCTTGTGGGACACCGAATAGTCTGATCGTCACCTGCCCAGATGGTGAAGCACGAGCATTGCGAACCAGCCGCTCAGACCAGTCGAGACGATAATGTGCCCGCTGCGCCCTGGACAGCAGCAAAGCAGGGCGATCTGGAGCAGCAGGGAGGGACGGTGCCGTTTGCACCTCCACGCGTTGGCCTCGTAGCAGTTGCATGCACGCGCGACGATGACGTCTCCGGCTCCAGTCACGCCAGAGGATGGGCTGAGAACCAGCGGCC
>Ga0137390_10000437_pt1 | contig 28064 bp, 26 predicted proteins | sample 15con2h24AmetaG_FD_104937 | JGI IMG/M metagenome (GOLD analysis project Ga0137390, IMG submission 104937) | Vadose zone soil microbial communities from Angelo Coast Range Reserve, California, USA - 15con2h2.4A metaG | ecosystem: Environmental > Terrestrial > Soil > Vadose zone > Saprolite... | reverse complement strand
TTCTTCCGGTCCCGCCGGTGCTCGGCGGCGCGGTCGAGAAGGTGCATCTGCTGCTGGCCGCGGCCTACCGCGCGGCGGGCCACGAGGTGACGATCGTTTCCCGGCGCTACAAGGATTTTCCCGACGAGGAGGTCGTCGACGGGATAAGGCACCTGCGCATCCCATCCTCCGACCGCCGCTCGAGCCTCGCCGTCAATCTCGTCCTGGATTTCATCTACTCCGCGCGCGCCGCGCGCATGCTGCCCGCGGCCGACGTGACCGTCACCAACGGTTTCTTTCAGCCGCTGCTGCTGCCGCGCCGGCGCGCCGGCAAGATCTACGTGCACGTCGCGCGCTTCCCGAAGGGGCAGATGGCGCTTTACCATCGCGCCGATCGCCTGCAGGCGATCTCGCGGGCCGTCGCCGAGGCGATCGCGGTCGAGGCGCCGCGCCTCGCCCGCAGGCTGGTGAGCATCGGCTATCCGATTCCTGACGCCTATTTCGGTGCCGATGCGGCGCCGCGACGGCGGCGGACGGTGCTTTTCGTCGGCCGCATCGCGCGCGAGAAGGGCGTGCACGTGTTGCTGCGGGCCTTCGCGCAGGCGCTCGCCGACGGTGCGCCGGCCGCTCCGCGGGACTGGACGCTGCGAATCGTCGGCCCGCACGAAGTCTCGCAGGGCGGCGACGGCCGCGAATATCTCGACGAGCTCAAGGCGCTCGCGCGCCCGCTCGGCCCGGTATGCGAGTTCGCGGGACCGGTCTTCGACCAGAACGCACTGATCGCGGAGTACCGCGCCGCATCCGTGTTCGTTTATCCGAGCCTCGCCGAAAGAGGCGAAGCGTTCGGTCTCGCGGCGCTCGAGGCCATGGCGGCTGGATGCGCAACGATCGTTTCCGACCTGCGCTGCTTCGACGATTTCATCGAGGACGGGGTGACCGGTCTGAAATTCGACCACCGCGGCGCCGAGGCGGCCGCGGCCCTGGCCGCGCAGCTGGCGCGCCTCACCGGCGAGCCGCAGCTCCTTGAGCGGATCGCGGAAGCAGGGCATCGGGCGGCCTGCAACTTCCGTACGTCGGTGATCGCCGCCCGTATGCTGCAGGATTTTGCCTCGCTCGTCGGAAATAGGAGGCCCTGATCGCGAGCGATTTTTATGCGCCTCGTGAACCAGAAATCCGGTTGCCGGGCCGTGCCGCGGCGGATATCGGCGGCGCTCTTGCCGGCCGACGACGCTCCTTGCGCCGCCGGTCATGCGCGCATTAGGATCGGCGGCAGACTTGTAATCGGCGTGCGGGGATTGCGGACGGATGCACCTTGAAACGCGCGTGCTGGTCACCGGGGGCGCGGGCTTCCTCGGCTCGCATTTGTGCGAGCGATTGCTCGCCGACGGGGCCAACGTCCTGTGCGTCGACAATTTCTTCACCGGCCTGCGGCGCAACATCGAGCATCTGCTCGGTCATCGCCGCTTCGAGCTCGTGCGCCACGACGTGACCTTCCCGCTCTATGTCGAGGTCGACCAGGTCTACAATCTCGCCTGCCCGGCCTCGCCCGTTCACTATCAACACGATCCGGTGCAGACGACGAAGACGAGCGTGCACGGGGCGATCAACATGCTCGGCCTCGCCAAGCGGCTGCGCGCGCGAATTCTCCAGGCGTCCACGTCGGAAGTCTACGGCGATCCGAGCGTGCATCCGCAAACCGAGGACTACTGGGGACACGTCAATCCGATCGGCCCGCGCTCCTGCTACGACGAGGGCAAGCGCTGCGCCGAGACCTTGTTCTTCGACTATTGGCGGCAGCATCGGCTCGGCATCAAGGTCGCGCGCATCTTCAACACCTACGGGCCGCGCATGCATCCGAACGACGGCCGCGTGGTGTCGAATTTCATCGTCCAGGCGCTGATCGGGCGCGACATCACGGTCAACGGCGACGGCGCGCAGACGCGCTCGTTCTGCTACGTGGACGACGTGATCGACGCCCTCGTGCGGTTGATGCGGACCGCGGAGAGCGTGACCGGCCCGGTCAACATCGGCAATCCCGACGAGGTCTCGATCCTCGACCTTGCCTCGATCGTGATCGAGCTCACCGGCTCGCGCTCGCGCATCGTGCATCGTCCGCCGTCCCAGGACGACCCGCGGCAGCGGCGGCCGGATATCTCCAAGGCGCACGACCTTTTCGGCTGGTCGCCGCGCACCCCGCTCAAGGAAGGCCTGACGCGCACCATCGCCTATTTCGACGAATTGCTGCGCGACAAGGGCGTGCGCGAGCGCATTGGCGACAAGGTGTGAGGGCGCCTTTTTTTGAACGTCGTCCAGCGCGTTCCACGGTGTTCAAAGCTCACCCGGATTTGGCGCCGATCGAGGCCGCGCTGCCTGGATTATTGGTTCGCGAACAGCTTTCTGCGCAGGTCGGTTGCCGAGATCTTTTCGACCGCACCGTCGAGATCGATCCGCTCGACCGCGTAGCCGACGTCGCGGCCGTAGAACACATGGCTGATGTTGGGCAGCGGGACGACGGCGAACCGGCCCTCGAACTCGCGCAGACCATGCTCGATGCGCGACTTGACGTATTCGAAGTCGAACGGGCTCTTGTCGTCGACGCCCTGGGTATTGCGCACCGCGATGCAGGCTTGGCCGACGCGCCTGAGCCCCTCGACGATCAGCGCCCGGTGCCCGTCGTGGAACGGCTGGTAGCGGCCGATGAACAGGGCGGTCGGCTTCTTGGGATCGAATACCGGGCGCAGCCGCGTCATCGCCTGCTCCGCCCAGTATTCCGGCGACCCGTTCGCGGTGACGCGGAGATCGTAGCGCTCCGGCGGCGCGAACAGGCGGTTGGTGTCGGCGAAGGCGCTGGCCTGGATGCGGTCGAGCCAGATCACGAACGCATCGCCGCCGTTGCGGAACGCCTCGCGCGCCGCCGACGTCGGGCAGATGAAGTCGGCGATGGCGAAGCAGCCCACCTTCGCCACCTGATCGCACAGCCAGCCCATGCGGCGCGCGTGCTCGACGCGGTCGGGCTCGGAAAAGCCGAGGTCCTTGTTGACGTTGGCGCGCACGTCGTCGGCGTTGAAATGCACCGCGTTGAGGCGGGGTGCGAGCGCTCTCGCCAGCGTGGTCTTGCCCGCGCCGGGTAGTCCCATGATCAGGATCTTCTTGTGCATTTCCCGGCGATCGCGACGCGGCTCAAGAGCGAGAATGCGCTATCTACGGCACTTCAACCGCAACGGTCAACAGAGAGGCCGGCACGATCGCGATCGGCTCAAAGCCGCCAAATATTGACGCCGGCGGGCTTTTCGGTGAGATCGAGCAGGCCCTTGACGTCGATGACGAGGCCGCGGCCGTTCCTGAGAAGTCGCGTGACGAACGGCCATCCGGACGCTCGATACCAGTCGTGGGCGACCGCCAGCACGACCGCGTCGGCGGGCGGGGGATCCTCCTGCAGGACGATGCCGTATTCGTGCAACGCCGCCGCGGGATCGGCGAGCGGATCGTGAACCTGCACGGTCAGGCCGAATGACTGAAGCTCGCGGATGACGTCGATCACCTGCGAGCTGCGGATGTCGACCACGTTTTCCTTGAAGGTCAGTCCAAGCACCGTCACCAGCTCGGCCCGGGTGCCGGCCTTCGACAGGGCGCGCAGACACTCGCGCGCCACCCGCACACCGATGGAATCGTTGATCCGCCTGCCGGCAAGGATCACGTCGGGATGGTAGCCGGCTTTCTGCGCCCGATAGGTCAGGTAATAGGGATCGACGCCGATGCAGTGGCCTCCGACCAGGCCCGGGGCGAAATCGAGGAAATTCCATTTGGTGCCGGCTGTCGCGAGCACGTCCTTGGTGTCGATGCCGAGCGCATGGAAGATGGCGGAGAGCTCGTTCATGAATGCGATGTTGAGATCGCGCTGCGCGTTCTCGATCACTTTTGCCGCTTCCGCGACCTTGATCGAGGGCGCCTGGTGCAGACCGGCGGTCACCACCGAGCCGTAGACCGCGGTCATGACGTCGAGGGTGTGCCGGTCTTGGCCGGCCACGACCTTGGTGATCGTCTCGAAGCGATGAGCCCGATCGCCCGGATTGATCCGCTCCGGCGAGTAGCCGACGGTGAAATCGCGTCCGGCCGCGAGGCCGGAGGCGTGCTCCAGGATCGGCACGCAATCCTCTTCCGTCGCGCCGGGATAGACGGTGGATTCGTAGACGACGATGTCGCCGCGCTTGAGGGCCGCTCCGACGGTTTGCGATGCCCGCAGCAGCGCGGTCAGATCCGGTCGCAGCGTCTTGTCGATCGGCGTCGGAACCGTGACGATGAAGAAATCCGCGGCGGCGATCTCGGCCGGGTTCGAGGTGAGACGGAGACTGGGATGGCCAAGGTCTTGCGGCGCGACCTCGCGGGTGCGATCGCGGCCGGACTTGAGCTCGGCAATTCGGGCCGCGTCGATATCGAAACCGACGACCGGGGTGCCCTGCCGAGCGAAGGCCACGGCAACCGGCAACCCGACATATCCGAGACCGATGACGGCAAGCTTCCGACCGTGCGACACGATCACCCCTCGACCCGTTTTGCGACAGACCGGCTTTCTCTACCCCGCCGCTGCGGGCATTCGCAATGATCGAGCAGCCGCGCCCTGCCGGGATCGCAGCCGACGTTCGCAGGCGCGCGGTCACGCTCGCCTGCATGCTGGCCATATTCATGGCGGCGGTGGAGGTTACCATCGTCGCCACGGCCATGCCGACGATCGTTGCCGAGCTGGGCGGGGCCCGCTTCTTCAGCTGGGTGTTTGCGACCTACCTGCTGACCCAGGCGGTGACGACCCCGATCTACGGGCGTCTGGCCGACATCTACGGCCGCAAGACGATCTTTGTCGCCGGGTCGAGCCTGTTCCTCGTCGGCTCCGCGGCCTGCGGCTTGACCTGGAGCATGGCATCGCTCGTGGTGTTCCGCACGGTGCAGGGTTTGGGCGCGGGCTCGATCCAATCGGTGGCGACCACGATCGTCGGCGACGTCTATCCCGGGTCGGACCGGGCCCGCGTGCAAGGCTGGCTGTCGGGGGTCTGGGCGCTCGCAGCCATCATCGGACCGGTGCTGGGCGCATTCATCGTGCAGCATCTGCACTGGGCATTCGTCTTCTGGATCAATTTGCCCATAGGAGCCGTGACGATTGCCCTGCTGTGCGTTTTCCTCCACGAGGAGTTCGAGCCGCGCCGGCACCACATCGACTACCTCGGATCCGTTCTGTTGACGTTGGGGCTGGGGGCGATGATCACGGTCCTGGTCCAGGCTCAGAGCCTCGATCCGTTCATTGCCGCCTTGCTGATGGGCGTCGGCATCGGCGCCTTGGCCGCCCTGGCGGTGCAGGAGCGGCGTGCCGAGGAGCCGATTGTTCCTGTCGCCCTTCTGCGCAACCGGACCATTGCCGCCGGCAATCTCGGCAGTCTGACCATCGGCGCCCTGCTGATGTCCGTCGTCGGGTTCCTGCCCGCTTATGTGCAGGCGGTGATGGGACGCAGCGCCGCGGTCGCGGGATTTGTCGTTGCGGCGCTGTCGATCGCGTGGAGCTGCGGCAGCATCGCCGGAGGCCGGCTGATGGCGCGGACCTCCTATCGCTTGACCGGCGCGGCCGGCGCGCTCGCCCTGGTCGCAGGCGCCGCATTCCTGACCACCCTCGATCCCCACGAGGGCCTTGCCGCCATGACCGCCGGCGCTCTCCTTATCGGCATCGGAATGGGAGTATGCAACGTCGTGTTCCTGGTCGCGGTGCAAGGCAGCGTAGATTGGAACGAGCGCGGGATAGCGACCGCATCGACCCTGTTCTTCCGCACCATAGGGCAAACGGTCGGGGCCGGATTGGCGGGGGCCATCCTCAATTTCGGCATTTCCCGCCGCGCGCCCGGATTCGGCGATGCCCTCGATTTGCTGCTCGAGCCAGGCCGGCGCGAGGGCGTCGACCCGCAGTCGATCGCGCGTCTCGTCGAGGCGGTCGCGAGCTCGCTGCACGACGTCTATGCCGTCACCGGCCTGCTGGCGGGGATCACGTTCGGCGTCGCGCTTCTATTGCCGGCCGGCGCGGGCCCCGCGGTCGACCGGCGGAGCTAGCTCGTAGACTCGATCTTCCGCCCGCATCGCCGCAGCTAGCCGAGCAGATTCATCCGAAATCCGGCACGCCGGACGACGGCATCGCGCGACTCCTGCATCAGTCGGCGGATGCGTTGCCGGTCGACGCCGACCAGGCCGCCTCGCCATTTGCGCACCTTGCCGGCGATGAAGACGGTCTCGACATGGCCGGGGTTCATGAGATTCACCACGGCTCCCGGCGCATTGTTGAGCGGCCAGACGTCGAGTCGATCGGCCTCGAGCATCACGATGTCGGCATCCTTGCCGGGGCTGAGCGTCCCGACCTTGCCGTCGAGGTTGGCGCAGCGAGCGCCCTCGATGGTGGCGAACTCGAGGACCTCCCGACACGTCAGCAGCGGCGGCAGGTTCTGCTCGCCGTTGCGCCCGCGTTGCAGGACGAAATAGCGCTGCGCGATGGCGGTCGCCCGCATCAGCGTGAAGAAATCCGACGAGATCGTCACGGCGTGATCGGAGCTGAGGCTCGGCCGCACGCCGTTGTCGAGCGCCTCCTGAATCGCCGGCGTTCCGTGCCCCATGGTCATCTCGATCGCGGGCGAGAGCGACACATGACCGCCGCTGTCCTTGATCAAGCGCCACGTGTCGGCCGGGAAATGCAGGCAGTGAATGTATTCGTCGCCCGGGCGCAGCAGGCCGGCGCGCGAGAGCTGCAGCAGCTTCTCGCCGTCATTGCGCTGGGGCAGCACGTTGCGCACGTGCACGACGATGGGGACGCCGACCTCGCGCGCGAGCGCGAACATCTTGGGATCGGGAGGGGCGCCGAGAGCGAGCGTCAGCAACTGGTCCTTGGAGCTGAAATAGCTCCGCTGCAGGCGGGAGATATCGCGCGGGTACTGCCCGTCCGGACCTTTTCCCTCCGAGTAGCCGAACACCGCCCGGATGCCGGATTCCTGGAGCGCGCGGATCAGGGCGTCGCTGTGCTCCGGCGTATTGTTGACCTGGGAAACGTCGACGACGCCGGTCGTGCCCATCTCGATCATCCCGAGCGCCGTCGACAGCATCCCGATATGGGCGTCAGTGGGGGTAAACGCCGGGGTCAAGGCGCCGATGATGTCGCGATTGTAGTCGGGATCGACGCGGCCGTTGGACAGGATGTTGCGCAGAATGCCCTGATAGGAGTGGCTGTGGGTATCGATGAAGCCGGGAATCAGGATCCGATTGGACGCGTCGACCACCGCAGCCGCGTCGTCGGAGATGGCGATGCTCGGCCGGACCTCGCGGATCTTGCCGTCCTCGATCAGCACGTCCGCCTGCGCGAAATCGCCGAGCTGCCGGTCGAGGGTCAAGACCACGCCGCCTTTGAGGAGGATGCGGCGCTGCTGCTGCACACGGCTGAGCTCGGCATCGGCTGCGTCCTGCGCCACGGCCGGCGTGGGCAAGACTTGCGCCGCAGCCCCGCCTGCCGCGAGCGCCGCGCTCGTCTCGAGAAAACGGCGGCGAGAGGTTTCCGGACCGCCGTCGCAACGGCTGGTCTGCGGCGCTGCCCACGGCTTGCTCTGCGCGGTCATGGTCGTTCCCCTCTCGTCGATTTCATCGCGGTCTCAGAACCTCTCTCGCCCGCCGTGCCATGTCGGCAGGCGTCGCCATGATCCTGGTCACCAACGCTTGCACGTCCTCGCCGCTGACCGGATTGACGTCCATGCCGAGCTTTTCGGCCTCGGCGCGGAAGGTGGGATCGTTCATGGTCGCGTCGAAGGCGCGGCGCAGCAGCGCGAGCCGGTCCGGAGCAATGCCGGGCGGGGCCAGAAACGGTCGCGACATTCCGAATTTCGCGAATACGACCTCCATGGTCCGGCGATCCTCGGCGGTCCGGGCGAGCTCGATGGCCATGGGCACGTCCTTGAGGTCGGGGTGAGGCTTGAGCCCCATTTGAACGAGGATGTTGACTTTCTTGCCGCTGATCCATTGCGGTCGCGTCGAGGTCAACGTCGTCCAATCCTTGCCGGCCTCGCCCTGCACCTCGCCGTTCTCGACCGCGAGATCGACTTCCATGGCGCCGGCATAGCCGTGCACGACCCTGAACCTCGTGCCCAGCAGATTGTTGCTCAGCATCGCCAGCACGTAGCTGTCGGAGCTCGTCGCGCTGGCGCCGAGCACGACCTCCTTCAGAGTCGCATCCTGCAAGGTCCTCACGTCCGACGCGTGCCAGGTCACGGTCACGAACACGGTCTGCATGATGCTGCCGATCCAGCCGAATTTGGTCGCGTCGAACAGCGCGTTCCTGCCTTCCGGCGACAACGTCTGGAACAGTTTCTCGAACGGCAGGCCGTTCTGTACGGTTGCGACCTCGCTGCCGTCGCTCGGCGCGCGATTGTAGAGGTAGTTGGCCAAGGTCAGGCCACCCGCGCCCGGGACGTTCTTCGGGACGATCGAGGGATGACCGCCGATATGACGGCCGAGGTGGCGAGCCAATGCCCGCGCATAAAGATCATATCCGCCGCCAGCGGTCGTTCCGATGAGAAGCGAAATCTGCTTGCCCGCAAAATATTCGGCGCCGGCGTCCGAGCGTGCGGCGTCCGGGGCGCCCAGCGCGGCCAGCGCCGCGAGGACCGCGACATTCAAGACACGGGCCATCGGCTTCATTGCCGGCGTCTTCGCGTCGACGCGATGCTCCCGAATTTTCCCCCGATCGCCGTCACTATAGGCAGGGCGCCGCTTTCGACACAAGGCGGCGAGCTCGCCACCCTCGGGATCAAAACCGCGGATTGAACGAGTGGCGTCGGCGATGGCATAAGAGCATGCGGGGTTGCAGCGGCAGCCGGCGGGGAGGACGACATGTTTGCGTGGCGCGCGCGCATCGGGCTGATCAAGCCGACGCATCGGGGAAAAGGCTTTCATTTCTGGTACGATCGGGCGCCCGAGGGCGTGGAGATCGTGCCGACCTTCGTGGGCTTTCGCCGCAGCGACCGGCTAACCTTCGAAAACGCCTTCGAGCGGATCGAAGCGATCGCCGATGACCTGCAGGCCGTCGGCTGCAACATCGTCGCGGTCAGCGGCACGCCGCCCGTGCTGCTCAAGGGGCTCGATTTCGAGCGCGAATGGGGCGACCGGCTGGCGCAGAAGATCGGCTTGCCGGTGGTGACGCAGATGGAGCCGCATGCGCTCGCGTTGCTGGCGCTGGGTGTCGAGCGCGTGGCGATCGCGACCTATTACGGCGACGAGCTCAACGATGCGATCGTACGCTATTTCGCCCGCTTCGACATCGAGGGCGTCGTGCTGGGAGGGCTTCGCACCGAAGGCCGCCAGGACGCGCTCTACACGACGTCGCTGCAAGCCCTGGACGAGGTCTCCTACATGCAGGTCTACCAGTACTGCAAGCGCGGCTATCGGGCGCTCGAGCAGCCGGTCGATGCGATCTATATCAATGGCGGCGGTTGGGACGCTCCGCCGGCAATCGATCTTCTGGAACGAGACCTCGGCACCAAGGTGGTGTTCGCCTTGGCCGCCGAAATGTGGGCGACCTACAAGCGGCTGGCGATCGAGCTTTCGGTCGCCGACTGCGGCGCGCTGCTGCGCGAGAGTCGCGCGCTGCCGCCGCGCCCTTAGCATGTTCCGGAAAAGTGGAAACCGGTTTTCCGAATAGAACATGCGCAAAACGAAGGAAACGAGAGCGCATCCCGATTCGATTGAATCGGGATGCGCTCGAGGCCATAGCGGAGCGGAGGATGGCTGGAGCGGGGAAAATCGTCGTCACCGGCGCGGCGCAGGGTATCGGCCGCGCGGTGGCCTTGCGCATGGCGGTGGCCGGCGCCTGTGTCGCGGTGTGGGACGCGCAAGCCGACGGCGCCGAGGACACCGCGCGCCTGTGCCGGGAGGCCGGCGCGCAATCGCGCGCCTGGCGGGTCGACGTGGCGGTCGCCGACGAGGTCGAAGCCGCGGCGGCGGCGTTCGAGCGGGAATGGGGCAGGCCGGATGGCCTCGTCAACAATGCCGGAATTTTTCCCCGCGCGCGGGCGCTCGACATGGCGCTCGCGGAGTGGGAGCGCGTCCTGCGGGTCAATCTCACCGGCACCTTCCTCTGCGCGCGCGCCGTTGCCCGCTCGATGAAGGAAGCGGGCAGGGGCGCCATCGTCAACATGGCGTCGGGCCGGGCGCTCGCCGGCGCCGCCAAGGGAGCGCATTATTCCGCGTCGAAGGGCGGCATCATCGCCTTGACGAAGTCGCTGGCGCTCGACTGGGCGCCCTACGGCATTCGCGTGAATTGCGTCATTCCCGGGATAACCGATACCGCCCAGCCGCGCGGCGAGCTCAGCGACGACGAGCTCTACGCCTTGGGACCGCGCATCCCGCTCGGACGGATCGGCCAGCCGGACGACATCGCGGCGGCCGTGGCGTTCCTGCTCGGCGGCGACTCCGCCTATATGACCGGCCAGTCGATTGCCGTGAATGGCGGCGCCATCATGATCCCTTGATGGCGAGCGCGCCACGCGCTCATTGATTGATCGTGGTGCCGGTCGCCGCGATCACCTCGCCCCATTTCCTGGAATCCGCCTGCATCGCCGCCTGCATCTCTCCGGGCGAGCTGGCGATGATCTGCATCCCGTGCGGGGCGAGGGCGGCAACGAGCCGCGGATCGGACGCCGCCTTTTTTACTTCGTGCGACAACCGGTCGATCACGCTCGGCGGCGTTTTCGCCGGCGCGAGCAGGCCGAACCATGAGCGCACCTCGTAGCCCGGCACCCCGGCTTCTTCCAACGTGGGAATGTCGGGCATCAGCGGCGATCGTTGCGGCGATGCGATCGCCAGGATCCTGAGCTTGCCCGCCTCCATCAGCGGCTTCACCGAGGATTGACCGATCAGGATCATGTCGATCCTGCCCCCCATGAGATCGGCCATGGCCGTCGTCGTCGCCCGATAGGGGACGTGCATGATCTCGGTCCTGGTCATGAGCTTGAACAGCTCCATGCCGATGTGCAGCACGGTGCCGACCCCGGTCGAGGCATAGTTGAGCTTGCCCGGATTGGCAGTGGCGAGCGCGATCAATTCCCGCACGTTGGCGGCCGGCACGTTCGTGTTGGTGACGAGCACCAACGGCAGAGTGCTGACGATGCTGATCGGCGCGAAATCGCGGAACGGATCGTACGGAAGATTGCGATAGAGATGCGGATTGATGGTCAGCGTGCTGTCGACGACGCTCATGAGCGTGTAGCCGTCGGGCGCGGCCCGGGCGACCTGGCCGGCCGCGATCCCGCCGTTGCCGGCGGGCTGGTTCTCGATGACCACCGGCTGGCGCATGGATTCCATCAGCCGGTCCGCCAGCGCGCGGGCGACGAGGTCGCCGGCGCCGCCCGCGGCCGTGGTGACGACGAGATGAATTGGCTTGGAGGGATAAGGCTCCTGCGCGCCGACGGACGTCGCACATAAATTCAACGCGAGGCAACACGCCATGAGTGCATGTGGTGGGCCGAAACGAAAGCTCCCTCTCATCGGGTCCTCCGAGCGCGATCAGCGCTCGCGCCAATTCGGGTGCGATCGGAGCAAAGCGGACAACCGAAGGACATTGTTCGACGCGCTCGCCTCCCTGGTGACGCTATCGGACGCCGCCGGTGTTCTTCACGGGACCGGTATAAGCCTCGAAGCGCTTCCTGAGATCGGCAACGCGCCCCTCGTCCGTGATGAAGTTCTGATAATCGTTCACCACCTGATAAGCCAAGATGGGCTTCATTCCCGGGGGCGGCGGAACGTCCGAGCGCGGCGACCAGGTGCCGCTGCGGCTCTGCTGCTCCTGTTCGAGATACCAGCTGAGGAACAGCTTTGCCGCATTGGGATGCGGCGCGGACCGGAAGATTCCCGCGACATAAGGCCAGATCGGCAGCGGATCGATGGTGGAGACCGCGATCCCCTGCGGTTGGCCGTCCTGCTGAACGCGAAGGCTGATGCTGTAGATCGTGTCGAGGGTGACGAGATTGTCGCCGCTGGCGATGCTGCGCGCGACGCCCAGATGCCCTTGAATGAAATTCGGCTGGTTCGCCATGTAGCTATCCATGTAGGACCAGCCGTATTTCTTCACGATGCTGTCGAAGGCGTAGAGCGTTGCGTCGTCGTCGGCCGGATAGGCGGCGACCACCTTGCCGCGGAACTGCGGCTTCAGAAAATCGAGCGCCGATCCTGGCACGTCTTCGGACCGCACCAGATTGGGATTATAGGCATAGGGATGCGCGTTGATTTGCACGGCGACCCAGGCACCGTCCGCGTCCTTGAAGCTCCTGTCGATCTTGTCCCAGCCCGTGGGCTTGAATGCGAGCAGGACCTCCTTCCAGCGCACGAAGTCCTGCAACGTCTGAAACATCGCCATGTCGACTTGGAGCTTCCCGGCCTTGAGCTGCTCGTCGATCTGTCGGTCAAGCACGTTGCTGAAGCCGCCGGTGACGGAAATCTGGATGCCGGGGAAGCGCTGCGCAAATGCCTTGGCCCGCGCCTCCCAGGGCGCGGTCGGCCCGCCCGCGTATAAGACGAGCGTCCTCTCCGCCTTGGCTTCGGCATAGAGCTCATCGAGGCCTTCCGCCCGCGCTCCAGCGCCGGCAAAGAGCGCCGCAGTCGCCAGAGCAACGCCAGCCCAAATCCGACCGTGTGCCATGTTCGCTCCACCCTGTTTCAGCGCCGCCGCCGGGCTGGCCGAATGTACTCCCTTCACCCCTGGGCTTGCATCATCCCATCCGCGCCGCGCATCGCCCAGCCCGTCGTCCGCCGCTCGATCATGGTGGCGACGAGGTACATGCCGATACCCATGACGCTCGTCACCAGCAGGCCGGCGAACGCGAGCGGCACCTCGAACCGCGACGATGCCACCAGCATCAAGTTGCCGATGCCCTTGTTCGCGGCGACCGTCTCCGCGACGATGGTTCCGACGAAGGCGAAGGTGATCGCGACCTTCAGCGAGGCAAAGAAATACGGCATCGAGCGCGGCAGCCCGACCTTCTGGATCACCTGCCAGCGGCTGGCGCCGAGCGCGCGCAGCACGTCCTGCAGCTCCGGCTCGACGGTGGCAATGCCGACCGCCACGTTGACCAGGATCGGGAAGAAGGCGATGAGGAAGGCGGTGATGATCGCCGGCACGGTGCCGATGCCGAACCAGATCACCAGGATCGGGACGACGGCCACTTTCGGTATCGAGTTGAAACCGATCAGCGCCGGATAGAAGCTGTCGTAGACGAGGCTCGACGACCCGAGCGCGATCCCGGCGACCAGCCCGACGACGACGGCGATGAAGAAGCCGATGGCGGTCGTCCACAGGGTCTGCCAGGCGTTGTCGAGGATCGGCCAGCGCCATTGCCAGCCGGCGGCGAAGATCGCCGACGGCGCCGGCAACACGAACTGCTCGATGTCGAGGACGCGGACGAACAGCTCCCAGAGCACGAAAATCGCGACGATGACCGCCCACGGAAGCACGCGCCGCAGCGTCTTGCGCCGCAGCCGCGACCGCTTGCGCCGCTGCAGCGGCGGCAACTCGGCGGTTTCGGTCGCGGCCATGGCGCGGCTCCGGTCAAGCCGTGCCGGCGCGCGCGGCGCTGATGCGCTCGCGCAGCGCATGAACGAGCGACACCGAATAGGGCTCGTAAGTGACGTCGAGCGTGCGCGGGCGCGGCAACTCCACGACGCGCTCGGCGACGATGCGGCCGGGTCGCGCGCTCATCACCAGTACACGGTCGGCGAGAAAGGCGGCCTCGCGCAGGTCGTGCGTCACGAGAATGACGGTAGGCTTGCGGGCGAGCCACAGGTCCTGCAGGGCGAGCCACAATTCCTCGCGGGTGAACATGTCGAGCGCGGCGAACGGCTCGTCGAGCATGAGCAGCGACGCGTCGTGGACGAGCGCGCGGCAGAGCGAGGCGCGCTGCTGCATGCCGCCCGAGAGCTGCCAGGGAAAATGCTCCTCGAACCCCTTGAGGCCGACGAGCGCGAGGAGCTCGCGCGCCTTGGCCTCGTAGGCCGCGCGCTCGCGCCTGAGGCGCGCGCAATGCGGCTGCACGATCTCGAGCGGCAGCATGACGTTGGCCAGCGTGGTTCGCCACGGCAGCAACGTCGGGTTCTGAAACGCCATGCCGGCGATGCTGAGCGGCCCGGTGACCTCGCGGCCGCTGACGGCGACCGCCCCGGCGGTGGGCGGCCACAGTCCGGTGACCACCTTCATCAGCGTCGACTTGCCGCAGCCCGAGGGACCGACCACCGCGACGAATTCGCCGGCACGCACCCGCAGCGTCGTCCCCTGCAGCGCCAGCGTGCCGGTCTCGTCCTCGCCGTAGCGGAGCGAGACACGATCGAGGTCGACGAAGTTCATGCGACGCTCTTGTCGTTGCGCCCGCCGCGAACCGCTCGGGCGGATACAAGACTCATGCCACGGGCAGGATGCTCTTCTCGATCATGGCATGGACGCCCTTGACGTTGTTGACGGTCTGCGTCACGTGCAGATCGACGGCAAAGCTGGCCAGGGAATAGGCCTCGTCCCTCGCGATCCGGCCGAGCACGGTGAGCCAGTCGATCATCTCACGCAAGGCCGCTCGCGCGGCGTCGTCGAGATCGGTATCGAGGCCGAAGGTGATGAAATGCGTCGGCGTCTCGGCGCGCGGCAGCCGCCAGCGCAAATCCTTGCGCACGTGGAGCTCGAACGTGCCCGTCAGCGCGGTCTCGATCGCGGTGCCGTTGACCTCGCCGTCGCCCTGGGCGGCGTGGCCGTCGCCGGTCGAGAACAGCGCGCCGTCGTTCCATACCGGCAGATAGATGGTGCTGCCGGCGGTCAATTCCTTGCAGTCGAGATTGCCGCCGAACTCGCGCGGCTCCTTGCTGTTCTGGCGCCCGAACGCCTTCGGCGGCGCCACCGCAAGCTGGCCGAAGAACGGCCGCATCGGCACGCTCAACCCCGACGGCAGGATCGCGCGGCCGCGCTTGCGGTCGAGGGCGACGTGCATGATGCGGTAATAAGGAAAATCCTCCGGCAGCGTGCCGCCGTAAGCGCGGAATAGATTGTAGCCCCAGTCCTGGCGCAGCTCGACGTCGAGGATGCGAACCTCGAGGACCTCGCCCGCCGCGGCGCCGCGCACGAAGATCGGACCGGTGAGGATATGGTTTCCGCTGCCGCGCTCTACCTGCCGGTGGATGGCCTGCAGCTCCGGCAGCACGGCGAAGCCGGTCGAGGCGGCGGGCATCCAGTCCGGATTGCCGGACACGCATTCGATCGTCACCCGGTCGCCGGAATCGATGGTCAGCACGGGCTCGAGCGCGCCGTCGAAAAAGCCCCAGTGAACCGTGCGCGGCCCCGATTGGAGCAGATGCGTGCGGGTCGCGGCCGCGTCCTTGGCGAGCGGAACGTTCATCGCGGCCTCCCTGCGTCCTCTCCGGTTCAGCTTCCCGGCACGAGGCCGGGCGATAGCGAGAAGCAGTACTTGGCGATGTCGCCGGCGCGGGTGAACCAGACCCGGTCGCGCTGCTTGTGTCCGACGCAATGCTTGATCGCCTGCCGCAGCGGGCGCAGCCGGAACGGCTGGCCCACGATGAAACCGTGCAGCGACAACGCAAAGACCAGCGGCTGACGCTCCGACTGCTCCAGGAGCTCCTCGAACTGGTCCACGATCATCTCGGCAAACTGGCGGCCGGTGTGGTCGCGGTGCACGAGCGTTCCGGCGTCGTTCAATTCCATCGGATAGGGAACCGAGAGCAGCGGTCCCGAACGCGTCTTCATCCAGATCGGCTGGTCATCGAGCGGCCAGTCGAGCAGATGCGTGTAGCCGGCCTCCTTGAGCAGATCGGGCGTGACGGTCGACTCGAGCGCGCCGGGCCCCATCCAGCCGGTCGGCCGCACGCCGACATGCTTCTCGATGATCTCGGTGCACTCCTTTATGGCGCGCGCCTCGTCGTGCTCCCACATGCCGCGGAGCACCTCGGCATTGGTGCGGCCGTGGCCGAGCACGTCGTCGCCGCGCGCTTTGATCTTTTCGACGATGTCGGGATAGTGATAGCACACGCTGCTGTTGAGGAGGATGGTGGCGGGCAGCTTCAGCTCGTCGAGAATTTCGAACAGCCGCCAATTTCCGATACGATTGCCGTAGTCACGCCAGGCGAAGTTGCGCGACGTCTGCTGGCCGGTGCGGTTGCTCGGGTCCATCCCGATCCCGGCGCCGAACGCGAAGTGCTCGATATTGAGAGCGACGTAAAACGCGAGCCGCTTGCCGCCGGGCCAGGTATAGTCCGGCCGTTTGACGATCGGGGAATAGTCGTAGCGGGGATGGCCCGGAAGCTTCAGCATCGGTCGTCTCCTCAATCGTTCGAGCGCATCGCCGCCCGCGGACTATTGGCACGGCAAGTCGGTCGCGCCGCGTGAAGTCGGCGGAAAAGCCTCGAGTCGTTCGGCAAGGAAGTTCGAATTGTCAGGCAGTGACCCCTGGGGGCGGAGCGGAGGGCGAATGCTAGCAAATTGTCGCCGACTGTGCCAAGCTCGACGGCCTGACGTATTCGAGCCGGGCGTGCTGATCTCTCTCGACGAATGGAGACGAACGATGATCGACGGGCGCTCCCATGGCAACGCGCGGGCATCATTCGGCCCCGGCGCGCTCGCGAGGGTCTTTTTGCTGCTCTGCGTCGTCTTCCCCGCCGCGGCTGCCGCGGCCGAGACGAAGAACGTCAAGATCATGCTGGACTGGATCATCCAGGGCACGCACGCGCCGTACTTCGTCGCGCAGGACAAGGGATATTTCAAGGCGGCGGGCGTCGGCGTCGACGCCATCGACGCCGGCAGGGGCGCCACCAACGTCGCCGTCAGCGTGGCGGGCGGCGCCTATCAATTCGGCTGGGTCGACATGCCCTCGATGATCCGCTTCAACGCGCAGAATCCCGCCTCGCCCCTGGTCGCCGTCTACGTGAGCTTCGACGAAACGCCGCTCGCCGTGATCACGCGCAAGGCGGCGGGCATCCGCAAGCCGGCCGATCTCGACGGCAAGAAGATTGCCGGCGGTCCCGGTACCGCGGTGCATGACACCATCTCGATCCTGCTCAAAGCGGCCAACGCCGAGAACGTGAAGATCAACTGGATGGCGGTGCAGCCGCAGCTGTTCGGCCCGATGCTCAAGCGCGGCGAGGTCGACGGCACCGGCGGCTTCACCAATTCGAACATCCCGGCGGCGCTCGAGCTCGGCTTCACGCTCGACGATCTCTACGTGATCAAGTATTCGGATTTCGGGGCCGACATGTATGGTCTCGCCCTGGTGACGACGAAAAAATTTGCCGACGAGAACCCCGAGACGGTGCGCGGCGTGGTCAAGGCGCTCAATCAGGGGACGAAGGATACGATCGCGGCCCCGCAGCAAGCGCTGGACGTGCTCAAGGCGCGCGACCCGATGATGAAGCTCGATATCGAGAAAGTGCGCCTCGACATCGCGCTCGGCCTCACCAACACGGCGCACGTGGCCAAGAGCGGCCTGAGCTCGGTCACGAACGACAAGCTGAAGCGGACGATCGACGCGATCGTGACCGCGTACCAGCTGCCGACCACTCCGGATCCGGCGACGGTCTACACCGAAAAATTCCTGCCCCCGGTCGCCGAGCGGATGCCGCCGAAGGCGGCGAACTAGCCCGGCAATTCCGAGACCCGAATCCGGTCCAGCGTCATCCCGCGGCCCGGGCGAAGCCATCCCGTCGCTGCTAGAGGTCGGCAACGCGTTTTGTTTCAGAAATGATCATTCCCAACGGAGGACGTCATGGAAAAGCGCTCAACCGTTCTCGGCCTCGGCATGGCGGCAATCCTGCTCGCCACCGCGAATGCCGGCTACGCCCAGGACAAGGTGATCAAGATCGGCGGGCTGTTCCCGATGTCGGGTCCGGGCGCCTATTTCGGCGCGCAGGACAAGCAGGGCATTGAGCTCGCGATCGAACAGCTCAACAAGGCCGGGGGCGACAAGTTCGAGGTCCAGTATGAGGACTCGGCATGCAGCCCGCTGCCGGCGACCCAGGCCGCCAAGCGGCTGTTGGAGCAATACAGGCCTCACGTCGTGATCGGCGAGGAATGCTCGGACGCGACGCTCGCCGTCATGCCGCTCATGGAGCAGGCGAAGGTACCGCTGCTCAACGCCGGCTCGTCCTCGATCAAGATCACCGATCCCGGCAACCCGTGGACGTTTCGCATCATGCCGAACGAGGTGATGCAGGGCGTCGATATCGCCACCAATGCCTACAAGCGCCTCAACGCGCGCAGCGCGGTGCTGCTCTACGAGAACACCAATGCCGGAATCGGCAACGCAAAGGTCTTCGGCGACACCTTCAAGTCCCTCGGCGGGCAAATCCTTGCCGATATCGGCTTCGGTCGCGACGTGAACGACTTCACCGCGATTGCGACGCGCATCGCGGGCCTCGGCAAGGCGGACGTCGTCCCCACCTACACGCTCGAGGGCCAGGGGCTGCGCATCACCCAGGCGCTGGCGCAAGCCGGCGTGACCAAGGGCGGCGGCGGGCAATCGATCCAGCTCGGCACGATCTGGTTGCCGTTCGGGTTCGAGCAGAAGGCCGGCAAGGCGGCGCTCGGCTACGTCCGCATCGTCCAGTTCGATCCGACCGACAAGCGCGAAACGGTGCAGAATTTCGTCCGGGCGTTCAAGGCGAAATACAACCAGGATCCCACCCACATCAATGCCCACGCCTTCGACCAGATTCTGCTGATCGCCGACGTGGTCCGTCGCGGCGGCAAGGACTCCCAGTCGATCCGCGACATCATGGCGGCAACGAAGAACTTCTCCGGCGTCACCGGCAGCGTCGAGTTCGACAAGACCAACCAGAACGTCAAGATGGACACCATTCACTACATGGAGACGCTGCCGGATCTGTCGTGGAAGGCGCTCGGCTGGACCTGAGCGGTCATGGCGACCGTCCTCGTCCAGCAGGCCATCAACGGGATCGTCCTGGGGAGCCTCTATGTGCTCGTGGCATTGGGGCTCACCCTCATCTACGGCGTGCTCGTCCAGATCAACTTCGCGCACGCCGATATCGTGACGATCGGGGCGTTCGCGGCCTATTTCTTCACGTTCACGCTCGGCGGCAATTATCTCGCCGGCATCGGCGTCGCGCTCATGGTCGGCGCCGTGCTCGGCTGGCTGGTGAACGCGGCGATCTTCGCGCCGCTGCGCGAGCGCGGCAGCGAGTTGCTGCCGCTGATCGCGACCATCGGCGTGTCGATCCTGTTGCAGAACGTGATGCTGCTCGCCTTCGGGCCGATCCCTTATCCGTTCGACAGCCCCTACAGCAACCAGGTCATCCGGTTCGGGGGCGGCACGTTCATCACCTGGCAGAACCTGATCGTCGTCGTCGTATCCACGCTGACGATCGCGTTGCTCTATGCCTTCATGAAATTCACCTTCATGGGCAAGGCGCTGCGCGCAGTCGCACAAGACCGCGAAACCGCGGGCCTCATGGGAATCAATCCCGATCATCTCATCATGCTGACCTTCGTGATTGCCTCGGCGCTGGCGGGCATGGGCGGCGCCATGCTCGGGCCGATCCTGGTGCTGACGCCCTTTGCCGGGACGACCGTGATCGTGAAGGCCTTCGCCATCGTGATCATCGGCGGATTCGGAAACGTCGAAGGGACGATCATCGCCGGGCTGCTGATCGGATTGATCGAGAGCTACACCACCCAGCTCGTCAATCCCGGATTGATCGACCTGGTGGTATTCACGCTGCTCCTCCTGATGCTGGCGTTCCGTCCGACCGGGCTCGTCGCCGAAAGGCGCGAAGAGAATGTCTAGCGCCGATCACCTTGCGGCTGGCGGGCGGCTCGATCGAAGCAGGATGAACCGATGCTGGTCGTTGTTGGCCGCCGTGGCGGCCATTGTGGTTCTGCCGCTCGTCTTTCAGGATTCCTACTGGCGCACGAACCTGATCGTCTGTGGGCTCAACGTCATGCTTGCCATCGGGCTTGATTTCATTCTCGGCTATGCCGGTCAGCTCAACCTCGGCCATTCGGCGTTCTACGGCATCGGGGCGTATGTTTCAACGCTGCTCATCACCAGCCTCGGCGTGCCGTTCTGGATGGCGTTCGTCGTCGGGGTCGTGTCGTCGGGCGCAGCCGGAATGGGCTTGGCGATTTTCGCGGTTCGTTTGCGCGGCCATTACCTCGCGATCGCCTCGCTCGGCTTTGCCGTCATCACCCATCAGGTGCTGCTGAACTGGATCAGCCTGACGCAGGGGCCGCTCGGCATCTACGCCATCAAGCCGCCGCCGGAGATCGCACTGCCCGACGTGCCGGTGATCTCGTTCGGCAATGCCGCGAACATGTTCTACCTGGTGGCCGGTTTCGCGTTCCTTTGCTACCTCGTGCTCGACCAGCTCGTCCGCTCGCCGATCGGCGAGACGCTCACCGCGATCCGAGAGGACGAGGTCTCCGCCTCTTCGCTCGGCATCAATTGCGCGGCCTGGAAGGCGTTCGCCTTCGGCGTCGGCTCGGCGGTCGCGGGCGCAGCCGGCGCCTTCTATGCGAGCTTCGTCGGCACGCTCGTTCCGGATGCCTTTGGCATCACCGAATCGTTCACCATTCTGGCGATGGTGATCGTCGGCGGCATGGGGACGCTGATCGGCCCGGTCTGGGGCGCGATCCTGCTCACGGTGCTGCCCGAGTTGTTGCGTGGGTTCGGCGATCTTCGTCTGGTGCTCTACGGCGCCGCGATCACGCTCGCGGTGCTGTTCATGCCGGGGGGCATCCTGCAGGCCGCGGAAATTCTGCGCGCGCGCCTTGGCCGGTTGCGATTTCGCCCGGCCGCCCGGGCGAGCCGATGACGACGTCGGTCGCGAGAGGGAACGACGCGCAAGCACGGCGCGCCCCGCCGGCCGTTCTTCTTCACGGCGAGCGGCTCAACAAGCGCTTCGGCGGGGTGCACGCGGTTCGTGACATTTCGCTCGATATCCCGCACGGCAGTGCGTTCGCGATCATCGGCCCGAACGGAGCCGGCAAGTCGACGCTGCTCAACCTGCTGTCCGGGCTGTACCAGCCGGACGCCGGCACGATGCGCCTCGACGGCATCGACCTGGTCGGCTTGCCGGCGCACAAGCGGGTGCGGCTCGGGCTTGCGCGCACGTTCCAGAAAATCAGGCTTTTCAAGCATTTGTCGGTGCTCGAGAATGTCGTGGCGGGCTTTCACGTCCATCACGATATCCCGGCCTGGCAATACGTCGTCCACGGCGCCGCGTTCGGGCGCGACCATGCGCGCTGCCGCGACGAGGCGATGAAGCTCATCGCGTTCGTCGGCCTCGAGGCGCGAACCAAGGTGCGCGCGGCCTCGCTCGCTTATGGCGAGCAGCGCATGCTCGAGCTCGCCCGCGCGCTCGCGACCGCGCCCCGCCTGCTCATGGTCGACGAGCCCGCCGCCGGCTTGAATGCGGCCGAGGTCGAAAGGCTGCTCGACCGCATCGGTCAATTGCGGGCGCGCGGCATGACGATCGTCATCGTCGAGCACAACATGGATCTGGTCATGACGATTGCCGACCGCGTGCTGGTCATGGATTACGGGCAGTTTCTTTTCGAGGGCACGCCGGCCGAAGTCCAGGCCAATCCGGCGGTGATCGCCGCCTACCTCGGGGCCTGAGTGAGCGCGCTCCTGCAAGCCGAGGGACTCGAGCTCGCCTATGGCGAGATTTCCGCGTGCCGCGATCTCAGCTTTTATGTCGACGCCGGCGAGATCGTGACGCTGATCGGCGCGAACGGCGCCGGCAAGTCGACCACGCTGCGCGCCATCGCCGGGGTGATGCCCCCACGCGCCGGCACGATCCTTTTTCGCGGGCAGGACGTCACGCACCTGCCTTCCCACGAGCGTGCGGAGCTCGGCATCTCGCTCGTTCCCGAGGGCCGGCGCGTCTTTCCGTTCCTGACGGTGCGCGAAAATCTCGAACTCGGCGCCTTCAAGCACCGCAAGGACTGGGCCAAGGTCCGTGGCCTCATGGACAAGGTTTTCGCGATGTTTCCGCGGCTGCGCGAGCGCATGGGCCAGAATGCCGGTACGCTCTCCGGGGGCGAGCAGCAGATGCTCGCGCTCGGGCGCGCGATGATGTCCGAGCCGCTCCTCGTCTGCCTCGATGAGCCGTCGCTCGGCCTTGCGCCGCTGGTGGTACAGGATATTTTCCGCACCATCGGGGCGATCAATGCCGCCGGGACGAGCGTGCTCCTGGTCGAGCAGAACGCGCGCTATGCGCTGGCGACCGCGAGTCGCGCTTATGTGCTGCAGACCGGGTCGATCATCGCGAGCGGGAGCTGTGCGACTTTGCGGCACGACGACCGCGTCCGCCAGGCCTATCTCGGCCGCAGCGCCGCCGAACGCGTGAGGCTTTGACGATGGCGGATGCGGCGCCAGGACTCCTCGCGGATCGGGTGGCGATCGTCACCGGCGCCGGCAACGGCATCGGCCGGGCGATCGCGCTGGCCTTCGCCGACGCCGGTGCGGCGGTCGGCTGCGTCGATATCGCGGCGGAGCACGCCGAGGCCACGGCAAAGACCATCGCCGCGACGGGCGGACGGTCGTTGGCGGTCGCGTGCGACGTGAGCGGCGAATCCGACACGCTGGCGGCGGCATCGGCCGTGCACGAGACCTGGGGTAACGTGCACCTTCTGGTCAATGCGGCGGCCGCCTACGATCCAAACGGAAGCGTGCTCGAGATCGCTCCGGCCGACTGGGATCGGGTCTTCGCCGTCAACGTCAAAGGCGCCTATCTGATGAGCCGGGCCGTGCTGCCGATGATGATCGCCGCCGGCGGCGGCAGCATCGTTCATATCGCCTCGCAACTCGGCCGCGTCGCGGCGCCGGGGCGGGCGGCCTATTGCGCGACCAAAGGAGCGATCATCCAGTTGGCCAAGGCGATGGCGGCCGACCACGCGGCGCACAACATCCGGGTCAACGCGCTGTCGCCCGGAGCGGTCGAGACCGAGCGCCTCGTGCGTCGCTTCGGCTCGATGGCGGAGGCGCGCCGCGCCGCCGGGCCGAAGCATCTGGTGGGACGCCTGGGCCGGCCGGAGGAGATCGCGCAAGCGGCTATTTTTCTCGCGAGCGACGCCGCGAGCTTCATGACCGGCGCCGACATGCTGGTCGACGGCGGATATACCGCGATCTGAACGAACTCATCGCCCCAGGATCGCGTTCGCCATCGCGCGCGGATCGCGATTGCGCCAGGCGCCCACGTCGACGGCGTGAAGAAAGTCGGCGAGATGCTGGTTGAACGCCGCCGGCTCCTCGAGATTGATGGTGTGTCCGGCATTCGGCATCACCACCAGCCCCGCGGTCGGGATCGTGCGTTTCATCAGCAGCGCCGGCTCGAGGCACGGCCAGTCCTCGTCGCCGGTGATGACCAGGGTGGGGGCCGCGATCGTCTTCATCTTGTCGACCAGGTCGAACAGCGACGGCCGCCGTTTCTGAACGCCGCGCATGGTGCGGGCCGCGCCCTCGGCCGAGTGCTCGGCGAGCTGCTCGACCAATTCCCGCCAGCCGCGCGGATCCTTGTTCTGGAACTGCACGCGCGTCGGCGCGAGCGCGTAACCCTCGGCCGCCTTCGCCATGCCGGCCGCCTCGAACGTCCGGGCCACGGTCTCGGATTCCGCGGCGAACTGCTCGCGCTTATCGGGCGCGGCGCCATAGCCGCATCCGCCGATCACCAGCGAGCGGGCGCGCTGCGGATAGGTGAAGCCGAAATGCAGCGTCGCGAAGCCGCCCATCGAGAGCCCGACGACGTGAGCTCGGTCGATCTTCAGCGCGTCGAGCACGGCGCGGATGTCGTCGCGCGCGCGTTCCTGCGAGTAGCGCTCGCCGTCCGCCGGCACGTCGGACGGCGGATAGCCGCGTGCATTGTAGGTGATGCAGCGATAACGGCGCGCGAAGTAGCGGACCTGCGGCTCCCACGCGCGACAATCGCCGGCGAACTCGTGCACGAAGACGATCGGAATGCCCGATCCGGTTTCCTCGTAGTAGAGCCTCACGCCGTCGTCGGTGGTCAGCTGCGGCATCTCGATGTTCCTTCCCTCAGAAATTCAACGATCGCGCCGACAGCCCGGCGTCGATCACGACCACCGCGCCGCTCGTGTAGCCGGAGCGCTCGGAGGCGAGAAAAGCCACGGCTGCGCCGATCTCCTCCGGCGTTGACGCCCGGCCGAACGGCAGCGGCTTGAACAGGTCGCGCCAGTTTTCCGCATTGCCGGTGCGGTCCTGCGCCTTCTTGCGCATGAGGTTGACGAGGCGGTCGGTCGATACCGGTCCGGGGCTGACGGCGATGACGCGTACGCCGTCGCGCGGACCGACGCTGCCGAGCGACTGCGAGAACGCGGTGAGAGCCGCGTTGCCGGCGACGCCGCAGATGTATTCCGGATCGTGCGTCTGCGCGGCGTTCCCGACGATGTTGATGATCACGCCGGCGCCGCGCTCCTTCATCAGCGCGTAGTAGCGCCGGCACATGTTGATGTAGCCGAACACCTTGAGATCCCAGGCGGCGCGCCAGCGCGCCTCGTCAATATCGGCGAGCGTGCCGCCCGGTATCGCGCCGGCGTTGTTGATCAGGATGTCGATCCCCGGAAACTCGCGCGCCAGGCGGTCGACGTTCCTGCTGTCCGAAAGATCGGCGGCGACGGTGTCGACCCGCACGTTCGCAGTGCGCGCGATCGCCGCCTTCCCGGCCTCGAGGTCGGCGGCCGTGCGCGACACCAGGACGACGTCACAGCCCTCGCTCGCCAAGGTCTCGGCGCTGGCTCGGCCGATCCCCTTGGAGGCGCCGGTGATCAAGGCGGTCTTTCCTGCGAGCTTCAGGTCCATGGCGTCGGCTCGAGACGATCGATCGACCGAACTATGCCGGCCCGGCCGCGCCACGGCAATCCGTCATCCGCGAGAGGCGCGCGACCGCGCGCAATGCGGGCCGTCATCGCAGCGATTCCAACTCGGGCACGAGATGGCCGATGGCGGCCGGGATGCGCCCGTGCCAGTCGGTGCTCGACTGCACCTGCCGGACGAGGTCGAGCAAGGCCCGATCGGATCCGGCGCGCCCGACGATCTGGATAGCGACCGGCATGCCGCGGTCGTCGAAGCCCGCGGGCAGGGCGACGGCCGGGAATCCCAGCATGTTGACGAAGCGCGTGAAGCGGCTCAGCGCGTAAAGGGTCCGGGGGGAGAAGCGCTCCGAAGCCGGATCGCATTCGGCCGCGCTCGGCGTCGGGATCGCCATCACCGGCAGCACGGCAGCATCGTTGCCGGCAAGCACCTGTTGCCCGAAATCGATGACGAGCTTCGCCCGCGCGCGGACGCTCTCCGCCAGGGCCGCGTCGGAGATGTCCAGGCCCTTGGCCAGCCGCCGCCGCAGCATCGCGGCGAGGGAAGCATCCGCAAGCCGCGCGCGATGGACGCGCGCGCTCTCGCCCTGGATCACGATCAAGGCGTGGCAGTCGATCGCCTCGATCGCCGCCGACCCCTGACGACGCTCGATTGCGACGCCGCATCCCGCCAGCGCCGCGACCGCGTCCACGACGACGCGGCGGACGGCCGGGCTGCATTCCGCGACCACGTCCTCGAGCACCGCCGCATGGGCAATGCCGCTCGATGGCGGTAGCTCGGCCATGATCGCGGCGAGCGGCATCATGTCGTCGGCGCTGCGCGCCAGGAGCCCGAGGGTGTCGAGCGTCGGCGCGAGCGGCATTGCGCCCCGCAGCGATACCAGAGCGTGCGTCGGCTTCCAGGCGGTGACGCCGCAGGCATGCGCGGGAATGCGCAGCGAGCCGGCGGTATCCGATCCGAGCGCGGCCACCACGGTGCCGCTTGCCACGACTGCCGCCGAGCCGGACGACGAACCGCCGGACACGCATTCCGGATTCCACGGATTGCGTACCCGACCGCGTGTCGCGTTGAAACCGGACGGCTCGTATGCGAGCTCGGTCATGTTGGTGAAGCCGATCAGGTCGCCGCCGGCAGCGTCGAGGCGCTCGAGAACGTCGCTGTTTTCGACGACGAGGGGGCCATCGACCAAGCCGCAGCCGGGACGATGCGATGGCGTCCGCAGCATGTCCTTGGCGGCGTAGGGCAGGCCGCCGAGGGGACCGTCGAATGAACGTGGCGAGGGCGTCGGCTCGATCCGCGCGAACGCATTGAGGGCGGGCTCGAGCGCACGCGCGCGCGTGCGAGCCGCGGCTTGCATCCGGTACCGAGCAGCCGCGTCGAGCGTGCTCCAATCGGGAATTCTGGGCATTGGCGCGGGAGGTTTCAGTCGGCTGAAGGCGCGAAGCACCGCTTTGGTGAACGGCAAGCTCGTCGAATTGCAGGATTCCCTATTGCAACTTATTATTGTACGGGAGATAGTAGGTTGCAACAGGAGGTGCGACGATGGCGAGCAAAAAAATTCTGGCGATCTTCGGGCTTCTCGTCGCCGGCGCGCTTAGCTCTGCGGCGGAGGAACCCGCGTTGTTCGTAAGCCGCCGCGTGACGCCACCGCCGAGCCAGTACCCGAAGGGGATCGAGGGTCCGTCCGTTGACGCGACCGGAACTTTATATGTCATGAACTTTCAGGAAAGAGGGAAAATCGGCAAGCTGCGCCCCGGCGCCTCGAGCTCCGAGCTGTTCGCTAGGCTTCCCGCCGGGAGCGTCGGCAATGGGAGCCGTTTCGACCGCGACGGCCGGATGTACGTCGCCGATTTCGTGAAGCACAAGATTTTCGTGTTCGAGCGCGGTCAAACCGAGCCGCGCCTCTACTTTCAGTCCAGACAGTTCCACCAGCCGAATGATCTGGCGATCGCGGCCGACGGCACCCTTTATGCGAGCGATCCGAACCGGCCGCAGACCGGCCAGGTTTGGCGGATCACGCGCGGGCCGGACGGAAGCGGCCACGGGGAGGTGATGGCGAGCGATCGAACGATGGGCGTCACCAACGGCATCGAGGTCAGCCCGGACGGAGGAACGCTCTATGTCGGCGAGTCCAGCACCCGGTCCAAAACCCCGGAGCTCTGGGCCTACCGGCTCGACGGCGCGAAGCTGGTCGCGCCGCGGCTGGTGAAGAAGTTCGACGATGCCGATCTCGACGGCATGCGCACCGACATCGACGGCCATATCTTCGCCACCCGGCCGGACAAGGGAACGGTAGTCGTGCTCTCCCCGGATGGAACCGTCGTACGCGAGGTTTCCTTGGTTGCGAAGGGTCCGACGAATCTCGCCTTCGGCGGCCCCGATGGGAAAACCGTATTCGTCACCCAAAGTGAGGGCGGCTTCATCGAGGCGTTCCGCGTCGACCGCCCTGGGCGTGAGCACTGCCTCCAAACGTCGGACCCGGCTTGCTGAGAAGCTGCGTCCGAAAGCTCACTGCGGCGCGGTCATCAGCTCGAGCACGTGGCCGTTCGGGTCCTTGAAATAAACGCCGCGGCCGCCGTTCCAGTCGTTGAGCTTCCCGTCGTCGAGGCTCCACGGAGCGCTGCCGTAGGTGAGCCCGGTCGTGTTGATGCGTTCGAGGATGGCGTCGAACTCGGCGCCGCTGACGTGGAACGCGTAGTGGTGGCTCTCGAACGCGTCGTCGTCGTCGAACAGGAGCGTCAGCGTCTCGTTCACGCGCACCGGCGCGAAGTGGCCACCGCGGTCGTCGAATCGCAGGCCGAAGAGGTCGGCGAAAAAGCGGGCGGCGGCCACCTTGTCGCGCGCCGGGACGATGGTGTGGTTGAGCGTGATGGTCATGGGACACCTCTGCGGCAGCAAGGCGGCGACCATTTTCGCCTCCTGCACCGCCGGCCAGCAGCCTTCGGCGACCGGCCGCCGGCCGATGCGGTAGATGGTCGAGGCGCGACGGCGCGTCAATGGGCGGCGCAGCGGGCGCGGGCGTGATGCCCCCCGCTCGCGGGCCTACTCCGGCTTGATATTCGCCGCCTTGACGATCGGCCACCACTTCTCGATCTCCGCCTTCTGATAGGCCGCGAGCGCCTCCGGCGTTTGCCGCTCGCTCGGGAAAATCTCCTGCCCGATATCGGCGAGGCGTTGCCGCACCGTCGGATCGGC
>Ga0137390_10000429_pt1 | contig 28125 bp, 29 predicted proteins | sample 15con2h24AmetaG_FD_104937 | JGI IMG/M metagenome (GOLD analysis project Ga0137390, IMG submission 104937) | Vadose zone soil microbial communities from Angelo Coast Range Reserve, California, USA - 15con2h2.4A metaG | ecosystem: Environmental > Terrestrial > Soil > Vadose zone > Saprolite... | reverse complement strand
GGCCAGTAAGCGACCAGACCGTTACATAGCGTTCATTCCCCCGGACCGGGCCGATGACCCGCGCTCTGATCTTGTCCGTTACCGAGGACTTCCGGACACAAAGATCACCATCACCCAGCGCCACCCTGCCAGGCGATTCCCCGTCCTGCCCACGATCACAAGCGGGCCCCCGCCGAACCGGAACGCACGCTAAGGGCCCCGCCCACCCGCGCCCGGCCACCCCCGCTGACCTACCCGAACCGCCTTAACGTGCGATCCGGTTCCGATGTAGGTCCACCCCCAAATCCTCGCCGGTCACGACAGGAGGCAACGGAATGACCGCCCAGCCCGCCGCGCCCGGCCCGGACACCGGATCATATGAGGTGATTCACCTCGGCGGCCAGGCACGGCGCCGGCTCGGCATGCCCCGGTGAGCCTGCGGGTCGATTACGACGAAAGAGCGATCAGCCAGGCGGCCGCATTCCTCGACGACCCGCAGGGCATACGCGAGGTCCTGGACGCGATCGACCGGCTGGCCGACGATCCCCGCCCGGCCGCGGCCGGTACCTGCGGCCGGGCCGACTCGACGTCAAGATCAAGACTGAGTGGCCGGACGCCGGGCGGTCCGCCGCCGAGGGCAGGATCCGCAGGTTCCGGGAGGAGACCAAGGGCGCCGGATCGAGATCGCCCGTGAGGCCGAGCACAAGTTCCGACGCAAGGTGTCAGAGGCTGCGGAATTCGGGGGAGCGGCGGAGGGCGTCGGCGACGCGGCGGGCGGTGCCGAAGCGGTTGGCGATCCGGAGGAACAGCAGGCCGCCACCGCTGACACGCATGACCGTCGCGCCCGGCTGGTCAGCGATCGAGATGTTCGCGTACATGAGTGAGCTCTTCCGTACCGTGACGCGACGACCGCCGTTGCTCTCCACCTGGTAACCGGGGCCGAGCCGGCGACTGAGCACGGTGACGACCTCGCCAGGCGTCACATTCTTGCGTGGCACCCTTACCGTCGGCATGATCCCAGGGTAATGCCGCAAGTAAGGACACGGTGACGAGCGTCAGGCGGCCAGCCACGCGGCGGTGGCCGGTGGCAGGCTGGCGTCGGTGAAGGGCTCGCTGGCGAGCAGGATCTCGCGGTGGGCCGGGAGCGGGGCCGGAGCCGTGCCGAGGTTGGCGGCGAAGATGAATCCCGGTTCCCGCGCGAAGCAGAGCAGCCCGGTGCCGTCCGGCTGCTCAAGCCAGCGCAGCTCGCCGCGGCCCAGGGCGGGGTGGTCGCGGCGCAGCCGCAGGGCCGTCCGGTACAGGCTCAGGAAGGAGCGCTCGTCAGCGAGCTGCGACTCGACGCTGTAGCGGCCCCAATCCGGTGGCTGGGGCAGCCAGGGTGCGGCGGAAGAAGCACCATCATCCGTTCGGGAAAAACCAAAACCCCGGCCGGTGCGGGCCCAGGGGATGGGCACGCGGCAGCCGTCACGGCCCGGGACCCGGCCTGCGGTGCGGCGGAACACGGGGTCCCGGCGTGCGTCGTCCGGGATGTCGGTGACCTCGGGCAGGCCCAGCTCCTCGCCCTGGTAGATGTAGGCGGACCCGGGCAGGGCGAGCATCAGCAGGGCGGCCGCCCGCGCGCGCCGGGCGCCTGCCTCGGCGTTCTGATCACCGAGGGCGATGAGCCGGGCAACGGTCTGCGGGGTAAACCCCTCGTCCAGCCGGTAACGGCTTGCCGGGCGGGCCACGTCGTGGTTGCCGATCACCCACGGGGCCCGGGATCCGCCGGTCAGGGCGAGCGCCGAGTCGATCGCGTCACGGAACGCGGCTGCCTGCCAGCCGGCCAGGATCAGCTGGAAGTTGAAGACCTGAGGCAGCCCCCCGGGCGCGAGGTAGGGCTTGAGGGTCGCCGCCACGTCGTACCAGACCTCGCCGATGGCCGTCCGCGGTCCGGGGAATCCATCGGCCGGATAAGAATCCAGGATGGCCCGCCAGGATCGGTAGAGCGCCTGCAGTTCGGGCCGGTGCCGGTACGGTGAAGGCGCGTTGAGCGGATGCCGGCCCAGGATGTCGGGCAGGTCCGGGTCCTTGAACAGGCCGTGCGCCACGTCCACCCGCAGGCCGGCCACGCCACGGTCGAGCCAGAACCTGATCACATCCTCGAACAGGGCGGGAACGTCCGGGTTGCGCCAGTCCCAGTCCGGCTGGGCGGTGTCGAACAGGTGCAGGTACCACTGCCCGGGCTTGCCGTCGGCCTCGGTCACCCGGGTCCAGGCGGAACCGCCGAACTGCGACATCCAGTTGTTCGGCGGCAGGTCGCCCTCGGGGCCGCGCCCGTCGCGGAAGATGAACCGGGCCCGCTCCGGGCTGCCCGGGGCCGCGGCTAGCGCGGCGCGGAACAGCGGATGCTCGCTCGAGCAGTGGTTCGGCACCAGATCGACGATGACCCGGATCTGGTGCGCGGCCGCGTCCTTGACCAGCCCGTCGAAGTCCGCCATGGTCCCGAGCAGCGGATCGACGGCGCAGTAGTCGCTGATGTCATAACCGCCATCGGCCAGTGGCGACGGGTAGAAGGGGGTCAGCCAGACGGCGTCCACGCCGAGGTCGGCCAGGTATCCCAGGCGGGACCGCAGCCCGGGCAGGTCACCCACGCCGTCGCCGTTCGCGTCGGCGAAACTGCGCGGGTACACCTCGTAGACGACCGCGTCTTCCCACCACACATGCCCGCCGCCGCTCACGCGTCTCCCCCCGTCTCGAAGATTCACCGAATCTTATGGGGTCGCCCAGAACCGAGCCCGCGCCCGGTAAAGAAAATCGCAGCGGACTGTATCGACAGCGGGGATTCCGTCTCTGAACAAGCACGAGGGCGGCACAGTGTCGTTCCGGGGGAATCAAGGAGTTCATTATGACTGCAGTCGCAGACGTACCTGCGGCAACCGCACCAGTGGCCACGGGGGCGTCCGCACCCGAGGACGTGGCCCTGGAGCGCGCCACGCGATGGGCCAACGAGCGTGCGGCCTACATGACCGAGCGGATCCAGAACCGCCTGGCCGACATGTCCAACCATTCGAACGGAGCGGCGCCACGTATCGGCGAGCCGACGACCGGTCCCTATGTGGCCTTCGACGTGGTCGCGACCTCCCCCATCCAGTTTGGCGGCCCGCCGCCATATCAGCCCAGCAAGGTCATCGCCGCGGGCGAGTCGGCGTTCATCGTCGCCTTCATCTTCGTCAACCCGACGGTCAACATTCCCCTCGGCTGGGCGGTCCCGGCGAGCGTTCAGCTCGGCGGGCGGACCTGGCGGATGACGCTCGACCAGGGCAACCTGACCACCGGCGGCGTACTACCGCATCAGGTCGTGGGCGGCACCTTCGGTAGCGCGGCGGCGACGCTGACTCCGGTGGTCTTCTCGCTGGCCACTCCGAACCCGGGCGCCGACCCGTGGCTGATCGAGGCCAACGTCACCGTCGACATCGTCGACCCTGGTCAGCCGTATGCGGCGTTCGCGACCAACTTCCTGGACATCGACGACGACCCGGGCTTCCTGTTCGTCCCGCCAAGCCCAGCTGGATTCCGGCACGAACTGCCCAACCGCTACCTGATCTACAGCGACTAGGCACCTACCGAACTGCCGTCGGCCTGGAGTGACCGGGGTCGGCGGCAGTTCGCTGCCTCCCGCCGGATTCGGCCTTGCTGGCGCGTAGGCTGCCCTGGCCTCAAGTCACCCATCGCGCGGCGTCGTCCCTGACGTACCGGCCCGGGGTCAGGCCGACGATGCGCTTGAAGTGTCTGGTCAGGTGCGCCTGGTCATAGAAGCCCGCCTCGGCGGCGGCCTGGGTGATCGGAAGCCCCGTCCGCAGCAGAGATTTGGCGCGCCGCACCCGGACCTGCGTCTGGTACGCGTGCGGCGTCATGCCTGCCGACTCCCGGAAGACGCGGCACAGGTGGAAGGCGCTCAGGCCGGCGTGCCGGGCCAGCTCCGGCAGGGTCACGTTCTCCGGGGCATGCTCCTGCAGGTACTCCCGGCTCAGGCGGACCGCCCGGGGTTCCCGGCCCGGCGACCTCGGCGCCCGCGGGGGCGCCGCGTGGCGGCAGATCAGCAACATAAGGGCCTCCACCAGGCACTCCTGCCGTTCGAGCAGCTCCGGTCCGGGGTGTTCGGAGAGCCGGTGGAAGCGCCGCAGGCGCGCGGCGATCTCCCGGTCCCGCACGACGTCCCCGCCGAACCTGGGCGCCGTGGGCGTGCTGCCAGGGAACTCCGCCATCATTTCGCGCATGAGATCCGGGTGCGGGTACAGCGCACGGTAGGTCCAGGAACCCTCCGCAGGCGGACCACCCGCGTGGGCCTCCTCCGGGTTGAGCACGATCAGGTCACCGGGGCCGATCACGTGCCGGTGGCCTCGGTAGACCGGCGTGGCCTGGCCCGCCTCGGTGAGGGCAATGAAGAACTCCTCGTGCGCGTGCGGGCGGAAGGCGAACTCGCTGAGGGTAGCCCGGAAGAGCTCGAGGCCGCCGAGATCCTCGGCCCGCCACATCCGGGCGGCGCCGGCTGGCCTGGGGTTCTTCGGTGAGGGGCCGGAGGCACTGCTCACCAGGCCAGGTTAGCCGGAGCAATCCTGTCCAAGACAGGACCTCTCGTCCTGGCCTACGGTCGCGTGCAGGACCGCAACTCCGGAGGGATCTCACACGTGGAGACGCATGTCAGCGGGCCATCTCGCCCGCGGTCCGCGGAGTCAGGCGAACTGCTCAGCCGCACCGCGGAAATCGCGGCCGCCTGGCTGGAGTCGCTGGACCGGCGGCCGGTCGGTGCGACGGCCACCGTCGGCGAGCTGCGGTCGAGGCTCGGCGGCCCGCTTCCCGGCGGCCCCGCTGATCCGCTCGTGGTGGTGGAGGACCTGGCTCGCGCGGCCGAACCGGGACTGGTCGCGATACCCTCCGGCCGCTATTTCGGGTTCGTGATCGGCGGCGGCCTGCCCGCCGCCGTCGCGGCCGACTGGCTCACCTCGGTCTGGGACCAGTGCGCCGGGCCTTACGTGTGCGGCCCGGCCGCGTCGGTCGCCGAGGAGGTGGCCGGGGCCTGGCTCGGCCAGCTGCTCCGGCTGCCGGAACATGCGTCGTTCGCTTTCGTCCCCGGGTGCCAGACGGCCGACCTCACCTGCCTGGCCGCGGCGCGGCACCACGTCCTGCTCGCGGCGGGCTGGGACGTCGAAGAGCAGGGACTGAACGGATCCCCGCCGCTGAGGGTCCTGGTGGGCGCCCACCGCCACGCGAGCGTCGACCGCGCACTCCGGTTTCTCGGCACCGGGCGGGCTGGCCTGACCGCGGTTCCCGCCGATGATTCCGGCCGGATGCAGGCCTCCCGGCTGCGCGAAGAGCTTGCCGCCGGGGAGGCGCCGACGATCATCTGCGCTCAGGCCGGCGAGGTCAATACCGGTGCATTCGACGACCTTGACGCTATCGCCGACGCCGCGACCGAAGCGGGAGCCTGGCTGCACATCGACGGGGCCTTCGGCCTGTGGGCCGCCGCGAGCCCGGCACTCCGTCATCTGGTCAAGGGCGCCGGGCGCGCCGACTCGTGGGCGTTCGACACGCACAAGTGGCTCAACGTGCCGTACGACTCGGGCCTGGCCTTCTGCGCCCACCCGGACTCGCACCGCGCCGCGATGAGCGTCTCCGCCGACTACCTGGTTCTCGGCGGTCCGGGGCGGCCGCGCGAGCCGATGGACTGGACGCCGGCCTTCTCCCGTCGGGCCCGGGGGTTCGCCGTCTACGCGGCGCTGAAATCCCTCGGCCGCCAGGGCGTCGCGGACCTGGTGGAGCGGACCTGCGCGCACGCCCGGGCCTTCGCGGCGGGCCTGGCCGGGCTACCCGGTTGCGAGCTGCTGACCGAGGTGGTGATCAACCAGGTGCTATTCCGGTTCACCGACGACCAGACGACGGACCGCGTCCTGCGCCAGGTGGTGCAGAGCGGTGAGGCGTGGCTGAGCGGAACGACGTTCGGCGGCCGACGGGCTATCCGCCTGTCGGTATCTAACTGGCAGACGACAGAGGGTGATGTCGCTCGGGCTCTTGACGCATTCCGGAATGCGGTGACGCGCGATCCTGGCTTATCCTGTTCTGGTTCGTGCCGTGACGGAAGACCGAGTAACCGGAGAATCCCGCTGCTCAGAGAGCTGCCGGCAGCTGTGAAGGCAGACGGCGAGCCTTCGGCGAAGACACCTTCCCAGTGCGGACCGCTGGCCCCGTAACGGCCGCCAAGGCCGGCGCGTCCCGCGCTGGCGAAGGTGCGGTGGCACCACGACTTAGCCCCCGCCCGCACCTCCAGGGCCACATGCCGAACTGGAGGTGATGATCATGACATCTGCGCTGGCAGGCACTTCCCGCACTCTCGCGGCCCGGCTGCCCGAGGCTGCTCCCGGTAGCCAGGTCCGGGTCGAGGGCTGGGTGCACCGCCGCCGGGTGCTAGGCGCGGTGACGTTCCTTATCCTGCGGGACCGTTCGGGCCTGGCGCAGGTGGTCGTCCGCGACCGGCGGGCCCTGGAGGTCGTGCAGCGCTGCGGTGAGGAGACCGTCGTCGCGGTCATCGGCGTGGCCACGTATAACCTGGCCGCGCCGGGTGGCGTCGAGGTGACCGAACCGCAGATCACGCTGCTGGGCGAGCCGGCCCAGGCCCCGCCGGTCGAGTTGTGGCGGCCTAACCTTGACGCCGGGCTGCCCACGATCCTGGACCACGCCGCGGTGTCTTGGCGGCATCCGGCCCGGAGGGCGCGCTGGGACCTGGCCGCCGCGTCGCTGCGCGGCTTCCGGGCCGCGCTGGATGGCCTGGGATTCACCGAGATCCAGACGCCGAAGTTCGTGTCGTCGGCCACCGAGTCCGGTGCCAGCGTGTTCCGGGTCGACTACTTCGGTCGGCCGGCCTACCTGGCTCAGTCCCCGCAGTTCTACAAGCAGACGATGGTCGGCGTCTTCGAGCGCGTTTACGAGACCGGCCCCGTGTTCCGGGCCGAGCCGCACGACACCGCCAGGCACCTGGCCGAATACGTGTCGCTCGACGCAGAGCTTGGCTTCATCAGCGACCATCGCGACGTGCTGGCCGTGCTGCGGCACGCGCTGGCCGGGATGACCGCTGCTGTCAGGGCCGAGGCCGGGCAGGTCGTTGATCTGCTGGGTATCGCGATCCCCGAGGTTCCGGAGGAGATCCCGATGATCCACTTCAGGCGCGCGCTCGAGATCGCGAGTGCGCCGCCGGACGAACCTGACCTCGCGCCCGCCCATGAGCGGGCGATCGGCCGATGGGCAGCCGAGGCGTACGGCAGCGAGTTCATCGCGGTGGAGGGTTACCCGATGAGCAAGCGCCCCTTCTATACCCACCCGCAGCCCGACGACGAGCGGTGGTCCAATAGCTTCGACCTGCTCTTCCGCGGCCTTGAGCTGGTAACAGGCGGCCAGCGCCTGCACCGCCACTCGGACTACCTGGCGGCCATCCGCGCGCGGGGCGAAGACCCCGCGGCCTATTCCGACTACCTGGAAGCGTTCGCGCACGGCATGCCGCCGCATGGCGGGTTCGCGATCGGCCTGGAACGCTGGACCAGCCGCCTGACCCAGGCCGAGAACATCCGGGAGGTAACGCTGTTTCCCAGGGACCGGCACCGCCTGAGGCCGTAATCCGGGCGGCGGGTCGGGAGCCCTGGCCGGATCGCAGCAGTAGAGTCGACGCGGAGGCGTCTGGGTACCTGGTGGTCCCCCCGGTCTTCAAAACCGGTGAGCGCTGCACTGCGGCGCTGGCGGGTTCGATTCCCGTCCGCCTCCGCCACCTGCGCAGACACCGCGCAGCGCCCGGCTGGTGGCTACTGACCGCCCCGCCTGGCCGCCCCACCCGATCTCGCCTGCGAGAAACGCGCTTGCCGCGCGGCTGGCGGGGCCCTCTCGGTCGCTGCCCGACCGCGAGCTTCCGGCTGGATCGGTTTCGGCTCAGGAGGATCTTCTTGAGTGGGGCCAGTTACTGCCATGTCAGATCACGTTGGCCCGGTTTGGCTCGGTCGTGCGTACGGCGCGTCTGGCCTCATATCCAACCGTCACGATGTGACATCGTTACGGCCGGCCGGGTGGCGCTGCGGCCGGTGGCGATACTGAGGGGGCTGGTGAGGAGCCGGCGGCGGGCCGACGCAGCGTGCTATGGCACTAGCTTTCGACGAGGGCGGCCTGGCGGTCGAACTCGCCGTCGTCGAGAAAAAGTCGCTGGGAGTCGAGCTCGATCCGGGTAGATGATTGGTCGGGCTGTGTGTCGGTGTCCATTTCCGCGGCGCGAGCAACGAGCCGGCTGCGCAGCCACTGATGGCCGGGGTCGTTCTCGGCGTGCGGCGACCAAAGCAGCTCGTGGATTGGTTCTAGCTGCATCGGCGGTTCGAGCAGGCGAAGCGTTGTCTGGTGCGCCATCGCCCGGGCCATCCGCTCGTGGATCAGCGCGATCATCTTGGTGCCTCCCAGCAGGATGGGGGCCAGCCCGAATGCGGTGGTGAACTCGGTGTTGCGGGCGATACCGAGCCGGTTCAGCTGCAACTCGGCCGTGGAGAGCCGGTGACCGCACGAGCTAGCGAGGTAGGGCAAGGAGCAGAATTCTTCGAGCGAGATTGTCTCGCCGGAGGCATGAGCGTCATGTGATGCGGCGTTCGCGCGGCCGGCGAAGGCGCCGGACTGCGGCGGATTACCTAGCGGCCCGCCCGGTCAAAGTCCGCCCGGACCGCGGCGTTCGATTCGCATCCGCCGTCGCTGAGCTGGGCAAACGCCGTCACGGGGCGATACCCGCGCGGTCCTGCTTGGTGCTCACCTGGTCGGCCAGGAACTCTTCCCAGGTCCGGCGGCCCACGGCTCGCTCGGGAGCCAGGTTCGCGCCGGCCCGGACCGCGCGGGCCGCCTGGCCGGGGAGCCGGACCGGCACGAATGCCCGGTGCTTGCCTGTGGCCTGCAGGTATCCACGGAGCAGATCGGCCATCCCGTACACCCGCGGTCCTGCCATGTCGGGCACCAAGCCGGCCGGCCTGGCGAGCGCTAGCTCGGCGAGCCGGGCCGCCACCTCGCCGACGTCGACTGGCTGGAACCTTACGCCGACCGGGACCGGAATCACCGGCAGCTTGGCCATCTGCCGCGCCACCATCAGGAGCAGATCGTAGAATTGGGTGGCACGCAGCGTCGTCCACGGCAGGCCCGAGTCGGCTACGGCCCGCTCGGCGGCCAGCTTGGACCCGAAGTAACCGAACATGGCACGGTCAATACCGCTGGCGAGCGGGATCCGATCAGCGCCGACGACTGAGATGTACACGAGGTGCTGCGCCCCGGCCTGTGACGCGGCCCGGACAAGGCTCCGCGCCTTCTCCTCGTCACCCTTGCTGCTGCCCGCGCAGTGCACGATGATCTCGGCTCCCTCGACCGCAGCTTCGATGCCCTCGCCTGTGGCCAGATCACCGGTCACGAACTGGATCCCCTCGGCGGCCTCGCGGCTGCGCCTGCTTAGCACCCGCACCTTGCCGCCGGCTTCCTGCAGGAGCGGGACGACGAGCCGCCCGAGCGTCCCTGTGCCGCCGGTTACCAGGATGGGTGACGACATGGCTCCTCCTCCCCGGCCGTCACATCGGCCGGACTTGATCCGTCAGGGGTATGACGGAACGCGACAGGGAAAATGTGACCGATGGACGACGACTGGCTGGCCGGGCGGTTCGAGGCGAGCCGCCCTCGGCTGCGGGCGATGGCCTACCGGATGCTCGGCTCGCTGAGCGATGCCGAGGATGCGGTCCAGGAAGCCTGGATTCGTGCCGCCGGCGGCGGCGCGCGCAGCGTGGACAACCTCGAGGGATGGTTCACGACCATCGTGGCCCGGGTGTGCCTGGACATGCTGCGCTCGCGCAAGTCGCGGCGCGAGGAGCCGCTGGACCCCGAGGAGCCGCTGGACGTCGAGGAGGCGGCAGTCGCCGGTCCCGAGCAGGAGGCGGTGCTCGCGGACTCGGTCGGGCTCGCGCTGCTCGTGGTGCTCGACACGCTCCCGCCCGCCGAGCGGGTTGCGTTCGTGCTGCACGACACGTTCGGCCTGCCGTTCGGCGAGATCGCGGCGATCACCGGCCGCTCGCCGTCCGCGGCCCGCCAGCTGGCCAGCCGCGCTCGCCGCCGGGTACGCGGCACGGCCTCGGTTCCCGGGATTCGCCTGGCCAGGCAGCGGAAGGTGGCCGACGCGTTCCTCGCCGCCTCGCGCGGCGGTGACCTGGGCGCGCTGCTCGCCGTGCTGGACCCCGAGGTGGTGCTGCACGCCGACGCCGCGTCCGCGCCGCGAGGCGTCCCGGTGACGATCCGCGGCGCGGCGGCCGTCGCTAGGGGAGCCCGCGCCGCCTCTGGGCGCTCCCGGTACTCGCGCGTCGCCCTGGTCAACGGGACCCCCGGCATCGTGATGGCGCCCTGCGGGCGGCTGATCCTGGTGCTGGCGTTCACGATCCCGGACGAGAGGATCACCCGGATCGACGTGATCGCCGACCCCGCCCGGCTCCAAGAGCTCGACCTGGCCGTGCTCGACGGCTGACGCAGAGCCGGCTGACGCAGAGCCGGCTGACGCAGAGCCGACTGACGCAGAGCCGACTGACGCAGAGCCGACTGACGCAGAGCCGACTGACGCAGAGCCGACTGACGCAGGGCGGCCACGGTCGCCGGCGCCTCTAGCCGGCCAGCTCCACCGTCAGGCCGAGGCGCTTGGCCAGCAGGCCCACGCGCTCCTCGTCCTGAGGGCTGAACGCGCCTTCGGCGCGGGCGAAGCGGATGTGGTGCACCGACCCGCCGTGGGGCAGGCCGTCCTCACGCACTAGCCTGATCCGCTTGCCGCCCGGCCAGGTCAGCTCGGCGGCTTGGGCGTCGGCGGCTTCGAGCTGGCCGTCCAGGGCTTCGGTGAAGAGCCGCGTCGCGCCGGCCAGGTCGCTGACGCGGTGCTCGATCAGCTCGAAGGAGGCCGGCGGCCCGGGCTCGGGCAGCTCTCGCGGCGGCGCGGGCCGTGGCGGGGAACTGGCCTGCTCGGCGACCTGGATGACGATGCCGTGGGCGCTGCCGGGGTGCAGGAACGCCTCTTTCCAGTTCGCGTTGGCCAGGTTGACACCGATGGGCTCGATGCCGAGCGCCCGGATCCGGGTCAGCGTCCCCTGGATGTCGGTGACGATGAAGTTAAAGTGGTGCGGGCCGGCGCCGCGGGCGGCCAGGAAGCGCTCCAGGAAGGCCGCGTCGGCGCCGCCCGTGGGTGTCAGCAGCTCGATCTTCGGCCCTGCGAAAAACTCAAGCTGGCCCCACCAGTACCCGGGGGAGTCGCCGCCGTAGGCCCACGTTCCGCCGAGGACGCCGCCGAACAGGTCCCAGCCGTCGGTCAAAGCGGGCGTGCCGATGGCGAAGTGATCAAGCACGACGGTCATGGGGCCTCACGTTGCGGTCGGGAGAGTTCGGAGCCGGACACCAGTGATCGTGCGGATGTGACGAAGCTACCGTCAGCGCCCGGGGCGGCGCTCACGCGGCACCGCCAAGCCGTGCCGCCGGATCACCCCACTGGTAGGCCCAGCGCCAGGCCGCTGCGGCCAGCCAGCCCGCTACGGCTAGGACGCCACGCGACGACGCAGCCCGATGGCGGCCATGGCCAGGCCCGCCAGCGCGATCACCGGGCCGGCCACGGCCCAGAAGGTAACGCCCGACATGACGCTTCCGCCGAGGACGCCCACGCCCTGCAGCGTGAAGATGACACCCGCCAGTGTGACGAGGACCCCGACCCCGACGAGCACGACGCGCCTCATGATTGCTGCCTCTTTCCCGGACAAATGGACGTGGCCCATCTCCCTGCCGTCATCCGTGGAACGGCCTGGCCCTGGGTGAGGTTCAAGGTGTCTGTGGCGCCGAGACCAGGATTCCGGCTGCGCGGACCGCCGGGTGCGAAAGTTCCCGATACTGACCGGCCATTTCCCAGCTGTCCGGTAGCAACTGCCATAGGCCGAAGTTCCCGTCGCCCGTGCCGGGGCTCGTGAACTGCGCTCCCTCCAGGTTGCGGATCACGTACTTAAAGCGAGTTGGCGCGTCGTCAGGCGTGATAGACATCAGTCCGGACAGGTCCAGGTCGGTCAAAATATTCCAGTAGCGCACACGTCCGGCTGACGGGGTGACCCGCGGCTCGGCTCCGGCCGTGACATCCATCTTCCGCAGGACTTCCTCAGCGATGGCCTGGGCCCTCGTCCGCATGTTCGGCGTCGATGGCCAGGCGGAGCCTCACGGTCCAGTCTTGATCCGGATCACCGTGCTGACTTGTTGTCATATGGACAGTGTGTCACTGCCCCGGTGCAGACGAGGCAGGCAACCGACGGGCGCCGACAATCCGCGGCGCATGCAATTGCTGATTTACTGTCGCAACTGTAGATTGCCGAGTGACCTCGCCGAATAGCGATCGGTTTCCTGGTCCGAATGCGTTGAGCAGGCGTTCGTTTTACCTGTCTAAAATCGGGACCCTGCTTGGTACTGGTGCTACCGGGCCTGGTAGTCCTAGGTTTGCACCAGGAATACGTCCTGTTCGCAGGGGAGGAGATCGCATGGCAGAGATCACCGTCACCGTCGACGGCGTGAAGTATGCGGATCACGTCGAGCCCCGGATGCTGCTCGTCCACTACCTAAGAGAAGTCGTGGGCAAGACAGGGACTCCGATCGGATGCGATACGTCAAATTGCGGTGCATGCACGGTGCTGCTGGATGGAGAGTCGGTCAAGAGTTGCTCCGTTCTGGCCGTCCAGGCGGACGGCGCGGAAATCACCACCATCCAGGGCCTGGCGAACGGTGGCCTGCATCCGCTCCAGCGCGCTTTCCACGAGGAGCACGCGCTGCAGTGCGGGTACTGCACGCCAGGGATGATCATGGCGGCGTCCGACTTGCTCAGGGAGAATCCCCACCCTAGCGACGAGGAGATCCGCGAGGGTCTGGAAGGCAACCTGTGCCGCTGTACCGGCTATGAGAACATCGTCCGCGCCGTACGGCGCGCCGCCCAGGCGGGAGTGAGCCAATGACCGCGCAGACCGAGGCACCTGAGGCACAGGCCGGAGAGCTCGGCAAGGCACGCCTGCGCAAGGAAGACGAGCGCCTCATCACCGGCCAGACCAACTGGACCGACAACATCACGCTGCCCGGGATGCTGCACATCGCCTTCCTGCGCAGCCCGTATGCGCACGCCCGGATCACGTCGGTGGACGTCAGCGCGGCCCTCAACGAGCCGGGCGTGATCGCCGCCTACTCCGGCGCGGACTTCGCCGACGAGCAGGGCAGCCTGCCCTGCGCCTGGCCGGTCACCCCGGACATCGTGATCCCGGCCCACCCGCCGATGGCGGTGGACGAGGTGCGGTACGTCGGCGAGGCGGTGGCCTGCGTCGTGGCCCGCGACCGCTACGCCGCAGCCGACGCGCTGGCCGCCATCGAGGTCGACTACGACCAGCTTCCGCCGGTCCTCGACATCAGGACGGCCCTGGACGAGGCATCGCCCAAGGTCCACGAGGCGGGCAACAAGAGTTATGAGTGGGTCTTCGCCAACGGCGACATCGAGGCCGCCTTCCGTGACGCGCCGGTCGTGCTGGAGCGCACCTACCGCCAGCAGCGGCTGATCCCGGCCGCGATGGAGCCGCGCGCGGTGGTCTGCTCGAGCGTCGGCGGGGAGTTCACCCTCTGGTCGGCGACCCAGATCCCGCACGTGCTCCGGGTCATGCTGGCCCTGGTAACGGGCATCCCGGAGCAGAACATCCGGGTCATCGCGCCCGACGTCGGCGGCGGCTTCGGATCCAAGCTGCAGGTCACGGCCGAAGAGGTGCTGGCCATGCTGATCGCCCGCAAGCTGGGCCGGCCGGTCAAGTGGACCGAGTCGCGCAGCGAGGGCAACATGACCGTGCACCACGGCCGCGACCAGTGGCAGCGGATCAGGATCGCGGCGGACAGCGACGGCAGGCTCCGTGGCCTGGACGTCGACCTGCTCGCCGACATGGGCGCCTACCTCATGCTGGTCACGCCGGGCGTCCCGCTCCTCGGCGCCTTCATGTTCCCGGCCATCTACAAGATGGACGCCTACGCGTTCAAGTGCACGGGGATCTTCACCACCAAGATGCCGACAGACGCCTACCGGGGTGCGGGCCGGCCCGAGGCCACCTTCGCCATCGAGCGGATGATGGACGAACTCGCCGCGCACCTGGGCGTCGACCCGCTGGTGGTGCGGGAGCGGAACTGGATCACGCACGAGGAGTTCCCGTTCACCACCATCGCCGGCCTGACCTACGACTCGGGCAACTACGAGGCGGCCACGGCCAAGGCCAAGGAACTGTTCGGCTACGACGAGCTGCGCAAGGAGCAGGAGCAGCGGCGGGCCAGCAACGACCCAGTCCAGCTCGGCCTCGGGATCTCCACCTTCACGGAGATGTGCGGGCTGGCCCCGTCCCGTGTGCTCGGCTCGCTCGCCTATGCCGCGGGCGGCTGGGAGCAGGCCTCGATCAGGATGCTGCCCACCGGCAAGGTGGAGGTCGTCACGGGATCCAGCGCACACGGCCAGGGACACGAGACGGCGTGGAGCCAGATCGTCGCCGACCAGCTCGGCGTGCCGTTCGAGGACATCCGGGTCCTGCACGGTGACACCCAGATCTCGCCCAAGGGCATGGACACCTACGGGTCCCGGTCGCTGGCGGTCGGCGGGATGGCCCTGGTCTCGGCCTGCGACAAGGTAGTCGAGAAAGCCAAGGTGATCGCGGCGGGCATGCTCGAGGCCTCGGCCGACGACCTGGAGTGGTCGCCGGGCCGGTTCGCGGTCCGCGGCGACCCGGATAAGGGCGTCACGATCGGCGAGATCGCCTTTACCGCCTTCGCCGCGCACAACCTGCCCGACGGCGTCGAGCCGACCATCGACGCTGACGCCACCTACGACCCAGACAACTTCTCCTTCCCGCATGGCACCCACCTGTGCGCAACCGAAGTCGACACCGAGACCGGCTTCGTGAAGATCCGCTCGTACGTGTGTGTCGACGACATCGGCGCGGTGGTCAACCCGCTCATCGTGGAGGGCCAGGTCCACGGCGGCCTCGCCCAGGGCATCGCTCAGGCCCTGTACGAGGAGGCGGTCTACGACGACGACGGCAACCTGGTCACCTCCACGCTGGCGGACTACCTGGTCCCGTCGGCGGCCGACCTGCCGTCGTATGTCACCGGCCGGACCGAGAGCCGGGCGGCCAACCGGCTCGGGGTCAAGGGCGTCGGTGAGGCGGGCACCATCGCCTCGACTCCCGCGGTGGTCAACGCGATCGTCGATGCCCTGCGCCCGCTCGGCATCAACGACGTCACCATGCCCTGCACCCCCGAACGGGTCTGGCGTGCGATCCAGGAAGCCCAGGGCGACACCCAGCAGACCGGAGGCACACCATGAGTGAGCCGAAGGGGCGCGGCGCCGCCTGGACTGAGGAGCGAGGAACGAGCGACGAGGGAAGGAGGCGCCTTGAGGCGCCCCGGAGGCGAGCAGGAGGCAGAGCATGATCCCGGCAAAGTTCGATTACGTCCGTCCCGGTTCGCTCGACGAGGCGGTCACCGCCCTGGCCGACGGCGGAGACGACGCGAAGGTCATCGCGGGCGGGCAGAGCCTGCTTCCGCTGCTGCGCCTGCGGCTGGCGTACCCGGAACTGCTGGTGGACGTGGGCGGCCTGGCCGAACTGCGCGGCGTGACCGACGCCGGGGACGCACTCGTCATCGGCGCGCGGACCACGCTGTATCAGCTGGTCAACGACCCGCTCGTGGCCGAGCACTGCGGGCTGCTGGCCCAGGCCTCCAGCGGGGTGGCGGATCCTGCCGTCCGTCACCGGGGCACGCTGGGCGGCGCCCTCGTGCACGCCGACCCGGCCGGCGACCTGCCCGCCGTGGCGCTGGCGCTGGCTGCCACCCTGGTGGCCAGGGGACCCGGCGGTGAGCGCGAGATCTCCGCGGCGGACTTCTTCGTCGACTACCTGACCTCGAGCCTGGAGCCCGACGAGATCCTGACCGCGATCCGGGTGCCCAAGCTCGGATCCGGGTGGGGTTACCGGTATGAGAAGTTCCACCGGACCGCGCAGTCGTGGGCGACCGTGGGCGTGGCCGCATTGGTACGGCGGTCCAACGGGTCCGTCGCCGAGGCCAGGATCGGGCTCACCAACATGGGCCCGACGCCGCTGCGGGCCACGGCCGCGGAAAGCGCCGCGGCCGGGACCGAGGCCAGCCGTGACTCGCTGCGGGCCGCGGCCGCCAGTGCGGACGAGGGCACGAATCCGCCGGCTGACCTGCACGGAGCACCTGACTACCGGCGGCACCTGGCCCGGGTGCTGACCGGGCGGGCCCTGGCTGCGGCGGCGGGGGTCTGACCTTGGACTATGGCTGATCCCGGCGAGCAGAGGCTGTCGCTGGCCGAGTGGCTGGTGCTGTGCCTGGTTCGCGAGGAACCGACCTACGGTCTCGTCCTCGTCGGGCTGCTGGCCCGTGACGGCAGCCTGGGCCAGGTCTGGTCGGTTCCGAAGGCCATGGTTTACCGCGCCCTGCAGCGGCTGGAACTGCTCGGGCTGATCCGTACGGTAGGGGAGCAGCGGACCAGCCAGGGGCCGGTCCGCTCGCTCCATGAGGCGACCCCGGCCGGGCAGGCGGCGGCCGGGGCGTGGCTGAGCACGCCGGTGGGGCATGCCCGGCATGTCCGATCTGAGCTCATGGTCAAGCTGGCGCTGCTTGACCGGAGCGGGGTTGACTCTCGGGATTTGCTCCAGGCGCAGTTCGCCCGGCTGCTGCCGGTCGCCGCCGCCCTTGATGATCGCCTGCGTGCCACCACGGGATTCGAGCACACACTGGTCCTGTGGCGGCACGAGGCGATAACCGCGACTATGCGGTTCCTGGAAGCCATGATGTCGCGGCACGAGGTGCGGATGGGCTAGCCGCCGTACGGCATGATCCGGCTGGTGTCCCGGCCAGGCTGCGGGCGGCGGGCGGAGACCCTTAAATTTTTTCGGCCGAACGGGCCTGGTATCTCGCCCCGGTTCACCCTGCGTGCGGGCCGCGGGCCGCGCGTGATGCGGTGAGGGACGCGAATACGACCGTGGAACTGAGGTAATGGCCGGTGGCATAGTCGAAAGTGCCGCCGCAGGTTATCAGGCGGAGGGACGCGTAGTCGGTCGCGCCGTAAATGGCCTTGGCCGGGAATTTGGACTTGGCGTACTCGCGCACGCCCGTGATGCGGAAAATAGCCGTGATCCCGTCGGCGAGGGTTATGTCGACGGTATCTCCCGGGCGGAGGGCCCCGAGGCGGAAGAAGACAGCGGGCCCTTGACGGCTGTCGAGGTGACCTTCGATGACCGATGACCCGATCTGGCCGGGCGTCGCCGAGTACTTGTACCATGCCGCCTTATCGGAACTCGTTTCGAGCGACGGCACCTGGATCGTGCCGTCGGAGTTGAGTCCCAGGTGAAGCAGTTTCGATTTCACGCCGATGGCCGGGATATCGACTGACACCGGCAGTGAGCGCGGCAGTGATGGCCCCCGGGCCGATGACCCGATCGCGCCCGCTGCCGACAGGGACGGCTGCGGCGCGCGCACCTGGGCACTGACCGCGACGCCCACGGCGGCGGTTCCGGCCATGATGAGCAGGACCCCGGCCGCCCCGGCCACCCGGGCCCGGAGGCCTCGCGGCGCGGGCGTGGTAGGCGGCGGGGCATAGCCGCTCTGCGGCCAGGAGACGACAACGCGAAACCCGGCTATACGCCGCCAGCGCGCATCCCGCAATGTCGTCGTCCCTTCCTCGGCCCTCCCTCAGGGTGTTCTACTTGCGTAGCCTAATATTTCGATGGTGAACAGGCCATTGCACGTCTGCGTTCGCCGTCTGCCCTTAGGCCGGTCACGCATTTTCCCTTCCAATGCCGGTTTCTCATGCCAGGACCGGGAAAAACAGTCGTCATCTGCCCCTCGCATGAGGAGGTTCAATGAAGGTGCGCACAACGATCGCGGGGACGGCGCTGAGCGCGAGGCTGACCGCCGTCTGCTGGGGTGCCCTGACCCTGCTCGCTCCCGCGGCCGTCTCGGCCTGCACCTCGTCCTCGTCCTCGACGACACCGACTGTTTTCTCGCCCTCGGTAACCGGCTCGGCCACGGCGACCGGCTCACCCACGGCGACGGCCTCCTCTGGCAGTAGGGCTTCGTCCGGCAGCTCGTCCTCGCCTGGCAGCTCGTCCTCGCCTGGCAGCACGTCCTCGCCCAGCACGCCCGGCGTGAGCACAAGCTCCCCGGCATCGCAGACGGCCACATCCAGGGCGACGGCGACCGTGACGAGAACGGCCACGGCCACGCCGACCTCGTCAACCAGCCAGATCCCGACCGCCGCCCCGCCCACTGGCGGTGGTGGCACCGCCGGATTGCAGGACGCCCTGCTGTTCGGGCTCGGCGCGGCGGCGATCCTGGCCGGCGCCGGGAGCATTGTCTACCGCAGGAAGCTCACCCGGCACCGCTGACAGAGAGGCCGATGGGCGAGGGCCAGGTGCGGGGGCTCTGGGCACCGCCGCGGCGGGCGCTGACCGTTGGCCTGGTCCTGACGATCACCTTCATCGCGTCCGAGGCACTGGCCGTGGTGACGGTGATGCCGGTGGTCGCACGTGACCTGGGCGGGCTGCGCCTGTACGGCTGGGTGTTCAGCGGGTTCATGCTGGGCAGCGTGATCGGCATCGTGGCGGCGGGGCGGGAGGCGGACCGGCGCGGGCCCGCGGTTCCTTTCGTGGCCGGGGTCGTGCTGTTCGGTTCCGGGCTGGCCGTGGCGGGTCTGGCGCCCTCGATGGGCGTGCTGGTCGCGGGCCGGGTGCTGCAGGGCCTGGGCGCGGGGGCGGTGCCCTCGGTGGCCTATGCCTCGATCGGCCGCAGCCTGCCCGGGCCGCTGCGGGCCAGGATGATGGCGGTCCTGTCCACCGCGTGGGTCGCGCCCGGGCTGGTCGGGCCGGCGGTCAGCGCCGAGGTGGCGCGCCTGTTCGGGTGGCGATGGGTGTTCCTGGGCCTGCTGCCGGTGGTTGCGGTGGCCGGGTCGATCGCCGTGCCGGCCCTGATCCGCCTCGGCCCGCCCGCCTCCGCTCAGGCGCAGGAGCACCGGCTGACCGACGGCATCCGCACGGCCGCCGGCGCCACGCTGATCCTGGCCGGCCTGACGCTCGCGGCCGGATCCGGCGCGGTCCTGGCTGGCCTGACGCTTGCGCCCGGATCCGGTGCGGTCCTGGCCGGCCTCGCGCTGATCGCGGCCGGCGGCGTCACCGGGCTGCCCGCCCTGCGCCGGCTGGTACCGGCCGGGACCTTGACCGGGCGCCCTGGGCTGCCGGCCACGATTGCCAGCCGGGGCCTGCTGACGTTCGCGTTCTTCGGCGCCGACGCCTACGTGACCCTGGCCATAACGGCCGTACGCCACCGCAGCCTGGTGGTGGCCGGCATCGCCGTCACCGGCGCCACGGTGGCCTGGACGGCTGGCGCCTGGGCGCAGGCCCGCCTCAGCGATGCCTGGGAAGCACGCCGTCTGGTGCGCATCGGGCTGGTGATCATCCTGGCCGGCATCGCCGGGATGGTCCTGGTCCTGCAGCCGGCCGTGCCGGTGGCCGAGGGCCTGGCGGCCTGGACCGTCGCGGGCCTGGGCATGGGGCTGGCCTATGCGCCGCTGTCGCTGATGATGCTGCAGAAGGCGCTGCCGGGGCAGGAGGGCCGCGCCTCGGCGTCCCTGAACCTGGCCGACGTGCTCGGCACCGCGATCGGCATCGGCGTGGGCGGCGCGGCCGTGGCGGCCGCCGCCGGCAGCGACCTTCGCCTGGGCATCACGGCCGCATTCGCCGCTGCGGCGGCCGTGGCCCTGGTGGCGCTGGCCTTCACCCGCAGGCTGCCGGCGGGCACCAGTTCCGCCCCGCCGCCGGTCACCGAACAAGTGCCCGCGCAGGCACCAGACTGACAGGGCGGCCCACCGAACCCCGCCCGGCCGGTGAGCGTTCCTACGCGGGCAGCGGCCGGTCGTGCACCACCTGCTTCATCACGAGCGTCGAGCTCAGGCGCTGGACACCGGGCAGGGTCGCCAGCTTGTCGTCGTACAGGCGCTGGAAGGACGGCAGGTCCGCGCTGACGACGCGCAGCAGGTAGTCGGGGTCGCCGAAAAGCCGCTCGGCCTGGATGACATGCGGGATCTCCGCCACTGCCTGCTCGAAGACCGCGACGGTGTTCCGGTTTCTCCGGCGCCGTGATGATCGTCATCGGCGTGCTCCTCCTCGCCGAGGCGCTGGCCGAGGTCAGCCGGCGGCCGCGGTGAAGACCGGCAGGTAACCCAGTTCCTGGCCGCTGGCGGTGGGATGGTAGGACGAGCTGATCGCGAAGATGTCCACCGAGTGCAGCCAGCTGCCGGAGTCGCATATCTCGTGTCCGGCGAACCGGCCGCGGACATCGGCGAACGTGGCGCCGTTGGCGGCCGCGGCCGCGGCCAGGGCGCTGTCGAGATCGTTCGCGCCCCCGTTCAGCGCGGTCCGGTCCTGGGTGCTCAGCCCGATACAGGTGCGGGACTTGGACAAGTCGTAGGGCGCTTTGCCGGTGACGCAAACCGCGATGATCAGCCAGCCGGGTTACCGGGATGGATTGCAGCTAGCGGGAATCGAGCCAGTTCGGTTAGCCGGAGACATAGATGACCGCTGGCCACAATGACCACGGACCCCGTTCGGGCCATCATTGGAACGCCCGAGCTGGTCAAGCCGGGGCGGGAGAAGGGCCTTACGCGGCAGACCACCATCCCGTGCGGCGGTTACCGGCCGCGCACCGCTGCACCAGAAGGAGATCGGCATGACTGACGAGCGCCCGGTCACGATGACGAACCCTGGGGTGTCCATCAGCTCCACGGTCGCCGATCCCGCCGGGAAGCGATCCCTGACGATGGCGACCGCGCAGGCTCCCAGCCGCATACCCGACCAGCCCTGTGCCGACTGTCTCGACCAATCGCTCGTCGCCGAGCGCAGAAGGCTGTCCGTTCCCCGCCAGGTCGCGTTCTGGCTGCTGGCGTTCGTCTTCACCGCCACCATGCTCGGCACCACCCTGCCGACCCCGCTGTACGTTATCTACCAAGCCCAGTGGCATTTCTCCGCGGTCATCGTGACGGTGACCTTCGCCGTCTACGCCGCCGGGGTCCTGGCCACCCTGCTTCTGGCGGGGCGAGCCGCGGACCAGGCCGGACGCAAACCGGTGCTGGCCGCGGCCCTCGGCAGCAGCGCGCTGAGCACTGTCGTGTTCATCCTGGCCCCCAACGTGGGAGTGCTCTTCGCCGGACGGATCCTGTCCGGGCTCTCCGCGGGCCTCATGACCGGCACGGCGACCGCCACACTCACGGAGCTGATCCCGGCCTCGGCCAGCCGCCGGCCATCACTGGTGGCCACGGCCGTGAACATGGGCGGCCTCGGCCTCGGCCCCCTCATCGCCGGGCTCTTCGCCCAGTACGCGCCCCATCCCACGGTCCTGGTGTTCGAGGTGTACCTGGCGGTGCTGGCGGTCGCGGGCCTGTGCTTGTTCCTCGTTCCCGAAACGGTGAGCCCACGCCGGCGGCCCACGTTGCGCTTCGCCGGCCTCGCCATCCCCGAGCGGGGCCGGGGCGAGTTCGTCGCCGCCGGCGCGGTCAGACCATATCCACCTTCTTCGTGCTGTGCTACGCCGGCCTGATCATCCCCGTCGTCGGCGTCGGGGTGGCCTCTGTGTTCATCGGGGACTTCCGGGCCGTGCTGGCTTTCTCTATCCTGCTCGCTGCCCTGAGCCTGTTCTCCCCTCGCCAGCATCCGGAGGGCCCTCTGAGTTTGAGCTCACTCAGGTATTCGGAACATCGGGTGAGCGGCGGTTGTTCTTGGGACATGATTGAGGGCCGGTTTGCTGAGCTGATTGCCGGGCAGCGGCAGGGAGTCCTGGTCACCCTCAGGAAAGACGGGTGGCCGCAGCTGTCCAACGTTAACTACGCCTGGTACGCGGAGGAGCAGACCATCAAGGTCTCCACCACCGATGACCGGGCGAAGACGAGCAACATGCGCCGCGACCCGCGGGTCAGCTTCCACGTCACCAGCGGCGACTTCTGGTCCTACGTCGTGGTGGACGGGCACGCCGAGTTGTCGGCGGTGGCCAAGGACCCGCACGACGCGGCCGTCGAGGAACTGATCGACCTGTATCGCGCGGTACAGGGCGAGCACCCGGACTGGGATGACTACCGGGCGGCCATGGTCCGGGACCGGCGCCTGGTCGTCCGGCTGCGGGCCGAACGGGCCTACGGAATTGTTCACCGCGGCTGACGAAACGCAAGGTGCGGTTGCGCCGGGCAAAACCTGGCTTCTGCGCTCTTGACAGGAGACGCCATGAGTACCAGTTGGGTTTTGCTGTCACGCGTAGGCTTGAATGATGCTGTCTGATTCCTTCGGGCGGATCGCCACTGACCTGCGCGTATCGCTCACCGACCGGTGCAACCTGCGGTGCGCGTACTGCATGCCGCCCGAAGGACTCGACTGGCTCCCCGCTCCCGACCAGCTCACCGACGATGAGGTAGTGCGCCTGGTCCGGGTCGGGGTCGAGCTGCTCGGCATCCGTGAGGTCAGGTTCACCGGCGGCGAGCCGCTGCTGCGGCGCGGGCTGGTCGGCATCATCGCCCGCACCGCGGAGCTGCGGCCGCGCCCGGAGATCTCGCTGACCACCAACGCCATCGGGCTCAAGCGCAGCGCCGCGGCGCTGCGCGCGGCCGGGCTCGACCGCATCAACGTGTCCCTGGACACGCTGCGGCCGGAGACGTTCCGCAAGCTCGCGCGCCGGGACCGGCTGCCGGACGTGCTCGACGGCCTGGCCGCCGCGGCCGAGGCCGGCCTCAGCCCGGTCAAGGTCAACGCCGTGCTCATGCGGGACTTGAACGACGATGAGGCCGTGCCGCTGCTCCGGTTCTGCCTCGACCATGGCTACCAGCTGCGCTTCATCGAGCAGATGCCGCTGGACGCCCAGCACGCCTGGAAACGGGCCGAGATGGTGACAGCGGAGGAGATCCTCGCCGCGCTCGGCCGCGAGTTCACCCTCAGCCCCGATGATCCGCGGCAGCGCGGGTCCGCGCCCGCCGAGGCGTTCCTGGTCGACGGCGGCCCGGCCCGGGTCGGCGTCATCGCCTCGGTCACCCGGCCGTTCTGCGGGACCTGTGACCGGGTCCGGCTGACCGCCGACGGCCAGGTGCGGAACTGCCTGTTCGCCCGGACCGAAAGCGACCTGCGCAGCCCGCTGCGGGCCGGCGCGAGCGACGCCGGGCTGGCCGAGGCGTGGCGGCGGGCCGTCGCGGTGAAGCTGCCGGGGCACGGTATCAACGACCCGTCGTTCCTGCAGCCCGACCGCCCGATGTCCGCCATCGGCGGGTAACCCGGCTGGAAAGCGAGCCACCGGGGGAAACGACTGCCCGCCGGGGCTGGCCGCCAGTACGGAAGGTCGAAAAACCGGCTCGTTCGGGATAAAAACCTCAGTGCCCGAGCTCCGCATTAATGAGCAAAGGGCCCGAAACCCCAGGGAGCGCGTGGGTGCGGACAACTGGTAACATTCGGGTGAACTGAACACGCACGGGAGCCCGGGCAAACCGGGCTGAGAGGGTGGCTCCTCGCGCCACCGACCGTCTGAACCTGTCCGGGTAATGCCGGCGTAGGGAGGCTGCCGTGGCGGCGACCACCAGTGACCAGACGCCCACCGCGAACGACACCTTCGTCACTGTTCCCGGTGACCGCCATTCCGAGGTCGCGCACACGCTGGCCGAGCCGGTGCCGCAGGCGCTGAGCCTGATCGACCAGTTCGGGCTGTGGGGCAACCTGGGGGTCAGCCTGCTCGGCTTCACCGGCGCGATCTTCGTGCTGCAGCCGGGCGGCGCGGGCACCCCGGAGCTGTCGCTGGCCGCCGCGCTGGCCGCGATCGCCGTCGGCACCCTGCTCGGCACGCTGCCGCTCGCGCTGGCCGGGCTGCCCGGCGCGCAGACCGGCGCGCCGGCCATGGTGCTGCTGCGCGGGCTGTTCGGCGCCCGGCTGTCCTACCTGCCCACCGTGCTGAACATCCTGCAGTGCCTCGGCTGGGGCGTGTTCGAGCTGGTCACGATAGCGACGGCCGCGCACACCGTGGCGCCCGCCTTGCCCAAGTGGGGGTACGTCCTAATCGCCGGGCTGGCTACCGCGCTGCTCACGATCCGGCCGCTGGGCGCCATCCGGGTGCTGCGAAAGTACGCCACGGGTGCGGTGCTCATCGTCTTGTGCTACCTGTTCGTGCAGCTCATCCGGCATCCGCTGCCGGCCCTCACGCACGGCACCTGGTCCGGCTACTGGGCCGCGACCGACACCGTGGTCGCCGTCGCCATCTCGTTCGCGCCGCTGGCCGCCGACTACACCAGGCACTCCCGCAGCCCGCGCGCCGCCTTCGCCGGCACGCTGGCCGGCTACGGCGTCACCCAGGTCCTCTGCTACGTCATCGGGCTGCTCGCGCTGGTCACCGTCGCGCGCGGCAACCCGGGCCATATTTACGGCGCGTTCATCGCGCTGCCCGTCGGCTCGCTCGGCTTCGCCATCCTGGCCGCGCGCGAGCTCGACCAGGCGTTCGCCGACGTCTACTCCAGTGCGGTGTCGATCCAGAACCTGCGCCCGCTGTGGGACCGCCGGGTGCTAGCCGGCGCGATCGCAGCGCTGACCACAGCGGGCGCGCTATGGCTGAACATCGCCGACTACGAGAACTTCCTCGTCCTGATCGGCTCGGTGTTCGTGCCGATGTCGGCGGTCCTGATCGCGGACTACTTCGTCGTGTCCCGCCGGCGCTGGGACCTGTCGGCGGCCGCCCGCTCGCGCTGGCTGATGCTGCTGCCCTGGGCCGCGGGCTTCCTCACCTACCAGCTCATCAACCCCGGGTACGTGTCCTGGTGGGCCTCGGCGTGGACGTCGTTCGGGCGGTTCATCGGCTTCACCCCGGCCAGCTGGATGTCGGCCTCGATCCTGTCCTTCGCCGTCGCTGCGGCGGTTACCCTGCTGGTCGGTCTGCTAGTCCGTCGGCCGCAACGTTGACTGACGGGCCATCGGGGGCGCACGCCGTCCACGGCATGGGCCGTGAGCTGGCCGAACCCGATTGGCCCCCGCTGACAGACGACGAGCTGCGCGGCATCCTGGGCCGGCGTGACCCCGGCGGGCTTGGCCGCCAGCCCGTGGTGACCTGGCGCAGCCCGCGGCCGATGTCCGCCGCCGCCCTGGTCCGCCACGGCGACGCGACGGTGTTCGTCAAGCGCCACCACCTGAGCGTCCGCACTCCCGCCCAGCTCGCCGCCGAGCACGCCTTCGCCGGCCACCTGCGGATGCGCGGACAGCCCGTCCCCGCCGTGCTGCGGCTGGCCGACGGTCACGGGGTCCAGTCCGTGCTGCGGCGCGGGGACTTCTGCTACGAGGCCCACCAGGTCGCGGACGGCGTCGACCTGTACCGTGACGCGGTCAGCTGGTCGCCGTACGCCAGCCTCGGTCACGCGCACGCGGCCGGCTCGGCGCTGGCCCGCCTGCACCTGGCGGCGGCGGATTTCCCGCTCCCGGCCCGGCCGCCCGCGGTGCTGATGAACTCCGGCCAGGTCATCTGCGCGGCCGACCCGCTCGCCTCGGTGAACCAGCTCGTGGACGCGCGGCCCGCCCTGGCCGCCTACCTGGCCGGACGTCGCTGGCCTGGCGACTTCGAGGACGTCCTGGCCCCGCTGATCCAGCGCGCCGCGCCGCTGCTCGCGGCGCTGCCCGCGCAGTGGGCGCACGGCGACTGGCACCCGTCCAACCTCACCTGGACCTCAGCGGCGCCGGACGCGCGGGTGGCCGGGATCTTCGACTTCGGGCTGGCCAACCGGACGCTCGCCGTGCACGACCTAGCCCTCGCGCTCGAGCGCGCCGTGGTGAGCTGGCTGGACTTGCCCGAGACCGGGACCGCCCAGGCCGACCTGGCCGCCGCGGCCGTCATCCTGGACGGGTACCAGACGGTGCGGCCGCTGAGCGACGCCGAAGCCGCCGCCCTGCCCCTGCTCCTGCCCGTCGTCCACCTCGAGTACGCGCTATCCGAGGTGGACTACTTCACCGCCGTGGCGGTCTCGTCCGCCCACGCCGACCTGGCCTATGAGTACCTGATCGGCCACGCCCGGTGGTTCGGCCAGCCGCCGGGCGCGGCCCTGCTCGGCTTCCTGTCTCAGCACCTGCGCGCTTACCGGCCGTCGCCCGGACGGTAGGCCGGGCCGTGCGCGTCGTCGCAGTGCTGCTCGCTGACGCCGATCACCCCGGGCGCGACCGGAAGGCCGGCGTGGTCGACCTGGAGGGTGGCGTGGGTGATGCCGTACTCGCGGCTCAGGAAGGCCTCCAGGTCGGCGCGGACCGCGTGGCAGTCCTCGCCCGGCGCGACCAGCACGTGCGCGGAGGCGGCGGGCAGGCCCGAGGTGATCTCCCAGATGTGCAGGTCATGGACCTCGGCGACGTGCGGGCGTACCGCCATCGCCGCACCGACCGCCGCCGGGTCTAGCCCGGCCGGCGCCGCCTCGAGAAAGATCCGCCCGGAATCCCTGATCAGCCCGGCGCCGGCCTGCACCATCAGCACCACCACGACCAGCGTGGCGATCGCGTCGGCCCGGGCGAACCCGGTGAGCAGGATGACCGCCCCCGCCACCGCCGTCGCCGCGAACGCATACAGGTCCGTGAGGATGTGCTTGAACGCCCCCGCGAGGTTAAGGCTCCGCGCCCCCGGCGGCTCGCCGTGGCCGCCGCGGGCCGCCCGCGCGATCAGCAGGGTCGCCACGACGTTGACAGCCACGCCGGCCAGCGCGACGCCGAGCACCGTGCCGCCGGTCACCGCGGGCGGCGTCACCAGGTGCCGGATCGCGGTGTAGCCGAGCCAGGCCGCGAGCAGCACCAGCGTGATGCCGTTAGCCTGCGCGGACATGATCTCGGTGCGGTGGAGGCCGTAGGTGTACCCGCCGGCCGGCGGCCGGGCGGCCAGCCGCGCGGTGACCAGCACGAGCGCGATCGACGCGGCGTCGGTCAGCATGTGCGCGGCATCGGAGATCAGCGCGAGTGAGTGCGCGGCCACCCCCGCGATGACCTCCCCGGCCATGAACGCGAGGATCAGCGCGAGGGCACCGGACAGCCACCTGGCGTCCGCACCGGAAGCCGGGCCGTGCGCGTGCAGATCAGTTCCCGTCACCATCTGACGATATCTTCAGCCATCAGGGACAGGTAAGCCCGGCGAACCCGACGGGGGACGACGTGGGGACATCGAACGGTAAAGGGGCCCTGGTGACGGGCGGTTCGCGGGGTATTGGCCGGGCGTGCCCTGAGCTTCTGGTAGCCAGAGCCTAGGCTGGCTCCATGAGCACACTGGACCAGTGGACGGCCACAGTCTGCGCCGACCTCGGGCTCGACCCCGCCGCCGCGGACACCATGACCGTGCTTGACCTGGCGCGCGACGTCGCGCACGGCGTGGCCAGGCCGGCCGCGCCGCTCACCGCCTACCTGGTCGGCGTGGCGGTCGGCCGGGGCCTGGCGCTGCCGGACGCGGCCGGGCGGATCTCGGCGCTCGCGGCCAGCTGGACCCGGGAACCCCAAGAAACCCGGGAACCCCAAGAAACCCGGGAACCCGCGGAGTCCGGCGCGCCGGACAAAGATCATTTACCCGAACGGTCCTCTGCAAGCCGGCCAGCATGGTTACCGGACTCTTACAGATCTCGTCATCGCCCGGCGGCCTGCGGCCGGTCTCCCCTAAGACGGTGTCACGGGGCGGAGGCAGGACAAGCGAAGGGTGGTCGATGACTGCCGAATCCACGGTGGCCGGCAAATCTGACCGGAGCGGCGACGCTCAGAGCAGCCCGCGCCCGACGAGGCGCGGGGTGCTGCTGGGGGCGGGCCTGGCCGGACTGGGTGGAGCCCTGGCTGGCTGCAGCACCGCGGCCGTGCCTTACGGCGCTAACGAGGCGGGAGTAGTAGACCAGAACGGACCAGGCCCCAATACCCAGGCCGCCATGCCGAGTTCGGGCGCGATGCCGAGTTCGGGCGCGATGCCGAGTTCGGGCGCGATGCCGAGTTCGGGCGCGATGCCGAGTTCGGGCGCGATGCCGAG
>Ga0137390_10000427_pt1 | contig 28156 bp, 17 predicted proteins | sample 15con2h24AmetaG_FD_104937 | JGI IMG/M metagenome (GOLD analysis project Ga0137390, IMG submission 104937) | Vadose zone soil microbial communities from Angelo Coast Range Reserve, California, USA - 15con2h2.4A metaG | ecosystem: Environmental > Terrestrial > Soil > Vadose zone > Saprolite... | reverse complement strand
CCTGTTTCTTCTGGACTGAGTATGGTAGCCCAATCCTTTCGAGAAGCAGGCCGCCTTTCACGTAGGCGCGCCGCTATTCAACACATTTCGTTACCAGCCGGACGTCCCCGTGAATAACCCTCACGGTGCGGCATACGGCGCTAAGCGCGCACACGAGGGCGTTGAAGAGCGCCGGATTCAGTCTCGCTGGTCTAGAGACCAAGGATCGCCAGAAACGGTCTAGGGACCAAGGATCGCCAGAAACCAAGGATCGCTAGACGAGGGATTGTGTCCGTACTAGCGTCGGACCATCCCCCATCAGGGAGCACAATGGATGACGAGGAGATCAAGGTCTTCGCTGACGACGACCATGCCTATGAGGAATGGGTGGGTCGGCAGGGGGGCTACGTTCTTACTGAACGAAACCGCAGAGGTGAATACATGCTCCACGACTCGGGATGGTTGCACCTCGGAAAGGGCAACGAAGATCTGAACTTGACGCGCAAACCAAGGCAATGGGCTAAGCAGCGAAGAATTCTCGTGGCGTGGACCGAACGGGAGACTGGCACAAAGCCTCTCTTCTGCCGGACGTGCATGTGATCCCATCTCGGCGAGCTTTCGAGTCAAATCGGCATCGCATCATTGGCCGCGCTGCGCGCTCATGACTATCCGCCACGCGGCGCAAGTGCGGCTCCACAGGACCCGCGCTGCGACATTGAGGTGTCAGTCGCCGTCGCCCAGCAGAATGACCGCCGCGCCGGATCGGTACGGGCGCAGTGGCGGATGTGCTCCATTGTCGTGACGGCTTAACGCGGTTAGTCGTCCGCCACTCCTGCACCGTCGAGAGGTGCGCTCCAGACTCGGGACTTATACTCTGAAAGCAGGTAGTTAGTTAGCAGTTGGATGTCACGAGAGGTGTTCTGGAGCTCGTTCCATTTGCGCTGCGCATGCGGGCCGAAGTCCCAGAAGCCGTTCGTCCAGCGGCAGACAGTTGACAGGCCGGTGAGATCCCTGGCGAAGTCCGATTCGCCTGGGGTCCGGAGCCGGATGTAGCGGTCAAATATTGTGTCCATAAGGAATCCGAGGCTGGCGATTCCTACGCCGTGCATGAGCCTGGACTGTCTGGGTGGCTTGTTCCATGCCTCCGGGAAAACGTGGCTGACTGCATTCCAGTAATCTTTGAGGACAGCGAGCATGGCATCCTCATCACATTCGCCTGTGTGCGGATTCCGGAAAGAGTACAGAGCCCCGTCGCTTAGACTGCCCTCTAGCATTTTGAGAACCGAGTTGTCTTTTATCTTTCCGTCCGGGTTAGTCGGCGTCAGTATAAGGCGATAAAGAGGTGAATTAACCTGGAAGTTAAGCCGGTACAGCAGGCGGGCCGGGAACTCTCGAAGCTGAAACTGGGGCGGAAGCGTGCCGACGGTGCCAGGCAGCAATTCATAGATTAGGCCCTTGGGCAGCGGCTTAGCGGAGTTGACGAGGATGAACTGGGATCGCTGCTCTTCGTCCGATCCTGCGATGAACGCTGTGACGCAGATGGGGAAGCTTTCGACGCGGGCGTCGCGGATGGCCGCACTGCGTTGTTGGCCGTCGACGATCCACCCTGGCTTGTCCTCATCCGGCGCGTGCTCGCTGACCGGGATCGTGAGTGTCCCATGCCGGGCATAGGCCGTGTGCGGCGCCTCCGCGAGCGGTTCGAACTGAACGCGCTTGTCAAAGGCAATGACGAGAGCATTCGGGATCATGGGAGCATCGGACTCGATGTACCTGCGGATCGCGTTGATATGGGAAAGCACTGCAGGGCGCTGGTAGCCTTGAATCTCAGAGTCGTCTTCGCGGTGGATACGGGAAATGGTTGTGAACAGCTCCAATTGCTTCCCGTCGACGGCAAAGCTGTAAAGGAGGCTGCCGTCTCCCTGACGGACTTCGAGGGCAGGAAGGTGTAGGATTGTTCCTGGGCTGCCATCCTGGGCGACCAGGGAAGGACGAAGCTTGGATGTCATACGGCACTCCTAGCGTCGAGTTCGCGGTCAAGGCGCCGCCTGAACACGTAGAGGTTATGGAATCCGCGCCGCTTGTTGCGCTCCGATCCCCGGAATAGCAGCACGTTAATTCCGGCCTTTGCACATATGTTGCAAGGGCAGGTTTTCCATGGGGCGTCGTCGAGCACCTCCTTGTAGGCGCTCGCGTAGTCTTCAAACCCGAGTATCTCGTTGTAGCGTTGCAGTGCGTTAATAACTTGCCGGGCGCTTGTGTCTCCGGCGTCGTATTCTTGGAGCGCCCGGAGGCAGGCCCGTTCTCGTTCAATAGCAGCATCCTGGTCTACCTGGCCAGCCAGGATTTGTGCCTTCAGTCGCGGATAGCCGTCCACCTGCGGCACACGGATTGCCGTGTAGGTGCGGTTTGCGGTGTGGTAGTTATCCTTGTCGTCCTTGAACGCCTGCCGGAATGCGGACGTGCTGTCGAAGCTTGTCACTCCGTAGGAGACGAATTGTGAGATGTTGCTGCGCCTCGTGATGCCCAGCAGGTGGAACTGAGTACCGGGGTCACGTGCTGCGGAGAGTTCCCGGAGACAGGCGAGGATCTCTCCTGTCTTGAGGGGGACCATGCCGCCCAGTGCAATGCGCGTGTAGCCGATTTTCTGGAGAGTTCGGACTGCTGCCGCATAGGAGGCCGGGCTCCATCCCTGTGCGACGCCGAGGGGTCCGAACCGCGTCTTCCTGGCCTTACACCTAGCTAGGAAGGTATCGGCCAGGTCGAGCGTGATCTGCTGGCGGGAGCGCCACTGTTCCCGTTGAGGGTGATGCGGGTCGGTGTCAGCGGCCGGATCGAAGCCGAATATCACATGGTCGACCGAAATTCCCAGGTCGAACCCGCACTCGACGTAGAAGTCGATGACCTGATCCGGGGTGACGGGCGGGATCTCCTCGCGGACGTAATTGAAGGCGCCGCAGTCTCCCATGGTCTGGACCGCGGGGCCGGGTGCCTGGTCGAGCCGGAAGAAGTGCCGCACGCCTGCCCGGTACAGGCGGTTACGCTGGGCGGCCGTGTATTTGCCTGCCCCGCCGGCGGTTCCATCGACGATGGCCTTGGAAACCAGCAGGCCGTCGATGACATGCCCGTTCAGCGCCTCATGGGCATACAGGTCATCGCGTTGCCGCACCCGCAGCACCGGGTGCTCCTCTGTCCCGAAGTCGAAGCCCGGGTCAATCTGGTCCTGGCTGTCGGGGAAGAAGAATTTCATCGCTGAGCAGCCCTCGCCTGCACATGAGTGCGGATGAGGAAACTGGACAGCTCGTGGGTATGCCGGGGCAGGTTCTCGACCTGGTTCCAGCGTAGGTCCAGTTCCTCCCACCGGCCTGAGGTCCACCGGCAGTTGGGGGCCAGGAGCGCCAGGTCCGCGCGGACCTGGGCGGCGGCATCAGCGTGACCAGGGTCAATGGGGGCCATCAGCCTGTCCATGAGACGGCCCATGGCGCGGATCCCGGCGCCGTGCATCAGGCGACTCTGCGCAGGGGGCTTGCCCCACGCGTCAGGAAACGTGTCCCGCACAGCGGTCCAGTACACCAGTAGCGCTGTCCACAGCCCGGCGAAGTCGGTCTCGCCGTTGCTGGGATTGCGGAACGGGAACAGGCAGCCCGACGGCGAGGTCAGGCTTTCCTGCAGCATCTGGACGATGCTGGTATCAGTGATCACGGCCTTGCTGCGTGCCTCCTTGCTGCCCGACGGGCGCCGGATCAGGCCGCAGAACGGGGAACTAGTGTCGCGGTTCAGCAGGTCACACAGGGCTGATGGGGTCTGGCGGAGCGACAGCCTGGGTGCCAGCGGCGTGCTGATCTCGGGCAGGAGTTCGGTGACCAGCCCGCGGGGCAGGGGCCTGGTGTTGTTGATGCGCAGGAACTGGTCGCGCTGCAACTCAACGGAGTCGGCGACGAACGCGTTGACCGGCACCGGGAAATCCTGCCGCCGGGAACGGGCCAGGGCCAGTGCCCGCTGCTGGCCGTCAACGATCCAGCCCGGTTTCCGCCCATCCCCGTGAGGAAACGGGATCTTCAAGGTTCCGGCTACGGCGCTGCTGTCAGCATTGCCAGGCCCGCGACTGCAGGCGAAACTGACCGTGGAAGGCAGCGCGATGATGATCGGGTTGGGGAACAGGACCTGGTCACCATTGAGGTAGTCGGTGATTTCCTGCACATGCTTGCGGACCTCGGGACGCTGGTAGCCGATCAGGTCACCGGCGTCGTCACGGCTGACCCGCGAGATGTCGGCGATCTGGCCGATCTCCCGGGCGGTCAGGCTGAGCAGGTACAGCGGCGCGTCGCTGGCCTGCGTCACCCGCAGCGCGCGTCGCGCCAGCACGGGACCGGCGGTGCGGCCGGTCACGACGCCGCCTCTGCGAGGCTGCGGTACAGGCGGCTGAACCGATGCTGCTCACACGCCAGGCCAGCGTCCCGGAACTCGCGCAGCAGGCGATTAGCTGACGGCGCCGGCGACTCGGCCAGGCGCCCGGCGATGATGTCAAGGATTTCGCGGTCGGACTGCTTCTCTCGGTCGTAACGCGGGATAGGTGGCTGCGCGGCAAGCAGGCGCGCCAGGTGCCCGGTCGCCTCGTCTTTACCCCGGATTCCCGCCGACAGCAGGTCGGCGCCGATACGGGCATTCAGCGCCCGGCGGGTACCGCCAAGGCAGGCTTGCAACCGGGCATCGGCCGGGACCATGAAAGCGGCCAGGTCACCCTGCGGCCGGCCACCCGCCGACACGATAAGCAACCGGTCCAGGTCACTGATGTACTCGCATGCGGCTGCGATGTCGGCTCCGCAGGCACGCAGGTACGCCTTGGAAAGCACGAACATAAACACCGCGGCCGGGTCCGCAGCCACCAGTGCGCGGATGCTCCGCGGACGCCGCGGGGCAGGGCCATGCCATTCGCTGAGGAGTGACCACCAGGCAGCGGCCGTGCCGGGAACCGAGTCAGCCTGGCCGGGGGTCAACGTCGCGTGATACGGCATGATCGGCGCTTCAGCAGGAATCAGGCCGTAACCCGCCGAGCACGCCCACAGTCGCACGTCCTCACCAGGCCGGTGCAGGGCCGGGAACCCGCGCGCGACCGACCAGTGCTCTCCCGCATACAACTCCACGGCCGCGACGTGCGGCGTGCCGCCCGTCCGGGTCAGCCGGGTGATCCACCTGCGGGCACGCTGAACGGGGCTGCTCCCAGGTACCTGGCCGAGTTGAAGGCGCGCAGGAATGGGACGGCTCTTCCGGTTGGCGCACGTGACGACCACGTGGACCGTCGCGGGCTTCCCCTGATCGCCGCCGCTCGCGCTCACTGACCGCACCCGGTGGCCGGCACGGCTGAACTGCCCGCGAACTGGAGGCCGGGCAGTTGCCGGGAGTCGATACGCGCGAACGCGGCATGATTGTGAATGCTCTCGTCATTGACTGCTTCTACGCTGAACCAGGCAATCCGGCCGTCACCGCTCAGCGCGCGCGCTGCAGCGCGGGTCATGTCCTCGACGAACACCGGATGGTCGTGCGCGTGCATGGTCACGTAACGTTCGTCGGGGCGCTTGAGAAGCGGGAAAACCGGGCTGGAAGCCGACGCTTCCGCGATCTCGATGAGTTCCTCGATCCATACCATCGCAGGCTGCCCGGCGTCGTCGTCGCGGGGCTGTATCCGCAGGGTGATGTGCCCGCGCTGGTTATGTGCCCCGTAGTCGCTGATTGCCTTGCTGCACGGGCAGACGCTGGTAACCGGCGCCCGCACCGCCAGAGTGAGGATCGTGCCGCTGCCCTCACTGTGACCTGACAACTGGCATTGGTAGTCCATCAGCGCTGCCGAGCCCGTCACCGGGGCCGCCCGGCGCAGGAAGTAAGGGAAGCTGGCGTTCAACTGGGCGCGGCGGGAGCCGAGGCGCTGCCGCAGTTTCCTGAGGATGACCGGCATGGTGTGCGGGCTGAGTTCCCCGGCGCAGTCGTGCAGGACCTCGACGAACCGGCTCAGGTGCGCGCCCTTCACGTCGGGGCGCAGGTCCACGGACATGCTGACCTCGGCGACGGTGTCCTGCTTGCCGTGCTCGCGGTCCCAGACCGCGACGGGGTAGCGGATCCCGCTGATGCCGACCTCACCGATCGGCAACTGCCGGTCATCGGGACGGTCCTGGACGTCTTCGAGCATCAGGCCGCCTCCCCCCGGTAGATGCACCCGGAGGCGCATGTCTCGCGGACGAGCACCTGCGAAAGCGGCAGTGTCCCGGCCAGCCGTTCCCAGATCCACCGGGCCAGGTTCTCGCTGGTCGGATTGCCTAGCCCGGCGACGTCGTTCAGGTAACGGTGGTCGAGTTGGTCATGAAGCGGCGCGAACGCATCCTTGATCTCCTGGAAATCCATCACCCAGCCGGTCTCCTCCCCGACCGGTCCCTCTACATGGATCTCGACCCGGTAAGAATGGCCGTGCAGTCGGGCGCACTTGTGCCCGTCCGGGACGTGGGTGAGCCGGTGGGCCGCCTCGAAGGTGAACTCGCGGAAGATCTCCATTAGGCGATCCCGAGATACTTGTGGGTCTGCAGGCTCAACTGCCACTGCGGATGGGCCAGGCAGTACTCCACCGCGAGCCGGGTGTTCTTCTCACGCTCGGGCCCGTCCATCGGCTGCAGTCGCAGGCGCGGGAAGTCCAGGCCCTCGAACAAGCGGGGGTCAGCGTCTTCCTGCGGGAAGACGAGCTTGAGCTCATCACCACTGACCAGTTTCAGCGGCGCACCTGCCTTCGGGCTGACGCATACCCAGTCCAGCCCCTCCGGGGCGTTCTGGGTGCCGTTAGTCTCAACCGCCACCTCGAACCCGGCCGCATGCAGAGCCCCGACCGCAGCCTCGTCAAGCTGCAGGAGCGGCTCACCGCCGGTGCACACCACGAACCGGCGGGCACGCGCCTGCGCCTGCCCGGGCCACGCAGCAGCAACCGCGCCCGCCAAGTCCCGGGCGGTGGCGAACCGCCCCCCGCCCGGCCCTTCGGTGCCGACGAAATCGGTGTCGCAGAACTGGCAGACCGCGCGGCCGCGGTCTTTTTCCCGGCCAGTCCACAGGTTGCAACTGGTGAACCGGCAGAACACCGCCGGGCGTCCGGCATGCGTGCCCTCACCCTGGAGGGTGTAGAAGATCTCCTTGACCCGGTAGGTCATCCCGCCAGCCCCGGCGCCGGGATGAGCGCCGGGTCCTGCAGGCCGACTTCCGCGAATCCCCGGCGGCGCAGCAGGCACGAGTCGCACGTCCCGCAGGCCCGGCCTGCAGGGTCAGGGTCGTAGCAACTGTGGGTCAGGGAGTAATCGACGCCCAGCGTGAGGCCTCGCTGGATGATCTGTGCCTTGGTCAGCTCGATCAGCGGAGTGTGGATCCGCAAGTGCTGCCGGCCCTCGACGCCGGCCTTGGTGGCCAGGTTGGCCATCTGCTCATAGGCGCGGACGTACTCGGGCCGGCAATCGGGATAGCCGCTGTAATCCAGGGCATTGACCCCGATGAACACGTCGCTGGACTCCAGCGTCTCGGCCCAGGCCAGCGCGAACGATAGGAAGATTGTGTTGCGCGCCGGAACGTAAGTGACCGGGATGTCGGCCGCCAACTCTTCCACACGCTCGTGGTGGGGCACGGCGATATCGCTGGTCAGCGCCGACCCGCCGAACACCCGCAGGTCGATGTCAGCCACCACATGCTTTGCGGCGCCCAGTGCGTCGGCGACGCGACTGGCTGCGTCCAGTTCGACGCTGTGCCGCTGCCCGTACCTGAAACTGAGCGCGTAGGGGGTGTACCCGTCCGCACGTGCGATGGCCAGCACCGTGGCGGAATCCAGTCCGCCACTGAGCAGCACCACCGCAGGCTTGCCTGTCATCATGCCCACCTCCATCCGGTCACGGTCGCTTGCGGGTGTCCGTCGTACCACAGCGTGCGGGCAGGGATGGCGATTACTGTAACGGGGCGCGAGGGCTGTCGCCGCAGTTTCCCTCCCGCCCCACGGCACGACGAATTGCACTGTTGTAATTTAACCACGGGCTGCTGTCAAGCGGTTCTAGCGGCACACGGCAGGATGGAGGCCGAGACACTCGCTGCGCGCCTGCAAGGCGCGCGCAGTACATGCGCGCCATGGATCAGCGGGCGAGATGATCGCCGCTGGCGCCTACCGGGAACGGCAGGGCAAGATCACGCTCGTTCTTGACGGCCGCTCCCCCCAGGGCAGCAGGCCAGTCCCAGGCTTCGCTCCGATCAGGGCCGCCGCAACCCGCAGCAGCCCACTCCTTCCATGAAGACCAGTTCCCAAATTCCCATGAAGACCAGTCCCAAATCCGGACCCACTCTGGGCCCCCGGTCATGGCCGCGCTGCGTAGCCTCTCAGTCGGCGCACCCACCTCGCCGGACGGCACGACATCACCCACTGGACCAATCGCCACATGCAACGACCCTCACCATCCTCGGACTCACATCATGATCTTGAAACGGCCATGGGTTGGAGATGGCAAACCTGGACACCTTTCTCTCAACGCGCCACCTCCACACTTGGCGTCAGTTTCCAGCGTGGCAATGATCAGGACCTCGCAGAGTGACCAGTAGCCGCATACTTCGGGATCTCCCACTGTTCCTGGCGTACCTCGGTGAATCTCGACCTAGTCCGCACCATGGCGTAGGGCGGGATTGGTATTTGGCGGCCCACGACTGACGCCGTGGCCGGTTTGGCCAGCGCGCATTCCAGACTGTGGTATAGGGCACCTGCCGCCGACAGTCAGTGGGGTGACGTGCAGGCAGGGGACGCAGGGCGTAGCGACTTCCGAGAGCGGCGTGCCGTTCAGGACGGTGACGTGCCGCTCGGTTAAGTATGCCTGCTGACGTGCGGGGAACGGTAGATCACCCGGCGCGGCCAGGAACCTGGATGGTGCGGGTTTCGATCCGACCGTGGCCGTAGTCAGGAGCGGTATGGGTGACCGGTACCTGGTGCCAGGGCCGGGCGTCGAGGGGATCGGGCAGGCCGAACTGGTTGTCCTTGACCGGGAACGCAAAGGCCGCGCCGCGGCCATGCACGTAGTTCGCAGTCGTGCGCCGGGTATGGAGAGCATCTTCGCTCGACGACGCCCTTCTGCTCGCCGGGGCGGACCTGGCTGCCCTCGATGTTCCGTGCGTCCCGGACATTCTTACGGTCCACCTGCACAGGATCAACAGCACACCGTCATCACGGTCGTGACCGATGCTGGCGAGATCCCCGGCACTCCATCAGCAAGTACCGCTCACCGCCTCTAAAGCAGCATATTTGACGGAATTATCATGTTTCCGCGCGCCTCGGAGTTCGAGGCATGGTGCTGACTGTGCGGTGTCTAAGTGATCTTGGCTATTCGCGGTGGTGTTCTACGTGTAGGTTTGGGCTGTCACCTAGATGGTTAACAAGTGGCCGTATCGACCGTGAGCCAATTGGAAGCCTGGCCTGTACGGCACGGGGGTCACTGTGGGCTGCTTGGGGCGCGGCAGAGCGGGATGTGGCATGGATGTTTTCCGGGCTCGGGGCCGACTGATCGACAATTGCCGGGAGTCCACCGGCAGCCTTGTCGACATCCAAGAGAAGGTCGCCCGCTATCGCGACGACGTGCAGACGGTTAGGCTGCCACTGGCCAGACCCTCGGTTGTCGCTCAATCCGAAATCCGCGTCTGGCGGAACGATCACAGACCTGGTGGCCGAGAGGTGACTCCACTCGGAGCGCGAGAGGATCTTCCGGGTCAGGGCGGCAGCTCCGGGGTACGGTGCTCAGACTGCATCAACATCAGCGCGAAGCCATCGAGGCAGCGTGCAGGCAGCACTTACGTGCCGACAGTCACTCGGCCCGGCGACCGTGATCGGGTTGAGGAAGGCCGCATGCGGCATGGGGCGCACAGGGTGAGCGCATCAACGCTGCCGAGGGGGACTGGGTCCTGATGGCTCAACCTGTCGCAGATGGACTGGCTTCACCCATAGCTGGCTACTTCGTCAGGGACAGTGAACTCGGCTGGGGTTGGTCCGACCCCAACTCCGGAACGATCACCTTTTTCGACTCGCCTACGAGACCCGAGATCGTTCTGCCGTCGGTCGGCCGGACTTGCCGAGTCGCTCCGTTGCCCCCGCAAGAGCGAGCGTGGTGGTTTGACGGCGACGGCGACCGGTGGATCGTGGGCCGGATCGATTCCCCACAGAACGCGGAAGCCGGAGCCTACTTCATCCATCTCCCGAACGGCGCTACGAAGGTCGTGCCATCCAATGAGCTCCGGATCCGCTGGTCTGTCCCGCTCGCCGATCCTCTTGGCCTGCTCAAGGCCGGCACCGTAGAGACTCGTTACTTCCATAGCCGCAGGACTGATTTCCTGCGTAGCGTCACTGATCAACGCAGTGCTTCCCTAGGTCTCGGTGGAGTGCTCTCATCCGCTGTTGAGATCCACGACCACCAGGTCGGTGCGGCACTCCGGGTCCTGTCCGATCCGATACCCCGCTACCTGCTGGCGGACGAGGTGGGTCTGGGCAAGACCATCGAGGCCGGCATGGTGCTGCGACAGCTCATGCTCGACACCGGCGGGACCGCGATCGTTCTCGCTCCCGATGAGATCGTGGGGCAGTGGAAGCGGGAACTGGCGATGAAGTTCCGGGTCGGCTGGCTGCCGGGGACCGTGGAGGTCGTCGGGCATTCCGCGATCGATCGCATCCGGCCGGAGCCCCGGATGCTCACGATCGTCGATGAGGCGCACCGGTTCACCGACCAGGTGAATTACGCCGGGAGCAGCACCCGTGACCGGCAGTACGATGCCCTGCGTGCGGTGGCCCACGCGTCCAAGGCCCTCCTGCTGCTGAGTGCGACGCCGGTCCGGAGCAACGAGGACGCCTTTCTCGGCCTCCTGCACCTGCTGGATCCCGTGAACTACCCGCTGACCGATCTTGCCGCATTCCGCCGCCGCGTCGAAATGCGCGATGACCTGGCCGAGGCCATGTCCGCGGTCAACGCCGAGACCCCGCTTCGCTACCTGGACGAGCCGCTGGCCCGGATCTCCGAACTGCTTCCGGACGACCCCGTGGCCGGGCAACTCATTTCCGAGGCCCGTCACTACATCGCGGCCCGGGCGGAAGGCGAAGCCCGGGCCCGGGTCGGCAGCGTCCGCATCTACATCTCGGAGACCTATCGGCTGCACCGCCGGATGATCCGCAACCGCCGCTCCACGGCGGTCAAGAACGGTTTTCCCGCCCGTGGCCGGGAATTGGCCGACCCCTGGCTGATCCCCGACCGCGACGGCCGCCGCCAGGACCTGTTCGCTGCGCTTGACGACCTGCGCATCGGTCTCGAACTCGCGCACCACCCGGAGGCCGGATCGATCCTGCAGATCGTCCTGGGCCGGGTCCTCGCCCCGGTGGTCGCGCTGCAGGATCTGCTGAGGGCGCTGCGCGGCGAACCGGGTCATGACCTTTCCGCCGGGGAACTGGCCGCCGTGGGCGCACTGGCGCAGACCGCCGCGGGCCGCGAGTTCGCCGATGACCTGGAGCAGATCCTGACCATCACGACCCCGGTCGACCGGCTGTCCGCGGCGGCCGACTGGGCTAGGCGCCGGGTCGGGCGTCGGAAGTACGCCATCGCCTGTACCTTCCCGCATACGGCCCGCCTGACCGCGGAACTGCTCACCACCGAACTGGGCCGCCACCGGGTCACGGCCTTGCTGGAAGGCCAGGCCGAGGACGAGCGGACCGCACTCACGGCCGACTTCGAGCGCAGCACGGAGCGCAGCATCCTGGTCATCGACCGGTCCGCCGAGGAGGGCACCAACCTGCAGTTCATCGAGGAGGTGCTGCACCTGGATGTGCCCACCTTCAGTTCGCACCTCGAGCAGCGACTGGGCCGCTTCGACCGGTGGAGCGAACTGGACCGTCCGGTGCGATCGGCGACCTTCCGGGAGGACTACCCCGTCGGCCACGAGCACCTGGACGCCTGGACGCTGACGCTCAAGGACGTCTTCCGGGCATTCACTTCCTCGACGTCGACGCTCCAGTACGTACTGACGGACCTGGAGGCCGAGTTCTTCCGTGCCGCCCTTGCCCACAACTTCGCCAGCGCGCGCGGGCAGATCCTGGCGCAGGCCGGCACGCTGGCGGCTCAGCGGCGGCGCATCATCGGGCAGGATCTCCTCGACAGCATCGCGGACCGCGCTGACGGCGAGGATCTGGCCCGGCGGCTCACTAGCATTGACGCCGGCCAGCGGGGCATCGAGAAGGCGGTCCACGGCTACCTCGTGGACATGCTCCGGTTCTCCACCTTCTACGGCGATGACTGGGTGCGCTTCGGGGTTAGCAAGTCGAAGCCGCCCCTGCTGACGGAGGCCCGCGTGCGGGATATCGGCCCGCGGGTCCTCGATCAGGGGTACACCGCCGACCGCATCACCGCCAGCGCCGGGCTGGGCTTCCTGCGCTGGGGCGAGCCTCTGGTCAACGCGGTCGCCAAGGTAGCCGAGGTCGATGATCGCGGTAAGGCCTTCGCGGTCGAGGTGCAATGGTCGACCCGCGAGCAGGATCGGGAGCCGTGGCTGGTCTTCTGCTTTGACATCAAGATCGCGCCGGGCCCGGCCGCCGATTCCGGCGAGCCGGAGGCCAGCGAGGCATTCCACCGCGCGGTCCAGGCGCGCACCGAACTGTTCCTGCCCACCACCGTGGAGCGCGTCTGGTGGCTGGCCGGGCGGGGCGAGTGCGACGCCCGCCTGGTCCACGGCCTGGGGCAGGTGAAGGGGACCAACTTGGGCAGCCGGCCTGAGCGGTTCCGCGAACTGACCGCGCCGTTTAACTGGCAGCGGGCCTGCGACGAGGCGCTGGAAAACGCCCTGGCCACGGTCCGTGACCGCGACGGCGTAGCCCGGCGCCTGGCCGCGGGCCGGCGGCGCGCGGTGGCCGCGCAGGAGCGGGAGACCGTCATCCTGGACGCCCGGTCGGTCCGGGACGCCGGGTCAGCCCTGGACCGCGACGTCATGGCCGCGGTCGAGGCCGCCCTGGCCAGCCCCGTGTTCAGCCTGGAGAGCTGCGGGGCCGCCCTAATCACCTGGGAATACCAGCCGTGACCGCCCTATCGGTCCAGGACCTGGCGCAGGCCTGCCCGCGCCTGGTCCGGCGGCTGCAGTCGGCCGTGCTTCTGCGCGCGCCGGAGATCCTTCCGCTGATCCGCTCGGAACTCGTCGGGGGCGGCTACCTATCGGTCGCGGACTCGCCGGAACTGGCCGCGTTCCCGGCGGCCGAGTGGCGGGCACACGGCTTCGCGCGCGCCGGGGAGGATGCGTGGCGGGCTGAGCCCTGGCTGCCGTCCTGGCTCGATGGCCACGGCACGGCGCCCGACGAGGCAGCCGCCGGCCGCGCACTGCGCCGGCTCAACTGGCGACTGGCCGCCGACGCCTTCTACGCCGCGTCCACCGAGCATGACGACTACCTGAGCCCCGGCCAGAAGGCCAGCGTGCGCGCCGTCACCGCGGCGCGCGGCGGCGACGCTGTCATCTGCGTCCTGCCGACCGGGTCCGGCAAGACGGATGTCGTCCTCACCCGGGCGATCAGCCGCCGACCGCGGCAGGCCTGCCTGATCGTGCCGACCGTGGCCCTGGCCCTGGACCTCGAGCGGCGCGTCCAGGACCTGACCAAGGAGAACGCCGTGCTGGCCTATCACGGCGGGCTGACGCCGACGGCGAAGGCCGAACTGGCGCAGCGGGTCCGCGAGGGAACGCAGTGGCTGGTCATCACCTCGCCGGAAGCCGCGTGCACGGTGCTGGCCGGGCCACTGGAGGCGTCGGCGGCCGAGGGCCGGCTGGACCTGATCGCGATCGACGAGGCGCACATCGTCGCAGAATGGGGCGACGCCTTCCGGCCCGCGTTCCAGACTCTGGCCGGGCTGCGGCGCCGCCTGCTGGACCGGGCGCCGGCCGACCGGCGCCCGGTCACGGTGATGCTCACCGCGACCCTCGACGACTACGGCTTGGAGACGCTGCGCCGCCTCTTTCGCGGCCAGCGGGACCTGCTCGTCTCGGCCCAGGTCACCCGCCCGGAGCCGTCCTGGTGGATGCGGCGCTGCGACACCGACGACGAGAAGCGCGCGCGCTTCCTGGAGGCCTGCCGGCACCTGCCCCGCCCGCTCCTCGTCTACACCAGCCTGCACACTTCGGAGCGCTCTACGAACGTGGCGACGGCCCTGGGCTGGCTGCAGGAAGCCGGCCTGACGGCCGTCGCGGGCGTGACGGGGGCAGCCTCGCCGAACCAGCGCCGGGACGCCAGCGCGGGCCTGCGCCTGGCGGGCGACCCCGCGGGGGATCTCGACATCGTGGTGGCCACCTCGGCCTTCGGGCTCGGCCTGGATGTCCAGGGCGTCCGGGGCGCGATTCACCTGTGCGTGCCCGAGTCGGTGGACCGCCTCTACCAGGAAGTGGGCCGCAGCGGCCGGGACGGCCACGCGTCAGTGTCCCTGGTCCTGTGGACCGACCCGGATGCCGAGGTAGCGCGGAGCATGGCCGAGGCGAAGCTGATCGGCCCGGAGAAAGCGTGGAAGCGGTGGCGGAGTATGAGCCGCGGCCCCGTCGCGGACGGCGTGCTGGCGGCGGATCTCACGGCACCCACTGAGGACGTAACGTATCCGTGGAGTGACGCTAATCGCTACTGGAACACCCAGACCCTCTCCGCGATGGACCGCGCCGGGATGGTCAGCCTCGAGTGGCCCACCCCGCCGGATGTCCCTGTCGACATCACGGACGAGGCCCTGCAGGACATCTTCGCCGCGCACCGCACCTCGATGTCCGTGCGCATCCGGCACGGAGACCTGGCCACCGAGGCAACCTTCAAGCACCGTTTCGCCCAGGCCCAGGCGCAGAGCCGGCTGGCGTCCGCCGCATCCCTGGAGTCCGCGACCAGGATCCTCAGCGGCCTCGGTACCTGCGTCAACCGGTTCCTGGCCGACCATTACCGGCTCAGCCTGGGATCCGACGTGATCGCCGCGACCCGGCAGTGCGGTGGCTGCCCGCACTGCCGGGAGGCCCGGCTGCCACCCGTGCTGCGCAGGCTGCCCGTGCTGCCCCTGTACAACGGCACGCTCGAGGTGACGGCCGGGCCGGCGCTGCGCCGCCTGGCGCCAGCGCGCCGCCTGTGCGTCTGGACGGAGGGATTCCGGCCTGACGCCGAGCAGGAACTCGTCAACCGCCTGGTCAACCACGGTGTGATGGCCCTGGTGGCCCCAGGGCCATGGTCGCCGCGACCACGGTCGGTGCGGTCGGTGTGGTGGGAGGACACGATCGCGGGCCGCCTGGCTGCCGCCGACAGCCTGCGCGTTCCCGCCCTGGTCCGCATCGACAACGCGAATTCTTCGGTTGGGGAGTCTGCTCTCCTGCTGAACCTGCTGGCGCGGGGGTCGCTGACGATCGTCCTGACCAGCCGGGACGAGCCCAGCCCGTTCGGCGGGCCGGCCCTCCTGAGGGAATCGTGGGGGCCGGCCTACTACATCGATCACATCCTGAAAAGGCTCTGAATGGCGCTTCTCAATCCACCAGACGCTCTCCCGGAAGCTATGCGCTTCCTGCTGAGAGCATTGCTGGCGCTCCGTGAAGCGGAGATCGACCGAGACGAACTCGTCGGGCTCGTCGCGCCCCCGGGCCTGAGGGAGGCCATGGAGTTCGGCGGCCCGGACGCAGCGGACGACGCCGGCGATGAACCGGATGACGACCCGCGCACCGGCGGCACGGTCATCGCGGAAAGATCTCTTGACGCCCTGCAGATGTTCGGCCTCGTCAAGCAGCATGGCCGCAGAGTCGCGCTGGATCATGCGGCCGCCCGGCGCTGGAAGAACCCGGCTGACGTCAGCCCGCGGAGCCTGTCCGACGTGCTGCTGGAACTGGTGCTGGAGATGGCGGATCCGGAGGTGCCGATAGGTGAGTCCGCCGGAGTAGCGGACTTCGTGCATGCCCTGGTCTACCTGCACACCGCCGGGCATCCGCTGCGACCCTTCGACCGGTTCGAGTCCGCCGTCACGACGAAGGGCCTAGCCCGGCGCAGCTTCGCCAGCCTTCAGCTTGAGGCCCTCGGGCCTGATCGTGACGGCTGGCCGGTCACGAATGGCGTGCGGTGGCAGTCGTTCCGCCGCTGGTCGTCCTATTTGGGACTGGCCCGCCCGGCGGGCGCCACCGGGCTGATCCCGGATGCAAGCACCGCCCTCGCCCGGCGACTGCCGGCTCTCGCGCCCGGTGACTACGACGTCCGCGAATTCGTCGCGCGGTGCGCGGCGGCGGTACCGATCCTGGACGGCGGCGCGCTGCAATTCGATTACGACCCTCAGGTCGAGGGCGAGCACGCCGTCCTATCCGGGGGCCTGTCCGTCTCGCTGCTCCAACTGGAGGCCGACGGGCTCCTGACACTGGACACACCAAGAAGTGACACGGGAGGCCGCACCCTGAGGCTGCGGCCCGATGGCACCGCCGATCGACGGGTCACCACCGTGGTGTGGGAGCGAACCCCCGTGAGGAGAAGTAACTGGTGAGCGCCAATCGCGTGTGCTGGACTCGGGCCGCGATCGATTTCGCGACCCAGGTCGACGTCGGCGGCCTGGAACTGGACGATCCGCGGGCCGATGCGGTGTTCCAGGCAATTCACCAGGCGCTGCCCGTTCGCCGGAAGGTGGGCGACCGGACCATCGAGGCGAGCGAGGACGACGTCCTCAAGGAATTCACGCGTCGGATCGACTCGAACGAACCGCTGCTCCTCTTCGTCACCGGTGCGAAGGGCACGGGCAAGAGCCATCTCGTCCGGTGGCTGAAGTCGCGCATCGGGCGCCGTCCGGCCTGGCACGTCGTCTACATCGAGAAGCGCAATACCTCGCTGCGCAGGGTGACCGAGCGGATCCTCGACGGGATCGACACCCCGAAGGCGAAAGTGCTGCGCCAGGCCCTCGCGCAGGCGTCGTCGGAGATCAGCAGCGACCAGGAGGCCATCAGCGCACTCCTGGCCCGACTCGATCAACTGGTGACGTTCGACTCGGCCACCAACATCAAGGGACTCGGCGATTTCTCCGCGCCCGAACTCGCCCAACTGCGGCACAAGACCCACCGCCTGCTCGGTGACTTCACCTTCCGCGAGGAACTCAGCCGGGACGGCGGCCCGGTCCACCGGATCGTGCGCCTGGCCCGCGATGGGGCATCGGAAAACGTCGACGAGGCCGATCTCCACCTGACCGAGGCCGACCTGCGCGTCGACCCGGCAGTCTTCGACGGACTCGGGTCCGAACTCTCGCACCTGGTGGAGTCCCTGGTGGCCAACCGGCTCCTGCGCACGGACATCGCCGCTCTCTGCGACTGGTACCTGCCCCGCGCCAAGGCCGAGGTTTTCATGGGGCAGGGCACCGACCTGCTCGATGTATTCCAGGAAGTGCGCGAGGAGATCGCCGACCGCGGACAGGGACTCTGCCTGCTCATCGAGGACCTGGTCCTCCTGCACGGCATCGACAAGCAGCTGGCCCAGGCCCTCACGATTCCCGCCTCGGCCCGGCTGTGCAAGCTCCGCGCGGCCATCGCTGTAACGTCCGGGTATCTCAGTTCGCTGGATACATTCACCGACCGCGGCGTGCATTTCACGCTCGACATCGGCCTCGGCGCTATCGGCCGCCCGGGCCTGCGCGACTTTGTCGGTCGCTACCTGAATGCGGGGCGCCTGCCCGGCGAAGCGCTGGCCACCGTAAGTTCCACCGTTCCCAACGCCTGCCAGTCGTGTCCTGACCGGGATGCGTGCCACCGGACATTCGGGACCTCCAGCGAGGGCTACGGGCTGTACCCGTTTAACGGCCCGGCCGTCGACCGACTCGTTGAACTGGCCAACCCCGGCGATTTTCAGCCCCGGCAGATCCTGCGCGAGGTCATCCGGGCGCCGCTGGAGACTGCCGAGGAGGAACTGCGATCCAGCGGGGTATTCCCGTCGAAACATTTCGCCCGTACCCTGGACGAGTCCCGGGAGGAAGTGCCGTACACAATACGGCAGGCAATCCACCGGGATAATATTTTCAGCCCAGATGCCGAAGTGACCTTGCGCGCATTTTACGCGGTATCACCGCCGGCCGCGGATCAGGAACTGGAGAGCATCGCTCAGTATCTGGATGTCCGGCTCACCGCCGTGGTGGACGACGATCCGGGCGGCCAGGACGACTCGGGCGATGGGCAGGACCAGCCTAAGCCGCGCAAGCGGGCGACCAGCGAGATCGAGCGGTGGGCCAACGGCGCTGACCTTCTTTCCAGCGGAACCGCCATGCGCATCCGCAGGTGGATCTGCGAAGCGACGACCACCCAACTGCGGAATGGCCCGTACGGGCTCGTCATCAGGAAGCACAAGAATAATGAGTGGCGGATAGGCTCCCACACGCTCCGCGCGTCCGACGTCGTGATCGACGACGCGCACGGCGGCGGAGCCCTCGAGCCAGATCATCCATTCCACATCAAGGTCACCGATGAGAACGCCGTCCTCATCCGCGGGATCCTCGCCGCGGCTGACGGGAGCGGCCTGGATGCGGTCGATCAGGGAGCGTGGTTCTTCTACCTGCAGACGAGAATCAGCGACTACGCCGCCACGCTGGCCCGGCTCGCCACGGCCGAGGCCGCCACGGCCCTGCCCGTCGCCGTGCAGGCCCTCGAGGTCTTGCGGTACGCGACGGCGCAGCCCGGCCAGACGGTGGCGGAGGCACTGGCCGCGATGCTGGCGCCGATGCCGCCCCGGCAGAACCCGGTCCTGCAGGACTTCGTCAGGGAAGTGCGACCACTGCGGGAGCAGGTACTCACCACCATCCGGTACCACGCCACCGGGGCCAAGACAACCGGCAAGCCCACCCTGCTGGATGTCGGTCCCCTCTACCGGGGTATCCGCTCGCGCCTGAAGGCACGATCGGTCGAGGACCTGCCCGAGGGCGGCGACGGCGCCCACCTGCTGCAGCGACTCCGCGCCGCGCAATCGCGGACATCCGAGCGCGCCTGGGCTGAGGCGACCAAAGCGGTCATGAACGTGGCGCGGTTCCTCGATCCGGCGGAGGATCTGGCCGACACGCTGAAGGTCGTCGACCGTCTCGTCAAGGAGGGTCAGGCCCGGACGAGACTCCCGCGCGCTGACTCACAGGCGGTGTACGACGAGGCGAGAAACCGGGTCGACGCCGAGATGATGGAGACTTACCGCCGGCTGAACAAGAAGATGGCCAGCGAGATCGGACCCGGTGATCTCTGGGATCTCTTCGACGATCCGAGCCCGCGACTCGACGTCCTCGCCCGCTACGCTGTCGTGACGAACGAGCTGCTGTCTGGCCTTGAGGTCTCCCTGGTCGGCGGCCCGGCCGGCGCCGCGGCCGACGTAGACGCCCTGATGGCGGAATTCCGGGGGCTCGCGAGCCGGCTGGACGATGTGGTGAACCGGGAAGGCCAATGATGCCCGTGACCGAGTCCCTGGCCGCACGGGCCGCGACCCTGTTGAACCGGCTGGCGCAGGTGGAGGCCCAGGCCGCCGACCAGCAGGTGCGGACCGAAATCGAGACGGCGCGGAAGCGGGCCAGCACGAGCCGCGCCGCACTCGGGGATGCCCTGCGCGTGATCCCCGTCCTGGAGACGCTCGGGGCGGTTCCCCCGAGCGTGCCGGAGAGGATCCGGCCGGACGTAGCCAAGGCGCGGACGGCATTGCGGTCGGCGGCCAGTTCGGTGACCGGGGCGCCGGTCAGCGAGATCGCCTCCCGGATACACGCCCGGTCGGTCAACGACGCCCTGCAGACCGCCGACGACCTCGCCCGGTCCCTGCTCGCCGACCTCAACAAGTCGGTCGACAGGAAGCGGCTGGCGATACTGCCCAGTGGGATTGACCAGGCCATAGTGGTCTACCCTGGGGCCAGTCACGCGCTCGCGGTGGGGCTGCAGCTGATCCAGTCCCGCCTGCGGAAGAGGGTCAGTGACCTCAGCGCCGACGAGCTTGAGCAGCGGCTCCAGGGCCTGATCAGCGACGCCGCGCAGTGGGCGGAGAAACGGCCGCAGCTGGAATCCAGCCTCGTGGGTCAGCACCCCGAGGTTCAGGCATTCCTGCGAGCGGCCGCAACCGAGGCGGGCGCGCCGTGGTCCCTAATCACGCTCGTCGTCCAGGCCTGGCTGGCCGACCCGGAGAACACGGCGGACCTGAAGGTCGTGCTGCGGACGTGACCGACATCACCCGCGAGGCGCTCTTCGCGGCCCTCGACGCGCTGGAGGAGTCCGACGCGCGGAACCTGGCCTGGGGCCTGACCGACGAGTCCTGGACCCGCGACGCGCTGGCTGACTTCCTCCGGGACCGGTGGGACGGGGACGACCCGCAGGCTTGCATTGACGCGCTGCTGGCCGCGAACCTCCTGGTCCAGCTGCCGCGGGAATGGCCGAGCCGGTACCGGACCCGGATGTCGGAGGCGGTGCGGCTCTTCAGCCGGCTGCGCCAGCTGTTTCCCGGCCAGCCCTGGGAATCCGGCAGCCACCTGGTGTCGGACTTCCGGTTCCTCCGCACGCCGCGCGCGTTCCCGGTGCGGGACCTCACGCCCTCAGATGTCGCCGCCCGGCTGGCGGAGCGTGAGGCGTCCGCGGCCGTGCTCGCTCAGGTCGAGCGCGTCCTGTCTGGACGGGCGCTGTCGCGCTTTCAGCTCGATGCCACCGCCGAGATCTTCGCGGCGCTGCGGTCCGGGATCGATCGCGGGGTGGTGGTCGGGGCGGGCACCGGCAGCGGCAAGACACTCGCGTTTTACCTGCCCGCGCTCTCGCAGCTGGCGGCGGCGGGCACCGCCGGCCCGCGGATTATCGCGATTTACCCGCGGAACGAGCTGCTGAAGGACCAGCTGGCCACGGCCCTGCGGGAAGTGCGGGGGCTGCGGGCGGCGGGGGGGCGCCCGCTCACCATCGGGGCCTACTTCGGCCCCACGCCTTTGCGCGCCGACGGCGACCCGGATCCGCGGGGCGGCTGGCGCCGACGCGGATCGGACTGGATCTGCCCGTTCCTGACCTGCCCGGTCCCGGCGGCCGGCGGCGGGGCCTGCAGCGGAGCGCTCGCCTGGTGGCGGCCGCCGGGGAGCCCGGCGGACCAGGCGGACTGGGGGTACCTGGCCTGCCAGCGATGCGGCGGCCGGATCACCCCGGACGAGTTCCGGCTGACCCGGGCCGCTATCCAGGCCCAGGTCCCGGACATCCTGTTCACGACCACGGAGATGCTGAACCAGCAGCTCAGCGACGGGTGGTCGCGGCATGTTTTCGGGGTGGGTCCCCGGGCGGACCGCGCGCCGAACCTCATCCTGCTCGATGAGATCCACACCTATTCCGGCACGAGCGGCGCCCAGGTCGCGTTCCTGCTCCGGCGTTGGCGCCGGCTCATGGGCCACCCGGTCACCTGGGTGGGCCTGAGCGCGACGCTGGCCGACGCGGCCGCGTTCTTCGCCGACCTGTGCGGCCTGCCGCCCGAGACAGTGGCCGATATCCGCCCGGACCCTGATGGCATGAAGCGGCAGGGCAGCGACTACCAACTGCTGCTCCGCGGGGATCCAGCCTCGCAGGCGGCCCTACTCTCGACCTCGATCCAGAGCCTCATGCTGCTGCGGCGGGTCCTGGACGAAAACGGGACCGAGACCGGCAGCCCCTACGGGACGCGGGTTTTCGCGTTCCTGGAGAACCTCGACCTGGTCAACCGCCTGTACCGGCAGTTGCTGAACGCTGAGGGCCGCACGCCGTTCGGAGATCCCGATCCCAAGGGCCACGTCTTGGCCGGGCTGCGGGTCCCGGAGTACGCGGCCCGCTACTCTCCGGTCGCGGACGAGGCAGAATGGGATCGCGACGGCCAGTTCTGGTGGCTGCCGGAGCAACTCGGCTTCGGAACCCGCTCCCTGCAGGTCTCCCGGACCTCATCCCAGGACACCGGCGTCGATCAGGTCGCGGACATCATCGTGGCCACTTCCTCGTTGGAAGTCGGCTACGATGACCCGCTCGTGGGGGCAGTCCTCCAGCACAAGGCCCCGCGCGATATCGCGCAGTTCCTGCAGCGGCGCGGCCGGGCGGGCCGGGTCCAGGACCAGCGGCCCTGGACCATCGTGGTGTTCTCCGACTACGGGCGCGACCGGCTGACCTTCCAGTCCTACGAGTCCATCCTCGATCCGTCGGTCCCGGCGAAGAGCCTGCCGCTGGGCAACCAGTCGGTGCGCAAGATGCAGGCCGCGATGTGCCTGGTGGACTGGGTGGCGGCTCGGCTCGGGGTGGACGGGACGTGGCGCTGGTCGGCACACCGGGTTCTGTCCGGGCCCGGCGGGGACCAGCAGGACGTGCGGCGATGCCTGCGGCTGCTGGGCGAGGTCCTCGACGGCGGGGCGGCCCAGCAGGACCTGATCTCCTTCGTCCAGTCCAGTCTCGGCCTGAGTTCCGACGAGACCCAGAGCGTCTGCTGGGAGTATCCGCGGTCGCTGCTGCTGGAGGTCGTCCCGACCGCCTACCGGCGGCTGCGCAGCAACTGGTCGACTGTCCGGGCGCGGGAGGTCGTCGCCGGCACCGACAGCCGCGCGCGGCAGCCGCTACCGGAGTTCATCCCGGCCACCTTGTTCAGCGATCTGGCGCTGCCGGAGGTGGAGATCGACCCGCCGCCAGGCTATGACCCGGCGGCCGATACGTCCCTGCCGGCCGGGATGGGCCTGAACGAACTGGCGCCCGGCAAGGTGACTCTCCGCTGGGCCGTGCGCAAGGTCCGCGGCCTGTGGATTGAGCCGCCCGCATCCGGCGTCTTGGACCTCGACGCCGGCCTGGCCCCGGACGGCGAGGTGATCACCCAGGTGCCGACGCCCGACGGCCTGGTCCCCGTCGTCCGGCCCGTCACCATCCGCCCGGCCAGTCCCCGGCCGGAAATCCAGGCGACGTCCAGCGGCTGGCTGGGATGGCGGTTCGCCATCACCGCGGACCTGGACGGCACGGCCATGCCCCGGCCCCGCAGCGGCCCGCTGGGCCAACTGGTCCCGGAGGTCACGGCCTTCCTGAACGCCGACCGCGGGCCGCTGCCAACGTGGCGGTTTGCTCTGGACGGGACGGCCGAGATCGTGACGCGGAGCGCTCGGACCCGCCAGGAGTACACGTTCACGCGGCACGGAAGCCGGGCCGCGGTCGGGTTCGCCAGCACGGCCGACGCGCTCGTGCTCACCGTCGCGGTCCCCGACTCGGTGGCCGCCTTCGGGCTGGACCGCGACGCCGGCCGGCTCCGGCAACTGCGAGCGGACCGCTTCGCCGCGCTCGCCCGCCAGGGACTGGAGGAGGCGGGCCTCGGACCGTTCGCCGCGGGCTGGGTCATCGATGTGGCGCTGTCGGTGGCGGCGGATGCGGTGCTGCGCGGAGCCGGCCTGCCCAGCCTGCTCGGGCTGCCGCCGCGGCAATGGCAGGCCCTGGCCGGGGCCGTCGTGGACGGCGTCCTGCTGGCCACGAAGTACAGTGACCTCGACGAGACCCCGCTGCGGGACACGGTCCTGCAGGCGCTGGAGGATCCCGGCCTAATCCGGGTGCTCGACCAGGCCATCCCGGTCCTGAGCCAGGAGCCCGATGCCACCTGGCTGCCGTGGCTGCGTGCCCGGTTCCTGCAGACCCTCGCCGCTGCCTGGCAGGCCGCGGCCCAGCAAGTCTGCCTGGACTTCAACGTGGATACCGATGCCCTGGTCGACGTGCTCGACGAGGGCGGCCCGCGCGCCCGCATCGTGGTGTCGGACACGGTTCCCGGCGGCGGCGGGCTCGTCGAGGCGCTGACCCGCCGCCTGGCCGACGACCCGCGGCGGTTCGATGCCCTGGTCGCGGCCGCGGTGGAGCCGGCTGACTCTGAGGAGGTCGACCCGTCACTGCGCCGGGTCCTGGACCTGCTGGCCGTCAGCGCCGAGGTGCGCGCCGCGGCCGCGGCCTTCCGGGCGGGCACCGCCGACCGCCTGCAGGCCTGGCAGGCCCTCATCGGCCGGCTGGCCGAGGAGGGGGTCGCCCGGACGCAAGCGAACCTCGCCGCGTTGTCGACGCGCGTGTTCCGCCCCGGATCGAGTCCCGACAGCGACGACCTGCTGCGCCTCGTCCTGGAGCGCTGGGACGACATCGATGCCCGGGCCAGCTTCGCGATCGACCACCGCGCCGTGTGCGCGTTCCTCGCCCGAGACGAACAGGTGCTCGGCCGCCTCGAACGCATAGCGGCCCTCCCGGACGGCAAGGACCCGCATACCAGGGCGCAACTGGTGCTACTCAGCCTGGTATGGACGCGGGCGTGCGCGCGGCGCCCGGAGACCCTGCGGGCCAGCAACCGCTTCGTGGCCAGCCCGCCCGCCACGGAGCGAACGCTGCTGCGCGACGTGCTGCCCGACCGGCCCGCGACCATCGACGTGGACGCCGACGGCTGGCGCGGCGACCTGGCCGTGGCCCTGCGCACCTGGGGTGCGGCCCGCCTGCTCAGCGCATCGGGCCGCGCGTCGGCCCTGGCCCGGGCGGTCGGGGAGCTGATGGTGGAGCCGCTGGAAGTCGACTGGCTGCAGGCCTATCCGCAGCTGGAGGGAATCACCAGAGAGGGCGGCCAGTACTCGGTGTCCATCTCGCTGCGGGAGGCACCGCAGTGAGCACGCGGCTCATCCACCGGTCGGCCGCCTCGCCGAGCCGGGACATCGCAGAATGCCTCGAAGGGCTGTTCCTCGCCGAACTCCTGAACCCGGGCCAGCGGCTGCTCGTCGTATCGCCCTGGATGTCGGACTTCCCCGCGATGGACAACCGCGGCGGGAAGTTAACGGCGATCGACGCATCCTGGACGGCCACGTTCGTGCCGTTCTCGGGGTTGCTTCGCGCCCTGCTCCAGCGGGGCGTCAGTGTCCGGATCGCCTGCGGTCCCGGTCACCGCGAGACCGAGCTGCTGTCCCGCGTCGAGCGGGCCGCGGCGCTGGACGGGACGGCGGCCCGCCTCTCGCTGACCCGGCTGCCGCGCGAGCACCACCTGTTCAGTCACGAGAAGGCGCTGGTCACCGACACCTGGGCGGTCTATGGGTCGATGAACCTCACCTACAGCGGGGTGACGATGAACGGAGAGCTGATCACCGTCACCACGGACGCGGCCACGGTCGCGACCGTGGCCACCGAGCTGCTGGCGCTCTTCACATGAGCCGGGTCCAGGCGGAGGCGGCGTGGGCCGACTTCCGGGCGGCGTTCTTCTCCGCCCCCAACGAGCTCCCGGCCATGGGCGACCCGGCCATCGAGAAGATCATCGCCCAGGCGGAGGGGGCTTGGCTGGCCAGCCCGGCGGCGCCGTTCTTCCTCCCGGTCCGGGCCTCGCACTGGACCTACTGGTACGCCGTCTGCCCGGACCAGGAACAGCGGCTCTGGGTCGCCGACCTTATCCGGGCGCACATCGGGTCATGGACGGACTTTTCGGGGCTGCCCGTCCCGGCGGATTCCGATCTGCCGATGGATGCCGCCTTGCGCGGCCTGACCGGGCCGCGGGGCTGCTCGTTCCGGCTCCTGGTCCCCCGGAACGACGATGCCGAGGCGCAGGTCCGACAGATCGTGGACCGTCTGGCCCGGTCGCTCGCGGCCCGCCGGCACCGCCGGATCCAGCTGGTCTGGCCGCTGGGCCGGCTCATCGGGGATTTCTGGGACGCCTGCGCCGACGAGGCGCAGGCGGGCGCGGGGGAGCTTCTGGATCTCCTGGACCGTGACCCCCGGCTGTCGCAGACGAACCGGCTGTTCCTGCGACTGCAGTACCTGGCGGACTTCGAGGAGTGGGAGCGCCTCGAGGCCCTCGACCAACTCCCGGACCTAGTCCGGCTGGATCGGCCCGTCCTGGCCTCGGATGCCCTGGCCCGGCTGGCGATGGCCCGGCTGCCTGTCGATGCCGCCCTGTCCGACTTCGAGCGGTCGACGTCGTCCTTCGGCTGCCTGGTCGGCTCCGTGGCCGCCATCCGGTCGGCCGCCGGGGCGCAGTACTACGCCTACTGGTCGCTGTCCTCCGGCGAGGCCGCCGAGGCGGTCGCCGCGCGCCTGCTCGAGGCGGGCTGGCTGGACCAGGCCCGCGCGCGGAGCGGCCTGGCCGTAGTGCTGACGGCGGGAGGACCCAGCGGGGCGCCGGCCGCGGCCCCGGACCTGGACGAGCTGCGGACGGCCCTGGCGGAAGGGCGGTCCGACGCCGCCATCGAGGTCCTGGCCCTGGCCGCGCCATCGGCTGACCTGCTGCCGGTTCTCATCGAGCTCGTCACCAGGACCCTCACTCCGGCCTCGATCACAGTGCTCCAGCGGTGGCGGGAGCAACTGGGCGAGGATCCGATCCAGGACGTCCTCTCCGCTCAGTCCGCGGCCACCCGGCACGAGCTTGACGTCGCGGCCGAGCCGCTCGGCACGGTACTGGAGCGCGCCTTCTCGGCCGGCCGGTCCGCGACCGAGCGCGGCCGGGAGCTCAATGACCTGCGCGCCCAGGCGGTCCCCCGCCTGATGCAGGCCGGGGCGCTCCAGGAGGTCATCGAGGTGGTCCAGCCGCTCAGCCGGTCGGTGGACGCCGGCCTGCTGGCCGAGTTCATTGACCTCCTGCTGGACATGGAGCGGGATCTGTTCGCCACGGCCAGCGACGTGCCCGGCCTCCAGGACCTGCGGCGGATCGTAGTCGAGTCATGGGCTCTCGGTGATGAGTCCGGTGACCGGCACCGGGCCGGTCGCCTAGTTGACCTGGTCGGCCGGGCTCTGATCGCGGGCCTGTCACCGGCGGCCTACGACGATGTGGTCGAGAGCCTGCGGGCTGGCTGGGCGCCATTCCTGACCGACGCCGACCTGCCGCTCGGCCTGGAGGCGATCGAGATCCTGGACGCGAGCGAGCCCGAGTCGGCGACGGCTCTCCGCGCCTTTGCCCTGATGATCCTGAGCCGGATCGGCGACCACAACGCACGCCGGATCGACGCCGCCGCGCTGGAAACGGCCATCGCGCTGGCGCCCGATTTCGGGCTCCAGCTGGCCATCAATCCCGAACCAGAGGAGCCGACCGCGGCCGGCTCCGAGCAGGCCCCGCTGCCCGCGGGCACGTCCGTGGTCATCTATTCCCTGATGGAGCCGGCCGCTGCCCGGGCTGCAGCGATCGTGCGGCGATGGTATCCGGAAGTCCGTGTGAAGACCTTCGCTGAAAAGGTGGCAAGTGATGCACTGAGAAATGCGGCGAGGAAAGCAGACTTGCTGGTGATCGCGGACAAGGCCGCATCGCACGCTGCCACAGATGCTCTTAAGGCGGCTCGCGGTCACAAACCGATCTATTACGCGCGTGGCAAGGGTACGGCGTCGTTGATCGAGGCAGCGACTGCCGGTCTTAAGGCGATTTCTAGTTGAGCTTCTTCTGAAACCAGGCGGCGCAGCTCAAAGTGGCGGCAGGCCCCGCGGATTGCGCACCTCGAAGCCCAATATCGCCGCCACCATGATGCCGCCCGATACTGAGCAGCCCTGTCGTTAGGACCGATGCCGCGCCCACTCATGCGCAGCCGCGGGGAAGCGCTGCTTCCAGGGCTGGGGATTCTCGTGGGCGATCTCGGCGTACAGCCGCGCACACGCGAGGGCGTAGGCGTCGATGGCCTTGTCTGATGCCGTTGCCCAGGAATCGCACTGTGCCGCCCAGGACTCGGCCTGGGGCGCGGTGTGACCGTCGAGCATGAGCCGAAGCAGCAGGCAGGCCGGGTCAATGAATGCGGCACCGCGGGTGGGCCAGGCCCAGTCGATGATCCACGCGGTCTCGTCGCGGATGAGCACATTGAGCGGGTTGAAGTCGGTGTGCAGCAGCGTCTGGCCGGCGAGAAGATCCCGGGCCGCGTTGTCGTCGAGGTAGGCGGCCCACCGCTGCTCGGCTCGCTTGACCGGGAGGTCGGGACAGGGGATCTGCTGCAGCCGGTTGAGAGCCCGGACGACAGCGGGCAGGTCCGCCGACCTCGGTGCATAGTTGGCGTGCCGTGTGCCCGGGACGTAGTTGAAGGTGAGCAGGTTCCATCCGGCGCCTTCGGTTTGCCACCGTAGCCGCGGTGCCACCGGCAGCACACAGGGGTTGATCATCGCTTCGCGGTACTGGCGCACCACTCCGGGGTGATCAGTACGCAGGCCCTTGAGCCGCCGCGGCCGCCTGCCCCCGCCGGGGCAGGCGACCGCGCTACCCGGCGGT
>Ga0137390_10000423_pt1 | contig 28226 bp, 15 predicted proteins | sample 15con2h24AmetaG_FD_104937 | JGI IMG/M metagenome (GOLD analysis project Ga0137390, IMG submission 104937) | Vadose zone soil microbial communities from Angelo Coast Range Reserve, California, USA - 15con2h2.4A metaG | ecosystem: Environmental > Terrestrial > Soil > Vadose zone > Saprolite... | reverse complement strand
TCTCTGCTATTCTACCACAGCCATACAGATTCTGCGACATGTGAAAACACAGGATGAATGGCTCAGAGGCTGCACCTTCTCCGACATGTCGGGGCCTTTTTGGACCGGAACGAGTCGGAGAAGTACTAGTCTCCGACCCGTTGGAGTACCTGCTCATTGCTCTTGCTCGCTACCTACAAGCGTCAGGTCGGAACCAGTGAGACGGTTTGCCGGAGCATGAACTACCATGTGATTTCCTTCCTCAAGCCGTCTGCGTAAGAGTTTTACTTCGCTGCGCAGTTGGAGATTCTCTTCCTCAAGACGTTCCATCAGACGAATCGCTTCATCGAGCTCTTCAACGGCTGTTGTGCGTAGTTTTTCTCGCGCCTCCCTGAGTTGTCGTCGCAGGTCGGCGTTCTCGAGGCGCAATGTACGCATCACTTCGTCGGTTGGACGCTGTGATCCAGGAAGCTCGGAACGCAGCGTCTGAAATTCTGGCCGAACCAGACGATAGAGCATGACAGTTGATATGCCCGCAGCCTGCGCTATTTTCGCTGCGGTGAAATCTGCCTGGCTCTGGGCCTTCGCATGCATCTCCTGCATGATAGTCAGGAGTTGAGCCCGCCTTTCTGTCCCGCTCATCCGTTGCTTCATTACTCCTCCTCAATTGCTCGTTTTCGTGCTTGCAGGCGTTCCCTCATCTCCTGGCTGGCATGTCGGAGCGCCTCGGCTTCCATCGCCCCGGAACGACGAGCAAGTACTTCATATTTCCCGGCCTGTACGGTACGGCCCGCTGCCGCACTCGCCTCAGCCTGGTGCCGGTGTTGGCGCGTTCTCTTGGAGATTTGGATCAGCATCGGTTCATCTTCAGGATCGGTCAGGAACCATTGACATCCACCTTCCTGCGCTTCCGTGCAGTTCAGATACTCTCTACATCCTTCGGGGCCTTGAGGGAGCGCGCAATAGCCGCATGGAACCCGATTGAACTGGAGGAGCTGTGGATTACTTGCCATGAGGGTGCGCCAGCGAGCATCAAGCAAAGAGGGTTGCCCCTCCTGAAAATGGGATGGTGGTTGATCGTTTTGGGAGCTCACGCCGAGAACGTTGCTGAGCCAGGGGAGCGCAGGTCCACATAGCCGGCCTTCCCGTACTTTCTCTACAAGTGCCTGATTTTGTGTACGGAGCGTATGTTGATAGGCAAATTGCATATCGCGACTGGTATGATTGAGATCACGCTGGCGTGCGAGCAGCGATACCTGTGGATCGCTGGCAATCGCTGTCTGGCGTGTATGGCGGGCCTGATGCGTTCGCAAGTGATAGATTGCACCATCGGCTGAGCCATCGGTAGTAATGTGCCACTTCGCAAATACGCCCTGATAATGGTGATGGTTGACGAAACGATCATGTTGTAGCCACTTACAGAGAGCAGAGTAGCTGAGCCCGGTGGCGCGTTTCTGGACACTCCTTTTCCTGGAACTGGCGAAGTAATCTCCGGCTTCCCGTCCCGGTGGTGCGGTAGAGGCTCTCGCCCCTGCCGTCCAGTTCCACGTTGAGACAAGGATGAGCAAATCGTGTTCCGACGGCCTGGCAAAGTCGCGGACCTGATCACTGTAGTGCATGAGGGTCTTGGTGCAGTATTGAGTAATATCTCTCCATTCCGGGCTAATGTAGACCTGATCCTGAGGCCCATTCTTGTTCGGACGAAACTGGAACCAGAGTGCGCCTCCCGGTACCTCTCCCTTTGCTGGGTAGAAGGTGAGCGGTCCATCCGGACCCGAACCCCGTGGGGCCGCAAGGATCTCGTCAATCCGTCTCCCCAATGAGATCGCAAGGATGATGATACACAGGCGCAGGTGGTCGAAATGATTGAGCAACTCCTTTCCTTCACGGTGGAGGCCTAACGTATTCACCAGCTGAAGTATCACAGGAGGAGGGATGAGCTGACTTTCGTCGGCGGCAAAATCCGATGGCCGTTGCTTCGCATGAGGAGTTTTTGGCGGAATACGTTGAGGTGCGCCGAATTGCAGTGACAGATGTTCCCAGAAACGACGTGTCGAGCTTTGGAGGCGTACGGCATTGCTTGAGAGTGGTGCTCCCTCATAGTCTGATGAGAGAATATGCGCTTCCCAGAGAGCAGCAAAAGCGAGGGGGGAAGCGATATCATCGAGCGAAGAGAGACCGTGTTCGAAGAGATAGGTATCGGCGCGTGTTAAGGCGTTGCTTAATCGGGCGAGAGGCCGGTAGAGCCGTGTGGTGCTTCCGAGCAGGCGCTGGTAACAATACCATTTCACATAGGGTTTCAGAAAGGAACGCAGATGCCCGAAATGAAAGCGGTACCTTGCCGCCTCTGTGGGGCGACCATGGGTGAAGTACGGCCAGGCTTCCCACAGGTCATCGGCGAGATTGAACAGGTCCTTGGGATCCCGCTCATTTCCGACGACAAAGCGCTGGATCTCACGCCAATGCGTCTCGGGATAGCGGTGTGCTCCGTTCATGAGGAGAGCATTGTCAGGCGCGAGATTCCCGTTCATCTCCTCCCTCCCTCCCTCCCTGCCGGACGAACGCAAAGTTGGCTTCGAAGCGGTCGAACTGCCCTTTCATCTGCGCGAGCAGGTGCCCAGATCCAGGTCGAACAGCGAGTTGGTGCAATTCCAGCTCCCGCTGGCGATGTTCTGCCTGCCAGGCAGGGAGGAACTCTGACCCTGTGACAAGGTGCTCGCACAAGGAGCACGGAGGAGGACTTCCGTACTCAGCTTTGATACAGTGATCATGGCGACACAGACCCACGGCCTGGTCGCGCTGTACCCTCACCGACAGGAGTGCTACCCGTTCGTCTGAGGAAAGTTCGTGGAGGAGCAGCGGGGCATGCCAGGTGGTCAGCGTCTGCCGCCCATACGTATCGAGCGGACCCCGCACCTGTGCGGGATGCTCAAAGAGATCGAACTGGGTGTATATGAGGGTGGTTGCGAGCGTGCTGTGGCCAAGCTGTAAGCGCAGTGTCTCCAGGTTGAGACCTTCGTAGAGCGCACGGGTGGCGAGTGTTCTCCGAAAGAGGGTGCTTCCAAGATGAATGGGAGTTTCGTTCCGCTCGAGGCGATGACGGCGAACAAACTCCTCTAACCGTCGATTACAATTACCGACGGCCATCTCCTCCCAAAAACCGTTATTGTTGCCATTCAGGAAAACGCGTTCGGTCTGCAGTTTCGCTCAGCAACTGCAGTGCGGTCAACATAGCACTGCAGTTGCTGAGCGATGGTCGCCGGGAGAACGGCCAAGTGCTCTTCACCCTTCTTCTGATGACGCCATGCCAGGGCGAAGAGACCAGCACGGATTTCTGCCCAGTCACCTACTTCGAGGAGCAAGACGCTCTGGCGGCGCAGACCGGTGAACGTCATGAGTACAATCATGAGCGCAACTGCCCAGTGCACGATGCACGCAGCGCCGTCAGTGGACTTCTGGCGCGTGCTCAATTTCGTGAGATCTGGCCCGTTCTCGGTAAATCTGATCCCCGCTTTGATATCCGTCAAGCAGGAAACGAGAATCGTATTCACTTCGTCTTCGAAGAGAAAGTCCCCGTGAGAAGCAGTATGTGGTAAGACGAGCATCGTACCCAGCCAATTCACGATGCTCAGCAGTTCCTGGCTATCGAGTGCTGGCTCTGTGGCGGAGCGCTGCAATAAGGCTTCAAAGAGCTGCAGGAGAGCTCTACGCGCCCTCACGCAAGGAACACCTATCCCTTCATAGCAGACCCAGGCGCGTTGCAAGGCTTCCAGCGTTGTTGACCTTACATCTGGTATGCCAGTGCCAAGGACTTTGCCAGCTTGTCTGAAACCCTCGTAGTGCGCATAGATGGTACTCATCGTCAATGCCCCAGAACGCAGATCTTCTCGTAAAAGGGGCCAGGCCAATGCAGCGAGGTCGTCCCGCATGCGTTCGCGTTTCAAGACGGTTCCACCCGCTGGTCGGAGATCCCAGGAGCTGCTGTCCAGATCAATCCAGCCACCTGCAATCGGAAGGATGTTTTCGCCAGCAGATGGGAAAGCAACTGCGCCGCGTTGACGCTCGACGAGCTCGAAGTAGGCGTCGCGGCGTGCTTGATACAACCAACGGGGGAGCTTCACCCTGGGCGGGAGTCCAGATGCAGCATACATGCGTTCTATGGTAAAATCAGCCAGTGGTACGTTCGCCTGGACCATCGTCTTGATCACTTCGAGCAGCTTCTTCCGCGCCGTTGGAAGTGTTGCTTTGCGTGCCTGCCATTCCTCTTTCATACAATGATAGACTTGGTATGGAAGGATACCAGCCCTGGTAGCGATGCTTCGTATGGTAAACTCTTCCTGCGTTTGGGCCTCTCTGTAGACCTCATCCATGAAGGGCCTCAAGTACTGCACACGCCAGGCATGGCGCAAGGAGGTCCACTCATTGAGCGAGAAGACCTCCAGGATGTCGGTGACGTCTGCGCCTGCAAAAAGAGCAAATTCCTCCAGCGTTACTGCTTGATAGGTGGTCGATCGTGCAAAGAACGCCGCAGCGAGCTGTCGAATCGCCTGCTCGGATGGGCTTGTGTGATTGCTCGGTGTCTTCATGGCTGCAGTTTCTCCAGCAACCCAGCCTCAGCGAGGAGTTGTTCTATCATGGTATTGCTTTTCAGGAGTAATTCATCGGCGAATACTTCCGGTCCTGCTGCGTAAGGCTCTCCAGAGCGACTTGAGGCGTGCCTCATATTCGTCACCACCGCAGCAGGCCCACCATGCTTTTGCAGGTCGTAACCGAAAGCATGGCGGAGCATATGCGGGGTAAGCTGCTGATTCCAGGGAGGAAGCAGTGCAGGACGGAGCGAGTTCACGAGCGCCCGCACACTTTGATCACTGAGCTGTTGGCCGTAGTTTTGTACGCTGTGACTTAAAAAGAGGAAGTGCTGGTCTTCTCGAGGAGAGTCAGCTACGATCGGGCGAAAACGCGTGAGATAGATCCAGATGACATCTCTGACCCAGGGGAACAACAAGACCGGCAGGCGCCTTTCTGCCGGTCCCTTATGCCCCTTTGTCGTGAGATGGATGACCGACTTCGCACGATCAATATCCTGCAATGTGATCTGTACGACCTCACTGCGTCGGCTGCCCGTATAGCGCAAGACCATGAGCATGGCGAGATTACGATAAAAGAGCGCACCTCGCTGTGCTTCTGGATGATCTGCATAGGCAGCATCACCATCCGCAATCTGGCTGCCCCAGCGGTCCCAGGCAGCCCGCAGGAGCTGTATAAACTGATCATCTGGTAATCCCATGATTTTTCGTGGCGTCCAGCGAATGCTGTGTGTGCGACGAAAGCCGGATGCGTTGGACCGTGCAGACCTTTTGGTGCTGTAGAGAGGATCAGTGGGATAATGCGGTACCCCTCGGTAACGCAGCCAATCGAAAGAAACGTCGTAGCGCTCCATCACGTCTACTGTCAGCGAATAAAGCAGTGTTAACATCAGGTCAGCTGTTCGTCGCCCTCTTGCCCCGTCCAAGCGGACCAATTTCCCGTCGCTATTGGGAAAAGGATGCCCCATTAATGCGTTTTTGAACCAAATAAACTCCTCATTTGAGATCTGGATGAGAGACCGATGCCTGTGGACACAGAACTCAACATACAAGCGTGCAGCCCGCGCATAGGTATCAAGCGATGCTGGTGTTGAACCTTTTTCCCGCTGTCGTTGGAGCAGAACAAGATTGAAAGGTGTTACAGGTACACCGCCCGCGAGAATCTTGGGAACACTGTCCAGCATGCGAATGCGAACAGGGAATCGAAGCGGTGTGCTGAGTGAGAGATTGAGCCCTACTTCCAGAGAAGTCACCTGCCTTTCTGCTATCTTGCCATGGTTCGTCGCAGGGCATACTCAAATGAACAGCTTGCTCAGAAATCCTTCCATGTTATAGAAAGTATATCGTCTATGTGCTGTGGAAAGATAAAAATAGTACTTTTGTTCTTGGCAAGAGAGAATTTCAATTGTTGTTAGTTAATGGTGTCGATTACTCAGAGGCCGTAGCGCCGCGCCTCGTAGGACGCAGTCGCCACGACGCCTCGCCGATCAGGCGATCCACCCACAATGACGGGCTTGCCGCGGTACTCGGGGTGGTCCCGCTGCTCGATGCTGGCGTAGAAGGCGTCCAGGTCGATATGCAGGATCGCTCGTGTTCTTTCGTGCATGTTCCTTATGGCCTCTCGGCTGTTTCCATCCCGCTTCTCTTCCATTGTACCAGCATCAAGGATAACTTTTCACTGAAAAGCTGTCCTTTTTACGTTTTTGGCGAAATGACTGCTCTTCAGAGACCACTCTCCTGCTCTTGCAGGAGTAGATGAAGCAATAGGAGCGATCGAAAACGCTCCGCTATTTGCTATCATGAGACGATGCTCTCTGGTGGAGTGGCATCCCATTGATTACACTGATTACAGTGATTACGCTGATGATGGTGATTACTCTGATCATGCTAACGATGACAAGAACCGATAGGCATTCTTCCGAGAAGCTTCTCTTAATTATGCTACCCGAGTAAGGAAGCGCTCTAACTCGGCTAAACCTCGACGGTAGAGATCGAGATAAGCATAAAATTCTTCCTGCGACCCATGTAAGGGGCCTGCCATCAAGATGTCTTTTAGCTTGGGTGTCTGCGCGCGGTATCGATCAAGCGCAAGCTTGCATGCACGTAAGTCGGATCGCCGGGTGGGTGTGAGTGGCGTACGCAAATCTTCAACACGATACGCCGTAGAGTCTCTCATGAAAGAATCAATAGACGCTCGCCGTACTAGGCATGGCAAGCAGTAGCCACAGTGCTGGTAAGCTTCTTTTGTTCCTGAAAAGCGCCCCGCGCCAGGATGTGCGCATGACATTGTTTCTGCAATGTTTGCTCGAAGCGTCATCTGATCGGCGCAGCCTCGTAGCATCTCGCCTTTCGTTTGGAATCGATAGGGGAGGACGAGATCAATGTGTATGCCGAGGGCAAGCAGAACTTCACGGAAAAGGCGCATCAGGTGTGGATGCGTCGACCGCGTGCTGAAACTGCCTATACGCGATGGCGTGAGCGGGACATTGAGCGAAATGAACCCATTCTCCGGCACAATGAGTTGTGTAGCCTGGACCGCATCAGCGACGGCGATTCCAAGCGCGAGGAACAATATTGACCGTCCTCGTGTCGTGATCTCTGATACTCCGATAGCAAGCCTGGGTGGAGAGATCCAAAACCGGAGGTAAGGTACAGTATCAGCATCGTACCGTTGTCGGAGCGCTACAATTGCGCTGCGTTGGGCAATGCTTGTTGGCCCTTGTCCAGATCCATGATGCCCAACGAGTACTACCAGCTCCCCATGTGCGAGTTGATCCAGGGCACCGATGAAGGAATCTAGTCCCCCGGAATACAGGCACACGCGTTGAGCTCTCAGAGGGAGAGTAGCCCACAAGCTTTTCTGAGTCGGAACGAGATATCCTTTCACAGTACTTGTTGCAAGTGGACGCAGCAGAATAATCCAGTGGTCACCGGTAAGAAACGAAAGCAAACGCTCAAGTGCTGGTCGCGCCTGCTGCCACTGTGCTGGACAACTCACCGGAAGATGGAGCTCAAAGTCCCTTGTCCAGCGGTCGTAGGCGTAGCGTCGAGGAATGCTGGCGTCAGCCGCGTAGGCGGAGATAGCGGCTACAAGCAGATCCTCAGCGGATTCGCTCAGTATTAGGCCATATTGCTCGAACACGCTCCCCACTGAGCTTTGTACTGCTTGTTCATGGCCCGGTATCCCGAATGGAACCTCGAGTATCTGATCCGCAAGCCCGATTGTCGGGCGAAATGTATCGCCGGGACCGCGCAGACAGAGTACATGCCACGTCATTCCGTGCCTCCCAACATCTCATATCCTGTTTCGTAGATGCGTTCGACTACCCGGTAACCTTCAGGGCCGTCCCAATCAAGGGCCAGTACATCGATTTCACGCAAGTCGAGGCGTACTACGCCAGCAATGAAATCTTTGATCTCGAGCATGAGAGCATTGGCATCCTCCTCGTTGAGCGCACCCCGTTCGATGCGGTTAACTAACTCCTCCTGTAACCGCACATTGACGTAGTTGGTGATGGATAAAGCGACAATTGCTTGCATCCCGTCAGCATCCATTGCATCTAGGGCATCTATCCCGCCGTCTGCCACATCATACCGGTCGAAGATCGCGGTACAGGTCTCAATCATCGCGGCGCGGGCAATCGCCTCCTCGCGGAGTTCGCCATTCGGGGCAATCATGTCAATAAATGCGGCCAGCACATACTGCGCATCCCGCCCAAGGAAGGGCTCCAGGCCGGCATTTCTGGCCGCCTCCTGGAAGCTGTTTCGCACTCCGTCGGCTAAGAATCCACCAAGCCGAGCGGATGAGGCACGGCCAGCAAGTGCGCTACTTGCAGTTGCACGAGCGCCACCACTGGCCTGCACATATGAACGACCGAGCGAGGCTAGGACTGCAGTGCCTAAGCCAATTGCTACCCCGCTCGCCAAGCGGCTCAGTGCCGCTTTAGGTACCTTCCAGGAGATTTGCGGCAGCGGAATATCCATCCCCAACGGTTCCGGTTCTGCCGTCGTCGATCCCTCGCCACCGAGAGGCACTGGTGCCACCGGGTCCTCTGCCCATGGTGGGAGGAGCGACGTCGTCCCCGTAGGGCCCGAATAGGAGCTGGATGTACCCACATGATGTTTCCTTCATACACACCCGCACAGTTGACAACTGAGCTGGAAATAACTGTACCTACTCTTACTACGACGAGCGCCTCAAAATTGCTCGCGATGCAGTTGCAAGCTTTGCACTCGTCCCCTGCCCCCATCGCTGTACAAGACTTCTCCCAACAGCCTCCAGGGACGTGCCACGTGTCACTCCAAGGAGGTTCGGGGCCGCCGAAGGAGGAAGTTTTGTCTCGGGAAGTGATCCCAGGAGTGTCACCAGTTGCGGGAGAAGATCCGTTCGACGTTCGATCAGCTTGAATAACACTTCGAAAGGCGTGCTCGCGATGCGAGGCTTTCAAAGAGAGCAGTTGCATCGGCTGGACTGAGCCCTTCGGAATGGCGAAGTCCTAGGGCCTGCGTTGGGGACCTGGAGTCGAGCAATTTGCGGAGTACTTCTACAGCGGCTGGGCTGAGACGCGTCTGTGCATTCTCAAGGACGCCAACCTTATCGTGGGCGACAGAGAAATATGGACGCAAGTCTACTCCAGTCAAAGAGGGCTCGGAGCGGAGCCAGTCCTGCATCCATCCATCCGCTAGCCAAACGATCGCGGCTGGGGGCAACGCTTTCCCACCGTTGAAGGTGTCCTCGGCTCGTTGTGCGGGCGCATTCTTGGCGGCGGCTTTCGCCGCACTGTTCGTTGCGCGGCCTGTCCCATCTGGCGATATTTCAGTGTGCGGGGAAAGAATTCCCGAGCCCGTCTCCCTCGACTGCGGTAATACCTGTTCGTCCAGCTCTGCAGGATACGGTACCTGGAGATGCTTCTCCAGTAGCGGGAGTTCCTCTGGCTTCCCATCTTGTTGGGACTGAAGCTGCGCGAGTTGTCGGAAGAACTCCGGCTTGAGATATTCCAGCAGCATCAGCTTTGCGAGCACTCTGCGCTTGACCGGCAGGCTGCGATCCTCACTGATCACCATGCGCAGCATGAGTGTATTGAGAAAGCGTTTGGTACGGCGCGGATTGCCACCGAGCCCCGGTGCGAGAATTGGGGCGATCTGGGCAACTAGATCGAGGTCACTCTCAAAAGACACGGGGATTGTGCCGCCCTCGAAGAGGGTTCTAGCACGTTCTAAGGAGAAGAGAGGCATAGACGCCGCCTGTGCGAGGTCCCCAGTCAGAAACTTTTGGAGTCGGCCTGCGGCTGGTGTGAATTCTGGGCGGGAAAGATCCCGGTCAGCAAAGAGCAGATTCAAATACGACTCCAGTTCAGCTGCGTTGAGGGCAGGGAGGCGGATGGGTATCTGAATCAACTTCTCCAGGTAGTCACGACCGACTTCTGCCTCTGGTCCTGGCAGTTCTGGGAAATGCTGGCGTACTGCGTACTGAACGAGGCGCTCGTCAGCCCCGATGACGAAAGCAGTTCCCGGCACAAACAGAAACAGCTTGATGGCTTCTAGCGTCTCGATAATGTTTTCGGGCAAACACCGATCGAGGTCGTCAATGAAGACGACGAGCCGCTTTATATCTGCCTTCTCAAGCAGGAGGGCAAAGTCCTTGCGAAAGTCGCGGATGTTGCGCCTGATATTCTCTGGGCCGTCAGGCACTTCGTCCAAGAGCTGCTTCATGCTCGCGATGTCCAGGTCTTTTGCCTGATGTGTGATAACGCCTGGTAGGGCCTGGAGAGCTTGATGAATATCTTGTCCCATGTAGGCAATCGAAGGATGGTGCATGCCCATCAGCGCCGGAATCCCGTATCGGCCAGCCATGCTCGCCACCTGTAGCCAGTTGACCCGTTTAACCAACTTGTCGAGCAAACCCTGGCACTTTTCAAAGAGGGTCCGGTCTGCGTAAATACGATCCTGAAGATCATCAAGTATAGTGCCCATGAGCGCGGTCTTCGCATCTTCGTAACCCTCGAAGAGCCAACCGTTGAACGAGATGCACAGGGTATCCGGGTCGTCTTTAAGAGCAGCATGTATAATTTTAAGTAGCGTAGACTTGCCACTTCCCCAGTCACCATACACCCCAATCGTCGTCGGAAGTAGATGGGGCATCTGTACCAATCGAGTGACAGCCTTCGCAAGGTAAGTAAATTGCAGGAGGTCGGTCTCGGCCTCGTTATCTGACCACATAGAAGCTCCGAATACAGAAATTGACTTGATGACTCCAGTGAATATCTCTTCCATATCCAGCAATCGGCCTATATTTGTAGAACAAATAGGATAGAAGTAAACACTTTTGTCTACTGATTCCTCATAACGAACAATTGATCAATATATCACTTTGTACCAAGACGACTAGCCTTTGTTTCTGACGGTCAAGGAAAGCTTTTGTAAGAAGTTGGTTCTGCCATAATTTTTGCCGATATACTGTTAATTGAGAAAACCCACTCATTTTCAAGTAGAAGAGCGCAGTACAGAGTAGGGGGTCCCCAGAATCAAGACAGTGAGAGACCTGCTGACAAGACGGACAGGCCGCCGTTGGGCTGATGGCACGAACCGTATTGGTCAGAGTGGTCTCGCCACAATAGACCTGCTGTATTTCAAAACCACGGAACGAGAAAGGAGGCGTAAGCAAGTATATGAAGCCCCTGCGCTATAGTACTTTCTTATTGACCGGCTTCCCCCAACCCGCTATAATCAACCTGGCGAGGTTCCCATTGTGCTGTTAGTAGGAGTGCGAATTGGACGTTATCACAGAGAGCTATTCACTGCCCCACGATTACTCGAGACGCATCAAGCAACTGCGCCAGCGGCTGGGGCTTTCCCAGCAGCAATTCGCCGATCTCATTGACGTCTCCGCTCCCCTCGTGCAGCAGTGGGAGCGCGGGCAGGTACAACCTGCCATACGCTACTGGCAGCAGATCGTCCTCGCCGAAACTGAGGGCATGCAGGCCTTTCACCCGTGGTCCGGTGGCGCGCGGCATCTGCGCGAAGCCGACGCGGTGTATGCCGTGGAGGCTGAAACGCCCCGCTTTCTCGATTTCTCCGCCGACCCGGAGATCGTGCGCACGGTAGTGGAGGGCGAGCGTCTCACCTACGGTCACCTCTTTAATCCCGCCTTTGCCGCCGAGATTTCCTTGATCGATCCCTTGCCCCACCAGCGCATCGCCGTCTACGACCACATGTTGCAGCAGACGCGGCTGCGCTTCCTATTGGCCGATGATGCCGGGGCGGGCAAAACCATCATGACCGGGCTGTACATCCGCGAAATGCTCACGCGCCGGCTCATCACGCGCGTGCTGATTGTGCCGCCCGCTGGGCTGGTAGGCAACTGGGAACACGAACTGCGCACGCTCTTCAATCTCCCTTTCCGCATCGTCGCCGGCGCTGATGCCCGCGCTGGCAATCCGTTCATCGGTCCCAGGAGCGACCTGCTCATCGCTAGCGTCGATACCCTGGCGGGTGTCCGCATGTTCTCTCGTCTCCAGGAAGCCGCGGTAGCGCCTTATGATCTGGTGGTTTTCGACGAGGCGCACAAACTGGCGGCCAACCGCGAAGCCGACCTGCGTATACGCCGTACTGACCGCTACAGACTGGCAGAGGCGCTTGTCGGAATACAGGACGAAGAAGAGCGCTGGTCGCTGACATGGAGCTGTCACCACCTTTTATTGCTCACGGCCACGCCACACATGGGCAAGGATTTTCCCTATTATTGCCTGTGGAAGTTGCTGGAACCAGACGTACTAACCACCATCGACGCCTTCAATGCTTACCCGGCAGATGCGCGTCGTCGTCACTTTATCCGGCGTACCAAAGAGGAACTGGTCTATTTCGATGGGCGTCCCATTTATCCTACACGCATCTCGAATACGCTCAGCTATGATCTCACGACGGGTGACGTGGGCGAGCAGGCGCTTTACGATGCCAGCACGCGCTATATCCAGATCTCATATAATCGCGCTCGCCTGCTCAACCGCTCCGCGGCTCGCCTTGCCATGAGCGTCTTCCAACGGCGTCTGGCTAGCTCCACCTACGCCTTGCTGCGTTCTTTTGAACGACGCGCCGAAAAACTGGCAAAAATGATCGAAGATATGCGCGCCGGTCGGCTTAGCCAGGCGCAGTTTACAGCAACACAACAGCAACTGGATAAGCTGGAAGACGCCCTTGACGAGAAGACCGCCGACGAAGAAGAGATCGTTGATGACCAGGAAGAGAACGAACGCAGTGAAGAGCAACTTATGGAAAGCGTGCTGGCGATCTCGCTTACTGAATTACAAGAAGAACTACAGCAGGTAGAGATGTTGCTCGACCTGGCGCGCCGGGTCTACGATGCTGGCGAAGAATCCAAGTTCGAGAAACTGCGCGCCATCCTGCGCGATCCTGATTACCAGCATGAGAAGCTTATCATCTTCACCGAACACCGCGACACGTTGGATTTCCTGGTGCGTCGCCTGGAAGGCATGGGGTTCACAGAACAGATTGCGCAGATTCACGGCGGCATGGACTACCAGCAGCGCGAAGAGCAGGTTGCGGCCTTCCGGCGACCAGTGGCGGAGGGCGGCGCAACCTACCTGGTGGCAACCGACGCGGCTGGTGAGGGCATCAATCTCCAGGTCTGCTGGTTGATGGTCAACTACGATATCCCCTGGAATCCTGCCCGACTGGAACAGCGCATGGGGCGCATCCACCGCTACGGGCAGAAACACGATCCTGTGCATATCCTCAACCTTGTGGCTGGGAAGACGCGCGAGGGCCGCGTTATGCAGACCTTGCTGGAGAAAATGGAGCGCATTCGCAAGGAACTTGGCTCCGGTAAAGTCTTTGACGTGATCGGGCAACTCTTCGATGGCATCTCTTTGCGTGAGTATATGGAGCAGGTGGCAACCGCGACTGATGACCATGAAGTGCAGCGCCGCATTGCAGGGAAGCTAACCCAGGAGCAGGTGCGCGCCCTACAAGCACGCGAGCTTGCGCTCTATGGCGAGGGAGGAGCGGTGCGCAGCGAGTTACCGCGCCTGAAAGCCAGCATGGAACTGGAAACCTACCGCAAGCTGCTGCCCGGCTACGTGCGCCACTTTGTGGAGAAGGCCGCTCCACTCGTCGATATCTCCATCGAGGACGATCTTGAGGGTGTCTTTACACTGCACCCGCTCAAACCAGGAGCAATGGACTGGCTCTTGCCTATTCTGGAAACCTATCCGCCCTCACTGCACGATCGTTATAGCGTGCATGTGCCACGCAACGGTGAACGGGCCATTTTCCTGCACCCTGGAGAGCCCATTTTTGATCGTTTCCGGGCCTTTGTGTGTGAACATTTTACGCATCAGGCGAGACAGGGAGCCGTTTTCGTTGACCCGACAGCAGAGCGTCCCTACTTCTATCACCTGGCGCAGGTCGTCATAACCCGGCAGGCCGATCCTACGCTTCACGCTTTGAATCGCCCGGAGATCATTGAGTATCGATTGGTTGGACTGCGACAGGAAGAAGGCCGTGAAGTAGAGGAATGCCCGGTCGAGTTCCTGCTCTTGCTGCGAGGCAGTCCCAATCTCCCCGATTCAGCCCAACCTTTTGCTGCAACTATCGAAACCTCAAGCGAGCTGGCACTTGCTTTCGCGCTTTCACAGGTTGCAGAAGCCATGGCGGAACACCACCGCCATGCTCTACGCCTAAGCCTGCCGGAACGCGAAGCCTTCATCGAAAACGGCTTCACTTACCAGGCAGCGGAACTCGCCCAGGCACGCACTCGTCAGACCGAAAAAACCCGGACAGAGGACTCAAGAGCAAAGGGCGAACTCACCAGAATCAAGGCTCGCCAAAAGGGGCTGCTGGCGAGCAAAAATGAGGCCTTGACCGTGCTGAGGCGCGAGCCGGAACTGATCGTCCCTGGCGACATCGCCTTCCTGGCGCACGCGCTAGTTGTCCCATCCAGCGATCCCGAAGACAGGCAGCGCTACGATGCCAATGTGGAAGCCATCGCGATGCAGTGGGCACGCGCTTATGAAGAAACGTTAGGCGCAATCGTTTACGATGTTTCAACGTCGGAACGAGCACTATTAGCAGGACTTGAAGCCTGGCCAGGCTTTGATCTACATTCCCATCGGCCTTCAGGCGAACATCTTGCCATCGAGGTCAAGGGGCGTGCCAGTATCGGCGATGTGGAGCTGACCGAGAACGAATACATCAAGGCCTGCAACCTGCGCGATCGCTACTGGCTCTACGTCGTCTACGAGTGCGCCAAGTCAGCTCCCCGCCTGTTGCGTGTGCAGGACCCTTTTGGTAAGCTGATCGTGCGGGCGAAGGGAAGTGTGATTGTGGGTGAGGGACAGATTTTTGCGGCGGCGGAAGGAGAATAGGAAGGGTATGGAAAGCATGATATTACCGCATGAAAGTTCAGGTGGCTTTTGATGGATAGCGGATATAGCAGTATTACCGATGTAGCAGCAAAGCTTAAAATAATCCCGAATGTCTCCATACGGATGGTTTTACTGGACAAAGAGGGACAATGGCTTCTTCATACCTTTCTTGTTGATATTCTACCGGATGAACTTCAAGGAAGCGCTTCTTCCTACCACTACAACTACGATGTAATTGCCTTTGTTGCTAGAACATTACCAGGAGCAGACGTGAGTGAGTGGCTACTTAATAAGGGAGGAGAGATTGACGATTATCGCTTCCAATATGTTTTGCAGCAGAATGTAACTGACAAAAATGTCCACTGGACTCGACTGCAAAGTAACGCAAGTACCCGCTTCGCCGCAATAGCCTATCCTTGTACTCTCTACACTTTACCAGCTCCCTCGAATGCATGGGATTTACCTACGCAAATTCTCGTGAATGATCATTGCCCTTTCTTCCCCAATGGCCCATCGGCTCTATCTCAACTCATCTATGAAGTTACCGATCCTTATCGAGGGACAGATACACATGAAGCAATATCCATCCGTTTCATTCACACGGAAGCGCGCATAAAGCACATTGAGATATCTCCGACCATGCTTTCTTTTGAGGTAGTAGGAACAAATCTGCGGAATACACAACTACAAATAAGTGGCTCACCTGAATTACAAGTCTACGAACCTATATCGAAGACAAAACGGGTGGACTATCCCCTTCCGAATGGGATGCCTCCCACTGTCTGGATCGTTCTCTCGCGTGCTACTGAGTGGCTCGATTATGCCTATCTCCATCAGCGTAGTTCACCATTCACCGAAAAACAGGACAATGTAACATTTAGCCCACCAGATATCAGTACACAGATTCAAGAGCTTATTGCTCAAGGAGAAGGACCAACTATTGAGTTCAAGAAACATATCTCGGATGATGGAGGTACAGCAATAAAAACTGTGGCGGCTTTTGCGAACGATGAAGGTGGTGTCATCCTGCTTGGTATTGACGATAAGAGTGGTGATATTGTTGGGATTACAGAAAGTGTGAACCGAACGAAAGATTCTGTTACAGATTTAGTACGTCGCAAGGTAGTCCCAGAGCCTGAAATACATTTCGAGAGCTATGATTTTAATGGCAAACCAGTAGTAGCGGTTTACGTGAAGAAAGGCAATTCTCCTCCTTACGGCGTAAATCCTGAGAAACCAGAATTTTATGTGCGTCGAGGTGCTACAACTTTTCCTGCTAAACAGGAAGAGATTGTAGCACTCGCTCAAAATAGCATCAAGAATAGCGGTATCAGTTATGAATGAAGAACGTCGTCTCATCGAAGTCGCCTTTCCCTTAAAGCAAACCTCGCTGGACTCCGTCCACGAGAAAAATGTGCGCCATGGACATATCTCAACACTGCATATCTGGCCGGCGCGTCGCCCCCTGGCCGCCAGTCGTGCTGCGCTCATTGCTACCTTACTACCCGATCCAGGCAACGCCGAAGAGCGCAAGCAAATATGGGAGCGTCTTGGCGGACGCCTCGTCACGCGCGTCAAGTCGAAGAAACTCCCCGATGGCAGGATTGAGGAACAGACCAGCGAAGAGACCGAAGGCGGTATCCTGCACTGGGGACGCGAAAGCAATGCAGACCTTGATTGGTTCCGCGAGAAAATCCGCGATGCCTATGGTGGGCGCGCCCCAAAAGTGCTTGATCCCTTTGCTGGAGGCGGCGCAATCCCCCTGGAGGCCATGCGCCTGGGCTGTGATGTCACCGCCGTCGATATCAACCCCGTCGCCTGGTTCATCCTCAAATGCACACTGGAATACCCGCAGCGATTCGCCAACCAGACGCGCCCCTTACCCAGCTTCGCGCTTGAGTCACGTGAGTTCATGGAAGGCTATTTCAAAGCGAAGGGACTCAAGGATGCCGCCTTGCGCGTGCAGCTTGCCTCGCTCGGCCTGGCATCACAAGCACAGGCGACATCACAGCCACAACTAACCGGCGTCCAGGTCGAAGTGGCCTCTGTCGAGGCCGACCTGGCCTGGCATGTGCGGGCCTGGGGCTGGTGGGTGCTCCAACAAGCCAGAGCCGACCTGGAACGCTTCTATCCGACCGTCGATGGCAAACCCACCGTCGCCTACCTCTGGGCGCGCACGGTCACCTGCAAGAACTGCCGCGCCACCGTCCCACTGCTCAAAACGCGCTGGCTGTGCAAAACGGATAAAAAACGTGTTGTTCTAACGATGGAACCGAATGTGGACAAAACGGAGGTGGTCTTTGGGATAAAGGAAGATGTACCGTTGCCTAAAGGCACAACAGCGCAACGCAGAGAAGTTGATAAGCAGACTGGCGGCGGTACTATGTCAGGCTCTGGTGTTACATGTCCCTGCTGTGGCACTATTATGACAAGTGAAAACCTTCGGTTAGAGAGTCAAGCTGGTCGACTTGGTAAGATCATGACGACAGTAGTTATGGATGGTCCGCATGGTAAAGAATATCGCCTACCTACTGAAGAGGAGATACAGCTTACTCTCGAAGCAGAAAGAGAACTTCCAAGCATTTTTGCCAATATTCCCTTTGGATTACCGGAGGAGCCAATTCCTCAAGGTGCAAGTCGCTCTGGTGGAGGCTCTTCATTCACTGTTTTTCTCTATGGACTAAGGCGGTGGAGCGACCTTTTTACTTCCCGCCAACTTTTGGCTTTGGGAACTTTCATCAAGTACACACGAGCCGCAAAAGATACTATGTTACAGCAGGGCTATTCATCGAAGTGGATAGAGGCGATAAGTGCATATTTAGCAATTGTTATTGATCGTCTGGCAGATCGAGGAAGTACCCTCTGCACTTGGACTGTTGGGTGGGACAAAATCAGAAATACATTCACTCGCTATGCTTTATCAATGACCTGGGATTTTGCCGAGAGTGTTTTATCAGCGGATAGCTCTGGGGGTTATCCTGGGGCAATTGAATGGGTCGCTATGTACGTTGAACATGGACTCTTATCCTCAAGTTCCTCACCATCGCCGGAAGTTTTACAATCTTCCGCTGTTAGTCCGTCTGAGTATTTGTTCGATGCTATTGTAACTGATCCTCCTTACTACGATGCTATTTCCTATGCTGATTTGATGGACTTTTTCTATGTATGGCTTAGAAGGACGCTCTACGGCCTTTCACCAGAGATTGATGCGGCTTTCAAACAGCCTCTCTCTCCAAAGTGGGATCATGAGCACAATGACGGCGAACTGATTGACGAAGCCAGTCGATTTGGCGGAGATAGGAATAAATCTAAAGCTAACTACGAAGATGGAATGTACCGCGTTTTCCAAGCATGCTATAAGGAATTGACACCTGAAGGGAGACTTGTCGTAGTCTTTGCTCATAAGAAGCCCGATGCTTGGGAAACGTTGGTTTCAGGTATTATCAGATCTGGATTTGTAGTAGATGGGAGCTGGCCTATTCAGACAGAGATGGCGAATCGTACCCGCGCACTCTCGTCGGCTGCGCTATCCTCATCCATCTGGATGGTTTGCAAGAAACGCCCGGAAACGGCTCGTCCAGGCTGGGATAGCCGCGTGCTGGAAGAGATGCAAGAAAAGATTATTCTGAGACTACGAGACTTTTGGGACGCAGGTATTCGCGGGCCTGACTTCGTGTGGGCCGCAACAGGGCCTGCATTGGAAGCATACAGCAAGCACCCAGTGGTCAAAAAGTCGGATGAGCCTGGACAGATCATGAGCATTTCGGAGTTCCTACGCCATGTGCGGCGCATGGTGGCGGACTTCGTGGTCGGGCGCGTGCTTTCTCACGACGGCGGCGCAGAGGCGGTGAGCGGGCTGGACGATGTGACTACCTATTACCTGCTCCATCGCTACGATTTTGGCATGGAGAGCGCTCCCATCGGGCCATGCATCCTCTACGCCGTCTCCTGCAACCTCAAAGATGCCGATCTCATCAGCCGCTATGACCTGCTGGCTCGCACCGGTGGCCAGACCCCAGTTGAGGAGGATGACGGAGAGGCAGGTATAGAAGATAGCGAAACGGAGCCGACGGAGGGGACGAGTAGTACAGTGCGCTTGAAGCCTTGGAACCAGCGCAAAAGTGCTAGCCTGGGCTACAATGCTCCTGGCACACCACCACCACCGCTTATCGACCAGGTTCACCGCCTTATGCACCTGTGGCGTGCAGGCGATGTCACGAGGGTCGATGAGTACCTGGATGTGCGCGGCCTGGGACATAACCACCTCTTTCAACAGTTGCTCCAGGCATTGATCGAGTTGTCTCCGGCAGGCAGCGAAGAGCGCGCGCTTATCGAGAGCATCAGTAATCATGTGGCGTCGCGTGGCAGTTTGCCCATGTATCCACTTGGCCTTATGGAATAATGTGTTGTAATGAATGGATAGAAAGCAGGTAGCGTGATGGCGAGCAAATTGGCATGGAAACCCTGGCATGAAGTGGTACAGCTTCGCACCGAACTCAAGACCGGCGAATTATCGCTTTCGATCTTCGCGGCAGATCTTTACGACGTAGTGATGGGCAAAGCGCGCCCCATCTACCAGGACCCGTATGACTTCTTCTCGTTCACCTATCCCACCTTCAACCTGCGCGAACTGGCGAAAGATGTGGCGCTGCGCTTGGCAGGCAAGAACGACAAAGCGGTGCGCCAGTTGGAACTGACCTACGGTGGTGGCAAGACTCATACGCTCATTACCCTCTATCACCTTGCTCACCATCCAGGGCAGTTGCCCGACCTGCCAACGGTGCAGGAATTTCGCAACTACATCGGTATGAACTCGCCGCAGGCGCGCATTGCCGTGTTGGCTTTCGATAAACTGGATGCCGAGAAAGGCATGGAGATCGTCGGCCCAACCGGAGAGAAGCGCTGGTTGCGGCACCCATGGAGCGTGCTGGCCTTTCAACTAGCTGGAAGCGATGGCCTGCGCCTGCTGCACGCGGATGGGCAGGATGCGGAGCGTGAAAGCGCCCCGGCGGAGAACCTGCTGGTTGAACTGCTCTCGATGCCAGCGCGGCAGGAATTTGCAACGCTGGTGCTCATCGACGAAGTCCTCATGTATGTGCGTGAAAAGGTGGGACTTGACCCCGCCTGGCGTGGTCGCCTGCTCGATTTCTTCCAGTATCTCACCCAGGCAGCCACGAAGGTCAATACCTGCGCCATTGTGGCCTCGCTACTGGCCACTGACCCGCTGAAAAGCGACACGCTTGGTAGGGAATTGACACAGGAGCTCTATGCCATTTTCCGCCGCGAACGCGAGCAGGGTGTGCAGCCGGTGCTCAAAGAGGATGTGGCAGAGGTCCTGCGCCGTCGTTTCTTCACACCGGACTCGATCCGCGACCGCAGCGCGTTTCGCTCACAGGCCGTCGCCGCCTTAAAGGGCATAGCCGCGCTTGACGAGCAGACCGGGAAGGATATGAAAGCGGCAGAAGAGCACTTTGTGCAGAGCTATCCTTTCCATCCAGACCTGACCGAGCTGTTCTATTCCAAGTGGACGAATATGGAGAGCTTCCAGCGCACGCGCGGCATCCTGCGCACCTTTGCCCTGGCCCTGCGCGACGCCGGGAGATGGGATGACTGCCCGTTGGTCTCCACTAACGTCTTCATCGGCGAGCCTGGGAAGAGTGCCCTCTCCGAGTCGGCGCGCGAATTGACCAATGTGGCCGAAACGGAAGAGTATGAAGGCAAGAAACAGGAGTGGACGGGAATCCTGGAAGGCGAGCTTGCCAAAGCGCGCGACATCCAGACCGAAATACCTGCGCTGCGTTTCCGCGAAGTAGAGCAGGCCATCTTCGCCACCTTTCTGCACTCCCAGCCCATTGGCAAAGACGCCAAAACGCGCGATCTGTTGCTGCTGCTCGGACCAACCTACCCGGACAGGATTGAGTTGGAGAAGGCACTGCAGCGCTGGACCGAAGTTTCCTGGTTCCTCGATGAAAGCACTTTGCAGAACATCGAAACGAATCAGGCCGGATCAAAGCTGTTGCCCAAATCATGGCGGCTCGGTTTCCGCCCAAACCTACGTCAAATGCACCATGACGCCAGTTCGCGCATCTCCACTGAAGTCATCGAGGATCGCCTGCGCGACGAGATTCGCGGATGCAAGAGTTTGACCTCTGGCGCAGGTGCAACTGGTGCGCATGTGCATATGCTGCCGGAGCGACCAAGAGATATCGAAGATGATGGTGAATTTCACTACGCTATCCTGGGGCCAAAGGCAGCGTCGAACGCCAGCAGGCCCCATCTCGAAGCGCGGCGCTATCTCGATGAGAAAACCGGCCCTGATAGTCCGCGCGTCTACCGCAATGCCGTTGTGCTGGCAGTTCCTTCGGTCGATGGCATGGAGGCGACACGGAATGCCATCCGCGATCACCTGGGTTGGCTCGACGTCGAAGAGCAACTGAAAGGGCAGGACATTGATATCAATCGCAAGCTCATGCTCGATGCGGAGAAGAAAAAAGCTGCCACGCGTATTACCGACCTGGTGCGACAGGCCTATTGTATCGTTGTGACCATCTCAGATAAAAACGAGGTGCAGGCTTTCAAAGTGGTTGTCGCTGACGAGCCGCTTTTCAACATTATTAAGAATGACTCACGGTCGCGCATAAAAGAGACACCCGTGACCGCCGCGGCTCTGCTGCCTGATGGACCATATGATCTCTGGCGCGAAGGCGAGACGGCCCATAGAATGAAAGACCTGGTCGAAGCATTTGCGCAGCGTACCCAGCTCCCCAAGATGCTCAACCGCAAAGCCATCCAGGATACCCTGCTGGATGGTTGTCGCGAAGGGCTGTTCGTGTTCCGCGATTGGCGACCTGATCGAACCTTCAGGACGTTCTGGCGTGAAACGCCTGACGATGTGGCGCTAAAAGATCCCACCCTAGAAGTCGTGTTGCCTGAAGCAACTACGCTCACCTCTCTCCCGGCTTCACTCCTCATGCCAGGGGTATTGCCCGAACTGTGGCATAGGGGAGAACTGGCGGTAAAAGATCTGTACGGCTACTTCTCTGGCCGCGTCATCATGGTGCCACGCGAGGGATATGAGGAATCGTTGACGATTCCCAGTGCCGAGCGCAGCGCGTTAGATGCGGCCATTCAAGCTGTGGTCAGAGAGAAGCGGCTGTGGCTCATTGCAGGTCAGGGCAGTTTCTTTTCCGAGGAATTACCCGTGGGCGTGCTGGCCGAGGATGCCTATTTGCTGCCACCTCCACAACCAATCCCCGCCAGGGAGATTTTGCCAGAGGATCTCCCTGAAGCATGGAGCGGAGAGATCACGACTGCCCTGGCGATTGGCAATGCCCTCTCAACAAAAGTGGGCAAGATGCTCCCCTGGATCACCGTTCGTGAGGCCATTGATGGAGCGTTCCGCATGCGCTTACTTGAGCGAACCATCGACTCAGGCCCCTGGCCATGCGATTATGCCGGTGCCAGGGCCGTCAGGGTTTGTGTGTCACGTGAGCAGCCAGCACAACACACTCCCTCCCCTCTTCCACAGTCAACGTTGCGCGAGTCCACCGTAACATCTGCGCCGGGTACGCTGGTAGCCGAAGCACCCTTACAAGTAGAAGAGATACAGGACTTGTACGACCAGCTTGGCGATCTTGTGAAAGCCACCGTTGGCCTGAACCTGCAGTTCACCCTGCGGATGGAGCTTGGACCGGCAGCGCAGGTCTCGGAGGAGAGATTAGCCAAAATGAACGAGTTGCTGGCGGAGGTGTCGGAGAGGTTGAGGCTGGAAAGGGTATAGGATGAATCTGTTTGATGATGGTGAGAGGCTATGCCTTGCTTCGACAGCTAGGATTTACGGTGAGTGTGCAATTCGTCATGGACGAAATAGTTATCATTGACCTGCGCTAAATAATAATAGCTTGCAGTTTTTATTAATGATTACACTGTACCTACTATTTCAGTATCGCGGATAATACTACCTATCACATTACCTGCATCGTTCAGGAGGTGAATGTGGCTCAGTTAAGGAGGTCTGTTAAGGATGGTCATCTATTTATTTTAGCCGGCCAAAGTCAGGGTACCTGGCAGGTTAGCGAGAAAGGCGAACAGTGGCTGCGGCAGAATCATTACTCTATTCCAGATGAGGATGAGTATGTTGATATTGATTCTGGTACCTTCTCCTGGCTAAAGAATAAAGACTATCTATTCACTTGGGATATTCCATACGATCATAGCAGCAAGGGTACAACGTTCGACGTCGACCAAGTATCTGCAAAGATTGCTGGGGGTCTTCCATTGCTCTTACATCTGAAAGAGTGGAATGAACCCGGCTGGGAATTATATTTGGACCTGTCAGAGCTGAATGAAGAGGTATGGGAGGAATTGCATAGCCATCATACTGATTCTGTGACCGCTTCAAATGCATTGGCTTCTATTTCACTGAAACAGATCATTTATACGCATAGCCTGCTACGTGTGTATCCATTTCCCCATCCATACCAGATTTATAGTAGCCATAGCGTAAATAACAAACAAGTATTACAAGAGGCTCCTGAAACGCCCGGGCTCATCGAAAACTGGCAAGGTAATGTCTTTATTAAGCGGGTAACGCAGACAGAGATCTGGCAGCGCCGCTTGCCTGGAAGCAACATAACATTTTCAGGAGATATGCTCTGGCTGGCAAGGCCCGACTGTGAACTTGATTGGCCAGGTCAACCTACGCAAGTTGGACAAACCCACGCGGGATGGCAGCTATGGCGTCTCACCGTGGACGAAAACGCACCGGTTTCATGGGAATCAATCCAAGACTGGTTTAAATATCGCTCAATCGATGTGGTTCCGCGGCGTCAGCGCCTTGAGATTGTCAGTCTCCCATCTGCTGTAACAGAGGATGGTCAGTATATTATCGAACCGGCTAAGTCAATATGGATCGTGTGCTACCCGCCCAGCAGACATACTAATGGTATTTTCAGAGAAATCGCTTTATCAGCCGAGCAGATACCCTCTACCGCGCACAATTCAAACCCTCCTTCCAAATCTATTTCGGCCTCATATCCTGCTGATCGCGTAAATTATTTCAGCTGGTCAGCCGGTCAACCCGGGGAATATCGTATTCGTGTACAGGGCGATGCGAGCGGGGAACCATTGCTTGTCCAAGTGGACACACTACCTATCACTCGACCGCAATGGCTGTGTGGATTGTCCTGTACGGCCATGTCACCCGCACATCAACATACATTTCATGCTTTCAATGATTTTTTAGATTCTGGTGAAGAGTTATATTTACTGAATCAGTTTGCGAAACAAGAACTGACTACCCTAACCTGGACATACGAGCCAGAAGGACTGCCTGTTCACGTTACCTGGGGCTATATCCCCTCTAATGGATTGCAGCAGCGTGGTAGAAATTATCCTATCCAATCAGGGGAAGAGCTTACCCGGTGCTGGCGCGAACAGATTTGCCCTGCCCTTGCTGCCGGTATCCGGGCAAAGGTAACGTTGGATGGCGGCAGCTACGGCTGTATCGAGCTATCCATCGCATTACCCCAACAGCAGCCAGTTGAGCCTGCCTGGTGGACGGACGAGCGGCTAGTCTCCCAATGTATCTGGTTGAGCCGGATGACCGGAGAGAAGCTAAGACAGAAGCCGATATTCATGCTCCTGCCCCTTCGTGAGACTCTTCGCCAACTAAGCTTTCAAACGGATATAAACACAGAGCTCCGCGCTGCGTTAGAGCGGCTTGCAGCAGTAAATATTGTCCCCGCATGGGTACTTTTCCGGTTACGGACTTTGATAGCAGAAGTAGAAGACATGAAGGTCAAAGATAACCCACAACAAGGTCGGTAAGGAGGTAGGACGATGAATGCAGAAGATTACGAATGGATCGGCATCGTCAATCCAGAGGATGTTAAAGCAGAAGCAACGTTTATTACTCCTCTGGCATATTTTGTTGAGGGCACATGGAAACCAATTGTACTGGATGCCCGCCGTCAATGGTTCCCGAATAGCGGGAAGGCAGCCATATTTCAAAGGGATTTTCCAAACACTGAAATTGGCCGACTCCGGCTATTCCACCCGGCGCGGAATACAGAGCTTATCCCTCCTAGTGCGCATGGATACTCCTACTACCTAGTTTCTGGCGATCTCGAGCCAGCACCGTTGGCGCAGATCATTGACTGGACGCCCAGGGCAAATCACTCTTACGAGTTGATAGACCTTCTCAATAAGGGCATTGCCGCGAAGGACTGCTTCTGCCAGCGAGTTTACATCTACAGTCTGTCTCGTTTATACGGGCCAATAATAGTAGCGCCTGACGCTGACCATTTCAAACCACGTGAGTATGTCCAGAGTTCAAGCGCCGGAGGACAACCGCTCTTTGTCTGGATGTACACAGTACCGGAAGATGGCTTCTTAGACTTGACGCCTGTCCACGCACAATTCACTTTCCTGGATGAGCATATGCTAGATACTCCGACCGGAAAAGAAGACTGGTCTCTCCCCCAGGTCACTATCGAGCGCATCCTGCAAGCAAGTAATGAAACCTTCGCAGAAACTGAAGATTATGTTCACCTGGTTGATAAGCGTATAGGCGAATTAGCCCGTCTCAGTAGCCAGGAAGGCCCTCGTTCTTTGCATCTTGATCCGGTCACCCTCAAGCGAGCGCAGTATATCTTATCTAACCAGATTGGACGCCTGCAAGAATTTCGCGCTTTAACTGCACATTTATCTGAATTATCTCCGGAGCATCCTCTTATGAAGGCCGCCCGCGACTGGGAGATTCAAGCGAGAAGTAAAGAGATTGAGCAGGCGGCTGAAGCGCTTACGCAAGATAAACAGGAACGGCTACAGCAATTGCAGGGTGATATACAGGGAGCTGAGGCAACGCTCGACCAGTTGCAAAACGCCGCAAATGACACTCAGAAGCGTCATGAGCAAGCAATCGAAGCTTTGAACGCCTTTGAGCATACTGTACGCGAGCGACTGGCAACACTGAAAGAAGAACCCTTACGTGTCCTGGCAGAGCTTCAAATAACAGCTTCGCTCTTTCCCATGCTGGTAGACGAGAGCAGGCAGTCACCATATGAAATGAGGATTCCATCACCCTATTCTTCAGTAGCTCGAAACTTCTATGATGCCGAACTAGAAGAAACAGTTTCTATGAGTAGACTGGACTGGGGGTTAAAAGACAACTCAGAAAGCATCCAGGTGGAGCTGCGCGAATTACAGTTGAAGAGATGGAGCCAAATTGCTCAACAAACAGGAGCGAATCCAAAGGATGTACGTATTTGCACCGCCACCTTTCTCTCAGGGCTTACCCCTGCGCTAGCTGGCGATGCTGCTATCCCAACACTGAGGGCAGTTGCCCAGGTCATTGCACACGGGAGAGTGACAATTGTGCCAGTTTCGTTGACAGCGCTTACGACGCTTGATCTCTTCGGGGCAATCGACTCGCATCGACGGGCGTTCGTACCTTCAAATGGATTGGCAGATTGTATTCTTGAAGCTCAAGAACACCCTGACGAACTGGTAATAGTGATCCTGGAAGGGATTGATCGCATTCCGGGTATGCCGACCTATGTTCCTCTGCTGCGCCAGTATATCGAGGCTCGACAGCATGAAGGCTGCGCCGGGAACAAAACACCTGTAAATCTTTTCCATCCAAGAGCCGTCACCGCGAATGATCCTTATCTCAAACTAGCCTGGTTCACTTGGCCGAGCAATGTGTTGCTCGCAGCTATGCTTGACGATGACCAGCATAGCCTAGCCTCGCCGTCGATTTGTGATCGCTGGCTCGTTCACAGGGAAACAACCTTAAAAGAAGACGCTTCTTTTTCCCCTAAAACGATTCCTATCTACTCCAGCGTGTCATTAGAGCGATGGAGGACATGGGAAGAAGAGGTCAGTACAAATACAGTGAACAGTACGGCTTTGCAGGGTTTTCTCGATCAGCGCCAGAAGTTATTTCACACCGCATTAACCATACTCAATATTAAGGACCCGGATGCCGTTGTAGAGTATACCTGGCCTGAGCAGTTCCAGCAAGATGAGGAGGAGGCGAAGTGATGTCGGCGCGTAGTTCAACATGGGAAGTAGGTATTTCTTCAGCATCAGTGGTCGCAAAACGCATTAAGGAGACCCTGGTAGGCCTGCACGCGAGCCAGGCTTCGCTGGAGGCCCTGGCCGCTGAAGTAATTCGCGTTGCGCTCTGGGCCCACGGCCAAAAATCCTCATTTTCTGAGGCGAGCGTAACGACGCGCCGGCTGCTGGAGCTGGCAAGGGCCATATGGGCGCCTATAGCAGATGCCACTACTAAGGAAGGCAATGCAGCGAAAGATACAAAATACGCTAATGAGCCAAGTAGAAACGTAGAGATAGGGCGGGAACTGCTCGACACACTGGCCGAGCAGGGCGATATATTCCCCCTGAGTGGCGGGCGCTGGTTGCCTGCCCCGCTGCGCTTTGTTCCTGTTACGCCAACGCATCACCTGTTGGTGGGTGGGATGCCGACCCATCTTCTCCCGCATGCACTACTTCGCACTCTCCGTTTACATGGCAGTTTTCGGCACGTGGAGGGCAATGCGATTTCATCACTGCAACAAGGCTCTGGGTCAATCATTCAATGGCAGTTCCAATCGCTTCAGAGGTGGCTGGGTTCATCTCAAACATTAGATGATCTCATCAGATATTTTGATGGGCAGGAACTGCTCACCGTTGCTCACCAGAATGTTTCAGAGACCTCGCTCGAAACCTATGTAGCCAGCGATGATAAGCCGCAACTTCTGCGCTGGCGATCACTCGACCAGGTTACAGATGGGCGTTACTTGCTTAGGACCAGTACCCCCTGGGGCGTATATCAATACAGTATCGGGCTTATCAGCAATCGCAGGTTGACACAACAGAGCGCTGGCTTGTGGCAAATCGATATTCGTCGGCTTTGCTACGCCCTGGATAATAGAGCGGGGAAACCGACAAGCGTGAGATGGAACGAAGTGCAACGTGAACTTATCTTGAGAAGCGAGCTTCCCGGACGCGAGCGAAAATTTCTCTCGTCGGTTGGCACATTGCAAGAGAATATAGATGGCAACTATTATCCCAGGCGATGGATTATTGCAATGGATTTTTCGCCCGTTTTTACGATGCTCGAGGATTTAGGCATTCAGATAGAAGTGATTCACTAAGGGCTCATCCGCAAATAACTTCCTAATCTAGGGTGACGTAGTGTCTTGAGGTTTGATGGTGTAATTCCACTCGCCATGAAAGGCATCGCGCACGATGTTGAGGGCCTTGAGCTCAGCGT